>Ga0308160_10002278_pt1 | contig 23806 bp, 16 predicted proteins | sample PhyFR1_FD_201036 | JGI IMG/M metagenome (GOLD analysis project Ga0308160, IMG submission 201036) | Phyllosphere microbial communities from UC Gill Tract Community Farm, Albany, California, United States - DLSLF.R1 | ecosystem: Host-associated > Plants > Phyllosphere > Unclassified | place: USA...
GCCACTTCCAGCATGTCGAAGATCGTCGCGAGCGCCACGTGGTGCTGCAGCGGATGCTCCTGGGCGACAAAGAATTTGAATTTATCGTACAGGTCCTCCAGCCGCAACAACGTGCGAATCCGCTCGTTGAATGGGTATTCGTAGACGATCAAAATGACATTCCTTTGAATATAGGCTGGCAGGCAACCCCATGATTCTGAACCATCGTGGCCAAAATTACAAACGTCCGTTCGGCAAACCGTTCAATCTTGCCGCTTCGGCAAGATATTCGGCGTGCAGGCGTCCGACCTGGGGCAGCAGGGCGTCGACCCCGGCATCGTTCAGGATGACGTCGTCGGCGGCCGCCAGGCGCTCGCTGCGCGAGACCTGGGCCGCCATGATGGCGCGCACCTGGGCTTCGTCCAGGCCGTTCCTGGCCATCACGCGCGCCACCTGGGTGGCTTCCGGGCAGTCGATCGCGAGAATGCGCGTCACGCGCTCGCGCCAGCTGCCCGATTCGATCAGGAGCGGCACCACGAAGATCACGTAGGGTCCGGTCGCCACCAGGGCGGCGGCGGCGGTCGCTTCACGGATGCGCGGGTGCAGGATGGCTTCCAGGCGCGCGCGGGCGCCGGGATCGGCGAATACCAGGGCGCGCATCTTGGCGCGGTCGAGCGCGCCCTCCGGCGTGGCGAAGCCGGCGCCGAACTCGTCCAGCAGGGCCGGCATGGCGGCGCCGTGCGGCGCGGTGAGGGCGTGGGCGATCTGGTCGGTGTCGACGATGGACGCGCCGCGCGCGGCGAACAGGTCGGCGACCGTGGTCTTACCGCAGCCGATGCCGCCGGTGAGACCGACCGTGAATGTGGAAGAAACTGGGCCTGGTGTCATGTGTATCCGGCCCGGCGCAAGGTCAGGGCTGCAGGTAGCCCTGCGCGAAGCGCGTGAGCGGGGTGCCGTAGAAGAGTGCGATCATACCAGCCCCCGCCAGGTAGGGTCCGAAAGGAATCGGATTGTCACGCGAGCGGCCGCGGAACACGATCAGGCTCAGGCCGACCACGGCGCCGACCACCGAGGACAGGATGATGATGGTCGGCAGCATCGCCCAGCCCATCCAGGCGCCCAGCGCGGCCAGCAGCTTGAAGTCGCCGTAGCCCATGCCTTCCTTGCCGGTGACCAGTTTGAACAGCCAGTACACCGACCACAGCGCCAGGTAGCCGGCCACGGCGCCGATCACGGCGTCGCGCAGCGGCACGATGCCGTCGCCGTTCAGGTTCAGCAGCAGGCCGATCCACAGCAGCGGCAGGGTCAGCTCGTCCGGCAATTCCTTGTGGTCGTAGTCGATCAGCGTCATCGCGATCAGGAGGTAAGTGAATACCAGGCCCGCCAGGCCGACCCAGCCGCTGCCGAAATGCCAGACCACGGCCGCCGACAGCGCGCCCGTCACCGCCTCGACGACCGGGTAACGCGGAGAAATCGGCGCCTTGCACTGGCTGCACTTGCCACGCAAGACCAGCCAGCTGATCACCGGGATGTTTTCCAGCGCGCCGATCTGGTGGCCGCAGTGCGGGCAGCGCGAGCGCGGCACCATCAGGTTGAAGCGGTCCTGGTGCGGCAATTCCTTGCCGGCTTCGTGCGCGATGTAGTTGTCGAATTCGCGCTGGCGCATGATCGGCAGGCGGTACACCACCACGTTCAGGAAGCTGCCAATCAGCAAGCCGAACAGGGCGGCGACGAGGGTCGCGGCGACGACGCCGGGGGCGGCAAAGAGAAAGGTTTCCGGGAGCATAATGTTCTGAAGGTGAGTGTGATTCCGTGAGTCAACTATTCTAGGGTGTTTTCGGCGCTTTGGGCACCCGGATGAGGCAGCGGTACCACAGGGGTAAGCCACGATTGCCACTTTCCACTAACGCAAGCCGCCGCGTCTCCTTACACTGGCATTGCAACAGTTGACATACCACGCAACGCATCGAAGGCCCGGCCCGAGAGGACAACGCGACATGACGATACCTACCACTGCGACCACGGCGGCGACGGCGCCGGCACTGAAGCAGACGCTCGGCACCCTGCAGCTCTGGGGCATCGCGGTCGGCCTGGTCATCTCCGGCGAGTATTTCGGCTGGAGTTACGGCTGGGCCTCGGCCGGCACGCTCGGCTTCACCGTGACCGCGCTCTTCATCGCGCTGATGTACACCTGCTTCATCTTCAGCTTTACGGAACTGACCACTGCCATTCCCCAGGCCGGCGGTCCTTTCGCGTACAGCAAGGCCGCCTTCGGTCCCGGCGGCGCTTACCTGGCCGGGGCCGCGACCCTGTTCGAATTCGTGTTCGCGCCGCCCGCCATCGCCCTGGCCATCGGTGCCTACCTGAACGTCCAGTTCCCGGCCCTCGATCCCAAGCTGGCCGCGGTCGGCGCCTACCTGGTCTTCATGACGCTGAATATCGTCGGCGTGCAGCTGGCGGCCTCGTTCGAGCTGTTGATGACGGTGCTGGCGATCGGCGAGCTGCTGGTGTTCATGGGCGTGGTGGCGCCGGGCTTCTCGATGGCGAATTTCGTGCGCGGCGGCTGGGCCGGCCAGGATGAATTCGGGGCGGCGGCGATTCCGGGCATGCTGGCGGCGGTCCCGTTCGCGATCTGGTTCTTCCTCGCGATCGAAGGGGTGGCGATGGCGGCGGAGGAAGCCAGGAATCCGCGGCGCTCGATCCCGATCGCCTACGTCAGCGGCATCCTGACCCTGGTGGCGCTGGCGATCGGCGTGATGGTGTTCGCGGGCGGGGCCGGCGACTGGACCCGGCTGGCCAACATCAATGATCCGCTGCCGCAGGCCATGAAGGGCATCGTCGGTGCCGACAGCAACTGGCTGCACATGCTGGTGTGGCTGGGCCTGTTCGGCCTGGTGGCGTCCTTCCACGGCATCATTCTCGGCTATTCGCGCCAGATCTTCGCCCTGGCGCGCGAAGGCTTCCTGCCGCGCTTCCTGGCGCGCATCCATCCGCGCTTCCGTACCCCGCACCGCGCCATCCTGGCCGGCGGCGCGGTCGGCATCGCCGCCATCTTCAGCGACGGACTGGTCCGGTTCGGCGGCCAGACCCTGACCGCGAACATCGTCACCCTGTCCGTGTTCGGCGCTATCACGATGTACATCGTCAGCATGCTGAGCCTGTTCAAGCTGCGCCGCACGGCACCTGGCATGGCGCGCCCGTTCCGTACGCCGCTGTATCCGTGGCTGCCGGGGTTCGCGCTGTTCGCGGCCGTGGTCTGCCTGGTCACCATGGTCTATTACAACTTCCTGATCTTCTGCGTGTACGCGGCGCTGCTGGCGCTGGGCTACCTGGTGTTCCTGCTAGGGCGCGGCAGGCGGGCGGCGCAGGCCGGGGCCGAAACCGCCTGACCCGGCAACCGAACGGACGGGCGCCGGCGGCCGCGGCGCCCTACAATGAGGAAAAGGGGAATGCCATGAGCCGAACCACCCATACGATAGGCAGCCGCACCTATGCCTTTGCTGACCTGCGCGCGCTGCTGGCCAAGGCCAGTCCGGCGCGCTCGGGCGACCACCTGGCCGGCCTGGCGGCCGGCAGCAGCGAAGAGCGCGTGGCCGCCCAGATGGCGCTGGCCGCGCTGCCCTTGCGCACCTTCCTGAACGAGGCCGTGGTGCCCTACGAGGACGACGAGGTCACGCGCCTGATCGTCGACAGCCACGATGCGGCGGCCTTCCAGCCGGTCGCCCATCTCACCGTCGGCGACTTCCGCAACTGGCTGCTGGGCGACGCCGCCGACGAGGCAGCGCTGGCCGCGCTGGCACCCGGCATCACGCCGGAGATGGCGGCGGCCGTGTCCAAGATCATGCGCATCCAGGACCTGGTGCTGGTGGCGAGAAAATGCCGCGTCGTCACGCGCTTTCGCAACACGATCGGCCTGGCCGGCACGCTGTCGACCCGGCTGCAGCCGAACCACCCGCTGGACGACGCGTCCGGCATCGCCGCCAGCCTGCTCGACGGCCTGCTGTACGGCAGCGGCGACGCCGTGATCGGCATCAATCCCGCCACCGACAACGTGCCGCAGGTGGTGCGCATCCTGTGCATGCTGGACGAGGTCATCGCCCGCTACCGCATCCCGACCCAGAGCTGTGTGCTGACCCACGTCACCAACACGCTGGCCGCGATCGAGCGCGGGGCGCCGGTCGACCTGGTGTTCCAGTCGATCGCCGGGACCGAGGCGGCCAACCGCAGCTTCGGCATCGACCTGAAGCTGCTGGCCGAGGCCCATGAAGCGGCGCTGGCGCTCGGCCGCGGCACCGTGGGCGACAACCTGATGTACTTCGAGACCGGGCAGGGCAGCGCGCTGTCGGCAGGCGCCCACCACGGCGTCGACCAGCAGACCTGCGAGGCGCGCGCCTATGCGGTGGCGCGGGCCTACAAGCCGCTGCTGGTGAACAGCGTGGTCGGCTTCATCGGACCGGAATACCTGTACGACGGCAAGCAGATCGCGCGCGCCGGGCTGGAAGACCATTTCTGCGGCAAGCTGCTCGGCCTGCCGATGGGCGTCGACGTCTGCTACACCAACCACGCCGAGGCCGACCAGGACGACATGGACGTCTTGCTCACCATGCTGGGCGTGGCCGGCTGCACCTATGTGATGGGCGTGCCGGGTGCGGACGACATCATGCTGAATTACCAGACCACGTCCTTCCACGACGCCCTGTATGCGCGGCGTGTGCTCGGCCTGCGGCCGGCGCCGGAATTCGAGGACTGGCTGCGCACGATGCAGATCGCCGAACGCTACGACCGGCCGGGGCAGGGCGTGCCGCCGGCGTTCCAGCCGGCGCTGCAGCGCCTGCGCCTGTCCGGCGCCGAGGAGAATGCATGAACGATCCGACCGTCATCGACAACCCCTGGCAGCGGCTGCGCCGCTTCACCGCCGCCCGCATCGCCCTCGGGCGCGCCGGCGTCAGCCAGCCGACCGCGTCCCAGCTCGACTTCCAGCTGGCGCATGCGCAGGCGCGCGACGCTGTGCACCAGGCACTGGATGTGGCGAACCTGCGCCGGGGGCTGGCCGAATTGCAACTAACCGATATTGCCCTGCACAGCGCTGCAGGCAGCCGCCAAGTGTACCTGCAGCGCCCCGACCTCGGCCGCCGGCTGGATCCGGCGGCGCGCGCGGCCCTGCAGGCGCAGTACGGTGGGGTATCCGGCTGCGACCTGGCCATCGTGGTGGCCGACGGCCTGTCGGCGCTGGCGATCGAACGCAATGCGCTGCCCTTCCTGCGCGCCTTGCTGCCGCGTGTGCAACAGGAGGGCTGGACGCTGGGGCCGATTGTCATCGTCGAGCAGGGGCGGGTGGCTGTCGGCGACGAGGCCGGCGAGGTGCTCGGTGCGCGCGCGGTGCTGGTGCTGATCGGCGAGCGTCCCGGCCTCAGTTCGCCCGATAGCATGGGCCTGTACCTGACCTGGGCGCCGCGCGTGGGGCTGACCGACGAGCGCCGCAACTGCATCTCGAACGTGCGTGCGGCCGGGCTCGGACACGAGGCAGCGGCGGCAAAGCTGCACTACCTGCTGGCGCAGGCATGCCGGCGCGGCCTGACCGGCGTGGCGCTGAAGGACGAATCGGCGGACGAGGCGCTGGCGCCGCCGTCCGCAGACGGCGGTTTCCTGCTCTAGCCTGCCTTGGCGGCCAGCCTGGCCAGCGCCGCGGCCAGGGCTTCGGCATCCACCGGTTTCACGTAGTACTGGTCGAAACCGGCGTCGAAGGCCTTGGCCCGGTCTGCATCCTGGCCATAGCCCGAGAGGGCGATCAGGGTCGCGTGCCGGGTGCGCTCGCCGGCGCGCAGGGCGCGCGCCAGCGCGAAGCCGTCGATGTCAGGCAGGCCGATGTCCAGGATGCAGACGTCGGGCGCCTCGGCCTCGGCGCGGCGCAGGCCATCGCGCGCACTCGAGGTGCTGGCGACCCGGTACCCGAGCGCGGACAGCAGCATGTCCAGCATCATGACCCCATCCTCGTTGTCGTCCACCAGCAGGATCGACAGCGTGCCGGCCGCCTCGTCCAGCCGCGCCTGCGCCTCGGCGGGCGGCACGGCAGCCTCCGCCTCGATGCGGGGCAGGCGGATCGTGAAGCGCGATCCCCGGCCCGGCCCGTCGCTGTCGGCGCGCACGCTGCCGCCGTGCAGCGTCACCAGGCTCTGGACCAGCGCCAGGCCGATACCGAGGCCGCCCTGCGCACGGTCGAGGGTACGTTCGCCCTGGGCGAACAGTTCGAAGGCCCGCGCCAGCAGTTCGGGCGTCATGCCGAGGCCGTCGTCGGCGATGGTGAGCGTGACCGCATCCGCATCGGTCGCCAGATCGACCTCGATGGTGCCGCCTTCGGGCGTGAACTTGGCGGCGTTGTGCAGCAGGTTGGCCAGCACCTGCACCAGGCGCTTGTGGTCGCCCGACACGTACGCCGGCTGCGCCGGCTGGCTGACGCGCAGCGTGTGGCGGCGCGCCTCGATGCCGGGACGGGCCTGTTCCAGTGCCTCGGCCACGACCTGGCTGGCGTCGAGCGTCACGCGGTCGAGCGTGATCAGGCCGCGCGTCACGCGGGCGACGTCGAGCAGTTCGTCGATCAGGCCGCTCATGTGCACCACCTGGCGCGAGATGACGGTGCCGATGCTGCGCAGCTGCTCGTCCTCGCCGCGGCTGCGCAGCAGGGCGGCGGCGGCGCCGATCGGTGCCAGCGGATTGCGCAGTTCGTGGGCCAGCATGGCCAGGAATTCGTCCTTGCGGCGGTCCGCTTCCCTGAGGCTCTCCTCGGCGCGGACGCGCGCCTCGATGTCCATCGACACCGCCACCGCGCCGACCAGCTGGCCGGTATCGTCGAGGATGGGCGCCGACGACACCAGCAATATCCTGCAATCGGACCCCGATCCCGGGAACCGCACCTTCAACAGGCAGCGGTCGACGGTGTCGCCGGCCAGCGCGCGGGCCAGCGGCCATTCGCCGGGGCCGATGCGCCGGCCCTCCTGCGTATCGTCGATGAACCAGCCGTGCATAGCGGGGAAATCGATGCGGCCGTCGTCGCAAAAGTAGCCGGCGCCGAACAAGGCCTCGTGCGCGGGATTCCGGTGCAGGACGGTGTGGTCGCGGGCGACCACCAGCACGCCCACCGGCGCCGCGCTCAGCACGCCCGCCAGGTAGGCGCGCGCGGCCTCGGCCTTGCGTGCGCTCACCAGGGCTTCCTGGCGGCTCGTCTCGAGCGCCTGTTCGGCCAGCACCTGGGCGGTGATGTCGATCGTCGTGTGCGAAATGCACAGCAGGGTGCCGTCGGCGCCGTACACCGGCGTGTTGGTGGCGCTCCAGTACATGTCCTGGAACCAGCTGCGCCCGTCCTTGTGCATCTCGATCGGATAGTACTGTGCGGCCATGCTCTGGCTGCTGCGGGTCTCGATGGCGGTGGCGATCGAAGCGGCCAGCGACTGCACGCCGACGTCCTTGGGGTCGTCGGGATTGTTGGGAAACACCTCGAACAGGGGGCGGCCGAGCACCTCTTCGCGGCGGCGCGATACCGAGCGCAGGAAGGCGTCGTTGACCGCAAGGATGTCGAGCCTGGCCGTCGGCGCCAGCAGGTACTGGCCGATCGGAGAATGATCGAAGGCGGCGGCGAAGATCGGATCGTTCAACATGGAATGCAGGCGTATTCAATCGGGCATTCTCCCGCATATCGCCGAACGCCGGCGCACTATTGTCGGGCGCGGCTGACGGTCTTGTGCCGGGTCCGGTCCGCGTGCGGCGCGCTGGATTTTGCGTACGCCGTATATTCTGACCCGATTCGCATGCTTCGCGCGCCGCCGAACCATGCCCGACCGTGCCAGCAACCGTCCGCGACGCAACGACAGCTCGGGGTCAGCATGTCCAGGGAAACGGATTCGATGGGGTGGGTCGGCGTGGTCAGCCTGTTGTTCGCCGCGCTGACGGGACTTTATCTGCTGGCCGGCGGCGCATGGCTGCTGGCGCTGGGCGGATCGGTGTATTACGTCGTGGCCGGCATCGTCCTGCTGGGCGTGGCCTGGCTGCTGGCGCGCCGCCGGCCGGGTGCGCTGGGGCTGTATGCGCTGCTGCTGGCCGCTACGGCGATCTGGTCGCTGTGGGAGGCCGGCCCCGACTTCTGGGCGCTGGCGCCGCGCTCGGGCGTGCTGGTCATTTTCGGCGTGTGGCTGCTGCTCGCGTACTGGCGCCGCGCGGCGCCGGGGCTGGACCGGTTTCCGCTGCTGGGCGCGCTCGTGCTGTGGGCCGGCGTGCTGGTCTACGCGGGCTTCAACGACCCGCAGGCAGTGAACGGCGGCTTTGCCGCGCCGGCGGCCGCCGCCATGCGTACCGGCGCAGGCATGGACGCAACAGCGGCAGACGGCATCGCCGCTTCCGAATGGCCGGCTTATGGCCGCACGCAGGGAGGCACGCGCTATGCGCCGCTGCCGCAGATCACGCCCGAGAACGTGAAGAACCTGCAGGTGGCCTGGACCTTCCGCACCGGCGACATGAAGGGGCCGAACGATCCGGTCGAGATCACCGACGAGGTCACGCCGATCAAGGTCGGCAAGCTGCTGTACCTGTGTTCGCCGCACCAGATCGTGTTCGCGCTCGATGCCCGCAGCGGCACGCTGAAATGGAAGTTCGATCCCGGCCTGAAGACCGATCCGACCTTCCAGCACGTCACCTGCCGCGGCGTCTCCTACGTCGATCTCGGGGCCGGCGCCCCCGCCAGCGACGGCGCCGCTGCGGCCTGCACGCGCCGCATCATCCTGTCGGTCAACAACGGCCACCTGTACGCGCTCGATGCGCTCACCGGCGCCCGCTGCAGCGATTTTGCCGACCGCGGCGAACTCGACCTGCAGCTTGGTATGCCGGTGAGTAACCAGCCGAGGAACATGTACATGCCCACCTCGCCGCCAATCGTCACCGACAGGGTGATCGTGGTGGCCGGCTCGGTCGAAGACAACTACTCGACGCGCGAGCCCTCGGGCGTGATCCGCGGCTACGATGTCCGCAGCGGCGCCTTGCTGTGGGCCTTCGATCCGGCAGCGCCGGACCCGAACCGGATTCCGGGTCCGGGCGAGCACTACACCTGGAATTCGCCGAACGCGTGGGCGCCGGCCGCCTACGACAAGGCGCTCGACATCGTCTACGTGCCGATGGGCGTGGGCACGCCGGACATCTGGGGCGGCAACCGCACGCCGGTGCAGGAGCGCTACGCCAACGGCCTGCTGGCGCTGCACGCCACGACCGGCAAGCTGGCCTGGTTCTACCAGACCGTCCACCATGACCTGTGGGACATGGATCTGCCGTCGCAGCCGACGCTGGCCGATATTCCCACTAAGGACGGTGCCATCGTGCCGGTCGTGTACGCGCCGACCAAGACCGGCAACCTGTTCGTGCTCGACCGCCGCAACGGCGCCCTGGTCGTGCCGGCGCCGGAACGGCCGGTGCCGCAGGGGGCCGCGCCCGGCGACCGTACTTCGCCGACCCAGCCGTTTTCCGAGCTTACCTTCCGTCCGTCGCAGCCGCTCAGCGGCGCCGACATGTGGGGCGCCACCATCTACGACCAGCTGGTGTGCCGCATCATCTTCCACCGGCTGCGCTACGAAGGCATCTTCACGCCGCCCTCGACCCAGGGCACGCTGGTCTTCCCCGGCAACCTCGGCATGTTCGAATGGGGCGGCCTCGCCGTCGACACCGACCGCCACATCGCCATCGCCAACCCGATCGCGCTGCCGTTCGTCTCGACCCTGGTGCCGCGTGGCCCCGACAATCCGGTGGAGCCAAAGCCGGGCACGAAAAGCGGCGGCTCGGAACTGGGCCTGCAGACGCAATACGGGGTGCCGTTCGGCGTGACGCTGAATCCTTTTCTTTCGCCCATCGGCCTGCCGTGCAAGCAGCCGGCCTGGGGCTACATGGCGGCGATCGACCTGAAGACCAATCGCATCGTCTGGAAACAGCGCATCGGCACGGTGCGCGACAGCGCGCCGGTGCCGCTACCGTTCAGGATGGGCATGCCGATGCTGGGTGGCCCGATCGTGACCGCGGGCGGCGTCGCCTTCATCAGCGCCACCGCGGATTACTACCTGCGCGCCTTCGACGTCAACAACGGCAGGCTGCTGTGGCAGGCACGCCTGCCGGCCGGCGGCCAGGCCACGCCGATGAGCTATGCGGTGGACGGCAAGCAGTATGTCGTGATTGCCGCGGGCGGACACGGCTCCTTCGGCACCAGGATGGGCGACTATGTGATCGCCTACGCGCTGCCCTGAATCTGAACTCTCGGGCTGCGAGGCACTCCAACCTGTCATGTGAAGACCCGCTGGCACCAGCTTCCGACCATGGCTACGCACGACAGGCACGCATTGGCCAGACATCTACTGGCCAGGCTCGGCATCCTTGCCGCGGCGTCGCTGGGCGCCACCCATGCCCACGCGCAGGACCTCGCAACCCGGCCCTGGCTGCTGGGCGACTGGGGCGGCGAACGCACCCGGCTGGCCGAGCGCGGCATCAATTTCAATTTCGGCTACGGCACCGAACTGGCCCACAATGTCAGCGGCGGCACCCGCCACCTGACGCGCTATACCGACCAATGGACCTTTGGCACCACGCTGGACCTCGACAAGGGCTGGGGCTGGCATGGCGGCACCTTCCAGTTCACCATGACCGACCGCAACGGCAAGGACCTCGGCGCCGACGCCGGCATCGGCAACAGCCAGCTGATCCAGGAAGTCTGGGGCCGCGGCCAGACCTGGCACCTGACGCAGCTATGGCTGGACCAGAAGCTGCTCGACGACCGCCTCCAGGTCAAGTTCGGCCGCCTGACCATGGGCGAGGATTTCTTCAGTTTTTCCTGTTTCTTCCAGAACCTGAGCTTCTGCGGCGCGCAGCCGGGCAACCTGGTGGGCGACTACTGGGTCAACTGGCCGACCAGCCGCTGGGGCATGCGCCTCAAGTACCACCCGACGGTGGACAGCTACGTCCAGTTCGGTGCTTACCAGGTCAGCCCGAAGTATGTGGATGACCGGTATCAGCGCCGCAACGGCTGGGCACCCAATATCCCGGGCGGCACCACCGGCGCGCTGATGCCGCTGGAAGCGGGCTGGCAGCCGCACTGGCACGGCCTGCCCGGCGTCTACATGGCCGGGCTCTGGTACAACACCTCGGACGGCGACGATTTGTACCTGGACGTGAACCGCAACCCGCGCGGCCTCACTGGCCTCGACGCGCTCCAGCGCAAGGGGCAGTACGGCGGCTACTTCAGCCTGCAGCAGCAGGTGAGCGGCGTCGCCGACGGCCGCGGCGCGACGCTGTTCCTCAACTTTACCCAGGCCGACCGCAAGACGGCGCGCCTGGACCGCCAGCTGACGCTGGGGGTGCTGCTGCGCGAACCTTTCGAGGGCAGGGTGAAGGACACGGTCGGCGTGGCCATCGGCGCCACCCACAGCAACCCGCGCTTCGCCGATGCCGTGGCGCAGGACAATGGCCGCACCGGCCAGGATGTGGTCGCGGGCCGTAGCTACGAATACGTGGGCGAGGTGTATTACTCGTGGGTGCCGGCGACCTCGATCTACCTGCGTCCGAACCTGCAATACATCCTGCATCCCGGCGGGACGACCCGCAACAGCAATGCCTTCATCATCGGTTTGAAGGCCAGCCTGACGTTTTAGCCGGTTACCACTTCGCTGATCTGCTGCACCGGCGTCACGTTGGTGAAATTGGCGATGTCGGCGGCGAGTTCCGCCGCATGCGGCCCGATGCCGGTCATGAGCGCGTCGATCGAATCGCAATACACGTGGCACATGGCGATATAGGCGGGCGCGCTGCCGGGAGCGACGCCGCTCACGCCTTTATCGATGCTGTAGGAGTTGCAGTAGCCGCCCATGCGTTCCTTCAGCAGGGGCATGTGCACGTCGCGGTAATACGCATGGTCGAAGTGGGCATCGGGACGGTAGGGATACATTACGCTGAGCTTGATCATCATGTGCTTTCGAGACAGGCGCCGGGGTGGCGCGACCCGGCGATTATGCCGCCTCGTCCGAAAACGTGCCCGCTAGCGTCCCCGTTCACCTGGTGCGTTCGCAAAAGACGAAGTGCAGGATCGCCTCGATGCGCCGCGCCTGCTCCTCGGGCGTGAACGGCTCGTCCATGCCGAGCGCGAGCACGCGTTGGCGCTCGGCCGAGGCCATGGTCAGCACCAGGTCGGCCGTCATGACGGGATCGGCGGCCGGGCAGAAGTCCTTGTCCTGCATCCGCTTCAGCCACGCGGCAAGCTGCTGCAGGCCGTGTTCGTTGCGGCTGCGGTAATAGGCTTCGCCGATCGCCGGGTAGCGGCTGCGCTCGCGGATGGCGATCACATAGCTGCCCACTGCCTGGGGGCCGCAGGCGAAGCTGACCCACTCGTTCAGGAAGGACGCCAGCACCGTGCGCGCACCGGCCGTGTCGGCCACGGGGGCATCCAGCATGGTGGTGGCGACCTGGGCACCGTGGCGGATCACGTGGCCGATCAGCTGTTCCTTGCTGGGCACGACGGTGTACACGGTTTTCTTGGACACCTTGGCGCGCTGCGCCACCTGGGCCACGCTGAGGTCGGCGTCGGCGGCCTGTTCGTTCAGGATGTCGACCGCCGCCTGGACCAAGCGGTCCAGCAATTGTTCAGGTGTATTACTGATGGGACGGCCTACTTTGGGCCGTTCTGTGTTGTTCATGGTCTCCCCTATGCAGAGTCTGGTAAGGCACGTGTTTCAATATATTTACGAAACCGTACGGTTTACATATTATGTCCAGCGGCCTATGATAGCAACCGTAATAAGCTTCCCATAGGAATTCCGTGTCTACTTCATCAAGGTCCGGGCCGTTACTGGCTGTTACCGGATCGGTTTTCGTTGTTCTCGGCGTCGTGCTGCTGTGCGGCGGCGCCTATCTCGCGAGCCTGGGCGGCTCGCTGTACTACCTGCTGGCCGGTCTCGGCCTGGCCGCGACGGGCGTGCTGGTGTTCCGGGGACGCCGCGCGGCGCTCGGCCTGCTGTCCCTGGTCCTGATCGTCACCATCGTCTGGTCCGTCGTCGAAGTCAGATTCGACTGGTGGCAGCTGCTGCCGCGCCTGGATATCTGGTTCGCCGCCGCCGTCTGGCTGCTGCTGCCCTTCGTCGACCGCCGTCTCGGCAAGGAAGTGGCAGGGGCCGACGCCGGCCGCAAGGCCCTGTTTGCATCGGTCGCGGCCACGCTGGTGGTCGGCGTGATCGCGCTCGGCCAGGATTACCATGACCTGCATGGCGAGATGCCGCAGCAGAACATGGCCGCCACCGGCGCGGCCGACACCGCCGGCGTCGCGGCAGGCGACTGGTCCGCCTACGGCCACTCGGGCCACGGCGACCGCTACACGCCCGCCGCCCAGATCACCCCGGCCAATGCCGGCCGCCTGACGCAGGCGTGGAGCTACCATACCGGCGACTTCAAGGGTCCGACCGATCCGGGCGAAATCGCCAACGAAGTCACGCCGATCAAGGTGAACGGCATGCTGTACATGTGCACGCCGCACAATATCGTGATCGCGCTGAACCCGGACACCGGCAAGGAAATCTGGCGCCACGATCCGAAGATCAACCGCGACGCCGCCGGCTACCAGCACATGATCTGCCGCGGCGTTTCCTACTGGGACGCGAACGCGCCGGCGCCGGGCAGCACGCCGCGCGCTGACGCCGCCACCATGGAATGCCCGCGCCGCATCCTGGCGCCGACCATGGACGGTACCCTGATCGCCGTCAACGCCGATACCGGCGCGACCTGCAAATCCTTCGGCGACAACGGCGTCGTCGACCTGTACAAGGGCCATCCGGTAAAACGGCGCGGCATGCTGATGCCGACCTCGCCGCCGGCGGTCGCCCAGAACATGGTCGTGATGGCCGCCAGCGTGACCGACAACGAGTCGACCGACGAACCTTCGGGCGTGATCCGCGGCTACGACCCGGTGAGTGGCAAGCTGGTGTGGAACTGGGACCCGGCCCGTCCGGACGAAACCAATCCGTTGACCGAAGGCGAAACCTATGTCCGCAACTCGCCCAATTCCTGGGGCGTGTCGAGCATCGACGAAAAGCTGGGCATGGTCTATATCCCGATGGGCAACGAGACGCCGGACACCTGGGGTGGCCGCCGCAACAAGAACGGCGAGCGCTTCAACAGCGCCATCGTGGCGCTCGACCTGGCCACCGGCAAGCTGAAGTGGGTCTACCAGACCGTGCACCACGATATCTGGGACATGGACATCGGCGGCCAGCCGACCCTGGTCGACATCGATACCCCGAAGGGCAAGGTGCCGTCGCTGGTGGCGACCACCAAGACCGGCAACATCTTCGTGATCGACCGCCGCGACGGTTCGCTGGTGGTGCCGGCCCCTGAAAAGCCGGTGCCGACCGATCACGTCGCCGCCGGCGACCACGTGTCGCCGACCCAGCCGTTCTCGGCGCTGAGCTTCCTGCCCGAGCGTAACATCAGCGAAACCGACATGTGGGGCACCACGCCGTTCGACCAGATGGCTTGCCGCATCATCTTCAAGAACCACCGCTACCAGGGTCCGTTCACGCCGCAGACCGTCGGCGAACCGGGCAAGGGTGCCATCATTTCCCCGGGCCCGCTCGGCATCTTCGAATGGGGCGGCGCCACCGTCGATCCGGTGCGCCAGATCCTGATCGTCAATCCGGACTACATGGGCTTCCAGGAACGCCTGGTGCCGCGCGCACTCGCCAACGCCAAGGGCGGCACCGGCGGCGAGATGGGCCTGCAGCCGCAGAGCGGGGTTCCATTCGCGGTCGAGATCAAGCCCTTCCTGTCGCCGCTGGGCTTCCCCTGCCAGGCACCGCCGTGGGGCTACGTGGCCGCGGTCGACCTGAAGACCATGAAGAAAGTCTGGATGCACAAGAACGGCACCACCCGCGACAGCGCACCGGTCCCGATCGCGCTGCCGCTGGGCGTGCCCAGCCTGGGCGGCATGATGACCACCGGCGGCGGCGTGACCTTCCTCAGCAGCGCACTCGACTACTACATCCGCGGCTATGACGTCAGCAACGGCAAGGTGGTGTGGAAAGCGCGCCTGCCGGCCGGCGGCCAGGCCACCCCGATGAGCTACGTGTCCGACAAGACCGGCAAGCAATACGTGGTGGTGATGGCCGGCGGCCACGGCTCGCTCGGCACCAGCATGGGCGACGAGATCGTGGCCTTCGCCCTGCCGGACAAATAAGCACCCATCGAGTAACAACCCCACCTCGTTATCAAGGCGGCCCTGCGCACTACCGGCAGGGCCGCCGCATTACTGCATCGAAAGCACCATGAACATCCATTCGCGCCTCACCCCGATGGCCTCGGCCGTCGTCGTTCTCTTCCCCGTCCTGGCTGCCATGCTGGCGCCGCAAACCGCCGCGGCGGCCGACCTCGACGGCAGTCCCTACCTGCTCGGCGACTGGAACGGCCAGCGTACCCGCCTGGCCGAGAAGGGCATCACCTTCCGCCTCGGCTACGTGTCCGAAATCGCAGGCAACACGTCGGGCGGCGACGACAAGAAGATCCGCAACAGCGACCAATGGCTGTTCGGTTCCACGCTGGACCTGGGCAAGCTGTGGGGCTGGCAGGGCGCCAGGTTTCGCGTCGACATCACCAACCGTAACGGCCACAACCTGAGCAGCGACGCCGGCCTCGGCACCTTCCAGCAGGTGCAGGAAGTCTACGGCCGCGGCCAGACCTGGCGTCTGACCAATTTCTATCTGCAGCAATCGCTGCTGGACGACCGCCTGCGCCTGAAATTCGGCCGCATGCCGATCGGCAGCGACTTCGCCGGCTTCTCGTGCGACTTCCAGAACCTGACGTTCTGCGGTTCGCAGCCGGGCAACATCGTCGGCAGCTACTGGGGCAACTGGCCGGTCAGCGTCTGGGCCGGCGTGGCCAGGCTGAACACCTCGGCGCACACCTACCTGGCGGGCGGCGTGTACCAGGTCAATCCTGCCTATTTCGACGACGACCACGCCGTGCACCAGGGCCTGTACCCGAACAATCCGCGCGGCACCACCGGCGCCCTGGTCCCGGTCGAATTCGGCTGGCTGCCCAGCGTCAAGGGCCTGCCGGGCAGCTACAAGGTCGGGGTCTGGTACAACACTTCCGACAGCGCCGACCTGATGCTGGACCAGGACCGCCGGCCGCTGGGCACGACCGACGTCGGCGCCCTGCAGCGCAGCGGCGCCTACGGCGGCTACATCAACTTCCAGCAGCAGGTGACCGGCACTGCCGGGGGCAGGGGCGTCACCGTGTTCCTGAATGCGTCGCAGGCCGACAAGTTCACGGCCGCCACCGACAGCCAGGTGGCACTCGGCATGGAACTCAAGGGCGTGGGCGACCGTGCGCGCGACATGGTCGGCCTGGCCATCGGCGCCACCCATGGCAATGGCCGCTACGCCGGCTACCAGCGTAACCATAACCGCATTTATCCGAATGCGACGGTGGTGGTCAGCGACGGCTACGAAGTGGCGGCCGAGGCGTTCTACAGCTGGTCGCCGCTGCCTTCCCTGAGCGTGCGTCCGAACCTGCAGTTCATCAAGCATCCGGGTGGCAGCGCGCAGAACGCGGATGCGGTGGTGCTCGGGCTGAAGACGCTGGTGGCGTTCTGATTGTCGCGCGGGGCAACAAGCGCTACCATGAGGCGGCGCCCAGCCGTAACCGGCTGTCGGCGTGAGCTTGCGTTGCAGGTTCTGAGAACAGGATGTCCATCCGATCTGGGTCAAGGACTGCGTAAAACCCCAGGGTAATCCGGGTGTCTGTCCGGTCAAAGCACGAAGTTTCCTGCTTTTCCCTAGCGAAAGGACGTACGTCATGCCCCTGCCCGCGAGCATCACCATCAATGGCCTCGCCACGCCGTTGCCCGAAGACCCCCGCGTTTCCCTGCTGGACCTGCTGCGCGAGCACCTGCAGCTGTCCGGCACCAAGAAGGGCTGCAACCAGGGCGCCTGCGGCGCCTGCACCGTGCTGGTCGACGGCGAACGCATCCTGTCCTGCCTGGCACTGGCGGTGCAGTATGCGGGCCGCTCGGTCACCTCGATCGAGGGCCTGGCCGGCAGCGAAGGCCTGCACCCGCTGCAGCAGGCCTTCGTCGAGCACGACGGCTTCCAGTGCGGCTATTGCACGCCCGGCCAGATCTGTTCGGCGATCGGCATGGCGGCCGAATTGCGGCGCGGCGTGCCGAGCTACGTCACCGCCGACATCGCCGCCGCGTCGATCGACTTCAGCCACGACGAAGTGCGCGAGCGCATGAGCGGCAACCTGTGCCGCTGCGGCGCCTACAACGGCATCGTCACCGCCATCACCGAGACCGTCGGGGAGGCGCCATGACCCCCTTCACCTTTGCCCGCGCCGCCGACGCACCCGAGGCGATCCGGCTGGGCGCGGCGCCCGGCGCCCGCTACCTCGGCGGCGGCACCAATCTCGTCGACCTGATGCGCGAGACGGTCGAGCGCCCGGCGGCGCTGGTCGACGTCACCGGCCTCGCCGCCACCATCGAGGAACGCGCCGACGGCAGCCTGCTGATCGGCGCGGCTATGAAGAACACGGCGCTGGCCGAACATCCGGCGGTGCGCAGCCGCTTTCCGCTGCTGTCGCGTGCCATCGTGGCCGGGGCTTCGGCCCAGATCCGCAACATGGCGACCGTCGGCGGCAACCTGCTGCAGCGCACCCGCTGCACCTATTTCTATGACGACGACGGCGCGCGCTGCAACAAGCGCGTGCCGGGCCAGGGCTGCGACGCGATCGACGGCTTCAACCGCATCCATGCGGTGCTCGGTGCGTCGGATGCCTGCGTGGCCACCCACCCGTCCGACATGTGCGTCGCGCTGGCCGCGCTCGGCGCCATCGTGCACCTGGACGGGCCGCAGGGCGCGCGCACCCTGGCGCTGACCGACCTGCACCGCCTGCCCGAAGACCACCCGGAACTCGACACGGTGCTGGCGCCGGGCGAACTCGTCACCGCGGTCGAATTGCCGGCGCTGCCGTTCGCGGCGCAGTCCGCCTACCGCAAGGTGCGCGACCGTTCCAGCTATGCGTTCGCACTGGTGTCGGTGGCGGCCGCCATCGACGTCGACGGCGGCGTGGTGCGCGACGTGCGCCTGGCGCTGGGCGGCGTCGCCCATAAACCCTGGCGCGCCTGGACTGCGGAAAACGCCCTGAAGGGCCAGCCGGCCAGCACCGCCAGCTTCCGCGCCGCCGCCGCGACCGAACTGGCCGCCGCCAGGCCGCTGCGCGACAACGCCTTCAAGATCGCACTCGCGCAGCGCACCCTCGTCGCCGTGCTGGAAAGCCTCACCGGGAGTCAGCCATGAACATCATCAAGGAAGCCGCGCAGCAGGTCATGAAGAAGGCGGTCGAGCTGGCGCCGGATGCCTGGATGCCGGGCGGGAAGTCCGACCCGCTGCTGGATCACCGCGAGGGCTACATCGGCATGCCGGTCTCGCGCCTGGACGGTGCGGATAAAGTGCAGGGCAGGGCGCCTTTCGCGGCCGAGTTCCCGCTCGATGAGCTGGCGTATGCGTCCCTGGTCTACAGCACCGTGCCCAAAGGCCGCATCGCCACGCTCGACAGCGCCGCTGCCGAAAGCGCGCCCGGCGTGGTGCTGGTGATGACCCACAAGAACGCGCCGCCGATGAAACCGATGCCGCTGTTCCTGACGGCGGAAAAGGCGGCGGCCGGCGAAGGCTTGCCGGTGTTCCAGGACGACCGGGTGCACTACAACGGCCAGCCGGTGGCGTTGGTGCTGGCCGAGACCCAGGAACAGGCCGACCATGCCAAGTCGCTGATCCGCGTGACCTATCTCACCGAGGCCGCGGTCACCTCGCTGGACGCGGCCAAGGCCAGGGGGTCGGAGCCGGGCGCGTTCATGGGCGAACTACTCAAGAAGGAAGTCGGCGATGCCGAGCGCGCGCTGGCCGATGCCCTGTACAAGGTCGACGCGACCTACACGACGCCGCGTTACAACCACAACGCGATCGAGCTGCACGCGGCCACGGTGGCGTGGGAGGGCGACACCCTGCGCCTCCACGATGCGACCCAGGCGGTGGCGCACACGGCGTGGTCGATGGCGCAGGTGTTCGGCCTGAAGGAAGAACAGGTGCACGTCAGCTCGCCTTTCGTGGGCGGCGGCTTCGGCGGCAAGGGGATGTGGCGCCATCAGGTGCTGGCCGCGGCGGCGTCGAAGCTGGCCGGACGGCCGGTGCGCATCATGCTGTCGCGCGAGGGCGTGTACCGCGTCGTGGGCGGCCGCACGCTGACCGAGCAGCGGGTCGCCATCGGCGCCGATGGCGACGGCAATTTCGACGCCATCATCCACACCGGCGTGGTGCCGATGGCGGCGCATAACAACTTCCCCGAACCCTTCATCCTGGCGACCAGGTGCCTGTACGCGGCCGCCAGCTTCAAGCTCGACGTCGAAACCGTGCGCATGGACGGCCTGGCCAACACCTTCATGCGCGCGCCGGGGGAGGCGGTCGGCACCTTTGCGCTCGAATGCGCGGTGGACGAACTGGCCGTCCTAATGGAGCGCGATCCAGTCGAGCTGCGCATCACCAACGAGCCGCAGAAGGACCCGATCGAAGGCACGCCGTTCTCGTCGCGCCACATCGTCGAGGCCTGGCGCATGGGCGCCGAGCGCTTCGGCTGGCTGGAGCGCCAGCCCAAGCCGCGCATGCGCCGCGAAGGCGAATGGCTGGTCGGCATGGGCTGCGCCACTGCGACCTATCCGTACCACCGCATGCCCGGCGGCGCCGCGCGCATCACGCTCACCAGGGATGGACGGGCGCGCGTGGAATTTGCGGCGCACGAGATGGGCATGGGCACCTCGACCACGCATGCGATGGTGGCCGCCGAACGCCTCGGCCTGCCGCTGGAAAACGTCAGCGTGGCGTATGGCGACTCGACCCTGCCGGGCGTGATCCTGGCTGGCGGCTCGCAGCAGACGGCCTCGGTCGGCCACGCCATCATCGAGGCGCAGCGCGCCCTGGTCCAGGAACTCCTGAAACTGGCTGGCAAGGAATCGCCGCTGCACGGCCTGAAGCCGGAACAGGTGGCCGCGCACAACAGCGGGCTATGCAAGGCGGACGAGCCGGGCCGCTTCGCCAGCTACGCCACGCTGCTCGAGCAGGCCGGCCGCGACGCCGTCAGCGCCGAGGGCAGCGCACCGCCGCCGCTGGAATACATGCACTGGTCGATGCATTCGTTCGGCGCGATCTTCTGCGAAGCCCGCGTCAACGTCGTGACCGGCGAGCCGCGCGTCACCCGCCTGCTGGGCGCCTTCGACTGCGGCCGCGTCATCAATCCGAAGACGGCAACCAGCCAGTTCCGCGGCGGCATGATCATGGGGATGGGCATGGCGCTGATGGAAGAGACCCAGTTCGACGAGCGCAACGGCCGCATCATGAATCCGAGCCTGGCCGAGTACCACGTGCCGGTGCACCTGGACGTGCCGGAGATCGACATCATGTGGACCGACATTCCCGATCCGCATGCGCCGGTCGGCGCGCGCGGGATCGGCGAGATCGGGATCACCGGCACCAGCGCGGCGGTCGCGAACGCCATCTACAACGCCTGTGGCGTGCGCGTGCGCGATTTGCCGATCACGCTCGACAAGCTGGGCGGTTTCGATGGCGCCTGAGCCAGCCAGCGCCGATACGCTGTCCCGCATCCGCGCCCTGATCGGCGACGCCGCCTGCACCGACGCCGCCCAGTGCCACACGCTGGCGCTCGGCGCGCGCCCGGGCGGCGGACCGCAGGCTTACCTGGCCTGGTCGAGCGCGTGCACCGATGGCGCCGCGCTGGCGCTGCTCGCCGAACAGTTCCGACAGGAGCGCCTGGCGGAGATTGCCGCTTCCGGCGAACTGTCGGACTGCCGCTTCCTGCCCGACCCCGGGGCCGTGTGCCGCGCCGGGACCTGCCGCTTGAACCAGCCTGGCCCGGACGCGGCATAAAAAAACAGCCCACGCGAGTGGGCTGTTTTTTTGGCTGCAGGCGGCGGCTGCCGCCCCCACGGCTTACTGGACGGAAGCCTCCTTGATACCCGCCTTCTCGGCCGTCACCGCCGGGATGGCGGCCACACCGGTATCGACGCGCAGCACGGTGGTGGCGCTGACCACACCGGTCGCGTCCATGAACTGGGCGGCGCCGACGTAGCGCTTGCCTTCGGTCAGGCCGGACCAGCTCATGCCGATCGTGGTGTTGGTGCCGGCAACGACCTTGCCCGGCACGGCGACGACGAAGCGCGGATTGACGTCGGCACGGCTCACCACCCAGGAGTTCAGGCGGTGCACCATGTTCGGCACGTTGCTGCCGTAGGCGACCACGCAGACCTTGTAGTTGCCGGCGGCCGGGCTCAGCAGCTGCACGGCTTCGACGCTGCCGTCGTTACCCGAGTAGGTCCAGGTGCCGTTCGGCGCCAGCACGCCCATGTCGTGGTCGTCGCCGGCATTGCTGTCCTGCTGGAACAGCGCGAAACGGGCGACCAGGGTATTGGCCGGTACCGTGACCGGGTAGACGCGCACCGACGCGGTGTTGTTGCCGGCGGCGCAGGCGGTTTGCAGCTGTGCCGAGGAAAGCGGCGACGCCGTCAGGGAGACCTGCTGGCCGACCGTGGCTTCCTTCACGCCGCCCTTGGCGTAGGCCATGGTGCCGGTGTAGCCGGTTTTCACGGTGAACAGCTTGCTGCCGCTGACCTTGTCGCTGGTGATCTCGGCCGGGGCCGTGACGGCCTGGCCGACGCGCGCCTGCACCGGGATCTTGACGGTGTGGGCACCGTCGGTCCAGCTCAGGCTGCCGAAGCGCCAGACGTTGACGGCGGTGCTGGCCTGGGCCGTCAGGCGCACCGTGAAGCTGCCAGTCGCGCCCGGTGCCAGGGTCAGGACCGCCGGGCTGACCTCGGCGGTGAAGCCCGGCACCGAGACCGTACCCTGGTAGGTGGCGCCGCTGCTGCCGACGTTGGTGACCTTGCGGCGGATGGTGGTCGGACCCTGGACGGCGGCGACCGTGATCGACGGCAGGTTCAGGTTATAGGTTTCGTCGAGCGTGCCGTAGGTGGTGCAGTCGGACGCCGGGGTCACCGTTGCCTTGTTGACCTTGCAGTTGTACTGGATGTAGTCGGCCTTGCCGGCGTCGTACACCAGGCCCGGATCGGTGGCCTTGTTCGGGTCGATGTGGCCGGCGCCCTGCGACCATGGCAGCAGGCCGTTGGAGGCGCCGGCGACGCCGTCGTCGAGGGTCGAATAGGCGGTCGTCATCAGCGCCGACTTGACGGCGGCCGGCGACCAGCTCGGGTGCGCCTGGCGCAGCAGCAGGGCGACGCCGGCCACGTGCGGGCTCGACATCGAGGTGCCCTGGTAGGACTCGTAGGCCGGCGGCGGCACCAGCGAACCGTTGGCGACGGCGGTGTGCTGGGCCTGGGTCAGCGCAGGCGTGACGCTGGCGATGACGTCCACGCCCGGCGCGGTCATGTCGGGCTTGAGCACGTTGGCGTCGCCCATGTTCGGGCCGCGCGACGAGAAGCTGGCCATGACCGGGGCCGGTTTCGGCTGGTTATAGAAGGTGCCGATCGAAGCGCGCGCCGCAGCGCCCTGGGCCACCGCATAGGCCTTCACGGCATTGCCGTCGGCCTGGTTGATGTGCACGGTCGGCACCGAGTGCGCTTCCGAGACCAGGCCGCTGCCGTTGTCGGCCATGATCATGCCGACGCCGCCGGCATTCAGCACGGCCAGGCTCTTGTCGACCCGGGCGTTGTTGCCGCGGGTGCAAATGACGATCTTGCCGGCGACCTTGGCCGGATCGAGCAGCACTTGGCCGGTGGCCGGCGAGCCGCTGAAGCACAGGTTGGCGTTGCCGCCGCCGACGCCGGCGTCTTCCGCGCGGATCAGCGGCGTGCTCGGCACCGGGGTCGAGTTGGTCGAGGCACCCGTGTACTTGGCGCCGTTGCCCAGCGTGGCATCGGCAACATAGAAGCGGTCGTGGGTCGAGGCTGCGACCGTGGCCAGCCACGGGCTGATGTGGGCGACCGCATTCGCCGGGCCGGAGTTGCCGGCCGACGCCGCCACGAACACGTTGGCCAGCGAGGCGCGGTAGAACGCCTGCTCGACCGGGTCCGAGGACGAGGTCTGGGAGCCGCTGATCGAGTAGTTGATGACGTTGACGCCGTCGCGCACCGCCGCATCGATCGCCGAGATCGAATCGCTGTTGTAGCAGCTGTTGGTGGCGTTGGTGCCGTCCGGCTCGGCCGGGTTGTCATAGGTCCAGCAGATCTTGTAGGCGGCCACGCGCGCGCGCGGTGCCATGCCGCTGGCCAGCCCCATGAAGGCGCCGCCCATCGTCACCGGGACGTTGGCATTGCCGGCGGCGGTCGACGCGGTGTGGTCGCCATGGCCGCCGTGGCCGCTGCTGACGCCGTTGCTGCCGATGTTCGAGTCGCGCGGCGACACGAATTCGCTCCAGTTGCGGGTGCGGCCCGACGCCAGGAAGCCGGCATTGAAGTACTTGGCGCCGACCAGCTTGTTGTTGCAGTGCTTGAGCGGGTCGAAGCCTTCGCCGGCCATGCAGCTGCCGGTGAAGGTGGACGGCGGCGCCGAATAGGCCAGGGTGCCGCTGCTGTCGAAGGTCGGCTTGCCGTCGGCATCGACGCGGTCGGCGAAGGCCGGATTTTCCGGCCAGATGCCGCCGTCGATGATGCCGACCACCATGTCTTCGCCCTTGACCAGCGAGCCGCCGGCATATTGCGACCACAGGCCGCCCGGCTTCGACAGGCCGAGGAAGGCGCTGGTGGTGACGG
>Ga0308160_10002280_pt1 | contig 23762 bp, 19 predicted proteins | sample PhyFR1_FD_201036 | JGI IMG/M metagenome (GOLD analysis project Ga0308160, IMG submission 201036) | Phyllosphere microbial communities from UC Gill Tract Community Farm, Albany, California, United States - DLSLF.R1 | ecosystem: Host-associated > Plants > Phyllosphere > Unclassified | place: USA...
TGATGGCCTTGCCTTACCTGATGCACTCCGTCGCCGTCAGCAATGTCGGCACCGCCCTGATCGCCGCGCTGGTGCTGGGCCTGGTCAACACGCTGATCCGGCCCGTGCTGGTATTGTTGACTTTGCCTGTCACGCTGCTGTCGATGGGGCTGTTTATCCTGGTCATCAATGCCTTGCTGTTCTGGCTGGTGTCGCAGTGGGTGAGCGGTTTCGAGGTGGCGGGTTTCTGGTCGGCCTTCATGGCAGCCATCCTGTACAGCATCATTTCGTGGGCGCTTTCCTCCTTGCTCCTGAAAGACGATGGAAACTCATAATTTCAGCATTGAGTTCTTCCCGCCCAAGACTCCCGAGGGCGTGGAAAAACTGCGCGTCACGCGCCGCAAGCTGGCCGAATTGAATCCGACCTATTTCTCGGTCACCTTCGGCGCCGGCGGCACCACCCAGCAGGGCACCCTCGATACCGTGCTCGACATCATGGCAGACGGCCACCCCGCCGCGCCCCACCTGTCCTGCATCGGCGCCACGCGCGCGTCGATCCGTGCCATCCTGCAGCAATTCCAGCAGCAAGGCATCCGCCGCCTGGTGGCGCTGCGCGGCGATATGCCGAGCGGCTACGGTGGCGCTGGTGAACTGCGCTACGCCAATGAACTGGTGGAATTCGTCCGCCAGGAAACCGGCGACTGGTTCCACATCGAAGTGGCGGCCTATCCGGAAATGCATCCGCAAGCCCGTTCGCCCCAGGACGATCTGCAAAACTTCGCGCGCAAGATCGAGGCCGGCGCGAATGCCGCGATCACCCAGTATTTCTATAACGCCGACGCCTATTTCCAGTTCGTCGACAACACGCGCAAGATGGGCATCGACGTGCCGATCGTGGCCGGCATCATGCCGATCACGAACTACACGCAGCTGATGCGTTTTTCCGACATGTGCGGCGCCGAGATTCCACGCTGGGTACGCCTGAAGCTGGCCAGCTTCGGCGACGACAGCGCGTCGATCAAGGCCTTCGGACTGGATGTGGTCACCGGTTTGTGCGAACGCCTGCTGGCCGGCGGCGCGCCTGGCTTGCACTTCTATAGCATGAACCAGGCCGCGGCCACCACTGCCATCTGGCAGCGTCTCACCGGCAAATAAACCGCGTGTCGATATGAACTATCCCGGCAGCGCCACCAGCGTTGCCGGGATTTTTTTATTCGACCGCTGTGAGTTCGGTCACGACGAGATCGAGCGGCACGTCGTGCACACCGATATCGAATCGCGCCGCCTGGCAGGCATAGGCCACCCCCAGGGTTGCCGGCCGCACGCCGCCTGCCAAAGTGCGGTCATAGAAGCCGCCGCCATAGCCGAGCCGGTAGCCGCGCTCGTCGAAACCGAGGCAGGGCACCAGCAGCGCCGGCGGCCGCGCCACGAGTCGCAAGTCCGCCGGCACCGCGATGCCGGTCAAGTCCTTGCCCATGGCTTCGCCCGGTGTCCATGCCGCAAAGACCAGCGGCACATGGCGCTCGAGCACTACCGGCAGCGCCAGTGCCGCGCCTTCACTGGCCAGGGCAAGGTAGGTCTCGCCCAGGTCCGGCTCGCCGCCCAGCGGCCAGTACACCGCCAACAGCGGCGGACGGGTGCGGCGCCACCAGGCCAGCACTTGTTCGCCGATGCGGCGGTCGGCATCGCGCTTGTCGTCACCCGCGAACGCTGCACGCTGGCTTTTGAGGTGTTTGCGCAACGCCGCCTTGGCCGCGGCCGCGCTTGTTCCGTCTGGACCTGTCCCGCTTGAGACGTTCTCTGGCGGCACGATTGATGCGCATGGTATTCTTGATTCGCCGGTCATGTTATCGAATGAGGGTAGAACAGCTGTGTTTTTGCTTCCAAAGAAATTGATTACCGGCGCAGTGCTTGTCACCACGAGCCTTGCCGCCACCAGTGTCGCCGCCATGGCCGAGGCGCCGCAAGCGGCTACCCCGCCCGTACCGGGCGTCACCATCTTCGCTGCCGCGCCGGGCGCTGTCCCGGCCAGCGAGGCTGCACGCGCCGACGACGACACCTTCCTGCTGCTGCGCGAAGCCGCGCGCCAGAACGATGCCGCCCGCACGAATGCCCTGGCTTCGCGCCTGCCGAGCTACGCGCTGCCTGGCTACGTCGACTATTATCGTCTGAAACCGCGCCTGCGCGAGGCCACGCAGGATGAGATCCGCAGCGTGCTCAGCCGTTACGAAGGCAGCGCCGTGGCCGACCGCCTGCGCACCGACTGGCTGCTCGAGCTCGGCCGCCAGCGCGAATGGAATACCTTCGAGCGCGAAATGGCCTTGCTGGTGCGCAGCGACGACTTGCAGGTGCGCTGCTATGCCTTGCTGGCGCGCGCCCTGCGCGGCGAGCGCGTGGCCGACGAGGCGCGTGCCCTGCTGGTCAATCCGCCGGCCTACGGCGAAGGATGCGCCGCCCTCATGACCCAGCTGTCGCAACTGAACCAGCTGGGCCAGGCCGACCTGCTGGCCCAGCTGCGCCTGGCCGGCGAAATGTCCGCCACCGGGCCGGCGCGCCGCATCGCCCTGTTGCTCGGCGCTTCCGACACGCGCGCCGCCCAGGCGGTCGATGTGCCGGCGGTGGCCATGGCGCGCGGCATCGGCGTCAACCGCGTCGAGCACGAGATCTACCTGGTGGCCCTGGGCCGCATGGCGCGCACCAGCCTGAAGCTGGCCGTGGTGGCGCTGGACAAGAACAACAGCAAGCTCACGCCTGACGAGCGCGCGATCGGCTGGGCCAACCTGGCGCTGGCCGCCTCGATCACCTTGTCGAACGATGCCCACGATTACTGGAAGCGGGCCGAAGGCGCGCCGCTGACCAATTTCCAGCTCGAATGGAAAACCCGCATGGCGCTGCGCCGCGGCGACTGGCCGGCGGTGGCCGCCACCATCGACGCCATGCCGCCCACCCTGGCCGCCGAGTCGGGCTGGGTCTACTGGCGCGGCCGCGCCCACGAGGCGCAGGGCCGCAAGGAAGATGCGCAAGCCCTGTTCCGGCGCATCGCCACACCGAACAATTTCTATGGCCAGCTCGCAACCGAAGAGCTGGGCGACCTGGTGAGCACGCCGCCGCTGGCGGCAGCGCCGACGCCGGGCGAGGTGGCCTTTGTCGCGGCGCTGCCGGCGGTGCGCCAGGCCATGAAGTTCTATGAGCTGCGCCTGCGCCCCGAGGGCAACCGCGAATGGGGCTGGGCGCTGCGCAACTTGTCGGAGCGCCAGCTGCTGGCCGCCGCCGAATATGCGCGCCGCAACGAATTGCTCGACCGCATGGTCGAAACCTCGCTGCGCACGCGCACCGAGCTCGACTTCAACCAGCGTTTCCCGGCGCCGCACAACGACATCCTGCAACCCACGGCCAAGGGCCTGTCGCTCGACACCGCCTGGGTGTATGGCCTGATCCGCCAGGAATCGCGCTTCGTCAGCGATGCGCGCTCGGGCGTGGGCGCGGCCGGCCTGATGCAGGTGATGCCGGCCACCGGCAAGTGGGTGGCGGCCAAGATCGGCCTGACCGACTTCGTGCACGACATGCTGCACGACGCCCGCACCAACATCACGCTGGGCGCCAACTACATGAACATGGTGCTGGAAAATAATGGCGGCTCGCAAGTGCTGGCCACCGCCGCCTACAACGCCGGCCCGGCGCGCTCGCGTACCTGGCGCGGCGTGCTCGACAAGCCGATGGAGGGCGCCGTGTTCGTCGAATCGATTCCATTCACCGAAACCCGAACCTATGTGCGCAATGTGATGTCGAATGCGACGAACTATGCCGCTTTGTTCGACAAGCGGCCGCAATCGCTCAAGGCGCGCCTGGGCACCATTACGCCGCGAGGAACGTCGAGCGCCTTGCCCTGACAGCTTTTGACGAGGCCCCCATGCGCGACGTGTCGGTGGTGGTATTCGGCGGTTCCGGTTTCATCGGCAACCATGTGCTGGCGCTGCTGGCCGAGGAGAGCATCCCCGTGCTGCTGCCCGTGCGCCACCCCGAGCGCGTGCGCCATCTCACCATGCTGCCCGGCGTCGACGTGGTCGGGGCCGACATCCACGACGACGCCACCCTGCGCCGCCTGCTGGCCAGGCACACGAGCGCGATCAACCTGGTCGGCATCCTGCACGGCAGCCGCGCCCATCCCTACGGGCCGGAATTCCGCCGCGCCCACGTCGAGCTGCCACGCCGTATCGTCGACGCCTGCGCCGCCACCGGCGTCGAGCATTACCTGCACATGAGCGCCCTCGGCGCGCATATCGACGGCCCCTCGATGTACGCGCGCTCGAAGGCCGACGGCGAACTGGCCGCGCGCAGCCGGCCCGAGGTGGCGGCCACCATCTTCCGCCCGTCGGTGGTGTTCGGCCCGGGCGACCATTTCCTGACCGTGTTCGCGCGCCTGCAGCGGCGTTTTCCCATCATTCCGCTGGCCTGCGCGAATGCCGTGTTCCAGCCGGTTTACGTGTGCGACGTGGCCCAGGCCTTCTTGCATGCGCTGCGCGACCCGGCCACGCGCCAGCAGGTCTACCAGCTGGGCGGGCCGAACGTGTATACGCTGGCCGAGCTGGTGCGCCTGGCCGGACGTTACGCCGGCTGCGAGCGCCCCATCGTCGAATTGCCGGAGCGCCTGGCGCGGCTGCAGGCGCGCCTGTTCGAGCGCCTGCCCGGCGAACCGCTTCTCACCCGCGACAACCTCGACTCGATGCGCGCCGATAACGTGATCGACCCGGCGGTCCAGGACTTGACAGCCGCCGCGCTGGGAATCAAGCTGACTTCCCTCGAGTCGGTCGCCCCGCACTACCTGAACCCCGGCGAACCGCTCGACCGCCTGCGCGCCCGCGCCGGCCGCTAACCGCATTCACCCTCCCTGTACAGGAACGCCATGCAGACCACGGAACTCGACCCGACCCTCAGCGATGCGCTGGACAAGGCACGCCAGCCCGGCCTCACCCTCGTCATCGGCAACAAGAACATCTCGTCGTGGTCGATGCGGCCCTGGGTGGCCGCGGTCGCGTTCAACATTCCCTTCACCGAAGTGCGCCTGCTGCTCGACCAGCCCGACACCGCCGCGAAGATCGCCGGCTACTCGCAAGCGGGCCGGGTACCGGTACTGCTGGCCGGCGAGATGACGATCTGGGACAGCCTCGCTATCTGCGAATACCTGGCCGAGCAGTTCCCCGACAAGCACCTGTGGCCGCAAGACGTGGCCGCGCGTGCGCTGGCGCGCTCGATCACGGCCGAGATGCACTCGGGCTTCGCGTCGCTGCGCAACGACATGTCGATGAATATCCAGGCCCGGCTGCCGGGCCGTGGCCGCACGCCGGGGGCCCAGGCCGACATCGGCCGCATCTGCGAGATCTGGGAAGAGTGCCTGGCGCGCTACGGCCACCGCGAATACCTGTTCGGCGACTTCTCGATCGCCGACGCCTTTTATGCCCCCGTGGTCACGCGTTTCAAGACCTATGGCGTGGCGCTGGCGCCGGCCCTGCAAGCCTATTGCGACCGCGTGCTGGCCCATCCGGCAGTGGCGCGCTGGGTGCGCGAGGCCATGGCGGAGACCGACGCGACCCCGCTACACGACGCCGATTTGCCGCGCGCATGACGATGAAGATCTACGTTGTCGGCGGCGCCGTGCGCGACGCGCTGCTCGGCTTGCCGGTGCAGGACCACGACCACGTCGTGGTCGGCGCCACCCCGGAACAGATGGTCGCCGCCGGCTTCCGCCCGGTGGGCAAGGATTTCCCGGTCTTCCTGCACCCGGCAACCCAGGAAGAATATGCCTTGGCGCGCACCGAACGCAAGACCGCGCCCGGCTACCACGGCTTCGTGTTCCATACTTCGCCCGACGTGACCCTGGAAGACGACCTGGTGCGGCGCGACCTCACCATCAACGCCATGGCGCAGGGCGATGACGGCGTCATCGTCGACCCGTATGGCGGGCAACGCGACCTGCAAGCGCGCCTGTTCCGCCACGTGTCCGAGGCCTTTGCCGAAGACCCGGTGCGCATCCTGCGCGTAGCCCGCTTCGCGGCGCGCTTTGCCGCCTTCCGCGTCGCGACGGAGACCAATGCGCTGATGCGCAGCATGGTGGAAGCGGGCGAGGTCGATGCCCTGGTGCCCGAGCGCGTCTGGCAAGAAATCGCGCGCGGCCTGATGGAGCGCCACCCTTCGCGCATGTTCGCCGTGCTGCGCGACTGCGGCGCGCTGGCGCGCATCATGCCGGAACTCGATGCAGCCTGGCAGCCGGAAGCGGACAAGGCTGTCCGCATCATGGCCGTGGCCGACCATGCCGCCGCCTGCGGCCACACGCTGGCGGTGCGTTTCGCCGCACTGGTGCAGGAACTCGACGGCATCGACGGCCTGTGCAAGCGCCTGAAGGTGCCGAACGATTGCCGCGACCTGGCCTTGATGACGACGCGCGAACGCGGCGCCATCGACGAAGTCCAGGCCGCATCCGCCGCCACCCTGGTCGCCCTGTTCTCGCGCTGCGACGCCTACCGCAAGCCGGAGCGCTTCGCCGACATGCTGCTCGCCGTCGAAGCCGCGGCCCTCGGCGGCGCCTACCCGCAGCGCCCCTGGCTGCTGGCCGCCCTCGACGCCGCGCGCAGCGTGAATGCCGGCGAAGTCGCCGCCCGCTGCGCCGACAAGGCCGCCATCCCGCAAGCCGTCCTCGCCGCCCGCGTCCAAGCAGTCGCCAACTGGATGACAACACCCTCGCACAACTTATAGACAGCCGCGTAACGTCTTCGTATAGTCGAGCTCTTCAAGCAAGCACGGAGCAGCGGATGAACCGGATGAACCGGATCGGAGCGAAGGCAAGCTGGCAAGCACTGCCCGGCGGGATCTACGGCCCCGTGCTGGCGTTTGCCGCCATCACGTCCGCCGTGCGCGCCGCCGCCATGTTCGGCCCGGCCAGCTGGCGCGGCCTTTTCATCCTGGCCTGTATCGCGATGGCGCTCTTGCCCTGGCTGCTGCTGGACCGCGCGGGCCGGCGCGGCATCGGCCTGCAGCCTGCGCGCCACCCGTCCTGGCTGCTCGCCGGCCTGGCCGCCGGCGCCCTGGCAGCCAGCCTCTGCTACTGGCTCGGCGCCGCGCTCTACGGCGCCGGCCCGGACAATTGGTTCGTCAGCATCGCCCGCAACTACCGGCTGCAACCGACGGCCGGCTGGAGCTTGCTGCAGCTGCACCTGGTGTTCACCTCGGTGGCCATCCTGTTCAGTCCCATCGGCGAAGAGATCTTCTTCCGCGGCCTGCTGCAAAAGGTGCTGGAAGAGCGCCACGGCGCGCTGCGCGCCACCCTCGCCGAGGCCGGCCTGTTCGCCCTGGTCCACCTCTGCCACCACGGCATCCTGGCCGGCGCCGCGGGATGGACCATCCTGCCGGTTTCCGGCGCGCTGTGGGTGACGCAGATGTTCCTGCTGTCGCTGGCCCTGGCCTGGCTGCGCCGGCGCAGCGGCTCGCTGCTGCCTGCAATCGCCGCCCACGCCGCCTTCAACGCGGCCATGAACGCCTGGATCTTCGCCCGTCTGTGGCCGGGCTGACTCTTCGGTTAACTCTTGTTACAAGCGCGTGCGCGAACGGTCCCGCGCTTGCGCTATGCTCCACCAACTATGGGTAAATTGTTACGTTGGTCGGACCAGGCGTTTGCAGTCGGCATGCGCCGCATGGAGGCGCTGCATCCACGCAGGCGCCTGCAATTCGTGCTGGGCGCGGCGGCGGTGCTGATCGCGCTGCTGGCGGTGCTCTACACGCGCACCACCGGCGTCGACGTCGACAACCAGAACCGCGTGATGTTCGAGCTGCACGAGCTGCAGCAGCGCGACGCCGAGTGGGACACCGACCTGCTGCGCGCCCACATCGGCAGCGGCCTGGCCGATGCGCGCCTGGTGGCGCCGGCGCCGCAGATGCGCGAACTGATGGACAACCTGGAAGAAGCGCTGCCCGCCACCCGCGACCGCGCGGCGCGCCAGGCACACACGGCGCTGGCCGGGTCGCTGCGCATGAAGGCCGAGCTGGTGGCCGAGTTCCGCAGCCTGAACCCGCCGCTGCGCGCCGCCCTCGAGTCGCTGCCGCCGGCGCTGGCCGACCTGAAGACGGAACTCGGCGGCATCGAAGGCGCGCTGGCGCCGGGCCGGGTGGTGGTGCGCCTCGACGCGCTGCTGAACGATTTGCTGGCCGATACCCTGCGCTACAACCTGGCGCCCACGCCGCGCCTGGCGCGCCGCATCGAGTCCATCCTGGCCCAGATCGAACCGCAGAAGTCGCGCTTCTCGCAGGCCATCATGGACCAGATCGACACCCTGGCGCGCGACACCCGCATCATCCTGGCCAACCGCCCGCGCGAGAACGCGCTCGAGGCGCAGATCGCCGCGCTCGACACCGGCGAGGCGATGGCGCGCCTGGGCCGCGAACTCGACCGCGCCTTCCAGGCCGAAGTGCTCGAGCGCCAGCGCTACCGCGGCTTCCTGTTCGGCTATTCGATTTTGCTGCTGGCGCTGCTGGCCTATGCCGGCTGGCGCCTGCGCCGCAGCTACCGCATCATCAACGACGTCAACCATCGCCTGAAGGCGGCCAACGACACCCTGGAACACCGCGTGGCCGAGCGCACCGCCGAGCTGGAAGAGCAGTCGAAGAAGCTGGCGCGCCTGGCCCAGCACGACAGCCTGACCGGACTCGTGAACTACGGCCAGCTGACCCGGCTGCTGGAGCTGGCGCTGGTGCGGTCGGCGCGCCGCGACACCAACGTGGCCGCCATGTTCATCGACCTCGACGGCTTCAAGGGCGTGAACGATACCTGGGGCCATGCCACCGGCGACCTGGTGCTGCAGCTCGTCGCGCGCCGCGTGCAAAAGGTATTGCGCGCCGAGGACGTGCTGGCGCGCCTGGGCGGCGACGAGTTCGTCGTCATGCTCGAAGGCGTGGGCATGCCCGAGGGCGCCTTGCGCGTGGCGCAGACGGTACTGAGCGAAATCGAAGGCATCGTGGAAGCCGACGGCAACCCGGTCTCGATCTCGGCCAGCATCGGCATCGCCAGCGCGCGCGGCCGCGCCGGCGCCGAGCAAGGGGCGGCGGCGCTGCTGGCCGACGCCGACAAGGCGATGTATGCGGCCAAGCAGGCCGGCAAGGGTACCTTCGTGATCAGCCCGAACGCGCAGTGGGGCGGCCCGGAGACTGGCGCGGCGGCGCGCGAGGAATGATGGGCTAGAATGGCCGCATGTCCGAGAACCCGCGCCGCCCGAATCGTTTCACCCATTGGCTGGCCAGCCTGGCCGGCAAGACCGACCGTCCGGCCGTCCTGGTGAAGGCGCTGGGCAAGCGCGACCGCCGCCGCATGCTCAAGCATTTCCTCGCCCTCGACACGAGCGACCGCCTGCTGCGCTTCGGCACCGTGCTGCCGGACGAGCAAATCCACGCCTATGTGAACAAGATCGATTTTTCGCGCGACATCGTGTTCGGCGTCTTCAGCCACGTGTTCCAGCTGGTCGGCGTCGGCCACCTGGCCTTCGGGCCGGCGCAAGCAGGGCGTTCGGCCGATACCAGCAAGGAGCGGGTCGCCGAGTTCGGCGTGTCGGTGTCGGCGAGCGCGCGCGGGCAGGGCGTGGGCACGCGCCTGTTCCGGCGCGCGTCCATCCACTGCCGCAATTCCGACATCGACACCCTCTACATGCAGTGCCTGTCGACCAACCGCACCATGATGCACATTGCGAAAAAAGCCGGGATGGAGATCAAGCGCGAGTATGGCGAGGCCGACGCCTACCTGCACCTGCCGCCGCCCAGCCCGGGCAGCGTGATGCGCGAGGCGCTGGAAGAACAGTTCGCGGTGATCGATTACACGGTCAAGGCGAATGCGCGCGCGGCGGTGAAGTGGTTCACGCCGCGCAAGCGGGAAAAATGAATCCGGCGTTTACCGCGCCGCCGGCGCGTCGATCGGCAAGGCCGTCGTTTCCTTGATCCGCTGCAGCGCAAAGCTCGACTTCACGTCCAGCACCGACGGGTGGCGCAGCAAGGTCGCCATCATGAAGCGCGAGAAGTGGTCCATGTCTTCCACGTGCACGCGCAGCAGGAAGTCCATGTCCCCGGTCATCGCATAGCAGGCCACCACTTCCGGCCAGGCCGCCACCGCCTGGGCGAACTCGAAGCGCGGCGAGGTGGCCGGCACGCGCGAGTTGGCCGGGCCTTCGCTGTGCTTTTCCAGGCGCACGTTCACATAGGCCAAGAGGCCCAGCCCGATCTTGTCGGGGTCGACCAGGGCCACGTACTGGCGAATGACGCCGGCTTCCTCGAGACGCTTGATGCGGCGCAGGCAGGGCGAGGGCGAGAGGTTGACGCGCTCGGCCACATCCTGGTTCGACAGGCGGCCATCGGCCTGCAGAATATCGAGGATTTTGCGGTCGGTTTTATCGAGCTCGATCTTTGACATTAATTTTCCTTCTAATGAATCCATCCGCAATTTTATTGCGCATTTGCTTCAGCGTGGGGAATTGATTGGTATTTTATGCCGGGTGCTCAAGACTATACTGTCGCCAAATGCGGAGGAGACAACTCCGTGGCGCTTCCAATAACAAAAACGGCGCCAAATTCGAAGGACGTGTAACGAGGTGGCGCGGCTGGCCAGGACGGCGGCCGCGCTGCCTTGCGTCCTGCACAACGATGACGGAGACACCATGAACGCACCCCTCGACCCCTCCCAGCTGCAGCCATCCCGGCCGGACCACGACATCTCGCTCGACGACAAGTGGACGCTCGAGCGCGGCCGCGCCTTCATGACCGGCACCCAGGCCCTGATCCGCCTGCCGATGCTGCAGCGCGAGCGCGACTTGCAGGCCGGCCTGAACACCGCCGGCTACATCACCGGCTACCGCGGCTCGCCGGTCACCGCCGTCGACCAGACCGCGATGAAGGCCAAGAAACACCTCGACGCCCACCACGTCAAGTTCCACCCCGGGATGAACGAGGACCTGGCCGCCACCGCCGTCTGGGGCACCCAGCAGACCAACTTGTACAAGGATGCCAACTACGACGGCGTGTTCGCCATGTGGTACGGCAAAGGCCCGGGCGTGGACCGCTGCGGTGACGTCTTCAAGCACGGTAACAACGCGGGTTCGTCGCAGTACGGCGGCGTGCTGGTGCTGGCCGGCGACGACCATGCGGCCAAGTCCTCGTCCACCGCGCACCAGTCGGATCATATCCTGACCGCCTGCGGCATCCCGGTGCTCTACCCGTCGTCGGTGCAGGAATACATCGACTACGGCCTGCACGCCTGGGCCATGAGCCGCTATACCGGCCTGTGGGTGTCGATGAAGTGCGTCACCGACGTCATCGAATCGGGCGCCGTGGTCGACCTCGACCCGGACCGCGTGCAGACCGTGATCCCGCTTGATTTCGAAGTGCCCGAGGGTGGCCTGAACATCCGCTGGCCCGACGCCGTGCTGGACCAGGAAGTCCGCATGAACAACCACAAGTGGTATGCGGCCCTGGCGTATGCGCGCGCGAACAAGCTGAATAAAATCATCTGGGACAGCCCGGCACCAAAAATCGGCATCATCACGGCCGGTAAAAGCTATGTCGACACGCGTCAGGCGCTGGCCGACCTCGGCATCGACGAGCAGGCGGCCGCCGACATCGGCATCCGCCTGTACAAGATCGGCATGACCTGGCCGCTCGAATCCGAAGGCGTGCACGAATTCGCGCGCGGCCTGGACGAGATCCTGGTGGTGGAAGAAAAGCGCCAGGTGATGGAATACGCGCTGAAGGAAGCGCTGTATAACCTGCCGGACGGCGAGCGCCCGCGCGTGGTCGGCAAGTTCGACGACACCGGCGAATGGAGCAACAAGGACCGCAAGGGCCACGGCGACTGGCTGCTGCCGGCTACCTACGAGCTGAACCCGGCCCAGATCGCGCGCGCCATCGCCTCGCGCATCACGCACTACTGCGCCGGCCATCCGGTGGCCGAGCGCGTGCGCGAGCGCATCGCCTTCCTGGAAGCGAAAGAGCTGGTCCTGAAGAACATCCCGGCCAAGGCGAATCCCGAGACCGACCGCATCCCTTATTTCTGCTCGGGCTGCCCGCACAACAGCTCGACCAAGGTGCCGGAAGGCTCGCGCGCCATGGCCGGCATCGGCTGCCACTACATGGTGCTGTGGATGGACCGCGAAACCTCGACCTTCACCCACATGGGCGCCGAAGGCACGACCTGGATCGGCCAGTCGCCCTTCACCAGCGAGAAGCACGTGTTCGTGAACCTGGGCGACGGCACCTACTTCCACTCGGGGATCCTGGCGATCCGCGCAGCGGTGGCCGCCAAGGTGAACATCACTTATAAAATCCTGTACAACGACGCGGTGGCCATGACCGGCGGCCAGAACGTCGACGGTCCGCTCGACCCGGGCATGATCACGCGCCAGATCGCCGCCGAAGGCGTGGGCCCGATCATCGTCGTCACCGACGAGCCGGATAAATACCCGAGCGACTATGCCTGGGCCGCCGGCGTGACCGTGCGCCACCGTTCCGAGCTGATGGACGTGCAGAAGGAACTGCGCGAACTGCCGGGCGTGACCGCCGTGATCTACGACCAGACCTGCGCCTCCGAGAAGCGCCGCCGCCGTAAAAAAGGCGAGTTCCCCGACCCGGCCAAGCGCGCCGTCATCAACGAGGCCGTGTGCGAAGGCTGCGGCGATTGCTCGGTGCAGTCGAACTGCCTGTCGGTCGAGCCGCTGGAAACGGAACTGGGGCGCAAGCGCCAGATCAACCAGTCCTCGTGCAACAAGGACTTCTCGTGCGTGTCCGGCTTTTGCCCAAGCTTTGTCACCGTCGAAGGCGGCGGCCTGAAGAAGCCAAAGAAAGCCGCGGCTGCGACAGATAACGCACCGCCAGTCTTGCCGGCGCCGCGCATTCCGGAAATCGGCACGCCCTTCGGCATCCTGGTGGCCGGCATCGGCGGCACCGGCGTGGTCACCGTCGGCCAGATCCTGGCGGTGGCGGCCCACGTCGAGGGCAAGGGCGCCATCGTGCTCGACCAGTCCGGCCTGGCCCAGAAGGGCGGCCCGGTGATGTCGCACGTGCGCCTGGCCCGGCACCAGGCCGACCTGCACTCGACCCGTGTCGGCACCGGCAGCGCGGACCTGGTGATCGGCTGCGACCAGATCGTGGCCGCCAGCCGCGATGCCTTGAGCCGCATGGGCGAGGGCCGCACCTGGGCCGCCGTCAACGGCAGCGGCGCCACCACCGCCGCTTTCGTCAAGAACCCGGACTGGCAATTCCCGGCCGAGGGTTCGCGCGGCGCCATCCAGCAAGCCTGCGGCGCCGGCAATGTCGACTTCATCGACGCCGGCCGCATCGCCACCGCGCTGATGGGCGATGCGATCGCCACCAACATGTTCATGCTCGGCTACGCCTTCCAGAAGGGCCGCGTGCCGCTGAGCGAGGAAGCGCTGATGAAGGCGATCGAGCTGAATGGCGTGTCGGTGCCGTTCAACAAGGCCGCCTTCCACTGGGGCCGCAGCGCCGCGCACGACCTGGCTTCGGTGACGAAGCTGGCGACGCCGGCCAAGGTGGTCGAGTTCAAGCGCACGCAGACCCTGGACGAACTGGTCGCGCGCCGCGTCGAGCTGCTCACCGCCTACCAGGACGCCGCCTACGCCGCGCAATACAAGGCCTTCGTCGACGCGGTGCGCCTCGAAGAAGCCAAGCTCGGCAAGGGCACGCGCCTGACCGAAGCAGTGGCCCGTTACTTCCACAAGCTGATGGCCTACAAGGACGAGTACGAGGTCGCGCGCCTGCATACCGACCCGGCCTTCCGAGAGAAGATCGCCAACATGTTCGAGGGCGACATCACGGTGAAATACCACCTGGCGCCGCCGCTGCTGGCCAGGCACGACAAGGAAGGCCGCGCCATCAAGCAGGAATTCGGTCCCTGGATGCTGAAGGCCTTCGGCGTGCTGGCCAAGCTGAAGGGCCTGCGCGGTACCGCCTTCGACCCCTTCGGCTACACCGAAGAGCGCAAGACCGAGCGCGCCCTGGTTGCGCAGTACCGCGACACGCTGGCGGCCCTGCTGCCCAAGCTCTCGAACGAGAACCTGGCCCAGGCGGTGGCGATCGCCAGCATCCCGGAAGACATCCGCGGTTACGGCCACGTGAAGGCGCGCCACCTGAAAGCGGCAAAGGAGAAGGAAGCGAATTTGTTGTCGGCTTTCCACAACCCGGCTCCATCCACCCGCGCCGCCTGACCCTCGGCAGTGCTGCATCCCGCGCCGGGCTGGCTTTGCGCCAGCCCGGCGTTTTTTTTCGCCGGACGGGAAAAAGTTATGCAAAATAAATTTAAGAAAAGCAATCGTGCGCTCTTCTCAAACAGACAAGCTTGTCTTACTCTTTCTTAACAAACTTGTCCATTACTTAACGAATCCCATGAAGACGCCAACTTCCACCAAGGGTCAAATGACCACCTCGCTACGCTTGATCTGCGCCGCCGTCGTGGCCGCGTCCACGCTTGCCGCCTGCGGCGGCGGTGGTGGCGGTGGGGGCGGCAGCAGCGGTCCGATTGCGACCAATCCGCCGACCAATCCGACCACGCCGACCACGCCGACCAACCCCACCAATCCGACCACGCCTGCGCCCTGGGCGCCTGGTGGGGCGAACACCGGCGCGGATCCGGACGTGGCGACCCTGGGCAACGCCTTCGACACCTACTGGAACTACTGCGCCAAGCCGCGCACCGGTACCGACCCGTACACCGGCAAGGCCTACCCGGACAAGCAGGGCAGCCTGCGCGACGAGCTGACCTTCCTGCGCGCCTGGACCCACCAGTACTATCTCTGGTACAACGAAATCCCGACCGATTTCAAGATGGCCGACTTCACCGATCCGGTCACCTACTTCGACAAGCTGAAGACCCCGCTGACGACCGCGTCCGGCGCGCCGAAGGACAAGTTCCACTTCACCTACGAAAGCGCCGAGTGGGACAAGCTGAGCACCGAAGGTATCGAGCTGGGCTACGGCGTGACCTGGACCAGCAGCGGCGCCACCGCACCGCGCGTCTGGAACGCCACCATCGTCGAAGCGGGTTCGCCGGCTGAGATCGCCGGCCTGCGTCGCGGCGACCGCCTGACCGTGGTCGACGGCGTCGACTTCATCAATGCGACCGACGAAGCCTCGGTTGCCAAGATCAATGCCGGCCTGTTCCCGGCTGTGGCCAACGAAACCCACAGCTTCACCGTGACCCGTGGCACGACCTCGATTCCGGTGACCCTGGCGGCCAAGGAAGTAACGGCCCGATCGGTCAAGAACGTCACCACCTTCGATATCGCGGGCGGCCGCCGTGTCGGCTACCTGACCTTCGAGAACCACAATGCCGTGGCCGAGCGCCAGCTGATCGAGGCCTTCAACCAGCTCAAGACCTCGAACGTCAACGATCTGGTCATCGACATGCGCTACAACGGTGGCGGCCTGTTGTACGTGGCAGCCGAACTGGCCTACATGGTGGCCGGCCCGAACTCGAACGGCAAGGTCTTCGAAAGCCTGTCGTACAACGGCAAGGTCCAGACCACCGCATCGGACACGGTACGCTTCTCGCCGTCCGCCTACGGCTTCGACGCGCCGAACAAGATCGCCGCCGGCACCGCGCTGCCGACCCTGAGCCTGCCGCGCGTGACCATCCTGACCACCGAAGGCACCTGCTCGGCCAGCGAAGCGGTGATCAACGCCCTGCGCGGCGTCGACGTGCAAGTCGACGTGGTCGGCAGCCAGACCTGCGGCAAGCCTTACGGCTTCACGCCGGTGCCGAACTGCGGCACGACCTACTTCTCGATCGAGTTCAAGGGCGTGAACGCGAAAGGCTTCGGCGACTACGCGGATGGCTTCACCCCAACCTGCCGTGTGGCCGACGATTTGAGCCACGAGCTGGGCGACCGCAACGAAGCCCTGCTGGCCGCAGCCTTGACCCACCGCGCCACCGGCTCCTGCCCGGCCACGCCGTCGGCCACCGCGATGTCGCTGGCCCAGCCGAAGACCCTGGTGCGCAAGAACGTGTCCGAGCTGAAGATCTACAGCCGCCCACGCTAAGCACTGCGCAGCGCGCGAGCATGAACGCCACCTTCGGGTGGCGTTTTTTCATGGCGCCGCCGTTCCAACGCCGGGTGCAATGCATGCCGCCCCTCTGCGCGCACGCGAACCCGACTATAATTTTCCGCTTTGCCCCTTCCCCTGCCGGAGCCCCTTCGATGATTCGTCCTGCGTTACTGCTTGCCCTGCTCGCCGCTTCCCCGCTGATCCACGCCGCCCCCGACCTGACCACCATCTCCGAGCGCTCGGGCTTCCAGGCCACCGGCCGCTACGACGAAGTGATCAAGCTCTGCGCCGACTTCCAGAAGGCGTATCCAAAGGCGGTGAAGTGCATCGAATTCGGCCGCACACCGGAAGGCCGGCCGATGCTGGCGCTGGTCGTCACCCGCAGCGGCGCCTTCACCGCGCAGGCGGCGGCCAAGGCCAACTTGCCGGTGACCCTGATCCAGGGCGGCATCCACGCCGGCGAGATCGACGGCAAGGACGCCGGCTTCCTGGCCCTGCGCGAAATCCTGGAAGGCCGCCTGGCGAAAGGCGCGCTGGACAAGCAGGTGCTGCTCTTCGTCCCGGTCTTCAACGTCGACGGCCACGAGCGCTTCGGCCAGTGGAACCGCCCGAACCAGCGCGGCCCGGTGGAAATGGGCTGGCGCACCACGGCCCAGAACTTCAACCTGAACCGCGACTACGTGAAAGCCGATGCGCCCGAGATGCAGGCCATGCTGGCACTGGTGAACGCCTGGGACCCGCTGACCTACGTCGATTTGCACGTGACCGATGGCGCCAAGTTCCAGCACGACGTCTCGATCCAGGTCGAGCCGGTGTACTCGGGCGACCCGGCATTCCGCCAGGCCGGCCTGGCGCTGCGCGACAACGTGATTGCCGACATCGCCAGGCAGGGCTCGACCCCGCAGTCCTACTACATGTCCTTCGTGAAGACCGACGACCCGATGTCGGGCTTCATGGACGGCGTGTCCGACCCGCGCTTCTCGACCGGCTACTTCCAGCTGCGTAACCGCATGGCGATGCTGGTCGAGACCCATTCGTGGAAGGACTACCCGACCCGCGTGCGCATCACCCACAACAGTGTTGTCTCGGTACTCGAGCAAGTGGCGCGGCACGGCAAGGAATGGCAGGCGGCCGCACGCGCCGCCGATGCGCGCGCACTGCAGCTGGCCGGCACGCCGGTAGCATTGACCTATAAGACCACGGAGAAGTCGAGGATGGTCGACTTCAGCGGCTACGAATACACGCGCACCCCATCAAGCGTGTCGGGCATCCTGATGACGCGCTACGACGAAACCAGGCCGCAAGTCTGGCGCGTGCCGCTGCGCGACGAGGTGGTGGCCGATGTGCAGGTGGCCGCGCCGCGCGCCGGCTACATCGTGCCGGCCGCCCACGCGGCGATGGTGGCCGCCAAGCTGACCCAGCACGGGATCGGCTTCCGCAAGATCGACAAGGGGATCGACCGCTTCGAGGCCGAGACCTTCCGTGCCGATAAAGTCACCTTCGGCGCCAGGTCGCTCGAATCGCACCAGCGCCTGACGCTCGAAGGCAGCTGGAAACCCGAGGCGCGCGGCATCCAGCGCGGCGACTTGTTCGTGCCGATCGGCCAGCCGAAGGCACGCCTGGTGATGGCGATCTTCGAGCCACAGGGCCCGGACTCGCTGCTGGCCTGGGGCATGTTCAACAACGCCTTTGAAGCCAAGGAATACATGGAAGAGTATGTCGCCGAGGACGTGGCGCGCGAACAGATGGCGGCCGACCCGGCGCTGGCCGCCGAGTTCAAGCGCCGCATCGATACCGACCCGGCGTTTGCCAAGAACCCGCATGCGCGCCTGGAGTTCTTTGCACGCCGCCATGCGTCGTGGGACGAGCGCCTGAACCTGTATCCGGTGCTGCGCGCAAACGTCGCACCTTAAAAAAAACGGCCGGGATTTCCCGGCCGTTGTTCATGGTGCTGCACCCGTCTCCGGCAGCGACGTGAACACCACCGTCCCCACGCCGCCGTTCGCAGTGGGAGTCAACTGGTACACCCGGTCGTACTCATTGTCCGCGATCTCCGCCCCCGGCTGGCCGCCGAACAGCCGCACCAGCTCCGACAGCGTGTTCGAGTGCCCGACCACGAGCACCGGCCCATTCAAACCCTTCACCTTCGCCACCAGCGTCTGCGGCGCGCGCGGATCGTAGAGCTGCACCTCCAGCTTGCTGCGCCGGGCCAGCGGCTGCGCGGTCTGGCGCGTGCGCGTGGTGGGCGTGCTGAAGATGTGGGCGATGCCGGCCTTGTGCAGCATGGCGGCGATGTTCTGCGCGCGTTCGCGGCCCTGCGTCGTGAGCGCGGGGTCCTGCCCGGCCGCCTCCTTTTCCCCATGGCGCACCAGGTAGATCGTGGCGGGATCGGCGAGGGCGGCGCAGGGAGTCAGCATGGCGAGGGCAAGCGCGAAAACGGCGGACAGGCGGGGCAGCAGGGGCATGGGGTCACCTCGTGGTCGATTCAGATGATTGTAATCCCGATAACGTTCGGCAGGCGGCGTTTTGACTTTACAATCGCAGCATGGACCGTCACGCGAAAACCGCATCGAACCTCTTGCCGGGCGCCGCTTCGCTGGCCGTGCGCCGTCCCTTCCTGACGGCCTTTGCGCTCTCGCTCGGCGCCGCTGTCTCGCTCGGCCTGACGCGCTTTTCGTATGCGCTGCTGCTGCCGCCCATGCGCGCCGACCTGGGCTGGTCTTATTTCCTGTCCGGCGCCATGAATACCGGGAACGCCCTCGGCTATCTGCTCGGCGCCCTGGCCACGCCGGCCCTGATGCGGCGCCATGGCGCCCAGGCCGCACTGGCCGGCGGTGCCGTGCTGGCCAGCCTGTTCATGCTGCTGTCCGGCTTCGTGCTCGATGCCAAGCTGTTGATCGCCCAGCGCGTGCTGGCCGGCATCGCCAGCGCCTTCATTTTCATTTCCGGCGGCCTGCTGGCGGCGCGCCTGGGCTTGCTGCACCCGCAGCGCTCCGGCCTGCTGCTCGGGATCTACTACGGCGGCACCGGCCTGGGCATCGTCGCTTCCGCGCTGCTGGTGCCGCTGGCGATGGAGGCCGCCGCCGCCCACGGCGCCGCGCACGCCTGGCAATGGGCCTGGATGGCGCTGGCCGCGCTCTGCCTGCTGGCTACATCGATCATGATCGCACCCGCGCGCCAGGTCGACGGCGCGCCCTCGAACGCGAGCGGGCAGGGCGGGTTCACGCTGCGGCCCTTTGCCTTCGGCCTGGCAGGCTATCTGATGTTCGGGGTCGGGTATATCGGCTACATGACCTTCGTGATTGCCCTGCTGCGCGAGCAGGGGATGGCGGCGGGCACGATCACCCTGTTCTACGCCATGCTGGGCCTGGCCGTGATGGCGTCCTCGCGCATCTGGGCGCGCATGCTCGACCGCTTCAAGGGCGGGCAGGCGATGGCGATATTGAACGGCTTGCTCGGTGTGGCGACGATCCTGCCGGCGTTAACAAGTGCGCCGGCGCCCATGTTCGTCTCCGGCTTGATGTTCGGCGCGATCTTCCTGTCGGTGGTGGCCTCGACCACGGCCCTGGTGCGCCACAACCTGCCCCAGCATGCCTGGTCGGCCGGTATCAGCGCCTTTACCATCGTGTTCGCGCTGGGGCAGATCGTGGGGCCGTCGATCATCGGCTGGATCGCCGACGGCGCCGGCGGCCTGCAGCGCGGGCTGGTGTTCTCCGCGCTGGCGCTGTTTGCCGGGGCGCTGCTGGCATCGCGCCAGCGTGCGCTGGCGTGACAGTCCCTAGCGTTTTGCGACAAACCCCCCGACCAGCGTACCGCCGAGGAACAGCTCCGGAATCGATGACATCTTGATGGCAAAGGTGCCCGCTACTTCCTGTCCATTTTCGCCGAAGAAGCGGCCCTTGATCTTCCCTTGCGGCCCGGCCGACTCAGGGAGCGTGCACTCGAAAGCGTTGCCTTCGGAAACGGTCGAGGTGATGCATTCGAAGCTGGTTTGCGGCTGGCTGTCGAGCGCAATCAGGCTGGGGCTGCCACGTGTGTCATCGGCATAAATGCTGTTGAAGAAATACAGGGGGATGGTCTTGATGGTGATCCTGATCTTCTGTGTCGCTTTATCGACCTCTACCTCGGTAGTCCAGGTAAATTCCGAAAAATCGTCCACGTACCGTTTGTTGACTTCGCCAGCCTGGGCATAACCGGAATAAACCGCAGAACCCATGCTCGCCACGGCTGCTGCCGGAGCCGGCTTGCCATAGACAAAACTTCCCTTTGCAATCTGACGGCCAGAGTAATAGCCGAGTTGCAGAGGCCCGACATACAGCCAATTGGCAATACCAGCCGCCTGGAAACCAGAGGCGCTCAATACCGGCAACATCACGCCAAAACCTTCGACCACATTCGTTGGATTGGTGCTGGCGTATGCCTTGTACTGCTTGAGCGAATAAGCCCCAACCTGATGTGTTTCGCCCTTGAACTTCGCCCTGGAAGGAGTCAGGACCAGATCGGCGAAAAATTTATCCTGTTTGAAGCTGCCGCTTTTCAGCGAAACGCTGTAATCCGCATCGACGCCTTCGACGGCACGCGACAAGCTCATGTCGATGTTCGGCACGCCTGTCTCGATATGCTGGTCACGCGACGTCAGGCCGAGTTGCGTTACTGCCGAGCCGGTTGCTTGGTCGATCGTCAGCTCAGGCAAGGTTTTTTGGTTGCTGGTGTCCGGCGTGGATGGCGTAGCCGGCGCAGTCGGCGTGGTCGGCGCGGTGCCCGTGTCGGTGCCGGTTGGCGGAGGGACGGTCACCGTCCCCGTTCCTGGTGCGGTCGTGTCGTTCCCAGTAGCAGGTGGCGCCGTGCTGCCGCCCGTGCCAGGGGGCACCGTAGTGCTGCTGCCCGGTGCCGTACCGCCGGTTACCGGAGTACCGGTTCCGCCGCCTGAACCTGATGGGCCTGGAGCGGCAGGCGTAGCGTTTCCACCACCTCCGCCTCCACATCCGCCAAGTACTGCCAAGCTTGAAAATGATGCGAGCAACACCGCGCTTTTTATCGTTTGTTTCATCACTGTCCGGTTGAATTTGATTATAGAAATCCGATTACATAAAAATAATTATTTTTATTCCTTGATAATACTTGCGACAAGGAAAAAAGGTCAAATTATTAATTATCTGGACAGGAGGCACAAACGAGGCTGGCCGATAGGGGGGACAGGGAAGGGCGTCCATCACGGCTGCGCGTGGCGGAAAGACGGCGTGAAGCGCTGATGCGGCAGGGCGTTTGCTGTGATGGCAACGCCCTGCCTGTGGGATGGATCAGAGCTGGGTCAGCGAAATCGTATTGCTGACTGGCGTCGAACACGGCTCTTCGTCGAAGGCGATGTCCCCCAGTGGGTTCGGCAGGCCATCGGTCTTCAAATCGACGAAGCCGAACAAATTGCGGTCCTGCAGGTGTGAGGGCACCACGGTCGAGAGCGACGAGAATACGTTCTCCACGCGCCCCGGATTGGTCTTTTCCCAGCCGCGCAGCATGGCCTTGATCTGCTTGCGCTGCAGGTTTTCCTGCGAGCCGCACAAATCGCAAGGAATGATCGGGAAGCCCTTCACCTCGGCATAGCGCTCGGTGTCGGCTTCCTTCACATAGGCCAGCGGGCGGATCACCATGTGCTTGCCGTCGTCCGAGACCAGCTTGGCCGGCATGCCCTTCAGCTTCCCGCCGAAGAACATGTTCAGGAAGAAGGTCTCGAGGATGTCGTCGCGGTGGTGGCCGAGGGCGATCTTGTTGCAGCCGAGTTCATCGGCCACGCGGTACAGGATGCCGCGTCGCAGGCGCGAGCACAGCGAACAGGTGGTCTTGCCTTCCGGGATCAGGCGCTTGACGATGCTGTAGGTGTCCTGGTTCTCGATGTGGTAGGGCACGCCCAGTTTATCCAGGTAGGCCGGCAGGATGTCGGCCGGGAAGTTCGGCTGCTTCTGGTCGAGGTTCACCGCCACGATGTCGAAGTGGATCGGCGCACGCTCGCGCAGCGTCATCAAGATGTCGAGCAGGGCGTAGCTGTCCTTGCCGCCGGACAGGCAAACCATCACCTTGTCGCCGTCCTCGATCATGTTGAAGTCGCCGATGGCCTGGCCGACCAGGCGGCACAGGCGCTTGTGCAGCTTGTTGTTCTCGCGCGCGATTTTGTCGAGCTTGGGGTCGCCGGCGGCGTCTTGCGCCAGCGTTTCGTTCATCACTGCTGCATTCATGCTTCATCCTTGATCTGGAAAACTTCCACGCCGACGCCTTCGCAGTCGGGATACACGTCCGGTTTCATGGTCGACAGACGCACGGCGCGCACGCGCGGGTGGGCCAGCAGGGCGCGCACCAGGTCGTCGACCAGGGTTTCCTGCAGGTGCACGTGGCCTTGCGCCATGCGCTTGGCCACGGTCTCGCGCATGAAGTCGTAGTCGACCACTTCGTCGAGCTGGTCCGCCGTGGGCGTCGATTGCGCCAGCGGGATGTACAGGTCGACGTTGATCAGCACGCGCTGCTCGCCTTTTTTCTCGAAGTCGTGGACCCCGATGTTGATCATCACTTCGTAATTGCGCAGGAACAGCCGGCGGCAATCGCGCAAGCTCGGGTGGGTCAGGGCGGACAGCATAGGAAGCCTTGTGAAAGTACTTGTTAAAGTGCTTGTTGCGTTATTTGGTCAGGAACATCACGTCGCGCGCCAGCGGCACCAGGTGCTGGCCGCCGTCGACCACCAGGGTGGTGCCGGTGAGGGCACGCGCCGCGGCTGCATACACCACGGCATCGGCGATGTCCTGCGGGGTCGAGGAGCGTCCCAGCGGCGTCGCGGTATGCGCCTGCTGGAAGCCTGCCTCGCTCTGGTCGCCCGAGACCATGGTGATGCCGGGCGCCACGCCGACGATGCGCAGGCGCGGCGCCAGCGCCTGGGCCAGCATCCGGGTTGCGGTCTCGAGCGCCGCCTTCGACAGCGTGTACGACAAAAAATCCGGGTTGAGATTGTACAGTTTCTGGTCCAGCAGGTTGATCACCACCGCTTGTTCGTTTTCCGGCGTGGCTGCATGCAGGGCCTGGGCCAGCAGCAGGGGCGCGGCCAGGTTGGCGCTCATGTGGGCAGCCAGTAGCGCCGGCGAAAAACTGGTGGCGTTGTCGTATTCGAACAACGAAGCGTTGTTGACGATGCAAGTCAGCGGGCCCACGGCCGCGGCCGCACGGCCGGGCAGGGCGCGCACCGCCGCTTCGTCGGCGAGGTCGCAGTCCAGGATCGCGGCGCGCTGGCCGAGCGCGCGGATGGCTTGCGCCACCTCGTCGGCCTCGCGTTCCGAGTGGCGGTAATGGACGGCCACGTCCCAGCCGGCCGCGGCCAGGCCGAGGGCGATCGCGCGGCCGATGCGCCGGCCGGCGCCGGTGACGAGCGCCACGCGCGCGCGGTCAAGCGCCAATGTGTCTTGCGTCATAACAGTATGTGGCTTGCCTGAAATTGTTGATCCCTGCCGATCTGGCTACAATGCCGGGATGTCCCTACCCCTTCCCGACAGCGACGCGCTGGCCGCGTCCCACGCCTTGCAGCAACTGATTGCCACTGAAATCGAACAGCAGGGCGGCGCGATTGCCTTTTCGCGTTTCATGGAGCTGGCGCTGTATGCGCCCCGGCTCGGCTACTACAGCGGCGGCGCGGCCAAGCTGGGCGCCGATGGCGATTTCACCAC
>Ga0308160_10002281_pt1 | contig 23745 bp, 20 predicted proteins | sample PhyFR1_FD_201036 | JGI IMG/M metagenome (GOLD analysis project Ga0308160, IMG submission 201036) | Phyllosphere microbial communities from UC Gill Tract Community Farm, Albany, California, United States - DLSLF.R1 | ecosystem: Host-associated > Plants > Phyllosphere > Unclassified | place: USA...
CTTTGCTCTTAACGAAACGCAGTCTGCTCGTGACGTTACGGAATCCGTTTTCGTTCATTCCAAACTTGATCATCAGCGTCTTTTTCCTGCTTGTCTACACGAGCGGTCTGTCGGGCATTTCCAGTCTGCCGCAGTTCGGAGGCGTGGATTACCTGAACTTCATCCTGCCGGTCTCAATCGTGTCCGGTGCTGTCGGCGGAGCAGGGGGAGCAGGGCAGGCGCTCGTCAAGGATATTGAGAGCGGCTACTTCGCGCGCTTGCTGTTGACACCGGTCTCGCGGACGGCAATCGTCCTCGGCCCGATGCTTGCCGGGATGTTGCAATTATTCGTTCAGACATTATTGATTTTCGGAATGGGCTTTTTGCTCGGTCTGTCGATTCCAGCAGGCATCAGCGGATTTTTCCTGACGATCGTCCTCGCGCTTGGCTTTGGTCTCGCCTTTGCCGGATATTCCGTCGGCGTTGCTTTGAAGACGCGAAACGCGCAGGCGGCGCAAGCCGGTACGCTCCTGTTCTTCCCATTGATTTTCCTGTCGACGACATTCGTACCGAAAGAGCTGATCGAAGCCGAGTGGCTCAAGATTGCCGCGACGATCAATCCGACGACGTATATCATGGAAGGGATGCGGGCGGTCCTGTTACGTCCGACGATTGACTGGAGTGTCTATACGCAGGGCGTCCTCGTCGCCGCCGTGCTCAGTATTGCGATGGTCGTCTTTGCGGCACTCAATGCGCGCGGAGCCTTGAAGAAATGACAAAACGCTGTTTCCGACTGAACAAGCCGGAAGCAGCGTTTCTGTTTAAGACGATTTAGGTGTGCGTACGACGTAGTAAATGCCGGATAGAATCAGGAAGACGATTCCGATTAAAATCGAGACACGTGTCTCATCGTTAAATAACATCCCGACGAGAACGATCAACAGCATGACAATCGTAATGTAGTTCGTGAATGGTGCGCCCGGCATCTTGAACGGATGATCGGCTATCCGGTCCGCTTCGATTTTCCGGTATTGGATGTGGCTGATCAGGATGGCGAACCAGGGTACCATTCCTGGTAAGACCGAGGCACTGTAGACATAGACGAAGATGTTCGTATCTTTCCCGAGGAACAACGGCAGGACGATGTCGAGAATGACACCGACGAAGATTCCGGCTGAGACGGCAAGCACCGTATACAGGGGAATGCCGTTTTTATTGACCTTCAGGAACAGTGACGGCATTTGTCCTTTTTCCGCGAGTGTATAAATCATCCGGCTGGAACTGAAGATACCCGAGTTACATCCGGACATCGCAGCCGTGATGACAACGACGTTGATGATGGCGGCAGCAGCCGTGATGCCGACTTTGGCAAAGGTCGCGACAAACGGACTGCCGATATCGGCCAGCTGATCCCACGGGTAGACGGTGACGATGATGAAGATTGCCCCGACGTAAAAAATCAGGATCCGCCAGATGACACCGTTGATCGCCCGGGTGATGTTCGTTTCCGGATCCTTCGTTTCACCGGCCGTCACACCGATCAATTCGACACCGATGTAGGAGGCGAAGACGATCGAGAGGGCAAAGAAGAAACCACTGAAGCCGTTCGTGAAGAAGCCGCCGTGCGACCAGAGGTTAGAGAAGCCGATCGGCGTTCCGTCGTTTCCGAAACCAAACAGGATGAGACCAAGACCGGCAATGATCATCAGGATGATTGTAATGACTTTGACGGAGGCGAACCAAAATTCGAGTTCACCAAACATTTTGACCGAAGCGAGGTTCGCAAGCGTCAGGATGACGATGACGACGACACCGGGAATCCAGGTCGGTAAATCCGGCCACCAGAAGCGCATGTAGGCGCCGACGGCAATGACTTCACTCATTCCGACGATGACCCAGTTGAAGATGTTGCTGCTTGCTGTCATGAAGCCGGCGGCCGGATGAATGTAATCATTGGCAAACTTCGCGTATGATCCCGTATGTGGATGGGTGTAGACCATCTCACCTAAGGCCCGCATGATTAAAAAGATAAAAGCACCTGCAAACATGTAGGCCAAAATGACGGATGGACCGGTCCAGGCAATCGTACTCGACGATCCTAAAAATAGACCAACGCCGATTGTTCCCCCAAGAGCAATCATTTGTACTTGTCGTGATGTCAGTTCGCGCTTTAAGTTCGATTCCATAAGTACCCCCATGTAACAAAAAATTGATGATTGTCGAACTTGTAAGACCAGTTCGAAACACTATAACCATGAGTATACTATTTTAAAAAAGAGAATAGAAAGCTTTTTCTGAAAACATTTTTAATTTTGTTATGAAAAATGAAAGAAAATGAAAAAGCCGAACCTCTTCCAACGAAGGGATTCGACGATGATTTATTCCGGGATGAAATCTGTAAATGTTCCGGCATACAGGCGGGTGTCTGTAGACAGAACGATCCGATTTTGGCGCATCTTGATTGTTCCTTGCAACGGCGTTCCTTTTTCCGACTCGAACAGAATCCGAGCCTTCTCGATATATGTGTCGCCTTCCTGTTGCAACAGGTACGTATGCTCATTGTCGGTCGAAATTAAATATTCTCCCTGAACGACAAAGTCGGAGAAATGACGTGTCGGAACTTGATAGCTCGTACTGCGTTCCCCCTGCAGATGGACGACACGGTAATCCGGATGATAGAAAAACCAGGCATCGTCGGAACCGCAGACGTTCAGTGCGTAACAATCGTCAATCGGATAATCCTTGTTCTTATAGATGACTTGTCCAAACTCATCAAAAACAGCCAAACCAAATGAGCCGATCGAAGTAGTCGCACTGTCGGCAAAGACACCTTCATCAAAATAACTGACCCAAATCTGATTTTTTTCATCGATATGAACGTTTTGAATCCCATCATCGAGACAATAGCTGTCGAGCAGATGACCGGCCTGATCGTAAATGAAGGCGTTCGGCAACCAGGAGCCGTCGACATCATCGTCACAGCGGGAAGCGACGAGTAGAATCCGATCGTCAGAGAACGAGTCGACATAACTGAAATCTATTTCAGCCTGAGCGACAATCGTCGTTGTCCGCCATTGATCGTGCAGGCGATGGACGTGCAGAACGTTTCTACGGCGTTTCGTGTCATAGATGTCTTCAATCATCATGATTTGTCCTGAAATCGTCAGTCCGGTAGCCACGTGTTTTCCGGTAACTTGAGACGCCGTCACGCGGTCAAGGTGAATTTTTAATGTGTTGGAAGTATCCAAGATAAGTCGCTCCTTTTTAAAAACAGTCTGCCACAAGGGACAGACTGTAAAACTTGAATTAGGTTGTACGTTGACGCTTTTTAAGGAAGACATAGACAAGAATCATGACGACGGCAGCGATCAGGACACCGTTTGTATAAGGTGCCGCTACTTCTTTGATGGAGCGCCAGTTCGTACCAAGCGTCTCACCGAGGTAGAGGAAAAGAATCGACCAGGGAATGATGGCGAGGATCGTATAAAGTGAGAACTTCGTCTGGTCCATTTTAGCAAGACCGGCCGGAATCGAAATCGCATGACGGACGACCGGAATGAAACGGGCTCCGAAAATGACGCCCTGTCCATATTTCAGGAACCAGCGTTCGGCAAGATCGAGATGGTGTTCCGTAATCAGCAGATACTTTCCGTATTTCAAAATCAATGGCCGACCACCGTAACGGGCAAACCAGTATAAAAATAATTGCGAGAACAAACCGCCGATGACGGCAGCGACGACAGCAAGCGGCCAACCGATTGTCCCTTGGGAAATCATGAATCCGCCGTAGGACAGGACGATTTCGCTTGGAATGATTTCAATCATCAAGCCCAGGGCGATTCCGAAATACCCTAAGTCAGCAAGATATAATAAAACGTTATTCACAACTTGAGATAACACATGTAACACTCCTTCAGCTTCACTTCATTCCTTTATATTAGAGAAGAAAGTCGGAAAATGGAAGAAAAAATCTTTAATCCGGTGAAACAAATATTCAATAAGCATCTTTAGTCGAAGGCACCGCCCGGTTAATGAAGGAAAATGATTCAGAAAAAGAACCAACACCGGTTAAGGCATTGGTTCCCGAATACATACTTTTTATAGCACCACGGCAGCAATCGTTCCGAAAATGATCAACGGCAGATTATAGTGCAGGAACGTCGGGATGACGGTTTCCCGCATGTGATCGTGTTGTCCGTCGGCGTTGAGTCCGCTGGTCGGACCGAGTGTCGAGTCGGATGCAGGGCTTCCGGCGTCACCAAGGGCACCGGCCGTTCCGATGATGGCAATCGTCGCTTCAAGGCTGAATCCGTACTGGACGCAGAGTGGAACGAAAATCGCAGCGATGACAGGAACTGTTGAGAAACTCGAGCCAATTCCCATCGTGACGAGCAATCCGATCAACAGCATGACGAAAGCGGCAACGAGTTGCGAATCACCCATCAAGGCTTTTGAGTTTTCAACAAGTGGATCGATGTCGCCGGTCTTCCGGAGAACATTCGAAAATCCGTTCGCTGAAATCATGACGAATCCGATGAATGACATCATCCGCATTCCGCGGGTAATGACATCGTCGGCTTCACTGAAGCGGACGAGACGAAGGACGAGGAACAGGACAAGACCTGTCGTTGCAGCGAAAATCATCGATTCTGTCGTCAACTGAACAGCAAGTGTCGCAAGAACGACGAGAGCACTTAAGAAGAGTTTTGTTTTTGTGATGACCGGAATCTCATAGTCGTCCGGAGCTATGTTGCGCATTTCATATTCGCGCGGTTTCCGGTAAATATAGAGACCGATCAACAGACCGACGAGCATTCCGAGTGCCGGAATCGCCATTGCCTGAATGACGGAAGCACCGGCTGTATCCATTCCGTTTTTCGCAATGTTCGGCAGAAGGATCTGGTTCAGGTAAATGTCACCGAAACCGACCGGCAGGAACATGTACGGTGTCACGAGACCAAATGTCATGACGATCGCGATCATCCGGCGGTCGATCTTCATTTCATTAAACAGACCGAGTAACGGTGGAATGATGATCGGGATGAAGGCGATGTGAATCGGCAAGACGTTTTGGGAGCTGATTGCGAGCAACAGGATCGCGACTGTGATGAAGCCTTTTAACTTCTTGACCGACGCTGCGTCAGCCGATCCTTTTGAACGTTTAATCAAGGCATGTGCCAACGCATCCGGAAGACCGGTTTTTGACAAAGCGACAGCAAATGCACCAAGTAAAGCGTAACTGAGGGCGATTTCGGCCCCGGCGCCTAGTCCGTCCGCAAACGTCGCGATTGTCTTGTTGATGCCAAGACCACCGATCAGTCCGCCGGCGACGGCACTGAGAACCATCGCGAGAACGATATGCACCCGGAAGATGGCTAAAACAAATAATAGAACAACGGCAATAATGACTGCATTAAACATAACTAAAACCACACTTTCTTTTGGTATCACTGTACTATACTAAAGTATCATACAGACCGTTCTTTTGACTGTCAAGAAAAAAACACAAAAAGGTATGACCGACGTCAAGCGGAGACCGGTCATACCTTTCTTCTTCATTAAAACGTGATTCAGCAATCGACCTGGTCGAGTTTACCTGTCCCCGGATCGATGACAAGTCCGTGGACTTCCGTGCCCGGTGGCAGCAACGGATGGTTTTTAATCAGTCCGACCGAGTGGCTGACATTTTCTTCGACCGATGTGAAGCCGCGTAACCATTGTTTCAAGTCGACACCGGAAGCATCGAGCGTGTGCAAGACCTGTTCATTGATGCCGCGGTCCTGCATTTCAGAAATCATCTTCGCCGGATCGATCGTGCTCATGCCGCAGTCATGATGTCCGATGACAATGACTTCTTCCGCTCCGAGAGCGTAGAGGGCGACGAGAATCGACCGCATGACGGATCCGAATGGATGGGACAGGACGGCCCCGGCATTTTTGATGATTTTCGCATCACCGTTTTTCAGACCAAGTGCGTGGGGAAGGAGCTCCGTCAAACGCGCATCCATACAGGTCAGAATCACAACCTTCTTATCCGGGAACTTATCCGAGATGAATGGTTCGTATTGTTTCTCTTCGACGAACTGTTGATTAAACGCAAGCATTTGATTAACGACTGACATGAAACTTCCTCCTTTAAGACAAATGAATGATGGAACTATTCCTAGCGTACACGATGAACGATTGGTCAGACAAGCAGATTCATCGATTGCTGTGACAGTTATCACAGCGAGTGCTTGAAAAGACGGACCGTTATGTCAGAACAGGTCATTTCGATGAAAACGCTCTCATTCATGTGAAATAGTTCACAGGATAGTCATGCACAAATGAAACAAAAGGCGGTATGATTGATTTGTGAAGGAAAGCACAAACTATTTAAAATCAGCTTGGCATTCCTAACATCTAATAGGGAATTGCAGACTCAGATTCGTTCCAAAATAGGGAGGAAACCTAACATGGCTGTCAAAGAAAAAATCAAATCAGAAGTCACACCTGTCGAACAAGCAATCAATCAAATCGTCTCGAAAGGTCAAACGGCACTTCAAGAATTGTTGACATTTGATCAAACGAAAATTGATACGATCGTCCGCGACATGGCGCTCGCCGGTCTCGAACGGCACGTCGAACTTGCCCGTCTTGCGGTCGAAGAGACAGGTCGTGGTGTCTTTGAAGATAAAATGATCAAAAACATGTTTGCGACAGAGTACATCTACAACAGTCTCCGCAACGAAAAAACGGTCGGGATTTTGGAAGAGGATGTCCAAAACGGTCTGACGTATATCGCAGAGCCGGTCGGTGTCGTCTGTGGTGTCACACCGGTGACGAATCCGACATCAACGACGATGTTCAAAGCATTGATTGCGATTAAAACACGGAACCCGATCATCTTCGCGTTCCACCCGTCGGCTCAAAACTGTTCCCTCGAAGCAGCGAAAACATTACGGGATGCGGCCGTCAAAGCCGGTGCACCGAAAGAGTGTATCCAGTGGGTCGAACAACCGTCCCTTGAAGCAACAAAAGTTTTGATGAACCACACGGACATCGCGATGGTCCTTGCAACAGGCGGAGCCGGCATGGTCAAATCCGCTTACTCGACCGGAAAACCGGCGCTTGGTGTCGGACCGGGTAACGTACCGTGTTACATCGAAAAAACAGCCAAAATCAAACGTGCCGTCAGTGATTTGGTTCTCTCAAAAACATTTGATAACGGAATGATTTGTGCGTCCGAGCAAGCAGTCATCGTTGATCAAGAGATTTATGGCGAAGTGCGGGCCGAAATGGAAGCGCTCGGTTGCTACTTCTGTACACCGGACGAGAAAAATCGTCTCGAGGCACTCGTCATCAAAACCGATACATGTGCCGTCAATGCGGACATCGTCGGAAAACCCGCGACCTGGATCGCCGCGAAAGCCGGCATCGACGTTCCAAGCAACACGGTCATGCTTGTCGCGGAACTCGAAAAAGTCGGAGCGGAAGAACCGTTGTCCCACGAAAAATTAAGCCCGGTCCTCGGTGCATACAGCGTTGCCTCTACAAAAGATGCCTTGCACGTCGCCGAACGGATGCTTGAAATCGGTGGACTTGGTCACACAGCGGTCATCCATACAACGGATGATGAGTTGATGACAGCGTTTGGTCTCCGGATGAAAGCCTGCCGGATTCTCGTCAACAGTCCATCGGCACACGGTGGAATCGGCGATCTCTACAATGAATTGACACCATCGCTGACACTCGGCTGCGGATCATACGGGAAAAACTCGGTTTCTGAAAACGTTACGGCGAAACATCTACTCAATGTCAAAAAGGTGGCGAGACGACGCGTGAACATGCAATGGTTCAAAGTACCGGAAAAGATTTTCTTTGAAAAAAACTCGGTTCAATACTTGAAATCGATTCAAAATGTCTCCCGGGCATTGATTGTCACCGATCAATCGATGGTCGAGTTCGGCTATGCCGACAAAGTCATCCGTAATCTTCCGGCCGGTGTCAGCTACCGGATCTTTGATCAGGTCGAACCGGATCCATCGGTAACGACTGTCCAAGTCGGAGCCCAGGCGATGCGCGATTTTAAACCAGATCTGATTATCGCTCTTGGCGGTGGATCAGCAATGGATGCCGCGAAAGGGATGTGGTTGTTCTACGAGCAACCGAACGAAACGTTCTCGAACCTCCGTCAAAAGTTCATGGATATCCGCAAACGGGCTTATAAATTCCCGGAACTCGGCAACAAAGCGAAGTTCGTCGCCATTCCGACAACATCCGGTACGGGATCAGAAGTCACACCGTTTACCGTCATCACCGATAAAGAGAAAAACGTCAAGTACCCGATTGCTGACTATGCGTTAACACCAGACGTTGCAATCGTTGATCCGGAGTTCGTCATGACGGTGCCGGCTTCGATCACGGCGGATACCGGAATGGACGTCTTGACCCACGCAACAGAAGCTTTCGTCTCTGTCCTTGCGAACGACTACACGGATGGACTGGCGTTAAAAGCAATCAAGATGATCTTTGACTACTTGCCACGTGCATATGATAACGGTTCAGATGCCGAAGCACGCGAAAAAGTCCACAATGCGTCAACGATGGCCGGAATGGCGTTTGCGAATGCCTTCCTCGGCATCAACCACTCAATCGCGCACAAAATCGGTGGGGAGTTCCACACACCACACGGTCGGACAAATGCGATTCTGATGCCACACGTCATCCGTTACAATGCAACAAAACCAACGAAACTGGCTGCTTTCCCGAAATACGAATCGTTCATCGCGGATGAACGGTATGCGGAAATCGCCCGTTACCTCGGTCTGCCGGCTACAACGACGGAACAAGGGGTCGAATCGTTTATCCAAGCCGTCAGTGAGCTCGGACAACGCCTCAACATCAAAATGTCGTTTAAAGCCCAAGGCATTAAAAAAGCTGACTTTGAAGCAAAACTCGACAAGATGGCCGTCGATGCGTTTGAGGATCAATGTACGACCGCCAATCCGAAAATGCCGCTCGTGACAGAACTCCGTCAAATCATGGAATTTGCTTACGAAGGGATCTAATAGAGAGAAAAACATCATGGCAATTCAAAAGAGCCTTGCTTCCGGTCATCGGAGGCAAGGCTTTCGTGTGTTCATAATTGTGAAGTAAAGTTTACTCATTTGTTAATCACGATCGATAATTGATAGTTCACATGCTCATTTAATTCAGTTAAAAACGAATCCAGTTCCTTGTTCGATGGAAAACGGCACTCCAATAGATAACAACTGTCCCCGCTGATTTTATAATTATTCAGAACGTATAACGGATGTTTTTTGAGAAACGAGAGATACGGCTGGTGATGGGTATCTTTCGTATAGATGCTGATCATCGCGTGAATCGTATAACCCATCTTTACGGGGTTGAGAAGAATCGTATACCCTTCGATGATGCCTTGTTCCTCTAGTTTCAAGACCCGTGCGGATGTCGCAGGGCCACTTAAATGAATTTTTTGACCTAATTCTTTCATCGTGATCCGGCTGTTTTGTGACAGCTCATTGATAATTTGTAAGTCCGTCTGATCCAACACGCTTTCAAATCCCTTCATAAATAAAGTAAAACGGTAAAAACACCTTCAGTAAGCTCTGTATCGGGATGACGTTCAAATTATATACTAAGCTCCTAACAACGAAAAGGAGTGGTATACATGAACATCCAACATATCCGTAATGCAACGTTAAAACTGGACTATGCCGGTAAAACATTTTTGATTGATCCGTTTTTAGCAAATAAGGGAGCCTATCCGGCATTTCCAAATTCGGCACGACAAGATCAAAAAAATCCGTTAAGCGACTTGCCGGTTTCACTCGACTCTATTATTGAGGCAGATGCTGTCATTGTCACACATTTGCACCTCGATCATTGGGACGACGTGGCGAAAGAAGTACTAGCAAAAGACATTCCTTTGTTCACTCAGAATGAACAGGATGCGCAAGAAATTAGAAACAGCGGATTCCAAAACGTCGAAGTGTTACAAGAAGATACGGTTTTTGAAGGAATTCAGTTGATTAAAACAAAAGGCGAGCACGGCAGAGGACCCATTTTGGAAATCGCCGGTTCGGTATGCGGAGTCGTCTTTAAACATGAAGATGAAAAAACCGTATATATCGCTGGTGATACGGTCTGGTATGAAGAAGTGGGGAAAGTGATCGAGCAGCATCAACCGGAAGTCATCGTCGTCAACGCGGGTGATAACCAGTTTGTGGAAGGCGGCTCGCTGGTGATGGGAGCGGAAGACGTCTTAGCTGTCCACGAGGCCGCACCAACCGCACGGATTCTTTCCGTCCATATGGAAGCGGTGAATCACTGGGCATTGTCTCGGACAGATTTAAGAACGTTTGCCGTTGAACATCACTTTTCTTCTCAACTGATTGTGCCGGAAGATGGCGAGCGGTTTGTGTTTTAAGTTTAACTGGAGTTGCCGTGATTTTTGGAGGCGCTCATTTTGAAGCAGATAGATAAACGGTCTTTATGGACCAAAGAATTTGTGATGTTATCAAGTATCAACTTTTTCTTGATTTTTATGTATTTGTTGCTAAACTCCATCATCACACTGTATGCCCTCAATGAATTGGGTACGACGACTGGTCAGGCGGGGGTAGTCGCAGGTATTTTTATCATCGGTGCGTTGGTGGGTCGTCTGGTGACAGGGATGCTTTTGTCGAAATTGAACGGTCAGTCCTTATTACGCTTTGGATTACTGTTCTTTGCCTTGACGATGGCTCTCTACATTTTGGATTTTGGATTTACCTTTTTTGCCTTTACCCGTTTGTTAAACGGTTTTGCAATGGGTATTGCAACAACTATCATCGGAACAATCGTCGTCTTGACAATTCCGGAAGAAAGAAGCGGAGAGGGCATCGGATACTTTGCAGTAAGTACAGCATTGGCCACCGGAATCGGTCCGTTCGTTGGACTGTTTTTGATGCCCCGCATCGGATTTACGACAATCTTTTTATTCTGTTTGCTGTTGGCGGTCCTGAGTTTGGTGTGTGGATGGTTCCTTTCGGTTCCATCGAAGAAAACGAATACGCCGTCTTCGGATTTGAAGTGGATGCATGTGTTTGAACGAAAAGCATTACCCATCAGCTTGATTATTTTAGTGATGACTTTTTGTTTTTCCAGTATCCTCTCGTATATCAGTTTATTTGCCATCGAGCGTAATCTAATCACGGCTGCCAGTTATTTCTTTATCGTCTACACGTTGACGGTTTTGGTTTCACGTCCTGTTACGGGACGTTTGATGGATCAGCGCGGACCCGACGTCGTCATGTATCCGGCCTTTCTCCTGTTTGCTGTCGGGCTGTTTTTACTGAGTAATGCGACTGATGCCGTTGTCTTTTTATTCGCCAGCCTGTTGATTGGACTCGGATTCGGGAATCTCTCTTCAATCAGCCAGACGATGGCTGTGAAAGCGGTCCCGCGCGAAGGAAAAGCCCGTGCAACAGCGACGTTTCTTATCTTTTTTGATATCGGAAATGGACTCGGTCCGGTTTTACTCGGCTTGATGTTGCCGGTTATTGGATATACCGTCATGTATGTACTGCTTGGAATCATCGTGCTGTTGACGATTCTTTTTTACCGGCGTTTGTCTCTGCGATGAATGCGACATAGGATGCACCTCTTGCAAAACAATAACTTTAAAAAAACTTGATGTGGTCGGAGAAGACTTTAGTCCTTCGACCGGATCGAGTTTATTTTTTAAAAGGAGTAGTGAAGATGTTTTTGGAAATAGAACAATTGACGAAAGGCCATCGGGATATCGACCGGGTAACTCAATTATACCTGGAAGCATTCCCGGACCATGAACGGATGCCGATGAACATGTTGTTAAGAAAAGCCAACAAACGCTCTGTGGATTTTTGGGCGCTGTATGATCAAAATATTTTTGTTGGTTTTACCTATCTGATCACGCATCAAGATTTAACGTATGTGTTATATGTGGCTGTTGACGGTCAGGCAAGATCCAGCGGCTACGGCAGTCAACTCTTAAAGAAGATTGAAGAACACCGGCCGGGAAATCGGATACTATTAAACATTGAGAACCTGGATGAGAGTGCTGACAATTATCAACAACGGGTGACGCGGAAAAAATTCTATGTGCGGAACGGCTATCGGGATTCCGGGCTGGTGTACGAAGACCGATGGGCAAAATATGAAGTGTTATTGCATGGAGCAGCGGTAGAAACACATGAATTTTATCAGTTGTTGCGAAAGTTTGCGGGAATTCTGTTATTTCTCCTCTTTAAACCGCGTATTTCCAAAACAGATTGATTCGTTAAACCGTATTAACGAAACCAGTCCCAATACATCGCCCCTTGCGCAACAATCAGATAATCGAGCCACTTCGAGAAAGAGACGGGGAGCCGCTCGAAGTCAGGGTCTTCGTACGTCAGAAATTCGCCGGTCCAAATCCGGTTGCCGTCTTCACCGATTGCTTCACAGACGAGCCATTCCCCGTCCGGTCCGGCACCAATCGGGATGAAGCCCTGCGGACATTCCCAAAACGAAAGGTACGTCAATATGTCATCAATCGTGAACAACTCGAAACCACCGCCATCCTCCTGCGTAAAATAAAGCCGAGCCCCATTATGGACACTTAAAAAATGGACGATTTCTTTTGGTGTATCTTTTGGGAGTCGAGCCAATTCGCCCGGACTGGCACCCGGATTAAAAAGGAATGATTCGACCTCGACGTATCCTTCTTCCTTTTGTACTTCGAGTTGTCCATTTTTTAAGCGGGATTGTAGTTGACGTAACGATTGCATACCTGTCTGATTCATTTTATTTTCTCTCCTTCAAGAATTCTTTTGCCACGCGATTCTTCGGTTCCAACTGTAAGATTTCGTTCGCTACAGCAAAAGCTTCCTGTTTTGGTGTGACGCGATCAGGCACCTCATATAAAAACAACAAGTATTCCAGAAATCCAACATCTTGATGACGGGTCAAAAGGATTGTCCGTTGTACATGATCGTATGCCCGGAAGTAGGCGCGGTCATAATGACAAAAAGGATGAATCAATAAAATAAATGCTAAATGGTGCAATTGTAGCGTTTCATTCAGTTCAATCAGATGACAGACGAACTGATACAAAATGTCTGTTTCGTGATCAAATGCCTGTAAAATTAATTCTTCACTGAGTTCATCAAAATTATATGTCTCAAACAAGGTTTTTGCTTTAGCATACCGATTCATTTCAATCAGCTTCATAAGGTAAGTGTGGTCGATTGACATCTGAATCTCACTCCTTCTCAAATCGAACGCGAGGTGTTTGCAAGATGGTTCTGCCACCACACTCGGATTACCGGGCAAAGAGTTTCGTAGTCTTTAAGTGAGGTTAATGTTTCAAGCACCTGTTGAACAGCAACTTGTTGCTGCTGCGCATTCACTGGTTCGAGCTGAAAGGCTTTGGAAAGACTGTAGGCAAGCCACCCGAGCTTACCGGCGTAACCGGCAGAAAGAGCCGGTTCAATTGGAAAATAGAGTTTTGCACCTGTTGAAAAATATCCTTTTGTAAAAGCCTCGAAATGCGTAGGTTGGAATTGATTGTTCTCGTCGAGCGACCAGTAAAGGGCAGTTTCGATAAAATCGTGCATCGGATGAATCGGACCGGCCGATTCCCAGTCGATGATGGTCGGTGCGTCGGAGTTCCATAAGACATTTTTGGCGTCCAAATCGCGGTGACTGAGGACGGTAGCTCCTGCCAATTGTGCTATCGCAAGAGACGCTTCGCGTTCCCAACGTTTGATGTGATCCAGTGCAATGACGAAAGGTTCGAGTATCTCAAGTCCCTGCTGGCGAATATGATCATCGAACGTAGCCCACGAAACGGGGACGTGTACCGAATCGGCAGTCTGCTGAACCGAAAAAGAGAGGTTCGCTTGATGTATCTGCGCAAGCTGTTGCCCAATATGTTGCGCATGCTGCGGTTTGATCTGCTGAACGGTCAAGATGATACCTTCCGTCCAGGGAAATACAAGATAAGCGTCCGAACCGATCTGTTGCAGAGTGGAACCTTGAAATGGCATGGCGGCTACAGCTGCAACCTCGCTTTGTAAAGCCGTGGCAATCCGTTCCGAATCGATGAAATTTTGCCGGGCCTCCGGACGGGAGAGAATGTTCGGATTTAGTAATTTAATAGCATACGTTCCGCTCGTTGTTTGAAGACGAAATATTTTGTGCAGTAGACCACCCGACAGTGCAGTTGGCTCTGTTAAAATTGGACCAAGTTTTAAGTGGGTACTGATTTTTTCTAATAAAATTAAAGGATGTTCTCTTCGTGACACGTCGTTCCTCCTCATTGAATCAAAAATCCCTCTTCCATACAGATTTGGTTATAATTAGAGTATATCGTACAGAAACGACCAGAAGTCATTGAAATTAGGCGGTTGGCGTTTCTGAACGGCATAGAACAGGAATAATCAAACAAAGGAAAAGGAGGGATTGACGATGGAGCAACGACAAGAGCGGCGCAACAGGCGTTTCTCGATTATGGATTTTGTGTTCGGAATCGGGTTTGGTCTCATTTTCTTTGCCGTGTTATATGGCCTGATGACAGTCGTAACCGGACAAATCGAGTCTTCCAGTGATTATCAGTCACTCGTCGCGCAAATGCAGGACGCGGACGTTACCTGGGGAAGCAGTGACGTGACGGTCACACTGATGCTTCTGTTTATCGGCGGACTCGACGTGACGATGCCGGCTGCTGTCCGGGAAGCGATCATCAACCAAGTAATTGGTGCAAGTTCGGCCGGAGATGTCCTGTCGATCTTTGGGATTGATTTGAATCAAGTCTTGTCACCGCTGACGTTTGACGTGACGTATGGTTCCCTGTTGCTGTCGGTATTTGGGATCGTTTTTGTTTTTATTCTCTTTTTAATGATGTGGATCAAAGCCAACCGGCTCGGCTGGACAGTCCGGTCCGTCAGTTTTTTGATAACGGCGTGGATCGGTTGGTTCATGCTCGTTCAGCGCAGTGATTCGATTCCCTTTTTATCCTTCCAGGACGGTGTGTTGAGCCAAGGGTTGCTTGCGCTCGGCATCGTGATTGCGTTAAGTTATCTGGCCCTGTATCCGCAAGGGTTGTCCGGGTTGTCGGCAGCCGCACGGGGAAGCCTGCTCGTCTTAATGTTTGCGAGCTGTCTCCAGCTGTATCTCGTCGTGACCGATGAAACGCAGTATGACGGGGATTCGGTCCTTCGAACAGCCTTGACCGTCGCCAGTCTGGATGCCGGCAGCGGCGGGATGTATGATTTGTTGCATGGTGGACAGATTACCTATAAGGCGAATGTACTCGGTGCGGACGTCGATGTACCGGTGACGATGCTGAACGGGGAAACTTCAACCGGTCAATTAAATCAATCGATTGAAGACGTTTTGGCAGAAGTCGACACCGATCGGGTGACAGAACAACTGTTGACGATTCTCGGCGGGGAACGTCCTGATTTATCCGATACCCGGTTAAATCTTGAACCGATTGATTACGGTATCGCTCGACAGACGATTCAAGCGCTTGATGCCGAATCAGCAGGAGTCACGCCGGAGCCGGTCAACTCGGAAAGTGCGTACTGGATCTTGATTCTGATTCCGTTTATTCTGTATCTGCTCGCCGGTATCCGGTCCTTCAAGAGCGTCCTTGATCCGATTGTTTTTGCGGTTCTCGTCGGAGTCATAAGTTTCCTTGTCGCACAAGCGACGACGGCAGACTTTACCGTTGCCTGGCGCAATGAAGCGTTACTGCAATTTTCACAGCAACCGACCGGACTGACACCGCTCTATGCTGCGGGGATGGCATTGATTGCCGGATTGATCGGATTTGTCATTAAACGAAAACCAACTGTATAGTCGAGGACGCCGGTTGGCCTGAAAGGGCAGACCGGCGTTTTTTCTTTGGCATGTAAAGTTCATTTGAAGATTATTAAGCCAGTATTTGGAATTAGTTAAGCAGGTTAAATAAGACGGATGTCCGACCTATTCAAAGAAGCTATAAGCTACAATGAAAGCGTGTTAAATTAGTTGAGCAGTCATTTATACTTAGGGGGAAATCAGATGAAACAAATCACGAAAATCGTCATTGCCAGCACGTTGATCGCACCGATGCTTGCGCCCGTCATTCAAGTCAAGACACTCGCCGCCGACAACAGCGTCGTCAAACTTCGTTTTTTAGAGACTACTGATTTACATACAAACTCGATGAACTACGATTACTTCAAGGATGTGCAAGATGAGACGATCGGTCTTGTCAAAGCGGCAACTGTCATTAAACAGGAACAAAACGTCGTCGGCGAAGCCAACAGCTTCGTATTCGATAACGGGGATACGTTACAAGGGACACCGTTTGGCGATTACGTCAAAAATCAGTACGACAAAGGCAACAAAGGGAAACACCCGATGTACGAACTGATGGAATACATCGGTTATGACGCCGTGACACTCGGCAACCACGAGTTTAACTTCGGACTCGACTTCCTGAAGTCAGCGATGAAAGCATCAAGCGGTGAAATCAAGTTCGTGAACTCGAATGTGCTCGATGCCGTTACGAAAAAACCGATCGTTTCCGAATTCAACACGGACGGGAAAGATTATCAAATCATCGAACGTCAAGTCAAAGACCAAAACGGTCAGATGAAAACGGTCAAAGTCGGTGTCTTTGGTGTCGTCACTCCACAAATCATGGCGTGGGATGCCGGAAACCTGACAGGAAAAGTGACAGCGGAAGATATCGTTCCGGTCGCTAAAGCTACAGCGAAAAAATTAAAAGACGCCGGTGCAGACGTCGTCGTCGCACTTGCCCATACAGGAATCGGGGATACAGCGGATCAAAAAGACGGCGATGAAAACGTCGGGTACGCGTTGACAAAAATCGCGGACATCGATGTCTTGATGACCGGTCACCAGCACGGAAAATTCCCGGACAAGACATCAGCGTTCAATAACTTACCGAACGTCGACGCAGCAAACGGTCTCATCAACGGTAAACCGGTCGTCATGGCCAACACGCAAGGAAAAAATGTTGGCGTCATCGATCTTCAATTAAAACAAGACGGCGAGAAATGGGTCGTCGATACAGCCTTCTCAAAACTGGCAGATGTCACAAAAGATACGGCGGCTGATGCCGGTGCCGTCAAATTGATCGAAAAAGCACACGAAGGAACACTTGCCTATATTCGCCAGCAAGTCGGAACAATCAATGATGATATCCAAAGCTTCTTTGCGCTCGTTCAGGATGACGATTCCGTCCAGTTCGTCACGAACGCGCAAAAATGGTACGTCGAGAAACAACTCAAAGAAAATGCCGATCTCGCCCAATATAAAGACTTACCGCTCTTGTCTGCCGGTGCACCGTTTAAAACCGGCGGCCGCAATCAAGTGAATGCGTCAGACTACACGTTGATCAAAAAAGGACCGATTGCGTTGAAAAACGTCGCCGATCTGTATGTTTATCCGAACACACTCGAAGTCGTCAAAGTGACAGGAGCTGACGTCAAAAACTGGCTCGAGATGTCAGCCGGTCAATTCAACGAAGTGACGGATGCGAAGACGGATTTGCTGAACAAAGAGTTCCGCAGCTACAACTTTGATATTTTGGACGGTTTGACATACGATATCGACATCACGAAACCGGCGAAATTTGATTTTAACGGTGTGGTCGTCAATGAAGACGCAAGCCGCGTTCAAAACATCAAGTACCAAGGCAAGGAAATCAAGGACGATCAGGAGTTCCTCGTCGCAACGAACAACTACCGTGCCGGTAGTGCGACTTTCCCGGGCCTTGGTCAAGGAAAGAAAATCGTCTATAAATCGGCTTACGAAACACGCAACGTCATCTCGGACTTCATCAAAGCAAAACAACCGGTTGATTATCAAGCGGACAACAACTGGTCACTCGTCGCAAGCAAACCGATCACGGTTGATTTTGATTCAGCCGAAGCCGCAGCGGACTACACGAAACGTTACGAAGGCATCACGAACACGGGCGTTAAACGCGCCGGTGAGACCGGTACGTTCCTGAAGTTTAAACTCGACGTCCCGATGAAAGACTTTAACGTCAGCGTCAGCGCTGTCAAACCGGGAGCGAAACTCGTCACGGGAACAGCCGTCGCCGGAGCAAAAGTCACAGTCAAACGCGGTACGACGGTACTCGGTACGGCGACAGCCGACGAAACCGGCAAGTATGCCGTGACGGTCCGTCCGGTCAAACTGCGTGACAAGTTGACAGTCGTCTCGGAACTCGGTTTCATGAAAAAAGAAACGACAGTAACAGTCGGGACAGGCGTCGTTGCGACACCGGCCATCGACAAGAAATCAGCCGTCTACGGGTCGACGGTCTTAACAGGAAAAGCAACGGAAGGGCTTGATGTCACGCTGTATAAAGGCTCGACGAAAATCGCGAAAGCGAAGACGACGGCAAGCGGCTTCAAGATTCCGGTCAAAAACGGTTTAATGACAGGGACGTACACGGTCAAATCGACGGATATCTCAAACAAGATTACGAAAAAAGCGTCGTTCACGATCAAAAACACGTACCCGGTCAAAAAATGGGCAGGTAAAAAGACTTTAACGGGCAAAGTCGAAAAACGTCAAATCGTCCGCCTGTTCGAAAAAACAAGCAGCGGTTACAAGCTGATTGCGCAAGACGTTGCGGATAACCACGGCAACTACGTCCTGAAGATGCGGACCGGTCTTGCGACAGGTTCATACAAGATGAACATCTATACAGCATCGGACCGTCTCGATCAGTCACGTTACTTCATCACGAAAAAATAATGCAGGAAAACGGCTTCTCGTCTGAGGAGTCGTTTTAATTTTGACGAAAAAACTGGCATACTACATACGAGGGGAGAGGGTACCATGCGGCAAGTCATCGTCACACCATATCAAGCGTCGTGGCCGGAGGCGTTTCAAGAGGCAAAAGAGCAGTTGGAGAAGATTTTCGGCGACCGTCTGCTGGCGGTTCATCATATCGGCAGTACAGCGGTCCCGGGACTATCGGCAAAACCGATTCTTGATATTCTGCCGGTCGTTGATTCACTCGACGGGATTGAAGCGTTTGACGCAGCGATGGAACAGATCGGCTATGAAGCGAAGGGAGAGTTCGGGATGCCCGGGCGCCGTTATTACCGCAAAGGCGGAGACGCGCGGACGCATCACATTCATCTTTATGCGGATGGTAATCCGGAAATCATGCGTCACGTCGTCTTTCGGGATTACTTGCGGGAACACCCGCAGGAAGTCGAAGCGTACAGTACGGTCAAAGAGCGACTGGCACGTCAGTTTCCGGAAGACATCAGCGCCTACATTGCCGGAAAGGACAGCTTCGTCAAAGCGATGGAGCAGCGGGCACTGGCCTGGTGGTCGCATGACTGACTGGCAACAGGCACTTGACCGGCATGTTGGTGTCGGCGTCCGGACGACACGTGAGCTGATCCGGTTGATTCAGCCGGAGGATTGGGATAAGCGTCCGATTTCCGGCAAACGGTCCGTCTATGAAGTGGCGGTTCATCTCGCTGTATTGCTCGAAGCCGATCTGCGGATTGCGACAGGGGCGACGGCGGACGAGATGGGACATTTTTATGCCATTCCGGTGCGGCCGGAGCAGCTTGTCGACCGATTGGACCAGTCGTGGCGGTATTATCAAAATCGGCTTACGGTCGGTTTTTCGACAGAGACGACCTACTGGGGCGTCACCGACAGCTCGACAGGTTGGCTGCTGGAAGCAGCTGTCCACTTGTACCACCACCGGTCACAGTTATTTGATTACTTGAACCTGCTTGGGTATGACATCAAGTTGAATTTGTTTGAATAGGAGAGGATTTATAATGGAACGGATTGTCGATACAGCAGACGGCCGCTTTGATACACGCTTGACGGGGACGGGCAATGTGACATTCATTCTTGATCACGGGATGATGTCGAGTCATTACCAATGGGGCTGGCTCCGCGGAGAATTGTTGAAACAGGGACGGGTCTTTGAATACTCCCGGCTCGGGTACGGCAAGTCGACCCGTGGCAAAACGAAACGGTTGTTTACGCAACAAGCGGACGAACTGGAACGGGTCCTCGCGTTGCTTGGGATTAAAGGACCGTTCGTCTTCATCGGGCATTCACTCGGCGCCTACATCTCGCTTGAACTCGGACGCCGCCGTCCGGACGAGACGGCCGGAATCGTTCTGCTCGATCCGTCGCATCCGGAAGTCGATGCCGAACTGCCGAACTGGTACGAACGGACGCAGGAGGAATGGAACCGCTTTTTGTATGTTTTAAGTCATGTCCGGCCACTCGCCTGGCTGATTCCGGATGATCTCGGCGCGCGGATGTTTACGAGTCTGCCGGAAGCCGACCGCATTCCGATGTGGCGGAACATGGCACGGAAAAACCACTGGCGGGGGACGCTCGATGAGTGGCAGGCAGTCGAAGCGAATAACCAGCACATCTTGGAAGTCGTCGAGCATATCACGCCGCCGGTCCTCGTGTTATCCGCATCAGACTGGGCCGGCGGAATGCCCGAGAACTGGCTGAATCCGGAACTGACGAAGCGAATCAATGCGGCGCATGAACGGTTTGCTGCGAGTCTGCCGGACGCGGAATTTCACGTCATTCCGGACACGAATCATTATACGATTGCCGGTTTTTCGGAAGATGCCGCGACAACGATCGTCTGCTTGATCCGCAACGCCTTTTTTAAATAAGTCTGATTCCTGGATCCCGTTTCCATGACGCCTTGAGGATTGTCATGGAAGCGGGAATTTTTTAATGGTGTAAAACAGCAGTTGACAGGCTAAACCGGAACGATTACTATTTAAAACGTAATGATTCCGATTTAAAAAGGAGACTGTATATGAATCCGATTCCGATCACCGTCTTGTCCGGCTACCTGGGTGCCGGTAAGACAACTGTATTAAATCATCTGTTGAACAACCGACAAGGACGCAAGCTTGCCATCATCGTCAACGATATGAGTGAAGTCAATATCGATGCCGTTTTGATTGAACAAGGCGGCTTTTCACGGACGGAAGAATCATTCGTGACGCTATCGAACGGTTGCATCTGCTGTACGCTGCGGGACGATTTATTACTCGAAGTCCGGCGCCTCGTTGATCAAGGCGATATCGATGGCATCATCATTGAATCAAGCGGGATCTCAGAACCGATTCCGGTTGCGCAGACGTTTACATATCTTGACGAAGACAGTCAGATCGATTTGACGGAGACGACGAAAATCAATGCGATGGTGACGGTCATCGACGGCTATCGTTTCCTGAAAGACTTTGAGTCCGGTGAATCGTTGCTTGAGCGGCAACAGGCGGTCGACGAGACGGATGTCCGGGAAGTCGTCGATCTCCTCGTCGATCAGGTCGAGTTCGCGGATATCATTTTGCTGAACAAGATTGACCGGTTGACCGAGTCGGAAAAACATGATGTCACAAGCTACTTAAAGGCGCTCAATCCGATTGCCAAACTGATCGAGACGACCCACGGGCAAGTCGATCCGGCTGAGATTCTTGACGTTGATCTGTTTGACTTCGAACAGGCGGCAGCAAGTGCCGGCTGGATCCGTGAGCTGAACGCGGAGGACCATGTTCCGGAAACGGAAGAATACGGGATCAGCTCGTTCGTCTACAAGCGCGATGTCCCATTTCATCCCGAACGGTTGATGGCACTGATTGAGGCCTGGCCGGAAGAAATCGTTCGCGCGAAGGGCTTTGTCTACCTTGCGACGCGCCCGGAAATCGCCTTGCTGTTCCATCAGGCGGGATATGCTTCGAATATGGAATACGCCGGACGCTTCGAGTCGGTTGCAGATCGCCGGACGGAATTGGTCTTGATCGGGATTGGTTTCGATCAGGTAACGCTTGAAGCGGAGTTCGACACCTGCCTCGTTCAAGAGGACGAAACGGATTGGGCCAGCCTGAGTGATCCGATTCCGGGACGCGAGCTATACGATCTGAATTTTTCAAAATAGGTCAACTTTTCAAGAAATCACATCTGTGGTTTCTTTTTTTGCTATATTTTTAGAGAAGACAGGGAATTAGAAGAACAGAGTACGTTACAGAGGAGGAAGTCTAGTGCGCAATCGGATTTTACAGTTCGCGCTCGTGTTTTTAGTCGCAGGCGGAATCATTTGGGGACTATACCAATTGGGCTACCTGTTTTATGTTTTGACGATTTCCGCGACCGTCGTACCCTTGGCCGTCATCATGATCATCTTCATCGAAAACCGGACGGCGGAGTCGACGATTGCCTGGTTTTTAGTTTTGATCTTCTTACCGATTCTCGGTGTCATCATCTGGATGATGTTCGGGCGCAATCCGCGCCGCCGTCGCCGGAACCGGCGGTCGCACGATGAACGGATGTTGCTGAAACAGGCAATCCGTCCCGTTCGGTCGCTCGCGGTCAGTGAGTTGCCTCCGAACCACCTGAAGCTTGCCAATACGATCCGCAACTTTGGCGGCGGTGGGGTTGATGTCCATACAGCCAGTCAAATCCTGACGAACGGCAACGAGACGTTCCCGGAAATTCTCCGGATGATCCGCTCCGCCAAGCACCATGTTCACATCCAGTATTACATTTACCGGAACGACGAGACCGGGCAGGCGATCCGGGAAGCATTGATTGACCGGTTGAATGACGGGGTCGAAGTCCGGTTCATGTTTGACGGTCTTGGCAGTTATATGCTCGGCGAAGGATTTTTGAAACCGCTCCGGGAAGCCGGGGCAAAGATTGCCGCCTATGATCCCATCTCCAGTCCGTTGTTCATCTTTACGGCGAACTTCCGCAATCACCGGAAAATCGTTGTCGTCGATGGCAAAATCGGTTTTACCGGTGGACTGAACGTCGGCGACGAGTATGACGGAAAAAGTAAGAAGTTCGGCTTTTGGCGCGATACGCACCTTCGGCTTGAAGGACGGGCCGTCAAGGAACTGCAGGCGACGTTCCTCGACGATTGGCTCTATGCCCATTTAGAAGGCAGTGATACGTGGGAGACGTTTGCCGGTGAAGGGGCAATCGATCAGTACTTCCCGAAACACGATGTCGAGACCGACGGCGCGGTCCAGGTCGTGACGAGTGGACCGACGTCAAAAGATCCGGCGATCCGGAACGCGTTGATTGCCGCCATCATCTCGGCCCAGCGCTCGATCTGGATTTCGACACCGTATCTGATTCCGGATAACGAGACGATGACATTGCTCCGTCTCGCGGCCCGTGCCGGACTGGATGTCCGGATTTTGACGCCGGGTAAAGGAGACAGTTTTACATCTTACTACGGAACGCGGTCCTATTTCGGTCCGTTGTTGAAAGACGGCGTCAAAATTTATACGTACAACCGTCATTTCATTCATGCCAAACTGTTCCTCGTCGACGGAAAGATTGCCGTCGTCGGTACGGCGAACATGGATATCCGCAGTTTCGTCCTGAACTATGAACTGATGGCCTTTATGTATGATTCCGAGAGTGCGGCCCGGCTCGAACGTGATTTCATCGATGATTTCGACGTCTCGATCCAGCTGTCCTCCGCAGATTATGTCAAACGGCCGATGCGGTTCCGGATTTTTGAATCGTTCTCCCGTCTGATTTCGCCCCTGTTATAAAAAAAATGCCCCCTGCCATCCGGAGTGAACTGAACCCTGAATGGTGGACACTTGATAAAAGACCCCATTCGGGGTTTTTTGTGTTTAAAGAAATCGATATACTGTACCTATTCAATTTAGACGGGAGAACTATTCATGAACAGACGCACCT
>Ga0308160_10002282_pt1 | contig 23738 bp, 20 predicted proteins | sample PhyFR1_FD_201036 | JGI IMG/M metagenome (GOLD analysis project Ga0308160, IMG submission 201036) | Phyllosphere microbial communities from UC Gill Tract Community Farm, Albany, California, United States - DLSLF.R1 | ecosystem: Host-associated > Plants > Phyllosphere > Unclassified | place: USA...
CAAAGCCTCTCCCTGCTTCTCACTGTCCAGCCAATGCACCGAATTCCAGCCGCGTAACCAGGTCATTTGGCGTTTGGCAAGCTGACGCGTTGCGCAAATACCACGATAAACCATCTCATCGTAACTCATTTCGCCAGACAAATATGACCACATCTGGCGGTAGCCAACACTGCGAATGGAAGGCAAATCTATATGCAAATCATCCCGTGCAAAAAGTGCGCGCGCTTCCGCCTCAAAACCCGCCGCCAACATTTGCTGGTACCGCAGCTCAATGCGTTGATGAATCAACGCACGGCTGGACGGCGCTATCGCAAATTGGTGGACATGATACGGCAACGATTCACCCGAAATTTTAATCATTTCCGTTAAAGTTTTACCTGAAATAAAAAAAACTTCCAGTGCTCTGGAGAGTCTCTGCGGATCATTCGGATGAATTCTTAATGCCGCAACCGGGTCGATTTCCTGCAACTGGCGGTGCAAAGCCTTCCACCCTTGTTCCACCGCCTGCTGTTCTATACACTCGCGTACCGACGGATCGGCGGGAGGCAGCGGCGATAACCCTGCTAACAGCGCCTTATAATACAGCATGGTGCCACCCACTAGCAGCGGAATGCGCCCAGCGGAGGTGATGTCAGCCATCTCTTTTAACGCGTCGGCGCGAAAATCCGCCGCTGAGTAGATTTGCGCCGGATCGCGGATATCAATTAGCCGATGCGGTGCCTGCGCCAGCTCTCCGGCGCTTGGCTTGGCGGTGCCGATATCCATACCGCGATAAATTAATGCGGAATCCACGCTGATCAGTTCCACAGGCAGGCGCTGCCGCAGCGCGATCGCTAGCTCAGTTTTGCCCGAAGCAGTCGGCCCCATGATAAAAATAGCCGGGGGACGTGGTGTTATTTCAGTCATGCTTAAGAGCCGCCAGTGCGGCCTGGAGATCAACGGGTTGTAAAAGCCCACTCGGTGGCGATTTGACCAACTGCGGGCAGAGTCGTTCAACATCGGTCAGCAATTGTATCGCTTGCGAGGAGTTCCACTGTTGATGCTCACTGCCTAAACGTTGAGCGAGCCAAATGGCCAACATTGTAGGTGACATTTCCTGGTGCCCGGCCAGATAGCCTAACAGCTCAGGAATGAGTTTTTGTAAATTTTGTTGACGCAATGGTAAAGGCACTGCCCGTAGCATCACATGGCCGTGATCCGCCTGCAAATCCAACCCCATTTTCACCAACAGCGCCTGATGGCGCACTATCGCCGTCGCTTCATTTTTGCTCAACACCAGCTTGATCGGAACCAGCAGCGGCTGTGAGCGCAACCCTTCTTCCGGCGGGTTGAGCTGTGTCTGACGCAGCCAGCGCTCCGCCACCAGCAGGTTGAGTAAAGCGGGCTGATGCTGCCAGTCAATCAGTGCGTAATACGGCGGATGGATCATCATTACCCGACCAAAACTGTGCGAGTTGCTTGCTGGCAGCGCTTCCTGCGCGGACTTTACCGGTGGAAATAGCGGTTGCTTTGACATTTCGTCCTGGGGCTTGGCAGCTTGCAACAGCTTGCCGTACAACTCACCTTCACGCTTTTGGTAGCCGCTGCCCGAATGATAGGCTGGCTGTGGTGCGCGTCCGCGAGCGGACGCTGGTGGTGAAGACGGTGTTTTTTCGCAACACGGTGTAGGCTGAGAGAAGTGGTTGCCGCCAGCGGCGATGCGATTTTCCGGCTGCCAGGTCGGTGTTTCCTTTTCGGCCGGTTCCTCCGCCAGCAGCGCAGAGCCAGCCTGCTGCAACACCCGGGTTACCGCCTGATAAATAAAATCGTGCACCAGACGCGCCTGATGGAAGCGCACCTCATGCTTAGCTGGGTGAACATTTACGTCCACTTGATGCGGGTCTACCTCAAGATACAGCACATAAGCGGGCTGCTGATTGTCTTTGAGCTGATCCTGATAGGCTTGGCGGATCGCGTGGTTAATCAAGCGATCGCGCATCATGCGGCTGTTAACGTAGCAGTACTGAATTTCACCCAGTTGTCGTGCGCCAGCGGGATCGGCCACCCAACCACAGATTGACAACTCGCCATGCTGCCAGGAAAGGTTCAGTGCATGCTGCAAAAAAGCTAAACCGCAAATGCTGCTCAGCCGGCGCTCATGCTGGTTTTTCTCTTTCGCCGCGCGGTACTGACGAATCAGCTTGCCATTATGGCTAAGGTTGATCGCTACATCGAAGCGTGCCAACGCTATACGCCGCACTACTTCATCAATATGACCAAATTCGGTTTTCTCAGTACGCATGAACTTGCGGCGTGCCGGGGTATTGTAAAACAGATCCAGCACTGCCAGCGTACTGCCGACCGGATGCGCAGCGGGTTTGACCGTCACCGTCTGATCGCAGCCTTCAACATAAGCTTGCCAGGCTTCGCTCTGTTCGGCGGTACGTGAGGTAAGGCTCAAACGGGAAACAGAGCTGATGCTGGCCAGTGCTTCGCCGCGAAAACCAAGGCTGACGATGGCTTCCAGATCGTCGAGGGTGCTTATTTTACTGGTGGCATGGCGCGCCAAAGCCAGCGCAAGGTCATCTTTGCCAATGCCACAGCCGTTATCACGAATGCGGATCAACTTGGCACCGCCGCGTTCGATATCGATATCAATGCAAGTTGCCCCAGCATCCAAGCTGTTTTCTACCAGTTCCTTCACCACAGATGCTGGCCGTTCGACCACTTCTCCGGCAGCGATCTGGTTGGCAAGTTGTGGCGGTAACACCTGGATAGGCATGTTGACTCCTATGATGATGACGCTAGGCCTGCGGAATAGTCAGCGTCCGACCCAGCGGCGCAACGTCCGATTTCAATTTATTCACCTGCTTCAGGGCGTTGACGCTAATACCATAACGCGTAGCTATAGATGACAGCGTATCACCCTGGGTCACCTTATGTTTAACGGTTTTTTGCGCCAGCGTTTTCGCCTTGGTGATAGAGGTAACGGTAGCCGCAGTTTTATCGGCCGGCACTTTAAGGCGTTGACCAACCCACACGCCATCCTTTTTCAGTTTGTTCAATTCGCGTAACACAGCCAGGGTGGTGCCGTAGCTGTCGGCGATACCAGACAGCGTTTCCGAGCGCTTAACCACATGTATCTGGGTCTTGCCACCTACGCGGCGACTGGTGCCAGCCACATTGTCCAACGGTCGGCTTTCCATCTTTGGATCGGCTTGTAGCGGATGCACCAAGAAATAATCGCGTAGGCCATTATAGATGGCCCCAGCAATTTTATCCTGATACGCGCTACTGCCTAGCAGCCGCTCCTCCTTGCTATTACTGATAAATCCTGTTTCCACCAACAGCGATGGAATATCCGGCGAGCGTAACACACCAAGGCTGGCGTGCTCTGGCCGACGCTTGTGCAGCGAACCTACGCGCTGCAACTGTTGCAGCACCTTCAGCGCCACGTCGTAACCCACGCGCTGCGAATGACCAAATTGCAGATCCAGCACTGCTTGGCTTAGATAAGGATCGGCCTGGCTATTGGCCAGCATATCGCCAGCGCCACCGAGCAGTTCAGACTGTTTCTCGTGTTGCTCAAGCCAGCCGGCCATCTCGCTGTTGGCACGGCGGTTGGACAACACCCAGACTGATGCGCCGTTGGCGCTGCGATTAGGTGCAGCATCAGCGTGGATCGAAACCAACACGTTGGCACCCTGTTTGCGTGCCACATCGGAACGCCCCATCACCGAGATAAAGTAATCGCCGTTACGCGTCAACACCGGTTTGAACTGCGGATCATCATGCAGCAACGCCTGCAAACGGCGCGCGACAGCGATGGTAACGTTCTTTTCTTTCAGACCATTCGGGCCAATGGCACCCGGATCTTGCCCGCCGTGTCCGGCGTCGATTGCCACCACGACCCGGTCGCCAGAACCAGCGGAAACGCGACTGCTGCGCGGTGTGACTCCCGTTGTGATACCCGCCACCATGCTAGGCTTATTGGTAAAAGGATTAGCGCCGCTTGGCGCTAGCCGCATCGGCTGCGGTTGGCTTATCGTCACCGGAGCAGCCACCGCAGCCTTACGTACCAAAGTCGCGTTAGCGCCGCCCTCAGCGACAAGGGTGAACACCAGGATATGCACCCCACCGTTCTGGCGCTCAGCCACGCGGATCTTGGCGCGCTGGGTCAAATCGAACACCAGACGCACACTCTGATTATCTTTTGGCGCGCTGGAGCGAATGCTTCTCACCAGATTTTGGCCGCTGAAGTTCAGCGGCAGGCCACCGACCTTCCCCTTCTGGTTCACGTCCAGCACCACACGTTCCGGCCCATGCAGCGAGAAAAAAGCATAGCTTGGTGGGCCATTAAAGCTCACCGAAACTGTTGCTTCGCGCGGGGTACTGGACACGTTGATGTGGGATAACGCAGACGCCTCCAGCGCACTGACCGCACCCAATGAACCCAGCACGGCGATCAAGGCGATTAAGACGAGTTTTCTCAACGCATACATCATTACGGCGTCATTCCTATTGCCCGTGAATACGCTCTAGAAGCTGGCTACCATAAGCGGAAACCGCCTGAATCTTTGCTGCTCTCCCCTGATTATGATAGCTGAGATACAGCACCAGATCCGCTTCCGGCAGCACGCCGCTGCCCTGCTGTGGCCATTCAACCAGGCAAATGGCATCCTGAACAAAATAATCGCGAATGCCCATAAATTCGAGTTCTTCTGGATCGGCCAATCGATACAGATCAAAGTGATAAACCGTCAGCGGATGCAGCGCATACGGTTCCACCAGCGTGAAAGTAGGGCTTTTTACCTTCCCCTGATGACCCAAGCCCTGTAAAAAACCACGGCAGAAGGTGGTTTTACCTGCGCCCAGATCACCGTAAAGATAAATTACGCTAGCGCGATCACAGGCTTTGGCCAAGGCGGCACCTATTGCGACAGTCGCTGCCTCATCCGGCAGAGGTAAAACATGTTCTTTCATGTGATAAAGTCTATTTTGCCCACTCAGGATTAACGAAATGAAGGATGTGCGGCAATAAATCTGTTGCCAACCTGTTCCTTATTCTTTGTATTCACGCCTTGCGAAACGGTAGCAGGTACTGCGATATCCTAACAAGCGCAGCCTTCCTCAGAATGCACAGTGATCACGGGATTCTGACGCTTCTCAGGATTTAATGCCAGCAAGTTCAGTGCATCAATTGTCGGTGGATAACGCGCAAGGTGCGCATGTCCCCGCACAAAGCTTAGAGCCTAGGGGGCCGACGGCATGAAAAACGCTTGATACGGGCTGTGGAAAAGGTATCGGGATGCTTAAAGCCAATGGCAGACCTATAAACCGGGAGGCCAAGTCTGTTTATGGATTTGTGGATAAAAATAAAAATGCGTTGTCTTTCAACTGTAAAAAAAAGAGCAAGTGATCGAGGTAATGTTTTTATATAAAAAAGATCGTTATAAATCAATTTAATAAACACCCTGCTTGCACAGTATTGATTTTTTAGACTAGGGCGTTATATAGACGAACTGTGGATAAGTCTGTTCACAACACTTATACCAAGTGTGTAAATGCAACAAAGCACCGCCCTAGAACAGGCGCTGAACGGAGCTAGAAAAAAGAGAAAACTGGAGCGGGAAACGAGATTCGAACTCGCGACCCCGACCTTGGCAAGGTCGTGCTCTACCAACTGAGCTATTCCCGCATTGAGGTACTTTTGACATCCACCCATCAAACAATAGCATGGATTTTGAATTTTGGAGCGGGAAACGAGACTCGAACTCGCGACCCCGACCTTGGCAAGGTCGTGCTCTACCAACTGAGCTATTCCCGCACAGCGTATCGATGTTGAAAGCTTAACGAATTCTTCATCGGTACGGGGTGCGCATTATACGAGAAATCCTTTTAGCCACAAGCCCTAAAAAGCAAAAAAATGCCTTTTTTGTCTGACTGCCGCATAAAGCATCAAGTCAGTAAATTAAGCGGCAGAAATGGGCGTTTTCAGCGCAAATATTGGAGCCGTTATAGCTGAATAAAATGCTCGCGATAATACGCCAGTTCAGCGACCGATTCGCGGATGTCATCCATCGCCTGATGGGTACTCTGCTTCTTGCAGCCGTTGAGAATTTCCGGCTTCCAACGGCGCGCCAGCTCTTTCAAGGTGCTGACATCCAGATAACGATAGTGGAAGTAAGCCTCCAGTTCAGGCATGTAGCGGAACAGAAAACGTCGATCCTGGCCCACGCTGTTCCCGCAGATAGGCGATTTACCGGCTGGTACCCACTGCCGCAGGAAAGCGATGGTGGCCATCTCTGCGGCACGATCGTCAAGATGGCTAGCCTTCACCCGTGCCACCAGCCCACTGCCCATGTGAGTGCGCACATTCCAGTCATCCATCAGCCCAAGTTGTTCGTCAGACTGATGCACAGCGATCACTGGCCCTTCGGCCAAAATGTTCAAATTGGCATCGGTGACCAACGTGGCGATCTCAATGATACGGTCACGTTCTGGATCTAGCCCAGTCATCTCCAGATCGATCCAAATCAGGTTGCTTTCGTTTCCTGTCATGATATTTCCTGCCTAAAAGCCGAAAGATAAACAATACGCGGGCGGTGCCACCCCTTCGCCAAACATGGCGGCTGACAACGGTTATTTAATATAAAATAGTGTGTATCATAGTCTTTTTGGTCGCCATCGGCGATATATACCCAATAGATTCTAGGCTACGGCAAGGTGGCGAACGTGCAAATCCCTAGGAGCTTGGTCAACCCAGTGACTAGAGTGAGCAAGGGAAGCCAACGCCGCTGCGGCCTGAAATATGAAGGCTATAAAGCGGATCCAAGTGAGGCGCAGTGAGCAAGAACAAACTGTCCAAAGGTCAACAACGCCGCGTTCAGGCGAACCATCAGCGTCGCCTAAAGCGCGCTGATAACAAACCAGAGTTGGATGATTCCCAACTGGGGGAACCGCAGGACGGCAGGGTGATCAGCCGTTTTGGGATGCACGCCGACGTTGAAGCGAGAGATGGCACCCAGCACCGCTGCAACATCCGCCGCACGTTGCGATCGCTGGTTACCGGTGACCGTGTCGTGTGGCGTCCCGGCGTCGGTACCCATGAAGGGGTGAAAGGCATTGTGGAAGCAGTGCACGAACGCACTTCCGTGCTAACGCGCCCAGACTTTTATGACGGCGTGAAACCGATCGCCGCCAATATCGATCAGATCGTTATCGTTTCGGCGATCCTGCCCGAGCTTTCGCTAAACATCATCGACCGTTATCTAGTAGCCTGTGAAACGCTGGGGGTTGAAGCCCTGATCGTGTTGAACAAGATCGACCTGCTAGACACCGCCGCACGCCAGCGGATTGACGGCATGATGGAGACCTACCGCAGGATTGGCTATCGGGTGCTGGAAGTATCCAGCCAGACGCTCGAAGGCATGGCGGCGTTTGAACAGGCACTGGCCGGGCGCATTAGTATCTTCGCCGGTCAGTCCGGGGTCGGCAAGTCCAGCCTGCTGAACGCGCTGCTGCCACCGTCCAAACAGCAAATTCAGGTCAATCAGGTTTCCGAGGTGTCGGGCCTAGGGCAACATACCACCACCACCGCACGGCTATACCATTTCCCGCACGGCGGGGATGTGATCGATTCCCCAGGAGTACGCGAGTTTGGCCTGTGGCATCTGGAGCCGGAACAAATCACTCAAGGTTTTGTCGAATTCCGTAATTACTTAGGCGCTTGCAAATTCCGCGACTGCCGCCACGACACCGATCCGGGCTGCGCCATCCGCGCGGCGATGGAGAAAGGCGATATCGCGGAAGAACGTTTTGACAATTATCACCGTATTCTGGAAAGCATGGCGCAGGTAAGGGGACGTAAAAACTTCACTGACGCGGCAGACTGATCATCGCGAGCAACATTGGCAGTGGGGTAACCCACATTACAATGCGTACCCTTTATTATTCAAGAGGTTAATGTGCTAGATAACATCAAGATTAAATTGCAGTATTGGTTGCCAAAACAGGCACTGACCCGTCTGGCTGGCTGGGGTGCGAGTAAACAAGCTGGCTGGCTGACCCAACTGGTAGTGAAAACCTTCACCCGCTACTACCGTGTAGATATGCAGACAGCACAAAATCCAGATCTGGCCTCCTACGTAACCTTTAACGATTTCTTCGTGCGTCCGCTGCGTGAAGGCGCGCGGCCAATCATCGGCGACACCAACTGGCTTGCCCTACCTGCCGATGGCACCATCAGCCAGCTCGGCCCGATCCGCGACGACCTGATTTTCCAGGCCAAAGGTCACCACTACAGCCTGGAAGCGCTGCTGGCCGGTAACTCTATGCTGGTTGAACCTTTCCGCAACGGCTTGTTTGCTACTACTTACCTGGCACCGCGCGACTATCACCGCGTGCATATGCCGTGCGCTGGCGTGCTGCGCGAAATGATCTACGTGCCCGGCGATTTGTTCTCGGTGAATCCGCTCACCGCCGCCCACGTGCCAAACCTGTTTGCGCGCAACGAACGCGTGATCTGCGTGTTTGATACCGCCATAGGTCCAATGGTGCAAATCCTGGTCGGTGCCACCATCGTCGGCAGCATCGAAACCGTCTGGGCTGGTACCGTCACACCACCACGCGAAGGTATCATCAAACGCTGGGCTTACCCTGCCACAGGTGAAGAAGGGGCGATTGCGTTGGAAAAAGGTGCCGAAATGGGCCGCTTCAAACTCGGTTCGACGGTGATCAACCTGTTTACCGCAGGCAGCGTGCAGTTCGCACCACAGTTGAATAACGGCAGCGTCACACGCATGGGCGAGGCTTTTGCCGAAATCCTAGCCGCAGTTGCCGCTGCTGAATCACCGCAGATCTGAAGGAATTAACGCTGTGCGCCTGATTATTACGCTACTGCTCGGCTATTTACTATTCCAACCGGTGCTGGCCGCCACGGTACCCACTGAAGCTCAGCTCCAGCAAGAGTTGAAACAGGCCGAGGGTAATAAGAACACGCCTAATCAGGTGGAAACCATTGAGACGCTGCATAGCGCCCTCAACTGGCTCTCGGAGCGTAAGGAGTCGATGGCACGTTCCGAACAGTATCAGCGGGTAATCGATGACTTCCCGCAGATGATGCTGGAATTGCGCCATCAGTTAGCGCAGGAAAACAGCAAAATCCTACCCAATAGCGACAATCTACCGGCCAGCGTTCTGGAACAGCAGATCCTACAGACCAGCAGCCTACTGCTGGAACAGGCACGTCTGCTGCAACAGGAACAGGAACGTACACGGGAAATTAGCGATTCACTCGGCCAACAGTTGCAACAACAGACCGATGCTCGCCGGGCGCTGGCCGAAGTACAGCGCCGCCTGCAAGCGCAATCTACCACCGCATATACTCAAGCGGCGCTGGTGCTGTTACAGGCAGAAGCCGCAGCACGCAAAGCCAAGGTGGATGAGCTAGAACTGGCGCAACTGTCGGCCAACAACCGCCAGGAACTGGCGCGGATGCGCGCTGAGGTTTACAAAAAGCGCCACGAGAAATTTGACGTTCAGTTGCTGGCACTACGTAACAACCTCAACGCACAGCGCCAACGCGAAGCCGAACTGGCGTTGGAAAGAACCGAGCAGTTGGCGGAACAAAACGGCAATCTGCCAAAAAGCATCAGTGAACAGTTGCAGATTAACCGTGTCCTTTCTACTGCGCTGAACAACCAAGCACAGCGTATGGATTTGATCTCCTCCCAACAACGGCAGGCCGCAGTACAAACGTTACAGGTGCGTCAGGCGCTAAGCACCATCGTTGAGCAGGCACAATGGCTCGGTTCCTCGTCGGTGTTGGGTGAAACCCTGCGCGCCCAAGTAGCAACGCTGCCAGATATGCCCAAACCGCAGCAGTTAGACGGCGATATGGTTCAGTTACGCGTACAGCGTCTGCGGTTTGAAAATCAGTTGGAGAAACTGCCACAACACCAATTCAAGCGCGACGATGGCAGTGAACTGACCAACGCGGAGCGCCGCATCGCTGATGCGCAACTGCGCACTCAACGTGAATTGCTTAACTCGCTGCTATCCGGCTGCGATACCCAGATCATCGAACTGACCAAACTGAAAGTCGCCAACACTCAGTGGATTGAGGCCTTGAATGAAATCCGCGACGCCGCCCATCGTTATTTGTTCTGGGTGCCGAACGTCAATCCGATCACCCTGTCCTCCCCCCTTAACGTCGCGCACGATCTGACACGCTTGTTGTCGCTAGATACGCTGGCACAGCTTGGCGGTGCCTTTATGATGATGGTGACTAGCCGCGAAACGCTGATCCCGATCTTTGGTGCCCTACTGCTGGTGATTTTCAGCATCAGCTCACGCAAGCACTATCACGCCTTCCTGGCGCGCGCCAGCAGCCGAGTGGGCAAGGTCACGCAAGACGAGTTCTCCCTGACGCTGCGTACCGTATTCTGGTCGATTCTGGTGGCGCTACCGTTGCCAGTGCTATGGGCAGCGCTCGGCTTTGGCTTGCAGAGCGCCTGGAACTACCCGGTGGCAGAAGCGATCGGCAAGGGGGTCACTGCCACACTACCGATCCTGTGGGTATGCATGATCTGCGCCGCCTTCGCCCATCCGCAAGGACTTTTTATCGTGCACTTCCGCTGGCCAGTGAAACAGGTTTCATTGGCCATGCGCTACTACAAGATGTCGATCTGGCTGATCGTGCCATTACTCATGGCGTTGATCACCTTTGACAGCCTGAAAGAACGTGAATTTGCCAATACTCTGGGCCGGCTGTGCTTCATCCTGCTGTGCCTGGCACTGGCCATCGTCACCAACAGCCTGAAACGCGCTGGCATCCCGCTGCATCTCGACAAAAAAGGCTCCGGCGACAACATGGTCAACAGCGCGCTGTGGGGGCTACTGCTGTCAGCACCCTTGCTGGCGGCACTGGCCGCCAGCGTTGGCTACCTGGCCACCTCACAGGCATTGCTGGCACGGTTAGAAACCTCGGTCGCGATCTGGTTCTTCCTACTGGTGGTTTATCACATTATTCGTCGCTGGATGCTGATCCAGCGACGGCGCATCGCCTTTGACCGTGCCAAGCAGCGCCGTGCCGACATTCTGGCGCAGCGCAACCGTGGCGAAGAAGAAACGCCGCATACACCGAACAGTATCGAAGGCTCGATGGATATGGATGATTCAGAGATCAATCTGGACGCCATCAGCGCCCAATCGTTGCAGTTGGTGCGCTCGATCCTGACGATGATCGCGTTGATGTCGGTGATCGTGTTGTGGTCAGAGATCCACTCCGCCTTTGCCTTCCTGGGAAACATCTCCCTATGGGACGTTACCTCGATGGTCAATGGCGTGGAAACCACGCACCCAATCACCTTGGGTGCCGTGCTGATCGCCATTCTAGTGTTGATCATCACCATGCAGTTGGTGCGCAACCTACCGGCACTATTGGAACTGGCGGTGCTGCAACATCTGGATCTGACGCCAGGTACCGGATACGCCATTACCACCATCACCAAGTATCTGCTGCTGCTGTTTGGTGCAGTGCTCAGCTTCTCCTGGATTGGCATCGAATGGTCGAAACTGCAATGGGTGGTCACTGCGCTCAGTCTGGGGTTGGGCTTCGGTATGCAGGAAATCTTCTCCAACTTTATCTCCGGCCTGATTATCTTGTTTGAGAAACCGATCCGCATCGGCGATACGGTAACGATCCGCAATCTGACTGGCGGCGTTACCAAGATCAACACCCGTGCCACCACTATTTCGGATTGGGATCGCAAGGAGATCATCGTGCCAAACAAGGCATTCATCACCGAGCAATTCATCAACTGGTCGCTATCGGACACCCTGACTCGTGTGGTGCTGACCGTACCAGCCCCAGCCGATGCCAACAGCGAAGAGGTGACCAAGATCCTGACCAACGCCGCCGAGCGCTGTTCGCTGGTGTTGGACAACCCGGCACCAGAGGTTTATCTGGTCGATCTGCAACAGGGCATTCAGATCTTCGAACTGCGCATCTACGCCGCCGAGATGGGTCACCGCATGCCGCTGCGCCATGAAATTCACCAATTGATCCTTTCCGGCTACCGCCAGCATGGCATTACCCTACCATACCCGCCATTCCAGGTACGCAGCGAGACACTATCGCGGCTGACCAACAATGGCCGCATACCACCTTCCACGCCGCCGCATAACACCAAACGCGAATCCGGTAGCCTGTAGCCAATGGAGCAGTAAAAAAGGGTTCAGTAAGATAATACCAGATGGCGTCGAGTTTGAACTGGAGTGAATACTTGATAAAAACTGCACCTCTCCAGGCCCCTTGAATTTACCCCGTCCAACTTCCGGGGGGCAGTTCATGCAATGCGAACCCTTTTGCTATTCAGAGAAGCGGATGTTTACGCGCGCCCTACCGGGAAGGCCAGCACATCACTCAGGCTCTCGGCACCTAGCGCCAACATCACCAACCGATCGACGCCCAACGCCACTCCGGAGCAGGCGGGTATGCCATGTTGCAGGGCATCCAGCAAATTGTTGTCGATCGGGTGCTGCGGCAAGCCGCGCTGCGCACGTTTACGGTTGTCCTGCTCAAAACGTTGACGCTGTTCGCTGCCATCGGTCAGTTCACGGAAGCCATTCGCCAGTTCGATACCTTTGAAGTACACCTCAAAACGCTCCGCCACTCGGTGGTCTTCGGTGCTGATCTCCGCCAATGCCGCCTGGCTGGCCGGGAAGTGGTACACAAAAGCAGGCTTTTCACGGCCAATGAGTGGCTCCACCCCAATGGTGAACAACAGTTGCAGCAAGGTGTCACGATCTTCTTCGCTATCGGCAACATTGCTCAGATCGAGCTTGGCTGCCACTTCGCGCAACTGTGCTTTCTCTGCCGACAGCGGATCGATATCCAAGTGGCGCAGGAACGCCTGCTGATAGGACAGGGTCTCCGCGCTAGCGCAATCCAACACCTGTTGCAGTAGATCGTCCACTTCATTCATCAGCCGGTACATGTCGTAGTGGGGGCGGTACCATTCCAGCATGGTGAATTCCGGGTTGTGATAGCGCCCAGCCTCTTCATTGCGGAAACTGCGGCCCAACTGATAAATCGAACCACTACCTGCGGCCAGCAAGCGTTTCATGTGGTATTCCGGGCTGGTCATCATATAAAGCGTCAGGCCGTCCGCCGCCCCCGGCCCGACGAAACGCGTCTGGAACGGAAACAGGTGAATATCGGTAACCGTCGCCTGACTCATGGTGGGCGTCTCAACTTCAAGCACGCCACGATCGGCGAAGAAACGCCGGATCTCAGCCAGGATTGCTGCGCGTTTCAACAAATTGGCGATGGGTGCACTTGGTTGCCAGCTTGCCGCTTCGCTCATGCTCAATACTCCGAAATCAAACAGGAGATGCAGTCTACTCGTATCCCATCACGCAAACAAATTCTTCACCTGCGGCGGAGTGATCACATTAAAAAGCCAAGAATAAAGGTGAAAGCACGCTAAACACGCCGATGGGTAGTTAATCGACAAAACAATCGATTACAGCAAATTTCTCCTGCTGGGCTTTAGGTATAGTCAATTCCGCATAAACTGATGGGAGATAGCCAAAATTAACAAAAAAAATAACAATGTTAATAAATTAACACCCAAAGAGTTTCACTAATTTTTAAATTTTACCGCTCTTAGCAGAACATTGGAGGAATGCAGTGCAAACTTTTAACGCCGATCTTGCCATTGTTGGAGCCGGGGGCGCTGGTTTACGTGCCGCAATAGCCGCAGCGGAAGCCAACCCCCAACTTAAAATCGCACTGATCTCTAAAGTTTACCCGATGCGCAGCCATACGGTCGCCGCTGAAGGGGGTTCCGCTGCTGTCACTCAGGATCACGATACCTTTGATTACCACTTCCATGATACCGTCGCTGGCGGCGATTGGTTGTGTGAGCAGGATGTAGTCGATCATTTCGTGCATCAATGCCCACGTGAAATGACCCAACTCGAACAATGGGGCTGCCCATGGAGCCGCAAACCGGACGGCTCAGTCAACGTGCGCCGTTTCGGCGGCATCAAGATTGAGCGCACCTGGTTCGCCGCCGACAAGACCGGCTTCCATATGCTGCATACCCTATTTCAGACCTCGCTAAAGTACCCGCAGATCCAGCGCTTCGACGAGCATTTTGTGCTGGATATCCTGGTGGATGAGGGGCAGGCACGCGGCCTAGTGGCGATGAATATGCTGGAAGGCACCCGTGTGCCGATCCATGCCAATGCTGTCATCATGGCCACCGGCGGTGCTGGGCGCGTTTATCGTTACAACACCAACGGCGGCATCGTCACCGGTGATGGCATGGGCATGGCGTTCCACCATGGCGTGCCATTGCGCGATATGGAATTCGTACAATATCACCCAACTGGCCTACCCGGCTCCGGTATCCTGATGACTGAAGGCTGCCGTGGTGAAGGTGGCATTCTGATCAACAAGGATGGCTACCGTTACCTACAGGATTACGGTATGGGGCCGGAAACACCAGTAGGCGAACCATGGAGCTTGGCCCACGCGACAAAGTCTCCCAGGCGTTCTGGCACGAATGGCGTGCTGGCCGCACCATCGCCACCTCACGCGGCGATCTAGTCTATCTTGATCTGCGCCATCTGGGTGAGAAAAAGCTACTGGAGCGGCTACCGTTCATCTGCGAGCTGGCCATAGACTACGTCGGCGTCGATCCCGTGCAGGAGCCGATCCCAGTACGCCCAACTGTGCACTACACCATGGGCGGCATTGAATCCAACCAGACCTGCGAAACCCGTATCAAGGGGTTATTCGCGGTTGGCGAGTGCTCTTCCGTTGGGCTGCATGGTGCCAACCGCCTCGGTTCCAATTCGCTGGCCGAGTTGGTGGTATTCGGGAAGGTAGCCGGTGAACACGCCGCACGATGGGCGCTGGAAAGCGGCCCGGCCAACAGTAGTGTACTTGAAGCCCAAGGACGCGATGTCGAGACCCGACTAAGCAACCTGATGACACAAGAAGGCAACGAAAATTGGTCGAAGATCCGCGACGAAATGGGTCTATCGATGGAAGAAGGTTGCGGTATCTACCGTACGCCAGATCTGATGCAAAAAACCATCGATAAGCTGGCGGAACTGAAAGAACGCTTCAAACGGGTCAAAATCACCGACAACGCCAGCGTATTCAACACCGACCTGCTATACACCATCGAGCTGGGATACGGATTAGACGTTGCCGAATGCATGGCGCACTCCGCCATCAATCGCAAAGAATCACGCGGTGCACACCAGCGTTTGGACGAAGGCTGCACCGAACGTGACGATGTCAACTTTCTCAAGCACACGCTGACGTTTCATAACCCAAATGGCGCACCACACCTAGAGTATAGCGATGTGAAAATCACCAAACTGCCACCAGCGAAACGCGTTTACGGTGCTGAAGCCGATGCGCACGAGAAAAAGAATAAGGAGCAGGCCAATGACTGAGATGACCCCCCTGAAAATCGAAGTCATGCGCTACAACCCAGAATGCGATACCAAACCGTATTTCGAGACCTTCTCGGTGCCTTACGATGAGCAGACTTCGCTGCTCGACGCATTAGGTTACATCAAGGATAGCTTGGCACCGGATCTTTCCTACCGCTGGTCTTGCCGCATGGCAATCTGCGGTTCATGCGGCATGATGGTCAACCAAGTGCCGAAGTTGGCCTGCAAAACCTTCTTGCGTGAATACAGCGACGGCATGAAGGCCGAAGCACTGGGCAACTTCCCGATCGAGCACGATCTGGTGGTCGACATGACCCACTTTATTGAGAGCCTGGAGGCGATGAAGCCCTATATCATCGGCAACAACCGCAAACCGGAGGAAGGCGCGAACGTGCAAACCCCAGCACAAATGGCAAAGTATCACCAGTTTTCCGGCTGCATCAACTGTGGCCTGTGCTATGCCGCTTGCCCGCAGTTCGGCCTCAATCCGCAATTTATCGGCCCGGCGGCGATCACCTTGGCGCAGCGCTACAACCTGGATAACCGCGACCACGGCAAAAAAAAGCGCATGGTGCCGCTCAACGGCCAGAATGGCGTCTGGAGCTGTACCTTCGTCGGCTATTGTTCCGAAGTCTGTCCGAAACACGTCGATCCGGCCGCCGCCATTCAGCAAGGCAAAGTGGAAAGCACTAAAGACTTCATGATCACCATGCTGAAGCCGCAATAGGGGAGAAAATTTACCATGAAAACTCAACGTAAGCCCTATGTGCGCGCCATGACGCCGTCTTGGTGGCAAAAACTTGGCTTCTATCGCTTCTATATGCTGCGCGAAGGCACCTCGGTGCTGGCGGTATGGTTTAGCATCGTGCTGCTGTATGGCGTGTTCGCGCTGAAAGGCGGCGCGGACAACTGGGCCAATTTCGTCGGTTTCCTGCAAAACCCGTTGGTGCTACTGATTCATGTGGTCGCCCTGCTGGCAGCGATACTGCACACCAAAACTTGGTTCGATCTGGCACCAAAAGCCGCCAATATCGTGATTAACAGCGAAAGAATGGGGCCAATGCCGATCGTCATAGGACTATGGGCGGTCACCCTGGTAGTCAGTGTGATCATTCTGGCCGTGACCCTGATGTAATACGGAGGAAATATGATAAATCAAGCACCTGAACGCTCTGACGAACCAATTTTCTGGGGATTGTTCGGCGCTGGCGGCATGTGGAGTGCGATAGCCGCGCCAGCCATGGTGTTACTGGTCGGCATTCTGCTGCCGTTGGGACTGTTCCCCGGCGAAGCACTGAGCTATGAAAGAGTGCTGGCGTTCTGCCAAAGCCTGATCGGCCGCCTCTCCCAACTTCCTAATGACTGCTGAACTTCAGGCCAAGAATACCGATCACAATCAGGCACAGGCTGATAATACGAGCGATGTTGGTCGACTCGCCCAACAGTACATCCCCATAATTGCCGCCCCTACCGCACCGATGCCAGTCCACACCGCATAGGCGGTGCCGGTAGGCAACGTTTTCATCGCATGCGCCAACAGCAACATGCTGATTACCATCGCGGCGATGGTGATGATGCTGGGGGTCAAACGGGTGAAACCCTGGGTGTATTTCAGACCAATAGCCCACACCACTTCGAGCAAACCAGCAATAAGCAAAACAATCCAGGCCATAAAACGGCCTCCATAAGTTTGGGGGCGTCCCAAAATAATGATGCGTAAACGGGTCGGCCCGTTCGCTTGATAACGGCCAAACAACAGCCCTTTAAGTGGGCAAGCCGCGTCCTAAACTGCGTAAAATTTAGTAAGGCTTGCGGTCTAATACCGCCTTTCTTCGCACGAATACATAACTATACCCTAAATCATTCGAGTGGCAGGAAGGCGGCAACGCAGTGACAAATCGGTTGGGAACTGATTTGAACAGCGCTGGCGTGGGCACCGGCTGAACCTCAGAGATGAGGTTAATTCGTCCCCAGGCGCTGACACCCGTCAGTGACTGGGGTGAGCGAAGAAAGCTCACGCATAGGCAACTCAATGTATGACGGGTATATATCTAGTGATCTTAGCTGGCTGTAAGCGATATAGCCTAAACATCTTCGCCAGAACCGCGAAACCTACTTACAACCGCTAAAGAACATCAGTAATCACAGGGTGACCACAGCCAACAGAGTTTTCTCCATCATGTGGAGTCTGCCAACGTGCAACGGGCAGGGATAAAACAGAGGAAGCACAGTGGCTCCTCTGCCTTGACAATTATTTAACGCGAGAGACGTACTCGCCAGAACGGGTGTCAACACGAACCACTTCGCCAATCTGTACGAACAATGGCACTTTAACCACAGCACCGGTACTCAGGGTTGCTGGCTTACCACCAGAACCTGCAGTATCACCTTTCAGCCCTGGATCGGTATCAGTGATTTCTGCTTCGATAAAGTTTGGTGGCTGAACAGCGATAGGACGGCCGTTCCACAGAGTGATAATACATTCCGCATTATCCTGGAGCCACTTTGCCGCATCAGAGACGGTTTTTGCTTCAACCTGATGCTGCTCAAAAGTCTCAGGGTGCATAAAGTGATAGAAATCACCGTCGCTGTACAGGTAGTTCATGTTGGTATCAATAACATCTGCGCCTTCACAAGAATCGGTAGATTTAAAAGTTTTTTCCACGCGGGTGCCAGTCAACAAACGGCGCATTTTTACGCGGGCAAACGCCTGGCCTTTACCAGGCTTAACGAACTCGCTTGACTCGACAGCGTAAGGTTCGCCCTCGAACATGATTTTAAGACCCGGACGGAAATCGTTGCTAGAATAAGTCGCCATGATGGCCCTCTAAATATTTGAACTGGTAGCTTAGCCAAAAAATGGCACACATTGTAACTCAAAATACAGCTTATAGAGAAGATTGGTTACATCAACTCGCCGATGTTATTACCAATCCTGATGAATTACTGCGGCTTTTGTCATTGAGTACACATCCAGAACTGTCACAGGGGCGCGATGCCCGTCGGCTGTTCGCGCTGCGGGTGCCGCGCGCTTTTGCTGCGCGCATGCGGCCCGGCGATGCCAATGACCCGCTGCTGCGCCAGGTGCTCACTGCCAAAGAAGAATTCATCAACGCCCCCGGTTTCACCACTGATCCGCTGGATGAACAGCGCAGCGTAGTGCCGGGCCTGCTGCACAAATACCACAATCGCGCGCTGCTACTAGTCAAGGGAGGGTGTGCAGTCAACTGTCGCTACTGCTTCCGCCGCCATTTCCCGTATCAGGACAATCAGGGCAACAAGGCTAACTGGCGTCAGGCGCTGGATTATATCCGCCAACATCCAGAACTGGATGAAATTATTTTCTCAGGCGGCGATCCGCTGATGGCGAAAGATCATGAGTTGGGCTGGCTGATCGGCGAGTTGGCGGCTATCCCGCACCTAAAGCGCCTGCGTATTCATACCCGCCTGCCGGTAGTGATCCCGGCACGCATTACACCCGAACTGTGCCGATGGCTATCAGCATCGCGTCTACAGGTGCTGATGGTCACCCATATCAACCATGCCAACGAGATTGACCGCGAACTGCAAGCGGCCATGGCACAGTTGCGTCTGGCCGGGGTGACGCTGCTCAACCAGAGTGTACTAATGCGTCGCATCAATGACGATGCCGACACGCTGGCGGCGCTAAGCAACGCGCTATTTGATGCCGGTATTCTGCCCTACTACATCCACATGCTGGACAAGGTACAGGGGGCAGCGCACTTCATGGTAAGCGACGACGAAGCACGCACCATTATGCAGGCGCTGCTGAGCAAAGTTTCCGGCTATCTGGTGCCGCGCCTGACGCGCGAAGTGGGCGGCAAACCGAGCAAAACGCCGCTCGACCTACATCTAATACAAGATTGAAGTACGCCGCAGAGGCAAAAAAAGAGAAATGCCTAGGTATTTTTTTCAGACTGCTGACAAAGTGTTTCTAGAACCGATGGCGATAATTGAACCACATCACCCGAGCACGATAAATCCATAGATTAAATATCATTAATTAAAAAAATAAACCCCAGAAAGACATCATCTGGGGTTTGTCATCAATCTGAGTCATATTTAGGCATTCCTCTTTTTTATTTATTAAGGGCATTTATAAACTTGCCCAACCATTTTACTATCCAGTGGAACGAAACTCGCCAGCAGGTTCTGGCTCGGGCTATTGGCACCGTAGATCATATTGCCTCCCATGGCCGCTGCCTTATTACGCAGATCGTTAGCTGCACCGCGTATTGAGCTACCTTCACCGCCGTTACCGGACAACCAATTGCTCTGAGTACCCGTCACTTCGCCAAGTAACTGGCATTCCGCCGCCGGTTTGCTATCAGTAAATGTGATCTGCTGACCTGCAGTAGTGAGTTTATGAGAAGTGCTGCAACCTGCCAGCAGTACAACGGTCAAGAGACCCAGCAAGGCTTTAATCCGCATTTTATTCCCCATATCATGTCGAAAATTAATAAAAAAATTGTTTTTAAACGTTGCTATCCCCTAAGCATCCGTTGCCTCAACTTTTGACCAACGCCTTAAGTGACCGTTGATGACTTTTCAGTTTACCAGCTAATGAGCATAACATTTTGCATGCTGTCCCGCAGAAAGAAAAACACCCTGTCAGCATACTGCTCACAGGGTGGAGTGACCATTTTATTCAACCCCGGCCAGTTTCACCGTTGACCGGGGTTTCATAGCACACGCAAGCGTGGGGGATATTACATCATGCCGCCCATACCACCCATACCGCCCATGCCACCCATACCGCCAGCACCGCCTAAATCAGGCGCATCACTTTTCGGCAGATCGGTAACCATGCATTCAGTGGTGATCATCAGACCAGCCACAGAAGCCGCATATTGCAGAGCAGAACGGGTTACTTTGGTCGGGTCCAGGATACCCATCGCGATCATGTCGCCATATTCTTCAGAGTAAGCATTGTAACCGTAGCTACCTTCGCCCGCTTTCACGTTGTTGGCGATCACAGAAGCTTCTTCACCGGCGTTAATCACTATCTGGCGCAGTGGAGATTCCATCGCACGCAGCGCAACTTTAATACCAACATTCTGATCTTCGTTGTCGCCTTTCAGGCTGCTAATTTTACCTGCCACGCGGATCAGCGCAACGCCACCACCAGCAACCACACCTTCTTCTACCGCAGCACGGGTTGCATGCAGGGCGTCTTCAACGCGGGCTTTCTTCTCTTTCATTTCAACTTCAGTCGCTGCACCAACTTTGATAACGGCAACGCCGCCAGCCAGTTTAGCTACGCGCTCCTGGAGTTTTTCACGATCGTAATCAGAGGTCGCTTCTTCGATCTGTTGACGGATCTGGGCAACGCGGCCTTTGATGGTCGCCTCATCTCCCACGCCATCAATGATGGTGGTAGTGTCTTTGTTGATCACCACGCGTTTAGCCTGGCCCAAGTCTTCCAGTGTGGTTTTTTCCAGTTCAAGACCGATCTCTTCAGAGATAACCGTACCGCCTGTCAGGGTTGCAATATCCTGCAACATGGCTTTACGACGATCGCCGAAGCCAGGTGCCTTAACCGCAGCCACTTTCACAATGCCACGCATCGTGTTAACTACCAGGGTCGCCAGTGCTTCGCCTTCAACATCTTCAGCGATAATCAGCAGTGGTTTTCCGGCTTTCGCCACGGCTTCCAACACCGGCAACATTTCACGGATGTTGGAGATTTTTTTGTCCGCCAACAGAATGAACGGACTTTCCAACTCTACAGAACCGGTTTCTGGCTTGTTGATGAAGTAAGGAGACAGGTAACCACGGTCAAACTGCATACCCTCTACCACATCCAGCTCATCTTGCAGACCGGTGCCTTCTTCAACAGTGATAACGCCTTCTTTACCCACTTTTTCCATCGCTTCTGCAATCAATTTACCCACGGTTTCGTCGGAGTTTGCAGAGATGGTGCCTACCTGAGCGATGGCTTTGGAGTCAGAGCAAGGTACGGACAGTTTTTTAAGCTCTTCAACCGCCGCAACAACTGCTTTGTCGATGCCACGCTTCAGATCCATCGGGTTCATGCCAGCGGCCACAGCCTTGAGGCCTTCGGTGATGATAGATTGTGCCAGTACGGTTGCTGTGGTGGTACCGTCGCCCGCAGCGTCGTTCGCTTTGGAAGCTACTTCTTTCACCATCTGCGCGCCCATGTTCTCGAATTTGTCTTCCAATTCGATTTCACGCGCAACGGATACCCCATCTTTGGTGATGGTAGGAGCGCCGAAGGATTTATCCAGCACTACGTTACGGCCTTTCGGGCCTAAGGTCACTTTTACTGCATCAGCGAGAACATTTACGCCGCGAAGCATTTTCACGCGAGCATCATTGCCAAATTTTACGTCTTTAGCTGCCATTAGTATTTCCCTTCAACTCGTTCAGTTCAGAAGATAAAGCGCAATTACGCTTCAACAATTGCCAGAATGTCGCTTTCGGACATGATCAACACGTCTTGATTGTCGATCTTTTCTACTTTCACACCGTAGCCATCATTGAAAATCACAGTATCGCCAACCTTCACATCCAACGGTTGGACGTTTCCGCTTTCCAACACACGTCCTTTCCCAACTGCTACCACTTCACCACGAGTAGATTTACCCGCTGCAGAGCCAGTCAGAACAATGCCGCCAGCAGATTTTGACTCAACTTCTTTGCGCTTGACGATAACACGGTCATGCAATGGACGAATACTCATTGAACGCTCTCCTGTAAGTAAGAAGGTTTCTATCGGATCTAGGGTTGTTCACCGGGTTTATTGTTATCACCGGCAACGTGGGATTTGAGATGGGGGCATTCCATCCCCCTTCAAGGGGTCGATCAAAAAAATTTTCGCTTTTAAGGATCATCCTTAGCAACTGAAACAAAAAACGCGGTTTAAGCCGCATTTTTTAGCGATCATTATGCTTGTCGTGATCATCTGGCCGCTGCTCCAGCATATAGCGCTCGTCGCCTTTGCGCTGGAATTCGCCATCAAAGGTGCTGCCAGTGGCGGCGTTACCACCTGGCCCCAAACCGCCAAAACGGTAAACGGACAGATGTGGCATCAGCCTCAGCGTCAGCAATTTCTGTACCGGTGGCAGCAGCAATAGCAGGCCGAGAAAATCGGTAAAAAAGCCCGGGATCATCAGCAAGAAGCCAGCGATCACCAGCGAGACACTTCTCACCATGTCCAGCGCTGGGCTTTCACCAGCAGACAACTTTTGCTGTATTTGTACGAAGGTTCTCATACCTTGGTTGCGCATCAGCGAAATGCCAACGCAAGAGGTGAAGATCACCAGCAACAAGGTAAAAGCCACACCAAGTACATCAGCAATATTGATAAATAAGGATATTTCTATATAAGCCAGCAGAAATATTAGCAGTATTGGTAACCAGCGCACCTGGTTCTCCTATCGATAAATAGAGCGCAACCGCTCTGAGGTGCCTAAGCGAAAAGGGCGGCTGTACAAGACTGATTGATACAATTGGGATATCCGCTGCCCATTTCAACTAACAACCTTTTTTCATTACTCAGGTTAGCAAACGTGAAAGGGATCACAGAACAAGAAAAGCATGATTTTATAAGCCTCATAAGGTGATCTGGCTTTAGTCATTTATTCCTATCCAACATATGATGCTGGACTACGATGGGCGTAGTGGTCAATCGTTTCATTCCCAAAGCTCCTAGCAACATAAATTTAGGCGGCATCTCAATAGCCTTTGGCCTGAAAATAATTAATTCAACAACATCATTAGAGAAGGTTCTCATGTCAAACAACATTCGTATCGAAGAAGACCTATTAGGGAAACGAGAAGTACCCGCAGAAGTCTACTATGGTATTCACACTCTGCGTGCAATTGAAAATTTTTATATCAGCAACAGTAATATCAGCGATGTTCCTGAGTTTGTCCGTGGCATGGTAATGGTGAAAAAAGCGGTAGCGATGGCGAATAAAGAACTCAAAACCATTCCACGCAACATCGCCGATACCATCATCCAAGCCTGTAACGAAGTGCTAGACAAGGGTAAATGCATGGATCAGTTCCCGGTAGACGTATTCCAAGGCGGTGCGGGTACTTCGCTGAACATGAACACCAACGAAGTGCTAGCGAACATTGGGCTAGAATTGATGGGCCACCAGAAAGGCGAATATCACTACCTGAACCCGAACGATCACCTCAATAAATGCCAATCTACCAACGATGCCTATCCGACCGGTTTCCGCATCGCGGTTTACGCCTCCAACCAAAAGCTGATCGATGCCATTAAC
>Ga0308160_10002283_pt1 | contig 23725 bp, 29 predicted proteins | sample PhyFR1_FD_201036 | JGI IMG/M metagenome (GOLD analysis project Ga0308160, IMG submission 201036) | Phyllosphere microbial communities from UC Gill Tract Community Farm, Albany, California, United States - DLSLF.R1 | ecosystem: Host-associated > Plants > Phyllosphere > Unclassified | place: USA...
CGGCGGGGCGCAGTAGGCCGCCGACGCCGCCGCCGCCGCCGGCCGGGCGAGGTCGCCGACCGACAGCGCCTTCTCCCATCTCGACCTGTCACACTCATCCCCGCCAGCATGGCCTCGATGCTCCAATACGGCCGCGAGCTACCAGACCAGGCCAACTCGCTCCTCCACCACCTCTCCTCGGTCGTCTCGAGCTACAGCGATCTTGAGAAGGTGCGCCGCGGTCGGAGGCTGGCGTGTTGCGGAACGCGCCGCTGACCGACCGGCTTGCCTGCCTTCCCTCGGCTGGCGATGCCACCGACCGGTCAGTTCGTCGACGAGCGCGCACAGCTTGAACGCGAATATGCAGCTAAGCTGGGGGCACTCACTAAGAAGGCGGTCGAATGCAAGGCAAAGCGCGGCGAGGCGGTCTGGGTCGGCGAGAACGCTGCAAGGAGCGGCTCCGCCGCTACGATGTGAGTCTGTCCCCCTCCGCCGACCGACCCTTCCCTTTCGGACTGGCCGCCAAGCCGCTCGGCCGGCTCGTTCAATCGTCCTGAACACCCTGCGACACCCTTCGCCCGCAGCTCGATCAACCGCGCGCTCGATTCTCTCCTCGCCAACGCCGACACGACAGCCTCGTACCACGCGTCTTTTGCCGACCAGCTCGCCAGTCAGGTCGCGGTGGTTTTGCACGAGAGGGAGCGTCACAAGGAGGCCATTCGCGGCCGCTATGCCGCCTATTACGCGACCATGATCGAGCAGCGCGACGGTTTCTATGCCGACCGGATTAAGGTCAGTTCCCATCTCGTCGATGACACCAGGTCAACGAGCCTCGCTCGTGCGGTGGCAGAGAGAGTGACACGCAGCGAGACAGGCGACGCCGGCGTCACCTCACTCGACCGTAAGATTCAATCGTTGACTCGATGACCGACCATGTCCGCTCCCAGGCCCAATCCAAATACCAGTCTGCCTGCACCGACCTCGAGGCCGCCCGGCAGAAGCACCAGTCGCTCGTCGCCTCGTCCGACAAGCACGCCGACCGGGCGCTTAAGTCTTTCCAGGCCGCCCAGTCGACGGTCGCCGAGTGCAAGAACGCGCTCCTGCTCGAGATCGAGATTAGCAATGCCGTCAAGGAGAAGACGTACCGGGTCGACCTGCCCGACTTTGAGGACCGGCTCGAAACGTTCCACTATGCAGCCCTTGGCGCGCTTCACAGCGTCATCCGGTCTGCTGTCGACCTCCAGGCCACCCACCTTGACAAGCTGAGGGCGAGCGTCGAGCAGACGGCTCAGACGGTCGCCGCCGTCGACCTCGCAAAGGACATCGAGGTCTTTGTCGCTGGTAACCGGCGCGTCGGGGCCTGGTCCGAGCCCGATGGCTGGAGCTGGGAGCCGGCAGAGGGCTTCTATGAGGTCGGCACGTGGGCGACCGAAGGGTCAGCAAAGGTCGTCCTCCAGAATCGTGCGTAGTGCGTCTGTCTCATCCAACCGGCCCATGGGATGTTGATCCCTTCCTCCACACCGTCACCGGTGCTGCGCGAATTCAGGCCTTGCCAACGCCGGCGCCAAGCTCGACCAAATCTCGCCCATCCTCGAGATCAAGGAGAAGGAGCTTGAGTCGTTGACCTCGCTCCTGACGACCGCCTCGCTACCCTCACCGGGTATGACGACGGGCGACCCGGACTCGGTCGCCGACTCGCTCCAGCCGCTCCTGCCAGAGGTCCTCGGACTTGCCTCCCAAGCGACGGCGGCCAACGTTGTACTCGCTCGGTTGGCAGATGCCCTCGGAGACGAGACGGGCGAGGGGCGGGCGCACGACTTCAAGAGCGCGAGCTTTACGGTCCCGACGAAATGCCGCGTCTGCGAGGGCAGCATCTGGGGGCTGACGAAGCAGGGCAAGAGCTGCAGGAACTGCGGCGTCGTCGTCCACTCCAAGTGCGAGCTAAAGGTCCGTCGCTGCCCCTTTCCTCTGGGCCGTAGTACGGTGACAGCGCTGACGCTCAAATGTCGGCCTCGCAGATCCCTGGCAACTGTGCGCGGGCATCCGGCTCGGCCTCAGTGACACGCCGGCCGTCAACTGTCTCGACGGTCTCTCGCGCGCCGTCGACTGCGTCAGGCGGCAGCTCGCGCGCCCCGCCTTCGCTCCCTGGCTCAAGTGGCTTAACAGGAGGGACAGGCGCGGTGGAAGAGGAGGAGAGCGACGACGACGACGACGAAGGCGGGCGTCAGGTCTCGGTCATGTTCGACTACGGACAGACGTCGGATTTCGAGCTCACGGTCTCGGGTGCGTGGTCGTTTGCTCGCTGGTTGGCGGGACCTGCAGCTGACCTTGGCTTATGTCCGGCTGGCAGAGGGCGAGACGGTCCTCGTCGTCGAAGAGGACGACGGCTCGGGTTGGGTCAAGGTCGCCAATATGTCGGGCGCTCGCGGGCTCGTCCCGGCGACCTACCTTTCGGCGTCGGCGGACGCACCGGCGTCGGCACCGGCCGCCTCGACTGTCCCTGCCGGCGGGGACGAGTACGGTCCGTTCCTGTCTGATGCAGGCCATCGAGTCTAACACCTTCGGGACGACGCTGACCCTCGGTCCCTCTTCTGATGCGCCCCAGTGACCGCCCTGTACGACTACACGGCACAGGGGCCAGACGAGCTGTCGCTCGTCGAGGGCGAGTCGATCGTGCTCACCGCGGTCGGCAGGGCCTACGGTGAGGGCTGGTGGGAAGGCACGAAGGGCGGCGTGACGGGGATCTTTCCCAGCAACTACTGCCAGCAGTGAGGGACAATCGCCGTCTCTCTCTCTCGAAGGCAATGCGACTATTACTACCAACCTTCGCTGCGTTCACGAGAGACGGCAGGCTGCAGGCGCGAGTGTGAAGAGCATCACATGTGGGACGTATCGGCTGCTCTACAACTCATCCTCGAGGTCCGACAGGTCGGATCCGAACCGGTCCAGAGCCTCTGCTTGGCCGGCGTCATCTCCACCGCCGCGCGACTCCATCTGCGTGAGCTCGTCCTCTAACTCGACCTCCTTCTCGAGCTCGGCCTCGACCCGGGCAAGGTCGGCGCCTGCCTTGCGACGTCCGCCTGCGGCCCGCTTCGGCTTGGCCGCAGCGGCCGCCTCCTTCTCGGCCTTGACCGCCGCCCGCTCTGCCGCCTTCTCGGCCTTGACGACCGCCTTCTCCTCGTCGGCAATCTTTTTCTCGGCCGCCTTTTGTGCCCGGTTCTTGGCGGCGAGCATCTTGGCCTTGGCCTTTGCTCGCTTGGCCTGTGACGCGGGGAAAGAGCGATGCTGTCAGCGATACAGCCATCTCGGATTTGCGATCCGGCTCCGACGGACCTTGGCCATCGGCGTCAGGACCTTGCCCGGCTTTTTGGCCTTGCCCGGAATAGGCTCGCCGTTCTCGTCGCATTCGGCCGCGCCCTCATCCTCGCCCGAGTCACTCGAGTCGGGGAAGTCTGGCTCCGGCTTCGGCGGCAGATAGGACCCCCGATGGACGGGGCCGAGGCCGTACAGGTTGAAAAGGTGCAGGACGGCCTGCTCCTTGTCTGAGAGTTAGGTGAAAGATGCTTCCGATGATCAGCCTTCCGTCCTCCAAGAACGCTCGGTCGGTGCAAGACGCACCCTTGGCCTCGATCATCAGGTCGACGTCGTCCGGAAGACCCATCCGGATGCCGAACTCGGGGATGACCCGCTCCTCGACCTCCTTGCCGTCCTCGCCGACGACTGAGATTGTCTGTGGCTTGCTCTCGGCCTCCTCCTTGACGCCGGCGGCGCCCGTCTCCACCGATCCGGACGCAAGCGCTGGCGGAGGCGATACGGCGTCGGCGGCAGCCTTCTCCGCCGCTTCGCGCTCGATGATGACCCGGCCCTCCTGAAGGCTGAGCGGCAGACTCTTGCACCTGCCAAGAGCGAGAACCAAGGTAGTCAGCAAAGGATGAATGGCCCGAGACCGCTCGCTCGCAGGTAGAGCGGAGCGGAGTGCAGACGAACCTATCAGCGTGGCCGCGCTTTTCCATGATGGTGACCGCGCCTTTACGAGGCTCGCTCAGGTGCTGCTTGACCCGGACGCCGCCGCGGACGTTCCACGTCGCGAGGATCTCGGGCATGATCAGCGGCGTCGGCAGCTTGGACGGGTTGATCCAGTCGTGGTGGTAGTCCTGTTAAGCGAGTCGGATGATTGAGCGTGGGACCGACAAGTCAGCGTCTGCACGACTTTGTCGTGTAAGTCTAGCTGATCACCGCAGGCGACGCACAAAAACGAGCGGGATCTCGCATTCACGGCATATCGGGAGGAGATCGTCGACCGAGTAGCAGATCTATCGGGACGAGACATGCAGTGAGGTCACATTGGACGTCAGAACTCGGGTCGCAAACAATTCAGATTTGACACGGACAAACCTCGTCATTCTCGAGGACGAGCCGCTGCTTGACCTTGTCGGGGACCTTGGTCTTGTAGTTCTCGACAAAACGGGCGAGCGTCGCCTCCTTATCGCCGTAGACACCACCCTGGAGGACGAAAGTAAGGCCGATCAGGGCATAAGCACGGCGTAGATCGAGGCGCAGACCAGCGGCAAGAGGCGACGGGAGCGCACCATGTGGATGACCATGACGCCCTCGTTGCCGACGCCCATGGCGTCGAGCATCTCGCACTGGTACTCGAGCTCGAGGATAGCATTCTCGACGACGACCTCGCGCGGGCTCGCGAGCTGGGTCCACTGGCCCGGGTGGACAGTGATGCGCATGTTGTGCTCCTTGGCGAACGCACCGGCCTTCTGGAGGTTGGCGTAGGCGATCGGGAGGGATGTGAGCCGGTAACCATGCTCCTTGTGCGACGCAAACGGGAACATCTGCGAACAGAAGCGGGCGCGCGGCGGTCAGAGAAAGCTGACGTGGAACGAGCGGCATGATGCACGAACCTCTGATGAGAGCCGGAAGAGGTAAATCTCGTTCTTGGCGTTCCATTCCAGGATGGTCAACAGGTCGGCCGTGTTCTGCGCCGTCAGCTCGACCAGCCGCTCGTGACCCGTCTCGGCCAGGTAAGTAGCAAGCCGCATCGTCCGCGAACAAAAGACGGGCGTCGGCGCGTCGCGCAGGAGCGAGTTGAGACACGCCTGAACGAATCGACGCGTCAGCCTGCAGTCCAAGCGGCATCGAAGTCAGGGTGACCAAACTCACGTAGCCGAGCCGGCCCTTGAACGTCGTTGTGAGATGCTCGACCTCCGGCACGTCGTAGACGACCACCTCCTTGACCTTCTTGCGCCCGCCACCCTTCTTGGGCGTCTTGAAGACGACCGCTCCCGACGCATCGACCACGGGCTTGCCCTCGTCGTCTAGCTCGGGCGAGGGCGCCTTCTTAGGCTTTCGAACGGCCGGCGCGCGCTTGGCCTTGGAGGCTGCCGCAGGGGCAGGCGCAGCAGCAGCAGCAGCCGTCGTCGCCGCCGTCGCAGGGTCGTATTCGTACGGCAACTCGGCCTCGATCGCGTCGACCGTCAAGCCGCCAGCGACGCCGGTCGTCGGCTTCTTGACCGGCGTCCGCTTCGCACGCTTGGCGGGCTTCTTTGAAAGTGGCGAGGGAGGGAGCGAGCTCATGTCTGATTCGTCGTTGTCGGCCTCAGAGGGCGAGGACGGCCGGGCCGACGAGGACGAAGAGGCAGAGGACGCCAACGAGGGCGGACCGCCCGCCGCCTCTTCATCAGTCGTTGTCTCCGACTCGCCATCGGTCGTGCTCAGGGCAGCCTTGCGCCGGCCGGCAACGGCGGCTGCTCGGGGTCGGATGGGCGTCCTCCGCTGCTCGTCGGCGGCAGCCTTCGCAGCCTTCGCCTTGGGCGTCCCCCGCTTGCGCTTTCCGCCCGTCGAAGGCGCCTCGTCGGGCACGGCGTCGTCGAGGTTAATCTCATCGTCGGCGGCGGTGGCAGCGGCTGACGAGGCGATGGCCTTTGTGGCTGCGGAGCTCGCCTGGCGGGTCGGTCGAGGGGGCATCGGCGGCGTCTCTGCAGGCCGAGGTCGGATCGGTCGGATCAAGCTGGCGAAGGCGCGGGCGAGCGAGGCGGGGGAAGATAGGCTCTGGAAGATAGAAAGGGGAGAGGCTGGCCGGTGGAGTTGCTGCAGGAGGTGGTGGTGGGCTGAGCGGGTGGTCGTCGTCGTCGGAGTCCGGGCGAGCACGAGCAGGCGGCGGGGGAGAAGGGCGAGTATCGTGCCGGTCGCTTTGGGAGGAGAAACTGTTCGTGGGTGCGACTTTCGGGAGTGCCGGTAGGTGTCCGGCTCACGTCTCTGCTGCTGCTGCTTCTGCTGCTGCGAGGAGAGAACGGAAAGGCAGGCGGGTCGGGGCGCGAGATCGGAGGGAGTCCCTGGCTGGCGCGTCATCGAATTGGGGGCCGCAGGCGATCGAGGCCGCGCGCGCTCTCCAACTCATCTTGAGCCACTCATGAACGGGAAGAACAGAAGATGAACCCGACTAGGAGTACCAAGGATACGAGTGCGACGAGCGGCAGCGTGCCAACGAGCGTGTACCATCAACGGGCATGCGACCGAGCTGAGTTGTTCTCGAGGTGAAGCCGCGTCGGTGGCCTCGCTGCGATCCGACGCGACATTGTGTACGGCTGGACGAGGAGACCTCACTGCAGGACCTTCGGGTAGACAAGCGAGGAAGAAGGAAGGAAAGAAAATGGTAAGAGCGAGCGAGTATCAGCAGGGTCGGAGCGACGGCAAACGCTGGTCACGCGTTGCAGCTTGAAGATCTAGGCCGTCTGGCCGTTGAGGTTCCTCGCATCGGTCGTGAGTCACAGCTGAGAAGGGAGTCCTCCGGCCGGGACGATGGTCTTCAGAAGTCGGGCAGTGGTCTGCTACGTCGGTCCTGGCAGACCGAGGTCAGCGGGATCTGAAGCGGTCAGGGCACTTCGTCACGCCGAGCGCTGGGGGACTCGGAAGGGGTCCCTTGACCATGGAAGCTGGAGCCCAATAAGCCGTTAGCGAGACTACAGCTCGATCAGCCGCAGATAGGGACGTCGAAGTCGTCCACGGACCGCAGGAGAGCCGATCTCCTTCTTTGACGGCCAGGTGCGCCCGAGCTTCGTGAAAGGAATCGTGGTGATACAGCAGACGAACGGCTTTCGCCAGACGTTCGCTTGCGGATGGTCGTCGCCGATCGCCTCTCCCAGCTTCAGACCGGCGGCAATCGAGAGCCCTCTCTTCTCGCAGGTGACCGCCGAAAGGACGAGGCGCCGAGCGGCCTGCCCTCCTTGCTCAGACCTGGCGGCGCTCGCCGCCTGCCACGGCCGCTGCCGCCGCCTGCTGTTCCCTAGCTGCCTGCAGCGCCTTCGCAACTTCCGGCTCGAGTGCCGCCTCGGCCTCTCCTTCGGCGCCCGAGGCCGTCGACCGGCGAGGTGGCCGAGGCGGCCGACTCCGTTCGACCTTCCAACTGATGAGCTCGCGCAGCGTGTGGCCTGGCGGAGGACGCGAGCGCGGGTTCGTCTCGTTGAGCGTGAAGGCGAGGAGACCTGAGGCGCCGGGCGAGAAGGTCGGCAGGGAACGGCCAGAGAGCGAGCGAGGTGGGGATACGAAGGCGACCGAGTCAAGGGTTGAGGGTCGAGCATTCAGGCGGGGGGCAAGGAGGGGGCGGGGAGGGGCGCAGACGGCGTGCGGAGGTCGGCGGCGGCGGATCGTCGAATGACAGCAAGAGGTCAGACAGGGATGGCACAGACAGCAGCCATAAGGAGGCGGGGAAGGGCAGGAGAATCAGGGTCAGCGATCGTCTCCCTTCGATCTGTGGGCTGGGACCAGGCAGCAAGGAGGACGGGACTCAACCGGTGCCGACACCGAGGGCGGCGTCGCCCCAGCGCGAAATGAGCCAAGGCATCGAGTCGGAAGGACGGCGGGCGGAAGATGACACTGGTCGAAAGGCTGTTGCTACGAGCTGCTGCTGGGAGCTTCGGTCTTGCTGTGAGGTTGGGGCGACGAGACGAGAGGGCCAAGGTGGGATGCAGTCGGAGGGGCTAGCCGAGAATGCGCGCGCCAACGCCGTCGTCTCTCTCGCATGGCCGTCATCCCAGGCCCTTGTCGCCGCCTAGAGCCACCTGTCCTCCGTCAAGTTATTGGCCAGACACAGCTGCAGAACGCTGGCAGGTCCCACTGTACTGCTTCCACATGTTGACGTGGACACGGCAAATCATCGCTCGGCTCTCGGCAGCGACTTATCATCGAGCTCGCGACGCGCAGCGACTGACGGAGCCTGAAGCAGATAGGACGACGCCTCGGCGCGCATTGGCATTGACGGGCGTTACAAGGATAGAGAAGGATACGAGGCTGCTAGTGTGTTTCTAAAGGGCGATGTGGGGCCAAATGCGAGGGGCTTGAGGTTGATGCGAAGGGTTGAAAGCAAAAAGGGGGGAAGGGGGGTGAAGGTGGCAGACCAGCCAGTTCCTAGGCCGACTTGGGGAAGGCCGCGGCCTCGGCCGGGACCCACTCCTTCCAGCTCTTGACCTCGGAGGGGATGCGGCCCTCCTGGTAGCCCTCCAGGCCGCCGACGGGCATCTTCTTGGCGAGCGCCTCGACCCAGAGCTGGGCGAGGCGGGCGTTGTTGATGAGCGGGAGGCCAAAGTCGACGGCGTTGCGGCGGGCGACGTAGTCCTCGTCGACCGTGTCGCGGCCGCGCGAGCGGGCGAGGTTGATGACGGAGCCAATCTCGTACTCCTCAAAGACCTCGTTGAGCTTGCGCTTGTCCTTGAGCGGGAAGAAGATCTTGGTCGCCTTGACGTAAGGGATCGAGTTGAGGAACTCCTCGACAGTTGCCGACGAGCAGTAGAGCTTGAAGCCAAGATCGACGAGACCCTTGGCGACCGAGCGCATCTCGGGCTTGGTGATGTCACCGCCGAGGAGGACGCCCGAGCCGGCCTTGGGCAGCTTGAAGCCGGTCGTCGAGAGGAGCGAGGCCCAGTAGGCCTCCATGATGTCGGTTCCGAACGAGGCAACCTCGCCGGTCGAGGCCATCTCGACGCCGAGGAACCTGTTGAGGCGCGAGAGACGGGAAGGGGGAGCAGGCGTCAGTGGATGGGAGGCATTGGGCGTTTCGCAATCGGGAAGAAAGGGAGCTGACGGGTCGGCGCCGGCCAGACGGCCCCAGCTGAACAGCGGAACCTTGATGGCGACGTAGTCACGCTTCTCGGCCATCAGGTCGATCGGCTCGGGCACGTTGGTGTCCATGATGGCCTGGGTCGCGACGTCGATGAAGTTGTGGCCGAGGACCTTCGAGACAAAGGGGAACGAGCGCGAGGCCCGGAGGTTGCACTCGATGACCTTGAGCTCGGCCTCGGCGTCGCCCTCGGCCGGCTTGCGGATGACCTGCATGTTGAAGGGGCCCGAGATGTCGAACGCCTTGCCGACCTTGACGGCGATCTCCTTGAGCCGGGCGAGGTCGTCCTCGGAGAGCGAGAAGGGCGGGAGAACGAGCGTGGCGTCACCCGAGTGGACGCCGGCGTTCTCGACGTGCTCCGAGACGGCGTGGACGAGGAGCTTGCCCTTGTGGGCGACGGCGTCGATGTCAATCTCCTGGGCGTTGTCGATAAACTTGGTGAGGACGACCGGGTGGTCGGGCGAGACGTCGGCGGCTAGCGAGAGGAACTGCTCGAGCGTCGACTCGTCCCAGACGACGTTCATGGCCGCGCCCGAGAGGACGTACGACGGCCGGATGAGGACCGGGTACGAGACCTTGGCCGCAAACGCCTTGGCGGCATCGAGCGTCGTCACCTCGGCCCAGGCCGGCTGGTCGACGCCGATCGAGTCGAGGATCGACGAGAACTTGTGGCGATCCTCGGCGTTGTCGATCTGGGCCGGGTCGGTGCCGAGGACGTTGACGCCCGTGTTCTTGAGCCGGAGCGCAATGTTCTGGGGCAGCTGGCCGCCGACCGAGACAACGACGCCCTCGGCCTGCTCGAGCTCGTAGATGTCCATGACGCGCTCAAAGCCGAGCTCCTCAAAGTAGAGCCGGTCGGCCTCGTCAAAGTCGGTCGAAACCGTCTCGGGGTTGTAGTTGATCATGATCGTCTTCTTGCCCATGTCGCGGACCTGGCGGGCGCAGGTGACGGCGCACCACTGTACGGGCGACGCAAGCCTTTAGCGGGTCAGCAGGGATGACCGGGAGATCGGCACAGACGCGGGCCGCAGCGACGTACGTCAAACTCGACCGAGGAGCCGATCCGGTAGACGCCCGAGCCGAGAACCATCGTACCCTTGTCGTTGAACTCAAGGTCGTGCGACGAGGCGTTGTAAGTCGTGTAGAGGTAGTTGGTGTGGGCCGGGTACTCGGCCGCGAGCGTGTCGATCCGCTTGACAAAGGGCGTGACGCCGAGAGCCTTACGCCGGGCGCGGACCTCGGTCTCGGTCGACTTGACGAGGTCGGCAATCTGGGGGTCCGAGAAACCCATCTTCTTGGCCCGCCGGACGAGGTCCTCGGTCAGGGCCTCGAGGTTGCCGGCGGCCGCCTCGAGCTCCTTGTGGACGCGGACAATGTTCTCGAGCTTGTAGAGGAACCAGCGGTCGATCTTGGTGATCTCGTGCAGGCGGTCGACCGTGTAGTCGAGGTTGATCATGGCGTGCGCGAGCGCAAACAGTCGGCGGTCGTTGTTGTTGGCGAGCGCGTCGTCCATGTCCTCAGGCTGCCAGTAGGGCAGGAAGCCGGTGAAACGGGGGTCGACCTGGCGGATGGCCTTCTGGAGCGACTCCTCAAAGGTCCGGCCAACGGCCATGACCTCGCCGACCGACTTCATCGCCGAGCCGACGTTGCGCTCGACGTACTGGAACTTGGCCAGGTCCCACTTAGGGATCTTGGTGACGATGTAGTCGAGCGAGGGCTCAAAGCACGCCGTCGTTGTCTTGGTAACGGCATTGGGAAGCTCGGGCAAGGTGTGGCCCAAAGCAATCTTGGCGGCCGTGTAGGCGAGCGGGTAGCCGGTCGCCTTGGACGCGAGCGCCGACGAGCGCGAGAGACGAGCGTTCATCTCGATGACCATGTACTCGCGCTTGTTGGGGTTGAGCGCGTACTGGACGTTGCACTCGCCGACGACGCCGACGTGGCGGACGATCTTGATGGCAGCCGTCCGGAGCATGTGGTACTCGTCGTCGGTCAGCGTCTGCGAGGGCGCGACGACGATCGAGTCGCCCGTGTGTGTGCCGAGCGGGTCAAAGTTCTCCATGTTGCAGCAGATGATCGTGTTGTCGGCGGCGTCGCGGACGACCTCGTACTCGACCTCCTTCCAGCCCTTGAGCGACTTCTCAATCAGGACCTGGGGCGAGAGGGCGAGCGACTTGGCCGACAGGTCGCGGAGCTCCTCCTCGTTGTTGGCAAAACCCGAGCCGAGACCGCCGAGCGAGAAGGCCGAGCGAAGGATAATCGGGTAGCCGATGACAGCCGCCGCCTTGAGCGCAGCGTCGACGGTGCCGACCGCGGTCGACTGAGCGGCGGGGATGTCGATCTCTGTAGGCGTGCGGAATGAGATGGCGCTCGTCAGCCTCTGGTGATCAGGAGCACCAGAGCCAATCGAGCAAACGTACCGTTGAGCGCCTGGACGAAAAGGTCGCGGTCCTCCGAGACCTCGAGCGTGCGGATCGGAGTGCCGAGGACCTGGACGCCGAGCCGCTCGAGGATGCCCATCTTGTCGAGCTGAATGCCGACGTTGAGGGCCGACTGGCCGCCAAAGGTGAGGAGGATGCCGTCGGGCCGCTCCTTCTCGAGGATCGCAGCGACATAGTCGGCCGTGACGGGCAGGAAGTAGACCTCGGACGCGAGGTGGTGCGAGGTCTGGATCGTCGCAATGTTGGGGTTGACGAGAATCGTCTCAATGTTGGACTCCTTCAGGGCCTTGATGGCCTGCGAGCCTGTGAGCCGACGAGACGAGCGGGGTCAGCGCTTCGCACGCCGACCTGCCGACGCGTCTGAAGCCGAGGCGAGACGTACCAGAGTAGTCGAACTCTCCGGCCTGACCGATCGAAAGACCGCCCGAGCCGACGACCATGACGCGCTTGACGTCGGGCTTGGTCAGCTTGGGCAGGACCTTGGCCGAGATGCGCCGGGCGAGCTCGGACGGCGAGTTGAGGGTCGATTCGCCGTCAGCAGGGGCGTTGTAGTCGCCGACGGCCGGGGCTGCGACCGCGCGGAGGGCGAGCGACGGCCGGAAAGCCCCACGGGCGGCAGGCGAGGTCGCGAACGACCGGGCCGCCTTCAACGAGGCCGACGCGCGGGCGGGAGCGACGAGCTGGCGGAGCATGGAGGGGAGGAAGATGGGAGGAGGAGGGCGGGGTTTGGGGTGCGGCGGGGGGGCGACGAGGGGTTGGAAAAAAGTAGACAGGGGTGTGCGAGAGGGCAACCTAAGGATTGCTCTGGCGGTAAACTTGCTCGGAGATGTCTGAATATGACGGGAGAGGAAGCCGACAGGCAACGGGCGAAAGAGGCGAGGAAAGGGGAAGGAGGAGGGAGAGCAAAGGCGACGGTCAGAGGAAGGGGTCGAGTCAGGGCGAGAAAAGGGCGGGCGAGCGGGTGGGCGATAAGGGCGAGAATCAGCTCTAGCACTGTTGTCGCCGCCGGGGACGAGAGACGACGACAGGAGGCACGCACAGTCGTCACTGGTGCGGGCCGTGTACAGCATGCACACGATGTCCTCTGGGCCGAAACGGAGGTTGGGCGGAAGCTAAGGGATGGGATTCAGGGATGCAGAGGGAGTTGTTGGTCGGTGGTCGCGGGACGAGCGGGTCGAGAGAAGCGCGCGCGCCCGCGAAAAAGTTCGGAGGGAAAACGGGGAAGCCGCCGAAGGGCAGCCCGTCGGCGGACCCGCAAGCGCAGGTCGACCCGGGCCCGTTGGACCGTCACGTCGCATGGGGAAGCCGGTTCAGGTTCAGGTCGTCCTCGAGGACGATGCCTTTTTGCATCTCCCTCTTCCTACTGTGAGAATAAGAGGAGCCGCATCGCAAAAGGCCGCGAGGTAGGGGCACTGTACGATGCAGGAGGCGGCCAGCGGCCTCACGCACGCACGCGCAGCGGCCTCGCCCGCAGCAACGACCGGCCTCGTGAGCAGCGGCGACGAGCACACAAATCGGCCTCGAGAGTCTTTGGTGGCAGGAAGGCCTCGGGAGATTTTAGCGAGAGAAGAGAGGGCGCGTCAGGGATGGGACGGGTCAAGGCCTCGACTCGGCCGACGGCTACTGCTGCCATGCCCTCCTCGGTCCGACGGGGGCCGACGCCGGGCCAGACGTCGTGAACAGCCCAAGCAAGCACAGGGCGCTGGCTGGCCTCCAACACCCATCCCCCGCCTCCTTGACACCTCCCAGCCTTCCAGACATGCCTCAGCCAGCTCTCAGCCTCGACAACTACCTCGGTCGGTCCCTCTGCCGTCATCCTGCCTGCTCCCTCCTCACGACAGAGCCTCGCCCGTCGTCGCGTAGGGGCGCTGCGCCTCGACAGGGCGCCGGCAGCCGCCCATCTCTCCTCCCTCTGCCTTCCCTCCGACCGGGCTTGCTTCCGGTCAGCCGCTCCCTCGCAGCCTGCACCCTGAGCTGACACCAGAACTCTGTCATCTCACCTGCTCAGCCAACCCGCTCCCCGAGCTCCAGGGCGAGCTCCCGATCGGCACAGGTCCGTCCACGTCTCGCTCTCTCTCTGCCTCTCTCGCGCGGACGCCCGTGGCCGCGCAGACCCGACTTGGGCCGAAAGCTCACCCTCCCCTTTTTCGCTCCTCGCTCGTCACCGCTCTCGACCTTGCTTTATCGCTTTTGATTCTTTGGTCGCGCGCCGTCGTCTCTCTGTGTCTGCTCGCTCGAACGGACCCAGGCGGCAAGACGCCCCGGCCGACCTGGAACGAGGGCTCGCTCAAGACGCTCGTCAAAGTCGACGACTTTGCCGACCGGGTCGCGACCTTCAACAAGTCGCTCCCGGACCAGCCGATCGCCGCTCACCCGTCCAAGCCGTTCCCCCAGCTGACAGTCGCCGCCCGGTCGCTCAACCTGTTCGTCTCACGCGCGCAGTCGCCGCCCACGGGCAGTCCTAGGTCGCCTCGGCTGACGATCTCCCCTTTCGCAGCTCCTCCGAGAAGGACCTGCTCGCGGCCGTCAAGCTCCCGCTCGATGCGACGCTCGCCGTCGTCTCTGCGCTCGACCTCAACGAGCACGGCGGAGTGCCCGCGGCCGAGGAGAACAAAGGCCCGATCGAGGCCGACGGCCAGGCCGAGGAGACGGTCGAGGGACTGAATGACCGCGTCGGCCTCTCGTTTGGCAAGTCGCCCCTCGGCGAGACTGTGCGTCTCTCGTCCCACGCTCTTTCGCAAACGCGTGCGCGCCTTCTGACAGTGTCTTTTCGCTGACGACCTCCTTTCGTCTGCCGCCGGGGCTGCCCGCTCCCACAGGAATTCATCTTCGTCGACGCCGACAAGAAGCCTGTCCTTGTCGTCCGGGCGGTGACGTCGACCTTCCAGGAGCAGGACTGGTCCGAGTTCAGCGTCGGCGGCAAGTACAACTACAACCCCAAGTCGCGGGCGTCGTGGTTCTGGTCACGCCAGTGGGGCGGCACCCGCCGTCTCGGCGTCAGCCACTTCATCCTGACCGACTACAACGTCAGTACCTTTCCTCTCGAGCAGAATGGTGTTCCCGTCTGACCCGTTCAACGCTCGCTTCCAACCGTTTCCTCCCCGTAGAACTGGGTTTTCGGCTGCTTCGACAAGGACGGCGTCGTCGCCGACATCTCACCCGTCGTCTCGTCGACGACCAAGGGCCCGACCGTGCTCGAGGCCCTCACCTACTGGGTCCGATCTGCCCTCGGTCACCCCAACGCCTTCGAGTTCGTCTCTGAGGGCAAGCAGGCGGCCGACGGCGGTCAGACGCTCTTCCCGGACAACCCGGCTCGTCGGGCGAGCGTCAAGGGCAAGCAGGAGCGGCCCCGGCCCGAGGGTCGCAAGATCGCAAAACTCGGTGCGCCACTGCCTCCCTCACACTCCCTGCTGCCTCTCTTCGCCGCTGACTTGTTGACGTCGGGCTCATCCTCCGAGCAGCCGCCGAGTCGGACGTCGAGGATAGCGACGTCGCCGAGTGATCGTCGGCTCCATCAGCCATCCAACGACTTCCAAACGAAACGGATCCGGCTTTCTCACCGGACCCGCAAACCAATGTGATCACTTCCTTCTCTCGCCTAGTTGTACCCCGTGCGGCCTGTAGAGCTTGACCCCCCGTCGCCCCGCCCGCCCGCCTGTGCCCTGCGACCCTGCCCGCGACCCTCTCTTTGCCTTGTTGCCAACTCTCCTGTTCACGATTCAATTTGTTGCCTTTCCTGACGCTTTCCGAGGCCTTCGCGCTTCTGCTGCTCTTTGCGAAAGGTGGTCCGGGCCGTCTATGCGGCCGATGGGGACGTTCGAGCCCGCGATCGGTCGCTGCCCGCGCGTCATAGGAGTCGGCGGCCGCGCGGGGCGGAGGCCTCGCCCCGATCTCCCTGGATCTCCTCCCCTAGCCTCTAAGTCCTCCTCCTCCTCCTCGACCATCACCTCCTCTTTCCACGCTTCCTGTCACACCAACTCAAGCAAGACTCAGCCATGCTCGCTTCCACCGCCGCCCGCTCGCTCGCCCGCCGCACCGCCATCAACGTCACCCCGCGCATCGCCCGGCCGTCCACGTCGGCCTTCTCGACCTCGGCCGCCCGGCCAGTCGAGAAGGGCCCGGCCGGCGTGCCCATCAGCGGCGGTGACGGAAACAGTGTGTCCTGCGCTCCTTTCCTTCTCGGGAGCAGGCTTGGAGAGCAGAGAGATGGGCGGCTAGGGCAGCTGCTCGATCCCCTCGCGCAGCAAAGCGGAAGGCCATCTGCCTGCCCCTCCTCCGCCCCTCCTCCGCCCCCCTGCGTCATAGCAGCGCACCCGAGACTGCTCGCACCGTCGAGTGACGCTCGCTCGAGGTTGCCTTTCTGAGCAGTAAGAGCATGAGCTGACGTCGTCGCGCCCCACCCAGACACCCTCGTCTACGCCATGACCGGCCTCGGCGGCGCCGGCCTCATGTTCTGGTACGTCTCGGTCGATCGCCCAAAAGTCGCGAGCCACTTTGTCGACGCTCTCCCTCCCTTACTCCTCATTTGCTCGCAGGTACTTCTCGGCCACCAAGCAGGCTCAGAAGGCAGGTTCCTCGGCCGGCGGTTCGGGCATCGTCCAGTCGACGCCTGTCGACCAGGCAAAGAGCGTCAGTCGTCGTCCGACGGTGGGCGAGACTACCGCAGTCCAAACATGCTGACTTTCTCTCTCTCTTTCTGCTCCGACAGGCTACCGGCTCCCGGCTCGCGCCTGGCGCCCAGGAGGACATCACCTCCGCCAAGAAGTAAAGAGAGTCTTTCGTTCTCTCGTCACGCCGGCGTGTCCGTCTGCTTCCCATCTTCCCTCAAACCCCATGTAGCCTCGTCCACCACACACAATTCTCACGCACCGTCCTCCCACTCGACTGTATGCCACTGTTTCCCTCGCCGCATTCGATGCCGTGTCTGACGATGGAGCGAGACCGACGTCAAGTCGGCCTGCTCGCCTGCAGGGCGTGGTGAATTCGGCCCAGCGCGCGCGCGCGCGAACATCGCTCGCTCCCGACCTCTGGCCTCTCCTGGCGCTCGACTCGCACTTCGACGCCCACCCACCACGCCCACGCACGCTCTTCCGCTCTCCTCCAGCTCTACTTGAGGCCAGCTTGCTCCTGTGGATCTGCCGCTGGCGCAGAACTGTTTTCAAAGAAGACGCCTACCGACCGCCAGCTCGGACGTGGCAGATACTTGAGCTCGAGGCACCTCCTCCCCTTCCCCTCCTCTTCGCTAGTCGCTAGCACGACCTCGGCCTGGGCGGACCGCTTGCCCAAGTCCCTCGCTGCGGCGCCATGAGCAGCGGCTACAACCCGGACCAGTCGGCCTGGCTTTTTGAGCCTTCCGACCTTCTCCGGACGCCGTCGGCCACGCACGAGACGCACCCGTTGAGCCTACCCGCCCAGCTCGGGACGCTCGCCAACGCCGTCAACCTTGCGGCCAAGCTGCTCGCGATCCACTTCAAAGGCAAGGGCAACACTGAGAGCGTCCGCCATGCCGCCGGCGTTGCGGCCGTCTACATCCACCGCTTCTTCATGCGGGCCTCGATGTGGGACGCTGGCTGGCGGGTGCGTAAAGCGGCTCGACCTCCTCCTTCCCCTCTTTCCGAGCTCAGCTGGAGCACTAGTGCTGATCACCTCCGCGCCGCTGTAATTATCTCGTCCGTGTGGCAGGAGGTCGCCTGGGCCGCGCTCTTCCTCGCGCTCAAGGATACCGAGCGGGCCTCCCGGCTCGAGACGGTCGTCCGACTGCTGCTCCAGCGCGAGTACAAGGACCGGCGGGACGAGTACGAGCTCCGCTTCACTGGCCCGCAGGCGGCAGCCCAGAAGGAGTTTCAGCGTTACCAGGCGGCTATCCTATTCCACGAGGAGATCCTCGCCGCGACCATCACGTACGACCTCGCGGCCGAGACGCCGTACGCGAGCTTCTCGCAGGGCTGGCGCAGGCGTGAGAGCCGGAGCTGGCGGAAGAGCTCCGATGCCTGGCACCAGTACGAGAATCTCGGTTGGGACCTGATCGACCAAGCGTACGTTCTCGCCTCTCTGCCTCTCCTTCGCTCAGCTGCGTTGCTTCGCTCTTGCAAAGTGACTGACTGCCCTGCCGCTGGTCGCTCAAGGCTCGAGACGCCGCTGCCGGTCCTGCAGCCGCCGGGAGTCATCGCCTGCGCAGCTTACGTCGTCGCTGTAAGCATGCTGTCGGACGGCAAGACGCCGTTCGAGGCAAAGCTCGACACGCTTGACGACTGGGCTCCGGCGTTTGACTTCCAGCCGGATGAGACGCGCGGCCGAGAGTCCGTCGAGGGTGCGTCGCAGCGCCGTGATGGTCTTGTACAGGGTCGTCGATTTGACCGCTGCTTTGCCTTTCAATCCTCGCAGAGAGCATCTGCTGGATCCTGCGGCCGATGCTGCTGATCGACCCGGACGAGCCCTCGCCGAGCTTTCTTCAGATCAACCGCATTAAGGCCAAGCGGTACCGTAACTTCCGGCGGAGCCTCGGCGTCTGGGCCCAGGTCCGTCACTCGGTCAGAGCTCGTCAGGGTCGGGCTGCAATCATGCTGACCTCTTAGCCACTCTGCAGCGACGACCGAAACCGCTCGACGGACCCGAGCACGAGGCCTATAAGGAGGTCGGCCCCGCCGAGGTTGAGACCGAGGAGGACGAAGTTGAGGAGGGCGAGGTCGAGGACGTTTCGCGGGCGGCCTCTGCAAAGTTGTCTGCAGGCAACCGGACGCCCCTCCAGCCGCTGCCAGCACCTGTAGCGCCCGCGGCCGGTGCGTTGTCGAACGGCCCGTCTTCCACGTCGACGCCTGCTGCGACTGTTCCTCCCCGGTCGCCTTCACCGCCACCCTCGGCCGTCAACGAGCCTCCTCGGGCATTTCCGGCCGCTGCGGAGGCCAAAGCGGACCATCCTAGCGCCCCTGTGCCGCCCGCGCCCCCTGCCGCTTCGGCGCTGGCTCCTGCCACCGAGCCTGGGCCAGAGCGCTGGGGCAAGCGGCGCCTCTCTGGCCTCCCAGACGAGATTCCACGCCAGTCAAACGGCCCGTCAAACGCGCGCGAGCCGTCACCGGTCCGGCCACCCGCTGGGCCAGCTAGGGGTCGCTTCGTCGCTAGCAACTTCCAGGCAGTGTCCGGCAGCTCCTCGCCCAAGGGTTTCATGGGCTACAATCAGCCGCGCGGGCACGATCGCGGTCCTCAGGGCTCGAATGGCCGTGGCCACTACCTCGGCGGCGGCTCTGTTCGCATCGGCTTTGGCAGATCTGGGCCGAACCATCGCGGCCCGCCGCCGCCGCCGCTCACGCAGCAGGAGGTTGACGACTGGGAGACGCCCCGCCGCGCACCGTCGCCGCCTGCTGCTCCTCCTCCCCCGCCGCCGCCCACATCAGCACCGCCACCGCCGCCACCACCACCTCCTTCTTCTTCGCCGCCGCCACCTCCGCCGCCTCCTCCTTCACTCCCGCCGCCAGCGCCTCCAGCGCCCTATGGCCGCAACGGCACCGACGTCCACAGCGATGCTTCCTCAGGCTGGGGTCGTCCTGACGAGCGGCGATCGGATTCCGGTGGGCGGCGGGACGAGCGGTCCTCGTACCGTCCAGGCCCGCCTGACTACGGTGGCCCGCCGCCCGGTGCGAATGATCATTCGCGCGAGGGCCCCATGGGCGCCCAGCCGCCTCGCCGGGACGACTGGTCAACGCCTGGCCAGAACTCGATCTACCACGGACGCGGACCCGTTCCCAACCAAGGTCGGCCATTCGATGGACCGCCCCCGCTTCACTTGCGACCGGACCAGCGCTCGGCTCCCTCACATCTCCGGCCCGACCAGCGCTCTGGCCCACCGCCGCTGCCGCACTACAACGCAAGCGGACCTCAGCCGTCATCCCTGCCGCCCCGAACGAATCAGTGGCAGTCGCACGAGGGCCGGCCGCCTCCGCCTCGCATCTCGGCTCACCTGGATCCGCCTCCCAGAGGTCAGGGCGACAGCTATCGGCCCGGCGGCTCCGGCGGTGCCTACATGGACGGCCGCGACCCGCGCGACTCGCATACAATGTACGCCGAGCCGAGTAGACGGCCGGCATCCGACACCGAGCCGTCATCTTCCGCGCTCGACTACGGTCGCTCGCCGCCCTATGGCCAATCCTCGGACTGGCGCCAGCCGAGCCGGCGGGGAGCAGCTCCCGAGCCTGGCAGCGTGCAAGGCGGCGGCATCCATCGCCGTCAGCGCGACGACGAGGGTCATGCTCGCGGCGGTGGCGACTGGGGCGAGCCTCACAAGCGGCCGAGACTCGACTCCGACCGAAGCAACAGCAGCAGCATTGGCCCGTCGCAGCGAGCGCCATCGCCCGCGCGCTCGGCGCCATCGGTACCAGCCGAATCGCCGGCCAATCTGTCGCGGGACGAGCCTGAGGCGCGCTCGGGCGGACCCGATGACGACGTCAACATGGACTACGGCGATGCGGACGGCTCGTTTGAGTCGGGCGAGATCGCTGAGAAGCCTGTCCTCGCCCGCAAGCCGTCGGCTGGCGCTCAACCTTCGGGCTCCGCCGTCAACGGTCCCTCGGGGCCCAAGATGATGTCCAAGCTGCAGCCACAGCCTTCGACACCGACGGCTCCGTTGCCGACTATCCAGAGGGCAGCGTCCGAGGCAACGGCACCGCATTCGACAGCGTCCGAACCGCCCCGGGCGACCCCCTCAGACGCAACGGCCACTGCAGCTGCTACCGCCCGACCAGACATGACTCCGGCTCCGGCTTCGGCCCTCCCCACGACCATCGCGCCGCCGCCGGTCAGCAGCATGTCGTCAAGGACGATCACACCAGACGGCTCGCTGCTCGCGCCCACGCTGTCTTCGCCGGCGTTGCCCGCCAGCCCGACCGTCCCGTCTGCAGGCAACGTCTCGCCCTCGTCGCCATCGCTCATGCCGCCGTCGCCCGAGCCTTCCCGGGGCCGGGTCATCATCAAGCGGCCGTCTACGGCCAACGGTGGCTCATTAGGAGGGCCGGCAGCGGCGGCGGCGAACGAGGCTCCTGCGTCGGCGGCCGTTCCGACCGATTCGGAACCTCCTCCCGCGACGACCCTCGCCGGCGGGAAGCCCAGGAGCCGGTTGCCGACGGCAGGCAACATCTTTGGCCGCGCGCTCCACGAATCGGGCCTCAAGCGTGGCGGCACGGCGGGGAAGACGACGAGCGGCTCCTCGGCTCCGTCGTCGCACGAGCCGACGCTGCCCCGGTCGCCGTCATCGTGAGCGTGCGGGCGTCGTGCCTAATCATCATGCCCTCACCCTGCTCGCTGCGTCTGCACTCCAGGTTCAGAAGGAAAAGGCGAGCATGCGACAGATGCGAGTGGGTAGGAGTGAGGAGGATGGAAGGAGGGGAGGCGCGGCGCACAGAGGGCGCAAGTCTAAGAGAGAGAGAGAGATGCAAGCAAGAGTGCGAGAAGGAGTGGCGAACCGGCGAATTCCATCAAGGAGGGCCGGGCATGCGTTGGCAAGCCATGCAGACGCGAGGAAACGGAGCAGCGAGCTGCCGCATCAGAGGACAAGTGACCTCTCAGCCAGCGATTGTCATCTGGCAAGAGGATAATGGGCGTATGGGGAGTGTCAGCTGGATGGTCCCTCAAGAAGGAGACCGTAGCTTGGCTGCCTAGAATGCGCGACAGACCTGCTTCTTGGACCGGGCCCGCCGGCGCCGCATCTGCATCTCGGCGCCGGCGCCGCGCTCCTGAGGCGTCGGCAGGAAGCCGAGCGCAGGCTTCATCGGTTCCTCGATCGCGCCGCCGTACGTCGGGTCGTCAGTGCTCGCACTGGCGCCAGCGCCAGCGCCAGCGCCAGCCTTGGCCGGGTGAGGGATGCCCATCGACGGCCGGCGGAACATCGACATCGAGACCTTGCGCGCGGGCGCGCCGGTGAGCGGCGACGGCTGATCGTCGACGGCCGACAGTGGCGGGTTGTCGTTCTGCGGGAAGGCGTCCTGGCCGTCGGGCGTGACGAAGCGGATCGGCTGGGGGCTGTTCTTGAACGTGATGTCGAGCTGCTCCATGTAGAACCTGCGATCGGGACCAGACGCGTCAGTCGAGGGCGGCGGCCGAGGCAAAGGGGAGGAGGGGGGGGGGGAGCGCACTTGACGGCGGCGTGGAAGCGCGTCCGGCGATTCTGACGCGCGCCCCAGTCCTGCCAGGTCTGCAGATGCGGGATACCGATCGTCAAGGTCATCGACCGCTGGAAGTCGATCGTTTGGTACTGGACGAGGGCGACGAGGAGCAAAGCCGGTCAGGACCAGAGCGACGAAAGGCCACCGCCGCGGGCGCGCGACGCACCATGATGGCCGTGCTCGAGGCGAGGTCGCGCTTGTCGTCCTGGCTGAGCCAGTTGTTGATGCGCTTCTCGAGCTCGTCGATCTGCTCGTTGGTCGTGTCCCAACCGACCTGGACCGTCATGTTCTCAAACATGCCGCCCGACCGGCGGACTGCCGGGGGGGGGGGGGGGGGCGGGTGTCGGGGATCAGCATGCGAGACGGGGCTACGCAGACGGGTCGGATGACGAGGCGATACCGTTTGTGATGAAGCTGCCGAAGAGAATCGAGTCTGCGACGGCGGGCAATGTCAGCAAGGCGAAGGCATCGGAGCAGGCAAAGACGAGGCGGCTGCGGCTGCGAACTGTAATAGTAGGCGTCGGTGCCGTCGACGCGCACGAACGACGTCGACCAGATGCCCATCTTCTTGACGACTGTGAGGAGAGGGGCGGGAAAAGTCAGCGCCGCAAGGATCGTACGCCGTTGCTGGAGCAGACGGACCGAGGTTTTCGGTGCCGATGAAGACGCGGTCGCCCGTGTCGAACGGGTGGGTGACAAAGAGGAAGATGATCGAGTCAAAGGCGTTGCCGGCGGCCGACTTGAAGATGAACGAGAGGCCGATGAGAAGCGTGTAGAGACTGGACGCGGGAAGAGGGGGGCCGGGAGGCGAGGGGGGGCGAGCAAAAAGGTTTAGCTAGGTCCAGCCGCAAGGAGATAAGGGGGCGGGACGGACCTGGTGATCTGGGTACCAATCTTGACGCCGAAGATGGCGAGCGCGACAAAGAAGAGGATGACGGCGCCGAAGAAGAGGAGGACATTGTTGAGCGAGCCGACGGCCTGGTCGACGTCCCTAGGTCGCGTGGCGCAGATCTAGTCAGCAAAGCGTCCTTTCAGAAGAAGGAGGGGGATCAGAGGCTGGACGCACTGGAGGGCCTTGGCGAGGAAGCGGCGCTCCTTGTACGTCTTCATGACGGTCGTCTTGATCTCGCTCTTCGAGATGTCGCCGTTGCCATCCTTGTCAAAGATGCTGAAGGCGGCTTGGGCGGCCGAGACCGTCTCAAAGGCGACGTAGAAGTCTTCGGGCACGAGGTAGGCACGCTTCTTGCTCCGGTACGACTTATAGATCGTCCGCGCGAGGTTCTGCCCGCCGGGGGGGGGGGGGTCAGAAGGACGGTCACGTTCGTCAGTGAGAGCTCGTCAAGCCCTTCGGCTCCGGGTTGGTGTGCAAGGGGGGAAAGAACGCACCTTAGCCACCTTTGCGCTCGTGAGCGTGCTGGTTAGGTCGCCCCCGTCTGCCTGCCCTTGCTTGCCCTTGACGTTGCGCGCGTCGTGGAGCGCAACCTTCCGGACGCCTTTGCCGACGTGGCCTGCAAAGCGGCCAAAGGCAAAGCCGGAAGACGTGGCCGAGCCGGTCGCCTTCTCCTCCTCGCCAGGGTCGACGTACCGCCCGCCGCCGCCGCCGCCGGACGGAGAGGAGGAAGGGGGATACGAGTGGTTTCCGGCGTACTCGCCGGCCGAGAGCCCGTCGTCGGCCGCGTCGCGCTCGGCGGCCGCCGCGCCCGTCAGCGCAGCCGATGAGGACGAGGCCGAGGCCGAGGTCGACCGCCGGCCGCCAGCCACCGCCGTCCGACTCTTGACGATGAACCCAGACTTGCGCTTCTCTCCGCCACCGGCCCCGGTGCTCTCGGCTGGGCTAACCTTGCGGCTCGTGAACAGCCCTCGGGGCGTCGCATAGCCCGAGGACGAGTAGCCGTCGAGACCGCGCTCGCGCTCAGACCGGCGCGACGTTTTTGGCCGGTAGAGGTTGAGCCTGTCGAGGACGGCGACGTTGAACTCGATCTCGGCCAGGCGGTCCTTGAAGGCCACGCGGTGGAACGATAGGGCTGCAGGCC
>Ga0308160_10002284_pt1 | contig 23719 bp, 22 predicted proteins | sample PhyFR1_FD_201036 | JGI IMG/M metagenome (GOLD analysis project Ga0308160, IMG submission 201036) | Phyllosphere microbial communities from UC Gill Tract Community Farm, Albany, California, United States - DLSLF.R1 | ecosystem: Host-associated > Plants > Phyllosphere > Unclassified | place: USA...
TCGGCTCCAGCATCGCGATCGCTTCGATCAGTTTATCGGGGTCGTTCTCGGCCAGTTCCAGGTCGAACACGTCGACGCCGGCGAACTTCTTGAACAGGCAGCCCTTGCCTTCCATCACCGGCTTGGACGCCAGCGGGCCGATGTTGCCCAGGCCGAGGACGGCGGTGCCGTTCGAGATCACGGCCACCAGGTTGCCGCGCGAGGTGTACTCGGCGGCCATGGCAGGGTCGGCGGCGATTTCTTCGCAGGCATACGCGACGCCCGGCGAATAGGCCAGCGACAGGTCGCGCTGGTTCGACAGGGGTTTGGTTGCCACGACCTCGATCTTGCCGCGCACGGGGCTGCGGTGGTATTCCAGCGCGTCGGCGCGCAGCTGGGTGTCCTTGGTCTCGTTCAGGCTGCTTTCGGTACTCATGATTTTCTCCTGTGCCTTGTTCGGTAGCGATTGAACAACAGCGAGCAGGAATTGCTGCCTGCTACTGTTAAAGGCGCAAATATTAGCCGGGAATCGATTATCCTGCTGGGTCGACAATGTTTGTGCCCCGAAGTTGTGCAATCTGCCGGCAAAACCACGCTATTGCACGAAGGTTTTCGTGCCCTTGGCACGGATTCCAACATCGTATGGACATGTAATCAACACGGTGATTGTTTGGGGCTGCGGTCATCCCGACGGTCTCAAGCGCGTTAAGTTGGAACTTCGGCAGCCTCTGCCGGGAATATAAAAATCAAGACAACCCTCGCAACCGATCCCATGACGCCCTTTTCTTCCGCCTCCGCCGTGCGCACCGCCGGCCGTGGTTCCCTCCCGCTCAAACTCTTGCCCGCGCTGCTGCTCGGCTGCTTTGCGGTGCAGCCGGTGCTGGGCCAGACCCAGCAGCCGGCAGCGGCCGCGCCGCCCGGACAGGCCGCTGCCGCGGGACAAGCCACCGCGCCCGAGCGCCCGCCCGGGCAGCGGCGCCGGCAGCGCCAGGACGGGCAGCAGAACCAGGCGCCGGCAGCGGCGGCGGAACCGGCCGGCAGCACGCCGGCGGCGAGCTCCAGTCAGTCGGGCACGGCCAACAACGCCGCCACCAGCGCCCAGCCCGAGCAGGCGCCACAAGGCGGGACCGACGACATGGCGACGGTCGAGGTGGTGGCAACGCGTCCGACCAACAAGGTGGACCGCGACGTGTACGACCTGAAGAACGACATCAGCCTCAGCAATGCTTCGGCGTCCGACATCCTGAACAACGTGCCGTCGGTGACCGTCGACCCGGACGGTACCGTCCAGCTGCGCGGCAATCCCAATGTCCAGATCATGGTCAACGGTAAGCGCGATGCCCAGTTCCAGGGCGACAACCGCGGCGACGCCCTGAACTCATTCCCGGCGGAAGCCATCGAGTCCGTCGAGGTGATCAACGTCCCGGGCGCCGAATTCGGCAATGAAGGCGGCAGCGGCCCCATCATCAACCTGGTCCTGAAGCGCAACCGCAAGCCGGGTTCGCGCGCGAACCTGAGCGCCAACAAGAGCAGCGGCGATCGCTACAATGCCTTCGCCAACGGCGAACACGCGGCGGGCTCGTACTCCATCAGCGGCAACATCGGCTATCGCAAGGACGAGGGCAGCGGGCGCAGGGAGTCGCAGCGCCAGGACCGCGATCCGCAGACCGGGCTCGAGACCGCCGCGCAGAATTCGGTCGGCAGCAACGCATCGTCCACGAAAGCGGTTACGCTGGGGTCGACCCTCACCTACAACGTGGGCGAACGCGACCAGGCCGGTGCCACCTTGAGCTATTCCAGGCGCCAGGGCGACAATGAAAGCACCAGCATGACCCAGCGCTACGGCGCCGGCATGGTGCCGAATTCCGATTTCACCTCCTTCACCTCTGGCGAAAGGCCGTCGGAAAACTTCGGCCTCGGCGCATCCTACAGCCACAAGAGCGGCGCTCCCGGGGAAGAGCTGAAATTCGACCTGCGCTATACCGGCCAGAGCGGCAGCCAGGAAACCAATACGCTGTACGACTACCGCCTGCTTCCCGTGGCAACGCGCTACGCCACCAACAGCCAGCGCGACTCGGACAACCGCAACCGCATCCTCGACCTCTCCGTCGACTACCTGACCCCGCTCTGGCAAACCTGGTCGCTGACCGCCGGCGCCAAGCTTGCGGCCAACCGGAACGACAGCGCGACCAACTACCTGGCCGTCAACCCACTGACCGGCAACTACGAGCCGGTGCCGAGCCGTATCAGCGAATTCAAATCAAACGACCGCAATGCCGCCCTCTACGCCACCCTGGCCACGAAGTTCTTCAGCGCGACGCAGGTGAAGGCGGGCCTGCGCGGCGAGTACACGGAACTGGACGTGCGCCAGCCGCAGCTCGGCCAGGAAGACAAGTATTACTACATGAACTGGCTGCCCAGCTTGTACGTGACCCAGGACTTCAGCGGCGATGCCCAGCTTCAGTTGCGCCTGAGCCGGCGCATCGCCCGTCCGAACGAACGGGACCTGAACCCGAACCTCGCGTACTACAGCGAGTTCTACGCGCGCCAGGGCAATCCGGACCTGGAGCCGGTGAACAACGACCTGTTCGAAGTCGCCTACCGCGACACCTTCTTCAACGTGCGCAGCGACTTCACCCTGTTCAAGCGGCGCGAAGCGCCGGTGATCGGCAACCGCAGCTATACGCTGCCCACGGACCCGAACGTGATCGTCACCTCGCCGATCAACTTCGGCGCCAATGATTCGGTCGGCGTGGACATGAACTTCAACGTGCGCAAACTGTTCATCCAGGGTCTCTCGGCCAATCTCGGGGCGACGATCAGCAACAACAGCCGCCTGCGCGTCTCGAATTTCATCACGGCGACGACCCAGTCGATCGAACAGAAGAATCACCAGGAAACCATCAAGCTGCGCCTGGCCTACCAGTTCGACAAGGAGTCGTTGCAGCTGAGCGTGAACCGCAGGGGCGCGTCGCTGAACGGCCAGGGCATCAACAGCGCGACCACCATGAGCACCTTTACCTGGCGCCACAACTTCTCGCCGCGCCTGTCGATGAACCTGAACGTGACCAACCTGCTGCGCAAGGGCGACCAGGAAAGCTTTGTCGAGAACGAGGTGCTGTCCCTGCACAGCCTGTCGACCGGCCAGCCGCGCATCGTCTCGCTCGGCCTGCGCTATCAATGGGGCGGCGTGACCGGCGACGACCGCATCCGCAACGGCGGGCGCGGCATGTTCCGCGGTCCGGGCGGCCGCGGCGATGGTGGCGGCCGCGGCGATGGCGGCGGCGGCGGTGGCTGGGGTGGCGGCGGTGGCGGCGGTGGCGGCGGCGGTGGCGGCTTCGGCGGCTGATACCCGCTGCGCCTGACACCCGCCGTCGACTTCCTCCCTCCCCATACGGCCTGGCCGCACGCCTGCGCGGCCAGGCCCCTTCCCGGCTGACGATCGTCAGCCGCCGCCAAAAATCGATGGAACTTTTTGGCAGCGCGGTTCGAATATCAATAACAACACGAACACAGCCATCGTGACCGAACCCGACGACCTGCAGCTGTTGCGCGCCATCCGCCAGGGCGACGCGGCCGCCTTCCAGAGCCTGTACCGGCGCCATCGCTCCGGCCTGTACAGCTTCGCGCTGCTGCACTGCGGCGCGCCGGACGTGGCGGCGGACGTGGTCCAGGATGTCTTCATGGGACTGCTGAACGACAGCTATGCCTTCGATCCGCTCAAGGGCATGCTCGGCAACTTCCTGTATGGCGTTACGCGCAACCTGGTGCTGCGCCACGCACGCCAGAGCGGGCGCTGGGTACAGCCCGAGGACGACGAGGACGGCGACGACGGCCTGGCCCCGGCCGACGACGGTGCCGAGCCGCTGGCCAGGTTGCTGGACCTGGAACAGGCCGAGCACCTGCGCCGCTACGAGAACCTGAAGTTCGCCGACCTCCCCGAGTCCGCGTTCGCCCCTCCGTCCGGCTATCCGATCCGCAACATCGTACTCGACACCAGGCAGGCAGCCGAATAAGGCCGCCGGATGCGCACACCGCTTCCGTCGATCGACCGGGCTGCCTTGCTGCTGTCCGGCCTGCTCATCTGCGCACCCGCCTTTGCTCAATCGAGCGCTCCGGCCGATGGCGCAGCACCCCAGGTCGTCACCATCACCGGCCAGGTCTCCAGCGACTTGCGTCCCTATTCGCGCTACCGGCCCGGCATCGTCGAATTCAAGCGCTACCGCCACCTGGCCCCGGCTGCCGAACTGCGCTTCGGCATGGTCACCGGGTCCTTTCCGATGAAGCCACTGCCGCTGGTCAGGGCGCGGCTCGAGGGACAGGGTTTCTGGAACCGCTACGAGGAAGACCTCCCTATCGTCGAGGACGGCTGGTTCACGATTCCCGACGTCCCCGACACGGTAGAAGCCAGGCGCGGCAATGCCAGCGTCGTAGTGTCGCGGCGCAATGGCTCATCCGCAAGCTGGATGATCGACGTGCACACGCCCGGCTTGCCGGCGCAAGTCTACCGGCTGGGCGACCTGCGCCTGGAATGCCGCGTCTACCTCGCCATCGAGTGGGACGTGTGACACGGCAGGAAGGTGATGGGACGCGAACGGCGCGATGTCAGGCGTCCGCCGATGGCCGCCGCCTGCGGCGGGCCAAACGGGGTCTTCGTCAACACCCGGCCCTGGCCGCGCCTGCAGGCCTATGTCGTGCGCGAAAGCGGACGCGCCGTGCGGCACGAACTGAACGGCCTGGCGATCAAGGAGACCTCGTTCTCGCTGGACCTGGCGCCGGACGATGGCGCGCCGCCGTGGTCCGACGATGCCCTGGTGGAGTTCGTCTTCTACGATAATAGCCGCTGGGTCGGGCTGCCGGCTGGCGACAAGGCTGGGCGACCCGCGCCACAACCGACTGGAGGACAACGCGAATGATGACACCACCCAACATCGAATGCGCCCGCGCGATGCGCGACGCCGGCATCGATGCCATGGCCGCCCTGGACACCGGCCTGCACGCGGCACTGGCCGGCTTGAACCCTGAACAGGCCACCGAAGTGAAGCGCGCATTCGGCAAGGCGATGGGCGAGATCGTGTGCGAGGTGATCAACGCCGCCGTCCTGGCTTTTCCCGAACTGCAGCCGGATACCTCGGACTGGACCGAAGCGGTCCGCCAGCGCGTCCGGCTGCGCGCCGAAGCCCTGGGGCTGGCGCCGCAGCCGGCGCCTTAGCGTTTCAAAAGCCGAGCTTCAGCTTCGCGCCAAACCCGTTCGCATTCGAAGAATTGCCCCACTTTTTGGTGTCGCCGGCGCGCTGGTATTCGCCGACCACGCTGGCCTTGTCGCTCAGCTTGTAGCGCGCGCCGACGTTGGCATACAGGCCGGCATCGGCATCCGTAACGGACGCGGCCTTGGCGTCACGCGTGTCGCGCTCGCTGTAGGCGATGCCGAACTTGCCGTAGGTCGACAGGCGCTTGTCGATCGGTAGCGTGACCCTGGTTGCCAGGTAACTGGTGAAACCGCCCTGGCCCATCGCGACGTCGCGCTCTTCGTGACGGGCTTCCTCGTCGATGAAATGGTAGCTGCGGCTGAACAGGTTGGCATATCCCGCTTCCAGGCCCAGATAAGACGTGATGTCGAATCCCGCGACCAGCTTGGGATCGGCACGGAAGGTCTTGAAGAGTGGACGCTGGCCGGCCGGCGTACCGGCAGGCTCTTCATTCACGAGGTAAGACACCGGGAAAGGCTGGGTCCTGGAGAGCGTCAGCGCCGGTGCCTTGGCTTCCGGCGGCGGCAGGTTCAGCAGCTGCGCCTGGGCGCTGCCCACCATGACGATCCCCGCAACAACTGCAAACATGCGCTGTTTCATGCCCTCTCCCTGTTGTGAATTCCCATGCGATCAAATAACACAACAGAAGAATAGCAGGATTACAAACCAGGCATGCCGCTCAGTGAGTGGCCTGGTGGTGGAAATTGAACACCTTGCGCGACGATGCCGCAATCGCCACCACACCCAGCAGGCTGAGCGCCAGCGCAATCCGCAAATCGAAACGCTGCGCGATGAAGCCGACGATGACGGGGCCGATCAGCAAGCCCATGTAGGCCAGCCGGGTCGTCACCGCCAGGCCGGTGGACGCCGAGCCGCCGCTGGCCAGCGCCATGCGCCCGGCCGACGAGAACATCACCGGGATGATGTTGGCGGTACCCAGCCCGCACAGCAGGAAGCCGGCCAGCGCGGTCCAGACGCCCGGCAGCAGCAGCGCCAGCCCGAGCCCGGCGATGCACAGCGCGCAGCTGGCCAGGACCAGCGCGCCTTCGGAAAAGTGCGCACGCACCGGGTCGCCGCTGAAACGCCCAGCCGCCATGCCGACCGAGAACGCAGCATAGCCGGCGCTGACGAAGCCGCCACTCGCGAGCGCAACCTCGCGCATGTAGACCGCGGTCCAGTCGTACATCGCGCCTTCCACGATCAGCGCCAGGAAGGCGAGACAGCCCAGCACCACCAGCTTGCGCTTGAGGCTGGGCGGCAGCACGTGGCCGGACGCGGGCGCCTCGTCGGGGTGCGCGTGTGCGCTTGCTTCCGGCAGCAGCCAGCGCGAGGTCGACAGCACCAGCGCCGCGCAGCACGCGCACACGACGGCCAGGTGCCACTCGTTCGGCCAAGCCATCGCTTGCCAGCCGCTCGACACGAGCGCGCCGCACATGCCGCCCAGGCTGAAACTGCCGTGGAGCGAGCCGATCACGGGCCGTTTGAACGCCGCCTCGATCACCGCGCCCTGCGAGTTGGCCGCGACGTCGTTCACCGCCGACATGGAACCGTAGAGCGCCAGCCAGAACAACAGCAGCGCATACTGCGGCACCAACAGGATGCCGAAGGCCGCAGCCGACATCAAGACCGCACTTTTGACGGACGCGCTTGCACTGCCGACGCGCGCGATATAGCGCCCGGCCCAGGCCATGATCAGGATGCCGCCCAGCGCCACCGCCAGCATCGACAGCGACAATCTGGCATCCGACAGGTCGAACTTGTCCTTGATGGTCGGCACGTGGGTGCCCCAGGAAGCGTAGATGACGCCGTTGACGAACAGCACCGACATCGCGGCGAGCCGGGCCTTGCCCAGTTGTAATGGAGGTAGATGTTTCATGGGCCGCGCAGTGTAATCGATTCCTAAACCAAGCGTGCGCGCCTCATCCGCGGTGTAGCATCTTCCCGACTCATGAACAATCAACAATGAACCAGGAAAGGACTGACAGTGAACCAGCGCTACCAACCGATCACACGCCTGGGCCTGGGCGGCACCGGGCTCGGCGACATGTACCACACCACCAGCGACGAAGCCGGCAAGGCGACCGTCGACGCCGCCTGGGAAGCAGGCATCCGCTATTTCGACACCGCGCCGCACTACGGCGCCGGCATGTCCGAGCACCGCTTCGGCGCCGCTTTGCGCTCGCGTCCGCGCGACCAGTACACGCTGTCGACCAAGGTCGGCCGCCTGCTGACGCCCCAGCATCCGGGCGAAATCGCCGCGCCGTTCGTGAACGCCCTGCCCTTCAAGCGCGTGCTCGACTACACCGCCGACGGCGTGCGCCGCTCGGTCGAGGACAGCCTGCAGCGCCTGGCGCTCGGCCACATCGACATCGCCTACGTGCATGACCTCTCGCCGGACGCGCTGGGCGACCAGTTCGAGCACTATTTCCGGATCGCGGCCGGCCCCGGCGGCGCCTTCGAGGGCATGGTCAAGCTGCGCGAAGAAGGCATCGTCAAGGCCTGGGGCCTGGGCGTGAACACGGTCGAGCCCTGCCTGCGCACCTTGACCCTGTCCGACCCGGACATCTTCCTGCTGGCCGGCCGCTACACGCTGATGGAGCAGACACCCCTGCAGGAACTGTTCCCGCTGTGCGCCCAGCGCGGCGCCCGCGTGGTGCAGGGCGGGCCGTTCAATTCCGGCTTCCTGGCCGGCGGCGCGCACTATGACTACATGCCCGCCAAGCCCGAGCAGGTCGACAAGCGCGAGCGCCTGCGCCAGGTAGCGGCGCGCCACAAGGTCGACCTGGCCGCCGCGGCGCTGCAGTTCGGCGTCGCGCATCCGGTGGTCGCCGCGACGATTCCCGGCGCGAGCAGCCCGGAACACTTGCGCAGGAATGCGACTCTGATGCATGTGGAGATTCCATCGGTGTTCTGGGAAGAGCTGCTGGCCGAAGGGCTGATTCCGCAGGAAGCGCCGGTGCCGCCGCGCAAGGCGGCTGCCTGACCCACGGCAGGCCGCCGGCATGGACGGCCTGCCTGCCATTGTCGCAAGATCATGGAGGCTGCTGTGATCAAGGTGCTCGTTGCAGAACGCAATCAAATGATGCGCTACGGAATCCAGTCGGCATTGGAGCCCATGCGCGGATGCAGGATCATTGCCGAAGCCTCATCCACACAACAACTGTTGTGGTGCCTGACGTCCCTGGTCCATGACATCCTCCTGATCGAAGCCCATTTTCTCGACGAACTCGGCCCGCAACTGTTCGAGGAATTCTCGTCCGGCGTATCGCAGCCAGGAATGATCGTCCATGGCAGGCAAGACCCCACCCAGGGCGTGATCGCCTTGCAGAACGGCGCCTCGGGCTATCTGATGAGCCGCTGCTCGGCCGTGGAACTGCGGGAGGCGATTGCACAGGTCGCCGGGGGCAGGCGCTACATCGACGGCACCCTGGCCGAAGAGCTGGCCAGCTTCCTGTGCGTGTCCCCCAATGCGCTGCCACACATGCTGCTCACCCGGGACGAACTACGGATACACAAGATGCTGGTATTGGGCCTGAGCCTGAACGGTATCGCCGCGCAGGTGAACATGAGCCTGCAAGCCGTGGGCAAGTGCAAGGAACGCATCCGCGAAAAACTGGAGCTGGATGGCATTGCCGAGCTGATCCACGCCACGCTGCCCAATGGCCTGGCCAGCCGTGCCGGCAAGTCGATACGGCCCGCCTTGCCGGCCAGCGAGTCCAGCCGCTTCCCGGCGCGGCACGACGCCCCTCACCGCTGACCAGCCCGGCTTCGTTCAGTCGGCCCCGCCCTGGCGCCCGCGCTTCCAGTTCGCGGCCTGCGCGTCCAGCAGCGCGAGGATGTTCCCTTGCACCAGGCTGATGTCCCAGCGGTGCAAGCCCCAACCGGGCGCGCTCTCCGGCAGGTTGGCCGGTCCCGTCACGCGCAGCACGTTGCCCTGCTGGTCGGGCGTGCAGGTGGCTGAGAAGGCGCCGTCGACCACGACCCAGGCCGGCGCCTCCGCGGGCGATCCGGCCGGCTTGGGCAGGAAGGATGTCAAAGGCTTCACGCCACCCTCCGGCCCTGCCGGGTTCACGCAGACGGCATCCTGGTTGCCGGAAGTCTTGCGGCCGAACGCGCGGCGCGGCGACAGGTCGCTCTCGCGGTAGCTGCCCCACACATAGACGCAACCGGTATCGCCCGCCGCATGGCAAGCCTTCACGCCAGGGAAGGCCGCGCCCTCGGGCGAACCGGCGAGGAAGGCCGACACCAGCAGGCGCTGCGCCGGCTTGCCGTCGATCTCCTCGGCGATGAGTTTACGCAGCATGATGGTGCCCTGGCTATGCCCGACCAGCACCACGCCTCTGCCCTTGTTCTCGTGCGCCAGGTACCAGCGCCAGGCGGCCAGCACGTCTTCATAGGGCTTGTTCCAATCGAGCGCCTGTCCGCCGCTCATCGACGCCGCCAGGCCGGGCAGCGTGAGCTGGCGGTAGATCGGTGCGAACAGCCGGCAGCGCGACGCCAGCCGGCCCGCCTGCGCGCGCGCCGTGTCCACCAGTTCCGGCGACGCCTGCATGTCCGCATACGGACCGGGCTCGCGCGAGGCGGTCGGGTAGACGTAGAAGCAGTCGACTTCGGGATTCCTGGCCGGCACGAAGGGCGCGGGGACGCGGCTGCCGTCGGGGCGGATCGCCACCGCGTCCAGGTTGCGCTGGCAGCGGTCATTCGCGGCGGGCTTGCACAGCCAGGACGCGGCGTCGCCGTAGTCGATGGGATCGGCGTGCGCGGCCGGGGCGCCGGTTATCGTCAGCGCCGCGATCAGCGCAAGGGTCGACCTCATGTCATCAGCTCCTCGATATGTGATGAGGCCATTGTAGCGGCTGCTGGTGGCGGATTCGTTACAGGGCTGCCGTGCGGGCCGGTGCGAACCAGCGGCCGGCAGTTGCCTGCAGTTCGGCGATATCCGGCGGACCGTCCGCGGCCCAGGCGACGATGCCGTCGGGGCGGACCAGGACGGCATTGACGCCGATACGTTCGCTCGGTGCGAGCTTCAGGTAGCGGATGCGATCAGCGTATTCGGCCACCCATTGCGCAAGACCGGGGTTGCTGCCCAGGTCCAGCAGCAGGCCCTGGCCGGCGCGCATCCTGGTCCCGATCGTCGTTTCCTCCTCGAACGGGAATTCGGGCACGCTGCATCCGATGAGCGGATGGCCTGCGCCGAGGTCGAGGCGCGTCCGCACGCCCCACACCCGGCCCGCCACATAGGTTGCGCCGTCGCGTGTAGCGAGCAGGTCGCGCATGATCGCACGCAAGGCCTGCGCCGCCGGCCCCGGACGCATCAGCGCCACCTGGGCGCGCGACCAGTCCAGCACCTGGGCACCGACCGGATGACGCTCGGCTTCGTAGGTATCCAGCAGGCCAGCAGGTGCTCCCCCGTGGACGGTGGCGGCCAGCTTCCAGCCCAGGTTCATCGCGTCGCCCAGCCCGAGGTTCAGGCCCTGCCCGCCCAGCGGCGCATGGATGTGGGCGGCGTCGCCGGCCAGCAGGATGCGGTTCTTGCGGTAGCGTGTGGCCTGGCGCGCGCGGTCGGTCCAGGTGGTGGCCAGGTGCACCGTAGCAATCGTCACGTCGACGCCGGAAACGCGGCGCAGGATGGCCTGCACGTGCGCGCGCGTGGCCGGCTGGCCGGCATCGTGAAAGGCGCCGCCGTCGAAGTCCTGGATGCCGAAGTGGCCCGGCTGCGACTGGAAGTACATGCCGGTGGGCGTGACGTGGCGGCCCAGCGGCAGTTGCTCCGGGTCGGCCAGGTCGACGCTGACGGAATAGCCCGTGAATTCGGGCTCGGTGCCGGCGAAGTCGAAGCCGGCCGCCTTGCGCACGGGACTGCGGGCGCCGTCGCAGCCGACCAGCCAGCGGGCGGTGAATGCTTCATCGCCGGATGCCACGGTGACGCTGTCGGCGTCTTGCCGGCAGCCGGTGACGGCGCGGCCGCGGCGGATGTCCACGCCCAGTGCCTGTGCGCGTCGGGCCAGCAGGGTTTCCAGCTCGGCCATCTCGGACAGCAGGATGGTGGGCAGGGCATCCGGCAGGCGGTAGCGCCATTGCATGGCGTCGACGTCGTCCTGGAAGAACTGCATGCCGGCGAAGTGGCCGGCAGCCTTTTTGCCTTTTGCTCCTGCCTTGCCGGCAAAGGGATTCTTGAATTGCCTGGGCACTTCGAGTTGGTCCAGCAGGCCGCGCCGGTGCAGCGCTTCGATGCTGGGCGCGGACAGGCCGCGCAGGCCGAACGGGAGCTGCTTCAGCGGCGAGTGCGGCGCGGCTGATCGTTCCAGCACCAGCACCGAGCAGTTGCGCAATGCCAGTTCGCAGGCGAGGAACAGGCCGACCGGACCGGCGCCGGCAACGATCACGTCATATATAGAGGGGTGTGAGGAAGTCATGCCCTCAGCTTAGCGGCCCCTCAGCGCGCGGGCTTGGACAAACGCGACAACATCAGGCGGCGCGCAAAGGCCGACGGCGTCGTGCCGCTGTAGCGCTTGAATTCGCGGCTCAGGTGCGACTGGTCGGTGTAGCCCAGGTCCTGCGCCAGGCCGGCGAGGCAGGTACCAGGGCTCGTGAACAGCCGGTTGCGCACCTGCTCGAAGCGCATCAGCCCGGAGACGTCCTTGACCGTGTGTCCGGACGACTGCTTGAACTTGCGCTCCAGCGTGCGCACGGACGCATGTGCGGCCGCGGCCACCGCGCTGACGGGCAGCGTGCCGTTTGCTGCACTCATCACGGTTCCAGCTTTTGACAGCACGCGGTCCAAGCTGGGCGTGTGCGTGTCGACGAAGAACGTTGCCAGGCAGGCGATGGCGTCTTTGATACGGCCGGCGTCGACGTGCCGCGCCAGCGTGGCTTGCAGTCCGGCGATAGGATGCTCGAACATGTGCACTTGCGCGTCGTGGGCAGGCAGGCCGAGCAGGTCGAACACGGCCCAGGGATGGCAGCGCACGGCGAGGATGTCGAGCCGGCCATCCGCGCGCAAGGTCGCGGGCTGGTTCAGCAGGCCCATCATGAAGGGCGATGGCAGGTGCTGCCACTGTTCATCACGGCAGACACTGCATGCGGCGCCGAAGGTGAAAATGATTTCGACGTAGCCGTCGGGCAGGACCTCGAACGCCGTTGCCGCCGCGTCGGCGTCGCGCCGGTGCCACCAGAAGCACTTGATGGCGTCCCGCAGTGGTGCGGGTGGATCGAATTCGCGATGATGGGCGGTAGCGAAAGGCATGGCTCGAAGGAAGGTCGGGCAGCCAGCATAGCGGACGGTCGCCATACTGGCTTGTACAAACGCGACAATCCTAGCGCATCCCTATCGGCTTGACAGGACGTCGTTTACGTAACAAACTAAGTTACATGAAACGCGACAGCCGACTCTCATCCGTACTCCACGCCCTCCTCCACATGGCGGAGCGCGACGAACCCATGACGTCCGACGCCCTGGCGCTCTGTCTCGGCACCAACCCGGTGGTCGTGCGCCGAACCATGGGCCTGCTGCGCGAAGCAGGCTTCGTGCGCTCGGACCGCGGCCACGCCGGCGGCTGGCGCATCGCCGTCGACCTGGACACTGTCACGCTGCGCCAGCTGCACGAAGCGCTGGGCGAGCCGGCGGTCTTCGCCATCGGCAGCCGCAACGAACATCCCGAATGCCTGGTCGAGCAGGCGGTGAACGCCGCCCTCGACGACGCCTTCGCCGAAGCGGAAGCCCTGCTGCTGCAGCGCTTCCAGGACATCACGCTTGCCGAACTAGCCGCCGACTTCGCGCGCCGGCACGCGGCCAGGCGTTCATCGAGGAGCTAACCATGCAATACGACGTCATCGTCATTGGCGGCAGTTATGCCGGGATGGCTGCGGCCCTGCAGCTGGTGCGGGCACGCAAGGCTGTGCTGGTCATCGATGCCGGGCAGCGGCGCAACCGGTTTGCCATTCATTCGCATGGGTTTCTTGGGCAGGATGGCGTTGCGGCGGGCGAGATTGCGCGTGTGGCGCGCGAGCAGTTGCTGGCGTATCCGACCTTGACCTGGTTCGAGGGCTCGGCGGTGTCTGTTGCCGGTGCGCGCGATGCGTTCACGGTGAGCACTGCCGACGGGCAGGCGCATGCCGGGCGCCGGCTTCTGCTTGCTACTGGGGTGGTGGATCAATTGCCTGAGGTGCCGGGGCTGGCCGAGCGCTGGGGACAGAGCGTGTTTCACTGTCCCTACTGCCATGGCTATGAACTCGAGCAGGGACGCATCGGCGTGATCGCGACTGGTGCGATGTCGGCGCACCAGGCCGAGATGCTGACGGATTGGGGCCAAGTGACGCTGCTGACGCAAGGTGCGGTGGTGCTGGAGCCGGATGTGCGGCGTGCGCTGGAGACGCGTGGCGTGACGATCGAGGATGCGGCGATCGACAGGCTCGATGGGCATGCCGATATCGTGCTGGTGGATGGACGGCGGCTTTCGTTTGCGGGGATGTTCACGGCGCCGCGTTGTTTGCCGGCTTCGGGGCCGCTGGCGGCGCTACTGGGGTGTGAGCTGGAGGAGACGCCGATGGGGGTTCAGGTGCGGACGAATGCTTCCAAGGAAACATCTATTAAGGGCGTGTTTGCTTGCGGGGATGTGGCGCGGGTACCGCATTCGGTGACGCTGGCGGTGGCGGATGGGGCTTGGGCTGGGGTGCAGGTGCATCGGTCCTTGTTGTGGCCGAAGGCGGGCTGAGGCGCCTGAGGGGTCACAATCGTCCTAAAACGTCATGAAGGAGACCACTGACTGCCTCGGGTAAACCAAAGCAGTCTTTTCGAACGATCTAGCGCTGGAGGCTGCACGCCGGCACGCCGGCGATCCACTGTATGTTCAGCAGATTCACGAGATATGCCGTGTTGCGTACCGGCCCTGTGGTCGTGACTTCGGCGCCGTCACCCTTTGCCTTGATCGTGGTGACATAAGATTTTCGATCCGAATCCTTGTCCGTGCCGCTGTAAATCCCGACCGGGAACACTTCGACACGACCGATTTTTTCGACTGCGTCCAGGTCCGCCTGAACCTCGTGGTTCACGGAAAAGATACCGCCTTGGCCAAAACAGGCACTCGAGCGCCGAGCGACGGAACGGTATGCATCCTGGTATCCGAAAGGCGTGGATGCGGTGAAGGAGCGGTCCTCCTCGGAACCCGGTGGCGGTTTGGGTATGCTGGCGCAACCTTGAACCAGGGCGCCACCCAGCAGCGCTGCGACCAGCATCAGCGTGAACTTATGGGAATACATAATAATTTCCTTAGTAAGTTTCGTTATCTAAAATGCAAAATATGCAATTTAGCTTACAATCAGGAAATCATGTCGTCAAGAAACTATTATGTTGCTGTTGTATCCTGTATATGTCTTGATCTGCTGATCACCTAACGAAAAACCCGCGCTCTCACAGGGAGTAACGCGGGCTCGAGGCGGAACCTTGGATCGCTTGATACATGTCTTTGGCGGAGAGAGGGGGAATCCCCTGAGAAACCGCCAAACCCAGTATTCATGCGGGTTTCAGCCCGGCCTGCTCTGCTGTTGTAGACGGAAAAGTATACAGTTACAAAAGCATTGGTGAGCATTGTGACAGCACGGTTTGCGGACTGCAACTCTCACGGTCCCCGACCTTAACTCTTCACTGATCTTCGTGCCACTTATGCATGTGACGGCCGTCGTTGGTGATCACAGCGACCAAAAAGGTTTGCCACAAAAATTCGGGAGGCCACTCGCTAAGCTCACGCCAACGACTCCCCCCGGTGCCTGCTACCTTACTGTCGACCGCTGACCTAATAGCGCCGTGTCTGAGTCACTAAGCTAGGCCACAGCTGTAGGCTCACCGTACAGGCGCTCGATTCTTGTCAAAATACGACCAACTCGACCTGTGCGGGAATTCTTCGGTACTCCGTGTTCAAGTAGCGTAAAAGCTTTCCCGTTGGCGGGGGAACTAAACTGCTGAAATGCTGCGAGAAACTGTCTTGCACTGCTGAGGGTCTGCTGGAGCTGGCTGAATTGCTGCGTCTTTGATCCCAGTTCCCTATCCGACAGCGTGTTCAGGTTCTCCGTCGTTAGTTCTTGCAAAGGCAGGATGACCCTGTACTTCAACTCTTGGGCTATGGTGAATTGCGAAGTCACAACTGATAATCCCTTTATCAGCCCAATCTGCTTGAGGTCTGCCTTTCCGGTCTTAGCTCCCATCGCAGCGCGGAGACGTTTGCTGTCCTCGTCCTCAACAAGAATCCGACCGTCAGACCTAACGCAGGCCTGGAAGACCCGCTCCAAGCCTGAATCACGCTTTATCTCGTTGACAACGTCGTTTATCAGGTTGCCCGCTCCACTCACTTGTTCGTACAAGCCTTTCGCAGCTGTGAGTATTGAGTCTCGGGCGTTCGCCAGTTCCTCTAGCCGATTACGCCTGCTCTGCCGCTCCTCAGCGGCCTTGTACTTCGCCTCGATTTCCGTGAAGAGCACGCCGAATTCACGCTCTCCGCAGTCCTTTCCACAGTGAGTCTCCTTGCCTTCCTTGGTCTTGATGACCCACCCGTTCCAATGCCTCGTCCTACAGCCATTTAACCCACACTCAAGCTGTTCAGCCTTTGTGAATGTGTATTTACCGACGATCCGGTCAAGCTGACTGGTTTCGCAAATCAACGAGGGTTGGTACTTCGCTCGTTTCTGAAACTCTTGTGCCGATTTGAACTGGATAGGGAGAAGGTCTTCAGATTTAGGTGTCGTCATTCAGGAATGTGGTAGTTGAAGTAAGTCAATTGTACTTACTTTCTGTAGTTACTCCTGTGTTTTTGTACAGCCCAAGTGGAAAAATTGCCACACTAAAGGCTTACCGCAAGTTCAAAGGGTGTTTTGAAACGAATTGCTGCGATTCCAAATGGGTATGCCTGATGCGAACCTCGCAACAGTTCCTAAATTCTGGTTCGATAATTTCCTTGCGGAACTCATAACGAACTGGTAAATTGCGAACCTCTTAAAACGAACCAATGGAGTTTCGCAATGCTTGCCCGTCCTTACCTCCGAGCATCCACCGAGGAACAAGACGCTACCCGCGCAAGGGATGACCTGAAGTCCTTCGCCCAAGAGCGCGGCTTGAAGATCGCTGCTTGGTACGTCGAAAACGAGTCGGGAGCGAGCCTGCAGCGCCCCAAGCTGTTTGAGCTGCTGTCGGACAGTGAACCCGGCGACATCCTCCTGATCGAGCAGGTAGACCGTCTGTCGCGTCTGAACGCTGAAGACTGGGCCAAGCTCAAGGCCGAGCTGTCAGCCCGTAGAGTGCGCGTGGTGGCACTCGATCTGCCCACTTCGTGGATGTTGGCCAACCAAGGCGACGAAATGACCGCGAGGATGCTGGAGGCACTCAACGGGATGATGCTCGACATGCTGGCCGCAATCGCCCGCAAGGACTACACAGACCGCCGCAGGAGGCAGCAGCAAGGCATCGAGAAGGCCAAGGCGGCTGGCAGCTTCAAGGGTCGCAAGGAAGACGCCAACCGTAATGAGGCCATCATGACGATGATGAGGAATGGCGACAGCTGGAACACGATCATTGCGGCCACCGGGTGCAGCCGGTCGACACTCTCCAGGCTGGGCCAGAGGATCAAAGCAGAGGCCGAGGTGGAATCAGCCGTATGAAGCCCTAAACCCGTGCAAAGGGCTTTAGCGGCCTCTACGGCTGATCTCTTGAATACGCACTTGCACGGGTTGCTGAGGGGCGCTGGCAGGCGTGCGGAGTTCCTTGATTGAATCGCTCAGGACGGACATCGCGGACCGCAGGAACAAGCCAGCAATTACCAAGCCAACAAAAATGTCCGGCCAACGTGAGGTCAGCCAGTAGCTGGTGCCGGCAGCAAGCAGTACGCCAACATTCGCGATCAGGTCATTCCGTGAGCACATCCAGGTCGAACTCATGTTCAGGTTGTCTGCTCGGTGCCGGAATAGAAGGAAGAAACAGACGAGGTTTGCGGCCAGCGCCAAGGCACCGACAATCCCCATTGCCTCGACAGATGGCATCACAGGCATGATCATCTTGTGAACAGCCTCCGCAAATACTCCGAGGCCAAACAGCAGCATGAAGATGCCCTTCGCGAGTGCTGCCCCAGCCTGCCAGCGCGTCGACTTTGCAAGTACGAACAAACTGAAGCCGTAGACCAACGCATCTCCAAGCATGTCAAGTGCATCAGCCAATAGGGATGTTGACTGGGCAGCAAGGCCAGCAGCCCCTTCCACAAGGAACATGGCCGAATTGATGGCAAGCACGATCCAGAGCACCTTGCTATGTGACGTGCGCAGGGCTTGAATCTCACAACTTTTGCTCTCGCAACAACTTGCCATTTTTGTCCTCACTTCGCCCGAGCCGATCACTGAGACTACCACGTGATTGTACCCGCAGGCCTGAGTTGACGTGATGTCTGGCATTTTCCACTTTTGGAAGGCGGGACTGGAGCGAGGGGCATGATAGGGGCCGATCTTCCATTGGTAGCAGTATAGAAGAAGACAGCCAAGCTGGTGTGCGGTGTCTTTTCCATTGGTAGCAGTATAGAAGAAGGGAGCCGACACACTGGCTCTCCGACTTCACCGAGGGGTCATCGAGGGGGGCGATGATTGCAGTACCTCGACCACCACCTACAAACCACGACTCTGTGGGGGGGTAGGGGGGTAACTTAAAGATTATCCAAAGATCATCTCCAGCTTTTTCTCTGAGTTAGTTATTTTCATGAATTACAACTAAGAATGAAGAACTGAGAATAAATCTTATGGACATCTTGTGGACTCTTTGATCAGCATCTCAAGGATTGTCCACAAGAAAACCATAAGGGAATCTAAAGACCGGCTGTGATTGGGATGTCTTCATCCGGCATGTAGGTGTGTCTCAGTCCAAGGGGGTCTTTAGGTGCTGGTCGCATCGACATTGGGCTGCTCATCGATGTTTAAAAACGGCTACGCCAGCAGGCTCGACCATCTGTCTTTTTCGGCCCAAGCAATCCCAAGCCGATCGTGAGAACCTCAACCGCTTCTCTCGGCGCTGTCTCAATGTGCGCCACAACGAAATCCCCGTTGAGATAGGTCTGCAGACCGTCGAGGAGGCTCTACAGGCGCATGAAGCGGCAAGGATGAAGCGAACCCTGCACGCTCGCGCGGAGGTCTTGTAGAGCCGCTACGCGGACCTGACCGCCCCCGAGCGATCTGCTGCTTGGATCAGTTGTTTTTTGGCTTGGGCGGCTGCACGTCAAACCTGATCTGTTCAATGATGGCCTTCTTGCTTGAGAGCGCCATCTCGCCACGATACCCGCGTACGACTCGGCTTGCTTCTCCAGCGTGGCCCGTGATCACCTCGACGTGCGAAACATGATTGTTGAAGCCATAGTTCAACAACGTATGCCGGAAGGCGTGCATACCGAGAATGCACTGGCCATGCGTTTCATCCCGAAGGCCAGTCTCGCGCAGGAACTCACGAAACCAGTCCTCAGCCGCTGGGCTGGCTTTACCCCTTGTTGGTATCCACTTTGGAAACAGGATCGCAGCCCCTTGCTTCCACACCGCCTCAACGTAAGAAAGGAATCCAAGTTCCAGCAATTGCGAATGAATCGGAACCTTACGCTTCGAGCCAGTCGTCTTTACGCTCTTAGTCACACGCTCATCGGCCTCGGACTCCTCCGTAAAATCAAAGAACCAGATACCCTCTTCCTGCCTGATGTCGCATCGGGGATTCAACTGGCAAATCTCGTTGACCCTGGCACCGGTGTAAAGGCCGATCAGGGGCAACCAGTACTCTGGTGCGGTCTCTGGGCCTACTGCAAATGCCCGGTACTCGCGGCCTTCGAATAGGCGCTTCAGCTCGTCCTTTCGGAACGCCCGCTGTTTGCGCTCGCCCTCCTTCCTTGTTCCCTTGTACTTGATCCCCTCGACGGTCAGGTTCTGTGGGAAGCCAGAGTCACCAAACAGCCGCTTGGCCTCCGCCAGGAAGGGACGAATCGAACCCATGTACGAACCCTCAAACGTCTTGGGAGCCAATGTGACCTCATGCTCCAGCTTGGCCAGCTCCTGAACCGAGATGCGTTTGCGCCGCACATCGTCAGCCCATCGCGGCGGTAGGCAGCACAGCATGTCGAAGTACGCGTCAATCTGCAGCTGACGAATCTGCGACACCGGGACGTCCCCAAGCGACTCAAGGAGCAGCCCAAGTGCGGCCTGATGTTTCTTGAACATCGGCGCCGACTTGTCGTAATTGTCCAAGAAGTGTTTGACGACAAAGCCAAGGGTTACATCTGAACTGGCAACCTCGCTCTTTGGCACAGCCGGCGAATCAACAAACTCACCTTCGTCCCGCTTCTTTTGAATCAGCACTTTCTTCTGCATCGCTTTGGCAAACTCACGAGCGACCTTCCGGAAGTCGGGCGAGCCTGGCTCCAAGTCGTATCCGTGCGCCATCAGCCAATCATTGGCACGATCGGTGAAAGCCGAGTAGTCGCCTTTTGCTGCAGCTAGACGTACAGCCTCTTCGTCCGACACGCCGGGACCTGGGCCAAGCAAGGGGGATTGGGCGAAAACACCAATCAAGCCTTCGTGCCTCAGCTCCTCATCTGCTTGTGCTGCTGACGCGAGCATTGCTTGGGCGATGTAGGCCGCCTGCTGGTCGGTAATGGTCTTGCGAAGCGGTATAGTTGGTAACGCAGCCTCAGCGCGGAGGCGCGCAAATTCACGCTCAAGTTCTGCCTTGCGTGCATGGATCATCCGAGCAGCAAGCGCCTTGTCGGTAGTGCCGAGGTTTTCGGAAACGATGGGGCGGGAGTAGTGCTGCTGGAGGTCTTTCGGAATCCGGTATTGGAACCGGATGTTGCCGTCCTTACGGACGAGCATGCCCTGCGGGTAAGCCATTTGGTTCTTCATGGGGCCAACATTTTAGCCCAATGTATACGGTCGAGTAGTCGAATGACCGGCTTAGAACCTGCTTGGATACTGGATTCCGAATGGAATCAACGGCTTGCGTATACTTGGCGGAGAGAGGGGGACTCTCGTACGACCAGCCAGTTCCGTATCTTTTCCCCTGTAGAGCCAGTGTTTATGCGGGTTCCGCGTTGTTCAGGGCGTGGTTTTGGGGTATGGTTTTGCCCCTCAGACCTTTTCCTACGGAAACACAGAAGCACCGCATGTCCAAGCTACCAAGATACTTAACAATCCGCAAACTCGGCTTCTACGCCGTGATGGAAATCCCCAAACCTGTACGCCCCCTCTTCGACATGAAGCCGCGTTTCCTGCAGTCCCTGCAGACACGAGACCAGCGGCTGGCAGAAAGGCGCCTGCCCATCGTCATAGCCCGCTGGAAGGACCAGATCGAGAAGGCCCAGGGCACTTCAAACGGGTCGACAGGACTCATGTGGGAAATCATGGAATGGCGGAAGGCCATCGACGAAACCTCCGATGAGGTTAGCAAGGAGGTCATTGAGGGTTTGGCTTACGAGTGGGTCGAGAAGCTGGCGGTACAGAAAGGGGTCGATGCTGCGAAAGAAGCACATGGCGTCATCTTCAACAATGTCCAGCCCCTGTCGCCCCACATCGAGGACTGGGCTGCGACCATCACGCATCTCGATGCAAAGACCCAGAGCCTTCACCGACTGGCCGTAACGACCCTGTGCGAGTACTTCAAGACCACGGCCAGAGTCAATGAGGAGAGTGTCGAGGAGTTCCTGCTGTACCTGCGGAATGAGAAGGAACTGTCGGACAAGACGATTGGGATTCGTCTCAGCCCAATCCGCAGCTTCATGCAGTTCATCGACAAGAAGTTCAAGACGCGCTTCCAACCTCTCTTCACCATCAAGGCCTTGCCAAGGGTCGCTACAGCCAAGACGGCGAAGCAGCGGGCATGGGTGCCGTTCACTGCTCAGGAGGTCTCTCGGCTCTGGCAAGCCGCCCTGGAGAAACGCCAGCCGGACAAGGAACTCGCTGACTTCATTGCGTTCGGCGCGTACACCGGCTGCCGTATTGAAGAACTCGCGCAACTGCGCGTACAGGACCTCACTGAAAACGGCAGCTTCCGGGTGACCGACTCGAAGACCGCAGCGGGGATTCGCGAGGTGCCGATTCACCCAGCGTTGTCGGGCCTCGTGGAACAACTGAAAGAAAAAAACACCGATGGGTTCCTGCTGCGCGGCAGCGATGAGGGGGCGTTCGGCAAACGCAGTGACGCGGTGGGGAAGCGATTTGGCAAGCTGAAAACAAAGTTGGGGTTTGGCCCGCAGCATGTCTTCCACTCGATCCGAAAGACGGTCGTGAGCCAACTCGAACAGGCCGGGGTCAGCGAGAACACTACTGCGGACCTTGTGGGCCACGACAAGCCGAGGATCACCTACGGCCTGTACTCGGCTGGGGCAAGCCTAAAGCAAAAGGCCGAGGCACTCGCGCTGGTGAAGTACGAAAACGGGCTGGCGCATCCGGCCTGATCGGTTGGCATGCCGGAAACCGTTGGTGCGCCAAGAAGAAACGCCGCCAAAGCCGCCAAGACCCGCATGGACAGTGGGTCTCGGTGGTCTCACGTTCCTTCTTGCCGTGCAAAATGAACGCCCTGCTGTGACTCGCTCATGGGTTCGCAAGTAGGAACGGGACGAGCTGGCACCGGTTGGTTACGGCGCCTGCATAGTGAACCCCAGCGAGAGACGTCCCCGGCTTGCGCTGCTGATTCAGAACTCCGGTTCCTCGATCTTCGGTGGGACGAAGGGTCTCTCAATACTGGCCTCGTTCAGCATCTCTTGGACATGCGCGATCATCTCAGCACGCAGCTCCCCCCGCAGGGCTGTAAGCCTAGCTGCGATCTGTTCGGCCAGCTCACGGGTTTCCCGCTGGAGCATCTCGGTCTGCGTCTCGGGCACGGGCTGATTCCATTCCATGTTCATTCCCTCTTCATCGCTGCTCATCCGGGCCGCAATCTTTGGGAAATCCCTGAGCATCCAGTTGCGGATGGTTGTCTTGCCCTTGCCAATCTCAGCACCGATTTCTGCATACGACATGAAGCCTTTGCTCTTGCGGTACTTCCTCGCCCTCATGAACAACCGGAACACGTTGCGAAGCTCCGAGTTCTTCAGGGGGAGACCATGCCGCAAGTTCGCCTCGGCAGCCGCCCAGTAAGCATCCTCGATGTTCGACTGCACAACTGTGGCCTTGGTGAACGAGTGGCCGTTCGCTTCGGCGGCTGCAAGGCGGTGCCAACCGTCGACGAGGTAAAGCGCCTCCCCAACTTGGTGGATCGTCACGGGCGGGAACTGCTGGCCCATGTCCATCTGGGCTGTGTACCGCTTCACTGTTGCAGCGTCCAGTCCCTTACGTGGCTGCAGCTCCTTGCTCTTGACGATCCGGGTAATGAAAACGTCAACGACCTCACCGGGTGGGTGAGTCTCGTTACTTGTGTCGTGTGTTGCTACTGCGGACGTCATTCAGGTTCTCCACCTTCTCCAGTTGTTCAAAGGCCATGTCGATCATGACCGCCAGTACTTGGTTGTTGTTCAGCGTCCGGCCTTGGTCGGCAAGGTGGCGCTGGGTTGCCTTGAGCTTGTCAAAAGTTGACACGGGGAAGCTGACCTCCCGGAAGACCCGCTGTTCTCGGGGCTGGTTGTTCTGTTTCGTGTTCATGTTGTGTGGTTACTTCAGTTCATTGAGTTGTTCGTAAAGCTGGCGCTGCTCGGCCTGCTGTTGTTGGCGCTCGTTGGCTTCGAGCTTGGCGACCATAAGTCCGGCCACGCCGAAGGTCTGCTGCAGAATCCCGGCAAGGAACGCCACGGTCCTCGGTGGCACATCCCGGTAGACCTTTTTGGTCTTGCCCAGCTTGTGGTCGTAGTATTCGCCGACAGCCACAAAGTCCAACGAGCGCACGCGCCTGACGAGCTGGAAGCCGAACGCCTTGTCATCAGCAAACCTGCGCGGTTGCCAGTCCTGCATGAGATAGACCGCGAGAATGATCTCGACGACCTTCCGTGGTTCGACGCTGTCCAGCCGTGCCAGATGGCGCCACGCCTCGCGGTGGTGTCGGACGTAGGGGACGCCAGCCTGGACCTGCTGGGTGTGCTCCTGGGCCTTCCTGACGAGCGCCAGCCAGTAATCGTCCAGCTTGGCCCAGACAGGGCTTGCAGCGTTCTTCCTGACCCTCTCGCGGACGGTCTTGAGATACGGCGTGAGTTCGTGGACGGAGACGGCCACCTGCATGGGGTGCCCGTGGCGTTCAAGGTTCCGTTTGTGTCGATTGCAGTGTTGGGAGCGCCCAGCCGGAGGCCGAGCGCAAGATGGGGTCTTGCATGTCATGGTTGTAATCTGATCGGGAAAGTAGTGGCCTTCCCCAGACAGACAGGGAAAGCACAAAAACAAATGAGGAATTGGCAAGGGTGAGCAGGTCGAACCTGTCACAAGGTCGGGCGGCTGAAGCAAATGCCTGCGAACAGAACTTCGCGTAACTCGCGGGTACCTTTCCTGTAGTGCGGCCGATGAACAAGTTC
>Ga0308160_10002285_pt1 | contig 23708 bp, 18 predicted proteins | sample PhyFR1_FD_201036 | JGI IMG/M metagenome (GOLD analysis project Ga0308160, IMG submission 201036) | Phyllosphere microbial communities from UC Gill Tract Community Farm, Albany, California, United States - DLSLF.R1 | ecosystem: Host-associated > Plants > Phyllosphere > Unclassified | place: USA...
TGGCGCGCCTCCTACGGCAAGACCATCAGCCGCGCCTCGCTGTCGATCATCGCGGCCCAGACGGTCATTCCGAACATGTTCGACAACAGCGCGACCTCGGGCAACCCGAACCTGAAGCCGCAGCAGTCGAAGAACCTGGATTCGAGCCTGGAGTGGTACTTCAAGCCGGGCAGCCTGCTGTCGGCGGCGCTGTTCCGCAAGGAGCTGACCGACGCCACCGTGTCGACCACGACCCAGACCACCTTCGGCGCCCTCGGCCTGCCCGATACCGCGCTCGGCGCGATCTTCCAGGATGCCAACGGCCGCGTCGACCCGAACCTGCCGATGACGCTGCGCACTTACACCAACGCCGGCAAGCAGACCCTGAAGGGTTACGAGCTGTCGTACCAGCAGGACTTCACCTTCCTGCCCGATCCCTTCAAGGGCTTCGGCGCGCTGGCCAGCTACACCCACATCGATCCCTTCAACAGCATGAAGTGGATCACCAATGCGGGCAAGGAAATCGAAGTCAACTCGGTGCCGAAGTACGCCTACAGCTTCACCAGCTACTACGAGCGCGGGCCGCTGGCGATGCGCCTCTCGTACAACTACAAGGGCAAGTCGCTGCACGGCGACAACCCGAAGAACAACGGCGATGACCTGATCCGCTGGCGCGGTCCGCGCGGCTACCTGGACGGCACGATCAGCTACAAGCTGACCGAGAACCTGGAGCTGCGCCTGGACGCCCTGAACATCACCAACACGCTGGCCTACGATTACTTCGAGGATGCGACCGGCCGCTACGGCGAGGGCAAGCGCACCCGTATGGACTATGCGAAGTACGACGGGCGCACGATCAAGATCGGCATCCGCGGCAAGCTGTGATGCGGGGGGCTTGTCTGTTAGTGGCCACCTGCCTGCTGGGTGGTTGCGCTGCACAGTCTCCGGTCACGTTCAGCGAGGTAGGGCAGGGCTGGGCCGGCAATTCGGTCAACGTGGCGGTGTTCCGCAAGAATGCGCTGGTGAGCGACGGTACGTTCCAATACATCGCTTGGTACGACGCGGACGGCCACGTCGTGCTGGGCCAGCGCCGGCTCGGCAGCGATGCCTGGACCGTCCAGCGCACCGGCCATCGCGGCAGCCTGCTAGACGCCCACAATGCGATCAGCATCATGGTCGACGGCGCCGGCGTGCTGCACATGGCCTGGGACCACCACAACAACGGCCTGCACTATGCCCGGGGCGTGGCACCGGGCAGTCTGGACCTGCGTGAGGCGAAGATGGTCGGGCGCGACGAACGATCGGTGTCCTACCCGGAATTCTTCCGCCTGCCGGACGGCGGCCTGCTGTTCCTGTACCGCGACGGCGGCTCGGGGCGCGGCAATCTGGTGCTGAACAGCTACGACGGCGCGGGCGGCTGGCGCCGCGTCGCCGACAACCTGATCAGCGGGGAAGGGCGCCGCAACGCCTACTGGCAAGCCTGCGTCGATGCGCAGGGCACGATCCACGTGTCCTGGGTATGGCGCGAGACGCCGGACGTGGCCAGCAACCACGACATGGCCTATGCCCGCTCGCGCGACGGCGGCGCCAGCTGGGAGGACGCCGACGGCAAACCGTATGCCCTGCCGATCACCGCCGCCAGTGCGAGCTATGCCGCGCGCATCCCGCAGAACAGCGAATTGATCAACCAGACCTCGATGGCGGCGGACGGTGCCGGCCATCCCTACATCGCCAGCTACTGGCGCGAGGCGGATGACAAGCGGGCCAGCCAGGTGCCGCAGTACCGGGTGCTGTATCACACCGGCACCGCATGGCGCCGGCTCGACCTGGATTTCCGCCGCACGCCGTTTTCCCTGAGCGGCATGGGCACCAAGGCGATCCCGGTTGCGCGGCCGCAGATCCTGGTCGACCAGACCGGCACCGATCCGGGCGGGCTGCTGGTGTTCCGCGATGCCGAGCGCGGCGAACGGGTGTCGGTGGCGCGGGTCGCCAGTTTTACGCATCCGCGCTGGAGCGTCGCGGACCTGGACAGTGCGGCGGTCGGCGCCTGGGAACCGACCTATGACAGCGAATTATGGCGGCGCCAGGGCCTGCTGCACCTGTTCGTCCAGCCGGTGCGGCAGGTCGACGGCGAAGGGGTGGCCAGCGTGCCGCCTTCCACGGTGCGCGTGCTGCAGTGGCAGCCGCCCCAACGATAAGGATTTCACGCAAATGACGAGACGACTCACCCTGAAACTTGCCGTGGCCGGCATGGCCCTTGCTGCCAGCGGCGGCGCCCTGGCCTTGTCCACCGCTCCGGTCTCGCGCGCCCAGGTGCTGGCAGCGCTGGCCCGCGCCAACGCCTACTGGCAGCGCAACAACAAACCCGAGCAATGGCCGTTCTGGGACGTGGCCGCCTACCACACCGGCAACATGGCGGCCTACGCGCTGACCCGCAACGAAGCCTACCGCGTCTATTCCACCGCCTGGGCGGAACATAACCGCTGGCGCGGCGCCGCCTCCGACGACAAGGCGGCCTGGAAGTACACCTACGGCGAAACGCCCGAGCACGTGCTGTTCGGCGACTGGCAGGTCTGCTTCCAGACCTATATCGACCTGTACGAATTCGACGGCCGCAAGGACCCGCGCCGCATCGCCCGCGCGCGCGAGGTGATGGAATACGAAATGAGCACGGCCAACAGCGATTACTGGTGGTGGGCCGACGGCCTGTACATGGTGATGCCGGTGATGACCAAGCTGTACAAGGCCACCGGCGACCGCCGCTATCTCGACAAGCTGCGCGAATACTTCAACTATGCGGACAAGCTGATGTACGACACGGAGGCCGGCCTGTACTACCGCGACGCCAAGTACATCTACCCGAAGCACAAGGCCGCCAACGGCGGCAGGGACTTCTGGGCGCGCGGCGACGGCTGGGTGTTCGCCGGCCTGGCCAAGGTGCTGGCCGACCTGCCTGCCGACGATCCGGCACGGCCGCTGTTCGTCGAGCGCTTCAAGCGCATGGCGGCTGCGTTGAAGCCGGTGCAGCAGGCGGACGGCTACTGGACCCGCAGCCTGCTCGATCCGGCCCAGGCACCGGGACCGGAAAGCAGCGGCACCGCCTTCTTCACCTATGCTTATGCCTGGGGTATCAACAACGGCTACCTCGACAAGGCGGACTACATGCCGGTGGCGCTGCGCGGCTGGCGCTTCCTGAGCGAGGTCGCGCTGCAGGCCGACGGCAAGGTCGGCTACGTCCAGCCGATCGGCGAACGCGCGATTCCCGGCCAGGTGGTCAACCAGGATTCGACCGCACCGTTCGGCGTCGGCGCCTTCCTGCTGGCCGCGTCCGAGATGGCGCGCCTGGTCTCGCAATAACCGGATGGAGTGCAGATGACGACAGATCTTCCACGCCGCCGCCTGCTGCAGGGTGCGGCCGCCGCAGCAGGGTCGGCGCTGCTGCCGATGAGCGCAAGCGTGCTGGCCGCCGGCTCGCAGCGCTTCGCCATCGGCGACCAGGACTTCCTCCTCGACGGCAAGCCGCTGCAGATCCGCTGCGGCGAAATGCACTTCGCACGCGTGCCGCGCGAGTACTGGCAGCATCGCCTGAAGCTGATCAAGGCGATGGGCCTGAACACCGTGTGCGCCTACCTGTTCTGGAACTACCACGAGTGGCGCGAAGGGAACTACGACTGGACCGGCCAGCGCGACGCCGCGGCGTTCTGCCGCCTTGCGCAGCAGGAAGGCCTGTGGGTGATCCTGCGTCCCGGCCCGTATGCCTGCGCCGAATGGGAAATGGGCGGCCTGCCGTGGTGGCTGCTGAAACAGCCCGGCGACGCCTTTTTGCGCACCCGCAGCGACGCCTTCATGCAGCCGGCGCAACGCTGGCTGCGCGAAGTCGGGCGCGTGCTGGGCGCGCAGCAGGTGACGCACGGCGGCCCCATCCTGATGGTGCAGGTCGAGAACGAATACGGCTTCTTCGGCAACGACCTGGATTACATGCGCGTGCTGCGCCAGGCCACGCTTTCTGCCGGTTTCGACGTGCCGCTGTTCCAGTGCAATCCGACCAATGCGGTGGCCAAGACCCACATCCCGGAACTGTTCTCGGTGGCGAACTTCGGCACCGACCCGGCCAGCGGCTTCAAAGCATTGACGGCGCTGCAGAAAGGGCCGCTGATGTGCGGCGAATACTATTCGGGCTGGTTCGACACCTGGGGCGCGCCGCACCGCCGCGGAGGCGTCGAGGGTGCAGTCGCCGACATCGCCACCATGCTGAAGGCGAACGGCTCGTTCAGCCTGTACATGGCGCACGGCGGCACCACTTTCGGCCTGTGGGGCGGCTGCGACCGCCCATTCCGGCCCGACACCACCAGCTACGACTACGATGCCCCGATCGGCGAGGCCGGCTGGATCGGCGACAAGTTCGACGCCTACCGCAAGGCGATGACGCCCTTCCTGGCGCCGGGCGAGACGCTGCCGGCACCGCCGCCGCGCATGGCCGTGATGACGATCCCGCCGTTTGCGCTGGGCGAGTCGGTGCCGGTAGCGGCCAGCCTGCCGGCGCGCGCCATCAAGGACGTAGCGCCGCGCCCGATCGAGCAGTACGACATCAGCCGCGGCCTGGTCGCCTACCGCGTGACGCTGCCTGCCGGACCGGCGGGCGTGCTGGAAGCGGCCCGGGTGCGCGACCTGGCCTGGGTCGAGGTCGACGGCAAGCCGGCCGGCACCATGGACACGCGATATCGCCGCTTCAAGGTCGACATCCCGGCGCGCAGCAAACCGGCGGTCGTCGACATCCTGCTGTACACGATCGCGCGCGTGAACTTCGGGATCGAGGTGCATGACCGCAAGGGCCTGCACGGGCCGGTCGTGTTCCGGGTTGCCGACGGTTCCGCGACGCCGGTCGAGAACTGGGAGATCCGCGCGATCGACTTCGATGCCGATGGGGTGCTGCCGGCGCTGTCGTTCAAGCGAGGTCGCAGCAAGGGTGCCGCGTTCTGGCGCGGCGGCTTCGAAGCGGCGCGCACGGCGGATACCTTCCTCGACATGTCCGGCTGGGGCCAGGGCATCGTCTGGATCAACGGGCGCTGCCTCGGTAGATACTGGAGCATCGGCCCGACCCAGACCATGTACCTGCCGGGGCCGTGGCTGCGGCGCGGTCGCAACGAGGTCGTGGTGCTGGACCTGACCGGCCCGCGCGAGGCACGCATCGCCGGCCTCGCCGAGCCGATCCTCGACCAGCTGCACCGCGAGCGCGACCTGCCGCATCCGTCCAGCACGGCGGCGCTGCATCTGGACGGCGCGAAGCCGGTACACGAGGGCGAGTTCGCGCCCGGCTCCAGCACGCAGGACGTGCGTTTTGTGGCGCCGGTGAATGGCCGCCAGTTCTGCCTGGAGTCGCTGGACGCCTTCGACGGCAAGCAATACGCGGCCGTGGCCGAGCTGGCGCTGCTGGGCACTGACGGCAAGACCATCGAGCAATCCGCATGGACCATCGCCTATGTGAGCAGCGAGGAAGCGAACAAGGAAGACGGCGGTGCGCTGAATGCGATCAACGGCCAGAACAGCGACTACTGGCACACGGCCTACAGCAGCGGCAACTCGAAACACCCGCACCGCATCGTGATCGACCTCGGCAAGAGCGTCGAGGTGGCCGGCCTGCGCTACACGCCGCGCCAGGGCAGGGACGACGTGACCGGCCGCATCCGGCATTACCGCGCCTACGTGGGCGAGCGGCTGGTTACGGGCAACTAATAACAGGAGACTGGATGAAACGACGACACTTCATGGGATCGCTGATGGCCGGCAGCCTGGCCACGGCCGGCGCCGGCATCGTTGACGCTGCTGCAGCCACCCCGCCCGCATCCGCAGCGGGCAACGACCGTGCCTACCTGGTCGGCCTGCTGCAAAAGATGGCCGATCCGGTGCTGACCAACATGGCGCGCGGCGAGCTGCATAAAAACTTCGCGCTCGAACTGAGCCCGACCTGGGACGGGCGCGACCCGAAAGTCGCCTACCTCGAATGCTTCGGCCGCCTGATCGCCGGCCTCGCGCCCTGGCTGGCGCTGCCCGACGACGCCACGCCCGAAGGCCGCACCCGCGCGCGCCTGCGCCAGGCGGCGCTGCAGAGCTACGCGCACTCGGTCGACCCCAACAGCCCCGACTACCTGGCCTGGCGCGGCCACGGCCAGGCGCTGGTCGATTCGGCCTACTTTACCAACGCCCTGATGCGCGCCCCAAAGGCCTTGTGGGAGCCGCTCGACGCCACCACCAAGGCGCGCATCGTCGCCGAAATCAAGGGGCTGCGCCGCATCGAGCCGCCCTACATCAACTGGATGCTGTTCGCCGCGATGAACGAAGCCTGGCTGCTGTCGATCGGCGAAGAAGCCGACCCGATGCGCACCAACGTCGCCATCCGCAAGATCAACGAGTGGTACGTCGGCGACGGCTGGATCAAGGATGGCGAAGCCTTCCACTTCGATTACTACAGCGCCTTCGTGATGCAGCCGATGCTGCTCGAGATCCTGGAAGTGCTGGAACAGCACAAGGCGCCGTTCTGGAACGGCAAGCCGGCCGAGCTGCGCGCCCAGGCGCTGAAGCGCATGCAGCGCTATGCCGAGCACCTGGAGCGCTTCATCTCGCCGACCGGCTCGTACCCGCCGATCGGCCGCTCGCTGACCTACCGCACCGCCGCCTTCCAGCCGCTGGCGCTGCTGGCCTGGCGCAAGCAGCTGCCGGCCAGCCTGCCGGAAGGGCAGGTGCGGGCGGCGCTGCAGGCGGTGCACAAGGCGGTATGGAGCGAGCCGAGCAACTTTACGAAGGATGGGTATCTGACCATCGGCTTCGTCGGGCACCAGCCGACGCTGGGTGACTGGTATTCGAACAACGGCAGCATGTACATCGCATCCGAGAGCTTTTTGGCGCTGGGGCTGCCGGCGACGGATTCCTACTGGACCAGTGCGGCACAGGACTGGACGCAGAAGAAGGCGTTTGCCGGGCAGACCTTCAAGAAGGATTATCCGGTGGATTATTGACGACGGCCACTCTTGGTCCGGCAGGCCGGCCTCGTCTTGTATAATGCTGGCTGCATCAGGGACTCGATCGAGTCCCTGGATTGCTACCCCTCTCTCATCATACCCATGTAGCGACAAGCGAACCTCCCAACCGTTCAACACGGCTTCCAATGCGGAGGTTCCCAGGCATGGGCGCGCGCATCGCTTCGGCGTGCGTGCGCATTCAATATTCACTGCACGTACCGATTCCGGATTGTCATCGATGATTAGTAACGCCTTTCGAGAAGAGTGGTTCTCGAACCCACAAAAAAACATTCTCGCCGGCCTCACCACCGCATTTGCGCTGGTCCCCGAATGCATTGCCTTCGCCCTGGTCGCCCAGCTCAATCCGCTGATGGGGCTGTACGGCGCCTTCATCATCTGCGCGCTGACCGCCATCTTCGGTGGCCGGCCCGGCATGATTTCCGGAGCGGCCGGCTCGATGGCGGTGGTGATCGTCGCCCTGGTCGTCCAGCACGGCGTGCAGTACCTGCTGGCGACCGTGGTCCTGGGCGGCATCCTGATGGCGGCGTTCGGCCTGCTCCGGCTCGGCAAGCTGATTCGCATGGTGCCGCATCCGGTCATGCTCGGCTTCGTCAACGGCCTGGCGATCATCATCGCGATGGCCCAGCTGGAACACTTCCGCGAAGCGACCCCGCAGGGCCACCAGTGGCTGCAGGGCATGCCGCTGTGGATCATGTGCGGCCTGGTCGCGCTGACCATGGCCATCGTCTACCTGCTGCCGCGCGTCACCAGGGCGGTGCCGCCGGCGCTGGTTGCCATCCTCGGCGTCGGCCTGCTCGGGTATGGCCTGCACTTGCCGACCCGGACCCTGGGCGACCTGGCGCAGATGGCCGGCGGCCCGCCGGCCCTGCACATCCCGGCCGTGCCGCTGACGCTGGAGACGCTGCGCATCATCCTGCCGTACGCCTCGTTGATGGCGCTGGTCGGCCTGCTCGAGACGCTGCTGACCTTCAACCTGACCGACGACATCACCAACACCCGCGGCCAGCCCAACCGCGAATGCATCGCCCTCGGCGCCGCGAACATCGCTTCCGGCTTGTTCGGCGGCATGGGCGGCTGTGCCATGATCGGCCAGACCATGATCAACCTGAGTTCGGGCGGCCGCTCGCGCCTGTCCGGCCTGGTGGCCGGCGTGATGATCCTGCTGTTCGTGCTGTTCCTGTCGCCGCTGATCGCGCATATCCCGCTGGCGGCGCTGGTCGGCGTGATGTTCGTGGTGGCCCAGGAAACCTTTGCCTGGGGCTCGCTGCGCGTGCTCGGCAAGGTGCCGAAGCAGGACGCGATCGTCATCGTCGCCGTGACCGTCATCACCGTGTTCACCGACCTGGCGACCGCTGTGCTGTGCGGCATCGTGATCGCCGCGCTCAGCTTCGCCTGGCAGCATGCGCTGGAGATGCGTGCCGAGGTCGACGACGGCGCAGCCGGCGTGCGCACCTACCGCCCGCATGGCACCCTGTTCTTCGCCTCGGCAGCCCGTTTCCAGGAACTGTTCGCGCTGGCGAGCGACCCGGCGCGGGTCGTTCTCGACTGCCGCCACCTGCACATGGCGGACCATTCGGCCATTGCCGCCATGGAAAGCCTGTACGAGCGTTACGAAAAAGCGGGCAAACACTTGCAGGTGGTGCACCTGTCGCCACGCAGCCAGGCGCTGCTGCAGCGTGCCGGGGTCGACGTCGCTGCCTGAGGTCCCCATGGCCAGGGCCGGGGTTTATACTGGCGCCATGAACCCGACCCGCTGCACCTGGGCCAACATGGCCAATCCACGCTACCTCGCCTACCACGACAACGAGTGGGGCGTGCCCTGCCACGACGAGACCACGCTGTTCGAGATGCTGAACCTCGAAGGCGCGCAGGCCGGGCTGTCGTGGGAGACCATCCTCAACAAGCGCGACAATTACCGCATCGCCTTCGACGGCTGGGATGCGGCAAAAATCGCCGGCTACGACGACGCCAAGGTGGCCGCACTGCTGGCCAACCCCGGCATCGTGCGCAACCGCCTGAAGGTGGCGGCCGCGATCAACAATGCGCGCGCCTACCTGCGCCTGCGCGAGGAAGGCCTGAGCCTCGACCGTTACCTGTGGTCTTGGGTCGGCCACGCGCCGGTCGTGAACGACTGGCCGGATGGCGATCGTCCGGCCAGGACCGAGCTGTCCGACCGCTTGTCGAAGGACCTGGCGAAACGCGGGTTCAAGTTCGTCGGCTCGACCATCGTGTATGCCTACATGCAGGGGATCGGGATGGTCGACGACCACGACCGCGCCTGCTTCTGCCGCCAGCGGCGTTGACGAGGTGAGCATGGATTACCGCAGCGTATGGCATGGCCGCGAGCGCTGTACCGTCCTCGATGCGGCCCACGACGAAGAGCGCCTGAAGGTCCTGATCGACGTGTGGCGCACCGATCCGCAGCGCTCGCCGCACCTGCACGTGATCGCGCTGTGCGGCCACCTGATGCCCGGTATGCACCGCATGCCGCAGGCCGAGCCGGGTTTGACGGTCGACCTGGTCAACGCACCCATCGACACGGCGCTGGCCCAGCTCGCCGCACGCGTCGATCTGTTCCGCCTGCGCGGCCTGGAAGACGCCGGCGAAGGCTTCGTGCGGTCGGTGGCGCGGCTGGCGACGGGCGATGCGCGCCTGGTCGGCCAGGGACTCACCGCGGCGCAGATCGCCGCGCTGGAAGGGCAGGGCTTCGTGTTCGACGCGGTCGACGCCAAGACCGGCCCCGGCGTGCGCTGCGCGCGTTTTGCCAGCCGCAAGCCGCGGCCGCCCGCGCCGCCGGTGCCGGAGCGGCGCGCGATCGTGCTCGGGGCCGGCATTGCAGGCAGCGCCGCCTGCGAGCGCCTGTGCGCGCGCGGCTGGCAGGTGACGCTGGTCGAGCGCCATGCGCGGCCGGCGATGGAAGCGTCCGGCAACCGCGCCGGCATCTTCATGCCGCTGCTGTCGCGCGACGACAATATCCCGACGCGCCTGACCCGCGCCGCCTACCTGTTCGCGCTGCGCCACTGGGCCAAGCTCGGCGGTGTCGGCGCGGCGATCGAGGGCCAGGCCTGCGGCGTGCTGCAGCTGGCGCGCGATGCCGACCATGCCGCGGTCCAGCGCGCCATCGCGCGCGATGCAGCTTACCCTGCCGAATTCGCCGAGTGGCTGGAGCAACCGCAGGCCGAGGCGCTGCTCGGGCTGCCGGCGCCGGATGGCGGCTGGCTGTTCCGCCAGGGCGGCTGGGCGCGGCCCGGCAGCGTCTGCGATGCGCTGCTGGCCGCGTGCGGACGGCGCGTCGAGCAGCGCTTCGGCGTCGGCAGCGTGACGGTGGAACGGGTCGATGGCCAGTGGGTAGTCAGGGATGCCAAGGGCGAACTGGTTGCCCACGCGCCCAACCTGATCCTGGCGAATGGCGCCGGCGCGGCTTCTCTGCCGCAGGCGGCAGATCTGCCCCTGAGCGCGCTGCGCGGCCAGGTCAGTCACGTGCCGGCCGGGATGCTGCCGGCGCTGCCGGTGGTGCTGTGCCGCGAAGCCTACCTGACACCCGCGTCGGATGGCATCTGCAGCGCCGGCGCCACCTACGACCTCGATCCGGATCCGGCGCTATCGCCCGCCAGCCACCAGGAAAACCTGGAGCGTTTGCGCGGCCTGCTGTCCGATCCGCATGCCGCCGAGGGCGCGCCGCTGCAGGGCCGCGTCGGGTTCCGCTGCATCGCGCCGGACCGCCTGCCGCTGGTCGGCCGCCTGCCCGACTTCGATGCCGCCGGCAGCACCGAGCGCCTGCGCGACGTGCCGCGCCATCCCGGCCTGTACGCGCTGCTGGGCTATGCCTCGCGCGGCCTGATCTGGGCCGGCCTGGGCGCCGAACTGCTGGCCGCGCAGATCGAGGGCGAGCCGCTGCCGCTGGAGATGACGCTGGTCGATGCGCTCGATCCAGCGCGCTTCGTGTTGCGCGCACGCCGCAATCCACGCGGACCGCAAGCAAACGACGTTTGATTTCCACCGAGAAATTTTGCCAGCCAAATGTATAATTGGCGTAGGGCAATATTTTACGAATGGGGTGGACATGGACGACACGCCGAACGCGCACGAGCTGTTCCTGTTCCTGGCATCGACCGCGCACGACATGAAGAACTCGATCAGCGTGCTGTCCGGCACGCTGGAGCGCCTGCTGGTGAATGCGTCCCCGCGCACCGAATCCGCCTATCCGCAGATGGCGCACATGCTGTACCAGACCAAGCGCCTGAACGACAACCTGATGCAGCTGCTGGCCCTGTACAAGCAGGTCGGCACGCCGGCCTACCCGTTCGACGTCCAGCCGCTCGCGCTGGGGCACCTGGTGGACCAGGTGGTGTCGATCGAACGGGTGCTGCTGCAGTCGCGCGGCATCCACCTGGAACTCGACTGCGACCCGCAACTGATCTGGCACCTCGACGAGGACCTGGTGGTCGGCGTGCTGTCGCATGCGGTCAACAACGCCGTCCACTACACCTGCGACCGCGTGCGCCTGGCGATCCGCGAGCAGGACGGCTGGCTCGAACTGCGGGTCGAGGACAACGGCCCGGGCTACCCGCCGGCGCTGTTGAGGGCAGGCGAGATCGCCACGCGCGAGACCGCCGGCGGCGTCAACTTCCTCACCAACAGTGCCGGCCTCGGCCTGTACTTTTCCAGCGAAGTCGCCAAGATGCACCGCCATCGCGGACGCCATGGGACGCTGCGCCTGGAAAACGGCGGCAAGTACGGCGGCGGCTGTTTCATCCTGCGCCTGCCATGAGTGCCACGCATCCTGTCGCCACGCCGCTGCTGTCGGTGACGCCGGCCAGCATCGACCAGGTCGACTGGGCCGACAAGCACTACCTGGTGGTCGACGATTTCGTCGGCGTGCGCCAGCTGCTGCGCGAGAGCCTGCGCAGCCTGGGCGCCAGGAACATCGACCAGGCATCGTCCGGCGGCGAGGCGATGGGGCTGCTGGCGCGGGTCCGCTACGACGTGGTCCTGTGCGACTACAACCTGGGCGACGGCAAGAACGGCCAGCAGGTGCTGGAAGAGGCACGCGTGCGCAACCTGGTCAATCCGAGCACGGTGTGGCTGATGGTATCGGCCGAGAAGAGCGTGGAATCGGTGATGGGCGCGGCCGAGCACCAGCCGGACGCCTACCTGATCAAGCCGATCACCGAAGGCGTGCTGTTGAGCCGCCTGAACCGGGTGTGGCACAGGAAGCAGGTATTCCGCCTGATCGACCAGGCCTGCGCCGAGAAGGACTACCTGCGCGCCGCCCGGCTGTGCGACGACCAGATCGCGGTCGACAAGGTGCATGAACTCGACCTGCTGCGCATGAAGGCCAGGCTGATGGAGAGAAGCGGCCAGCCCACGCGCGCACGCGAAGTCTACGAGCACGTGCTCGCGCAGCGCGAATACCAGTGGGCGCGTGCCGGCCTGGCCAAGATCCGCATGGCCAACGGCGAATTCGAACAGGCGCGGCAAGCCTTCCAGGGCGTGATCGCGGAGAACCGCTATTACATCGACGCCTACGACCAGCTGGCGCTGTCCTACCAGAACATGGGCAAGCTGGAAGAAGCCTGCGCGATCCTGGAGCGCGCGGCCAAACTGTCGCCGAATTCCGTCACGCGCCAGCGCAACCTGGGCCATCTTGCGCTCAAGCTGGGCAACATGCCGATGGCCGAGAAGGCGTTCAGGAAGTGCATCGCCATCGGCGAATACTCGATCATGAAGACGCCGGACGCCTATCTCGGGCTGGCGCGCGTATGCGGCCAGAAGAACGATCCGAAGGAGGCGCTGCAATTGCTGCTGCTGGCGCAGCGCGAATTCGTCCACGAGCACGCCGACATCCAGCTGCGCGCCAAGATCACCGAAGGCCTGGTCTACCACGAGAGCGGCGACTACCGGCGCGCGCGCAAGGCCGGCGACGACCTCGAGGCCATGCTGAAAGCATCGCCGGCGCGGCCCGACATCCCGACCTGCCTGGAACTGGCCACCCTGCTGTTCGCGGTGGGCGTGAAGGAAGCGCCGGTCGAGCTGCTGCGCTACGTGATCCGCAACAACCACGACAATCCGCTGCTGCTCGACGAGATCCAGAAAATCTTCGACAAGGCGCGCATGGGCGAGGAAGGCCTGGCCATGATCCGCGCCTCGAAGAAGGAAGCGGCGGACCTGATGAACCAGGGCGTGCTGCTGTGGAAGACCGGCAAGCTGGGCGAAGCGGTGGCCTGGATGCGCGACGCGCGCAAGGCGGTGCCGAACAACCAGCGCATCCTGTTCAATGCGGCCCAGGTGATGGTGTCCTGCCTGCAGCAGCAGGGCTACGATGCGGCGCTGTCCGCCGAGGCCTACGAGATCCTGCACCACGTCGACCATTTGCTGCCGGGGCAGCAGCGCTTTGCGCAGTTGATGGAGCAGCTGGCGCAGTTGCAGCCGGCGGTGGCCTGACAGGTAAAATCAATGGGGTCCGACGTTCAAACAGGTCACGGAGCCCGATCCATGCAAATCAATCCCAGGCAAATGGCGGCCATCCTTGCGCTGCCCGCCCCGGCGCGCTTCAAACACGCGATCAAAGTGATCGCCGATCGGCTGCAGGTCTGGGGCTTGTACGAGGACGGCTGGGCGCTGGTCGGCGCGGATGACGGCACAAGGGCTTTTCCACTCTGGCCCGCCAGGGACTACGCCGAGCTGTGTGCCATCGATGCGTGGGCGGGCTATGAAGCGCGCTCGATTCCCTTGGATGATTTCATGGGCATATTGCTTGCACAATTCAAGCGGGAAGGGATCTTGCCGGCCGTGTTTGTCACGCCGGCCAGCAAAGGCGTGACCTTGACGGTGGACGCCTTACTGGCTGCGCTTGAAGAAGAGTTGCAGAATTACTGAGTTCAGGCCTTGTCGGCCTTCGGTTTTCCACGCGGCTTGCCATTGCCATTCTCCGTGGATGCGTCCGGCGCTGCAGATCGTGGCGGCGACTGCGGTGTGGCCGCTGGGCCGGCATCCTTGCCGTCGGCGCTGCCGCCGGTGCCGGACGTCGAGGGCGGCGTCATTGCCGTCGCAACTGCCTGCGTGAACTGATCCTGCAACATGTTCCACCACGCCATTGCGGCTGGCATACCCATGGCAGCACCGGCGTCCGCGCCCGGTGCGCTTCCCGCCGCTGCGCCGGAGGCGGAAGCCGTGCCCGGCTGGGCCGAAGCGCCGCCTGCACCTCCCGGTTTGGCCGCGCCGGTCGCAGCGGCCGGCCCCGCGGGCTGCCCGAAGAAGGACGCAAACGGTGTGTTCGCCATTTTCTCGGCGCTGACGCCCGACTGGCGCATCGCTTCCGCCATCGAGGCCCCCATCGATTTCAGGGTGACAAGGGTGCTGCGCTGCACTTCCATCGCCTGGATGGTTCCGCGCAGCATGGTCAGATTCAGGTTCAGCCACGATTCGACGGCCTTCATGTCGGCGATGCGCTTGTCGAGATCCTCGACCGACATGGCCGGGCTGGCCATGCCCGCCATGCCGGACATGCCGGCGCCGGGGATGTTCATCGATCCCCACAGGTTCTTGACGAAGTCCAGCGTGTCCGTGACGCCGGGGATGGTGCCGGATGGCGGTGGTTTCAGCATGGTCTTCTCCTTGGTAGATCGGCCTAGCCTAACAGATAACCAACACCACTCATAGATGCACGTATAGTGCGTTGCAGCAGTGCCGACGGACTGTCCATCTACACTGGTCGCATGACTTCCACCAACGTCCTGGTCCGCCACCCGCGCCGTCCGCTCGTCTTCGGCGCGCTGGTGGTGTTGCTGCACCTGCTCGTGTTCGACTGGCTGAGCGGCCAGCTCGGACGGCGGCGCGAGGCGCCCGTGCCTGGGCCACCGTTACCTATGCTGGCGCAATTGATCCACGTACAGGCGCCGGTGCCGGTGCCACTGCCGGCGCTCGACCTGCCGCCCAAGTTCGCGCCGCCGCCGCTGCCAAGCTTGCCACTGGAGCCGGTCGAGGTGGCAGACGCCGGCGCCGGCCCTGCAGCCGACGCCGCACCCGGCGACGCTCCCGGCAGCGGTACTGCGGGGGCGCCGGACAGCGCCGCCGTCACCGCGGCTGCAGGCGAACTGGAGCGCGCCATAACCACCCCTGCCGACGTACAATCGCAGCCAGCGCCAGCGCCAGCGCCAGTGCCAGTGCCAGTGCCAGTGCCAGCGCCAGCGCCAGCGCCAGCGCCGGTCGAGGCCGCCAGCCCGGCCGAAGCGCCGCCGGCAGCACCCGCGCCCGAGCAAAGACGCTACAAGGTCGAACTGCCGCCGCCGGCCGACATCACGCTCGACGTCGCCCGCATCGATGCCGACGGCACCCGCTGGAACGGCGAGGCCCGGCTGTCGTGGCGCCGCACCGGGGCCGCTTACCGGATCGACGTCGAGGCCGGCATCCGGGTCGTGTTCGCGCGCGTGAACCTGCTGACGCTGGCGAGCGAAGGCACGGTTGGAGACGAGGGATTCGTCCCCATATCGATGACTGAGAAGCGGCGCGGACGGGCGATGACGGCCACGCACTTCAACCGCAAGGATGGCGTGCTGACGTTTTCGGCCTCGCAAGCCAGGGTGGCGCTGGTGCCGGGCACCCAGGACAAGGCGAGCCTGCCGCTGCAGCTGGCGGCGATCGGGCGCGGCGATCCCCGGCAAATGTCGGGCAATATCGATATCCTTGTCGGCGAAGACCGCGACGCAAACGTTTTCAGTTTTACGGTGGCAGGGCAGGAACAGATCGATACCCGTCTCGGACGGCTCCTCACCTGGCACCTGGTGCGGCCGCCCAAGCCCGGGTCCTACCATTCGCGCCTGGAGGTGTGGCTGGCGCCGGGGTACGGCTGGCTGCCGGTCCAGATGCGCAACGTCGAGGCGAGCGGGGCGGTGACTACGCAGACGGCAAGCAATATCGTAATGAAAGAACCAGGAAGTCAATGATCAAAAACACTCTGAAACTGGCCGCAAGCGGCCTGATGCTGGCGGCACTGGCGAACGTACACGCATCTGCGGCGCCCGACGACGATCACCCGGCGGCCAAGCGCGCCGTCGATTTTCCGCCTTCGGCCGACCTGACGTATTCGATCTCTGCGCGCCAGCGCGGCTTCAACCTGAATGGCGACGCCACCCTGACCTGGCGCGTCGGCGGCGGCAAGTACAGCATCGGCGCCGAGTCGCGCGTGGCGCTGGTCGGCAAGCTGACCGAGAACCACAGCCAGGGCACGGTCGACAGCTATGGCCTGGCCCCAAGCGAGTTCACCGAAAAACGCTTCCGCAAGGCCCAGGAAAGCGCCAGCTTCGAGCGCGACAGCAAGACCATCACCTTCAGCGACGGCAAGCACACCTACCCGATCAAGGGCGGCGAGCAGGACCGCGTCTCGATCTCGTGGCAACTGGCGGCCGTGGCGCGCGCGGCCAAGGACAAGTTCAAGCCGGGTTCGGAATGGCAGTTCTTCGTGGTCGGCCCGCGCGACGCCGATCCGTGGACCTTCCGCGTGGTCGGCCGCGAAAAAGTCCAGGTCGGCGCTGCCATCGGCACCGTCGATGCCGTGCACGTGCTGCGCGAACCGCCGCCCGGGTCCAAGGCGCAAACCCTCGATTTGTGGCTGGCGCCCTCGCAGGAATGGTATCCGGTCAAGCTGCGCTTCACCGACAATGACCGCGATTACATCGAGCAGGTGCTGGAAAAAGTCGTCCGCAAATAAGTCTCAGTCCTGCCAGGCGTATACGTAATCGGGCAACTGCGGGGGTAACTCAGCCGTGCCGCGCGCATCCGGCTGCGGCACCCCGCGCGCCAGCGCCAGCGGCAGGACGCCGGCCCACACGGCGATCCCGAGATCGGCGTCGTCATCGTTCGGCGGCCCGCTGCGCACCTTGCAGGCCGCTTCCGCCAGCGCGATGCGCATGACCGTCGTGGCCGCGTATTCCTGCTCGTTCCCCGCACGCACCTGCGCCTGCCGTCCCGGCGCCAGGTGGTCCATGAAGGCTTCCAGTGCCGGGCGCTTGCCCGCTTCGTCGACGGTTTCGAACCGGCCGTAGATCATCGCGCTGCGGTAATTCATCGAGTGATTGAAAGCGGCGCGCGCCATGACCAGGCCGTCCAGGTGCGTGATCGTCACGCAGCACTCCTGCGCCGCCAATGCTTTGAGCATGCGGCTGCCGTTCGATCCGTGGATATATAGATAGTCGCCGCTGCGCCAGCAGGCGGTCGGGATGCAGTGATTGCCCTGGGCGTCGGCAAAGGCGATGTGGCAGAGGTAAGCCGCGTCGACGATCGCATGCAGCAGGGCGGGGTCGTAGGACGCATTGCGCGCGATGCGCTTGACCTGGGTGCGGGGGGAAGGGGCGGTATGCATGGTCTCGATGTCGATGTGGCTGAAGTAACGGAACGGCAACTATAATGGCCGGTATGGCTCCAGGAACAGGTCCAGGCGCTGTCGATTTCATGGAGCCACGATGGATTACGCGCTGCTGCTCGACACCTTCGCCCGCATCCATGCCGGGCGCGCCTGGCCACGCCAGCGCCTGCTGCACGAATGCCTGCGCGCGGCGATCCGCGACGGCACCCTGGCCGCCGGCACGCGCCTGGCGGCCACGCGCACGCTGGCGGGCGAACTCGGCATCGCCCGCAACACGGTGCTGTACGCCTATGAACAACTGGCCAGCGAAGGCTTCGTGGTGTCCGACCGGCGCGGCACCGTGGTGGCCGCGCTCGCCGGCACGCAGCGCAGCCAGGCCGCGCCCTTGCCGCAGGCCGGCCTGGCGCGCCGTGCGCGTGACCTGCGCAGCATGGCCAACGCCGCCAGCGAAGGCCTGGCCTTCGTGCCCGGGGTGCCTGACCTGCAGGCCTTTCCGCTGGCATCCTGGCGGCGCCACCTGGAGCGCGCCTGGCGCAGCCTCGGCCCGGCCCAGCTGAACTACGGCGACCCGGCCGGCGAAGCGGCGCTGCGCGCAGCGATCGCCGATTACCTGCGCGCCTCGCGCGGCGTGGTGTGCGAGGCCGGCCAGGTGTTCATCACCGACGGCACCCAGTCCAGCCTCGATCTGTGCGCGCGCGCCTGCGCCGACGAAGGCGACACCGTATGGATCGAAGATCCGGGCTATGGCGGCGCGCTGGCGGCGTTTCGCGGCGCCGGATTGTCAATCGAAGGGATCAAGGTCGACCTGGAAGGCCTGGCACCCACGCCGCATGACTGGCAGGCGCGGCGCCCGAAGCTGGTCTACGTGACGCCTTCGCACCAGTACCCGGTGGGCGTGGTGATGTCGCTGGCACGGCGCCTGGCGCTGATCCAGGATGCGCGCCAGGCCGGCGCCCTGATCGTCGAGGACGACTACGACAGCGAATTCCGCCACGAGGGGCCGCCGCTGGCGGCGATGCAGGGCCTGGTGCCGGATGCGCCGGTCCTGTATTGCGGCACCTTCAGCAAGACCATGTTCCCGGGGCTGCGCATCGGCTTCGTGGTGGCGCCGCCGGGCCTGGCAGGGCCGCTGGCGGCGATGCGCGCGCAGTCGTCCGCCAGCGGCCGCGCGGCCGAGCAGCTGGCGCTGGCCGGCTTCCTGCGCAGCGGCGAATTCATGGCGCACCTGCGCCGCATGCGCCGGCTGTACCGCCAGCGGCGCGATGCGCTGGTGGCGGCGCTGGCGCGCCACCTGGGCCGCATCGCCGAGGTACACGGCGCCTCGGCCGGCATGCACCTGGCCCTGCGTTTGCCGGACGAGCGGCTGTCGGACGTGGCCATCGCGGCGCGTGCGCGCGCCGAAGGCATCATCGTCAATCCGCTGTCGTTTCATTCGCTGGGCGGCGGCGCGCCGTGGAACGGCCTGATGCTGGGCTATGCCCAGGTGCCGGCCGAGCGCATGGATGCACTGGTGCGGCGCCTGGCGGCCGTGGTGCACCTGGCGGCCTACGAGGCGGGCGTTACTCCTGCAGCCCCGGATCGTCCGCCGAATCGTTCTCCCAGTGCAGCGTCATTTCCTTCGGCGCCGTCCCGATCCTGACGCTGCGCTTGAACACCTTGCCTTCCGCCGCGGCGCTGATGCGGTAGGTGCCGGCCGGCAGCCTGGCATAGAACATCGGGCCGCTGTTCGCTGCGCTCAGCAGGGTGTTGCCCTTGGCATCCATGATGTCGAGCTGGACGTCGGAGCGGTAGGCGCCGCTTTGTTTGGTGGCAAAGGTCAGCAGCAGGTTGTAGCCGGTCTGCTGGGCGCGCATGGCTGACTGTTCATCCTCGCCGACGCCGCCGTTGACGTAGCTGATGCCGTTCTGCTGCTTGGGCGTGGGGTCGGCGAAGGCGGCGTGGGAGGCAAGACAGGCGGCCACGACCAGGGCGACGCGTGCAAAGGCTCGTTGCATGGCAATCTCCTTATCAATGAAACGAACTTCGCAATGCAAAGGTAGAAATGCAAAGGTGGCAATGCGAATTTCGTAATGTCAAGATCACAACGTTCATTATCCCTCGACAGCGCCAGAGGGAGCGCGCGGCTGCCGCCCCACATTTCTTGCAAACACTACAAGTCAAGGAAGGAGGGCAATCCGTTGCATATTCACCAGTCATGAAATCCCGGCGGCCATTCCTTATAAGTTGCCTAGTCTTAACTGTTATACTGACGCCCCCGCGCCGTCCACCTGGCCGCGCGCGCAAGATGCAATATTGCTAAGCCTCACGATGATCGACAACCTGGCAGGCGCTGTCCCCGCCGATTCCCCATCCTCCGCGCTGGACGAGATCGATCCGCTGCAAGCCCACTTCCACGAGGGCATTGCGCCGGACGAGATCGAACAGGTTTATCTGCTCAAGCGCGCGCAGCCGATGCTGCAGGCGTTCACGGCGCTGTTCCACGGCGGCCAGGACGGCGTCATCGTGCGCCTGCTGGTGCTGCGCGAACTGGCGGCCGACGCCAACGACTCGGCGTTCTCGCGTGCCGACATCAACCAGAAGTTCGCCTACCTGATCCCGGAAAGCCTGGAAACGGTGCTGGGCCGCCTGCGCGGCCACGGCCTGCTGGCCTGGGACAACCCGGCCGCCGTGTACCGCATCACGCCGCTGGCGCGCAACGTACTGGCCGCGCTCGACACGCTGCTGGCGCTGGCGCGTCCCGAAGAAGACGAAGCCGAGATGGGCTTCCTGCTGTCGCAGGTGGCCGGTGCGCAGGCGGTCGGCGGCGTCACGGTCGAGCAGCTGAAGCATTTGCTGGGCCGCCTGGTCGAGCTGACCGAGGAGTTCCGCGACGCCATCGCTTCCGGTTCCGAGTTCCGCTTGCGCGCCTCGCAGGCCAAGTGGCACATGGCTTGCGACTGGGTCGAGAAGGGTTCCGTGATCCTGCGCGCCATCACCTCCGACGAGCGTGCCGATTCGGCCACCCACCGCGCGGCGCAGGCGATCGGCCGCGCCCAGTCGCAATTGCTGAACATGCAGGGCATGTTCTCGCGCGCGCTGAACCAGATCGAACGCCAGCGCGTGCACCTGGGCCAGTCCGGCCTGTCGACCACCGACATCAAGCGCTGGCTGCTGGCCCACGACGACCTGGCCAGCCTGGCCGAGGAGGCGATCGAGCGGCCGCTCCTGCCGCTGTTCATCACGCCGGCCGAGATGATCGACGTGGCCGAGACCGAGCTGCTGCTGGAACGCGCCGCCAACATCGCGCCGGGCGGCCTGCCGAGCGGCGAAGATGCGCCGCTGACCATCAACGACAACCCGGCGATGCAGGCCGAGCTGGACGACTGGCTCAAGCGCCTGTCCGATTTCGCCAACCTGGACAACTTCCCGGTGGTGGCCGAAGGCGCCCCGCGCAGCGTGCCGATCCAGGATTCGCTGCTGCCGGCCAGCTTCGCGGTGGCGTCCTACCGCGCCTCGATGCTGCCGCTGCTGGGCGACGCCGCCGAGGCCAGCCTGCAGGGGGCGACCGCCGAGCTGGCGCGCCTGCCGGTGCGCTTCGATTCGGAAGACGAACTGGTCGAGCTGGACGACCCGCACGTGGCGGCGATGTCGCGCGCGACGCTGTCGATCGCGCCGCCCGTGGCGCTGCCCAACCCCCTGATCCCACCCGCCTTCGACCTGAACCTGGAAAGCCCAGCCCAACCGGAAAGCAAGACCGATGAATGACGACGCCCAAATCCTGATCGCGCGCCTGCTCACGCACCAGACCCTGCGCCGCGACGACAAGATGGTCAAGCGCGCGCTGTCCGACGACCTGTTCCGCGCCGAAGTCGACAAGCGCCTGCTGGAATCCGGCCTGAAGCTGATCGACAACGTGTATGCGGACCATGTCACGCTGGCGCTGCACCGCAACGTCGAACCGAAGATCTTCGGCGCCAAGGACATCTGGCAGAACAACAATTTCGGCCTGACGCGCGACGGCGTGGCGCTGCTGGTGGTGCTGTGGGCGCAGATCATCCTGCCCAAGCGCCAGAGACAGGAAACCCACCAGGCGATCGACGTCGACCAGTCCGACATGTTCGACAAGGACGCGCCGATCCCGCGCGCCGAAGACACCTCGATCGGCATCTCCTACACCGCGCTGCTGGCCGACTTCGGCGACAAGCTCGGCAAGAAGACGCGCATGGACATGAACCTCGGCCTGCTGTCGAAGCTCGGCTTCATCGAGCGCCGCGGCGACGTGGTGCTGGAAGGCCCGCTGCTCGACCTCCTGATGGACACCGACCTGCTCAAGGAACGCATCATCAACGGCGCGCTGGCCGAGGTGTTCAAGCGCGCGCCGCTGGCGGTGGCGCGCCGCCGTCCGGTCAATGAAGCGGCCAACGATGCAGAGCCCGCAGTGGCCGAACCTGCCGTGGCCGATGTGCCGGCCGATACCGCCGCACCCGATACTCAAGCGTAAAGACCCGCATGTTCCACATTAAATCTCTCGAGCTGGTCCACTGGGACTACTGGCAGCGGATCAAGAACATCCCGCTCGACGCCAAGATCATCACCATCGCCGGCCAGAACGGCTCCGGCAAGACCACGCTGCTGGATGCGATGCGCACCCTGTTCGGCCTCGATTGCTCGATGGGCCGCACCTATAAACACTATGCGCGCCACTCGGGCCAGCAGAGCGCCTGGCTGCGCGCCGTGGTCGACAACAAGCCGAGCGGGCGCCAGCTGTCGAACCGCCCGTTCCGCCATTCCGGCTTCTTCAGCGACGACGAAGTCACGCTGTTCTGCCAGGTGCAGAAGAACGGCGGCGACTGGAAGCGCCAGTACCTGATGCGCCCCGGGAACATCGAGATCGAGGAAGTCACCGAAGCCACCGACTGGCTCGGCGTCGAGAACTACCGGAAGCGCTTAGCTTCAGCTGGCCTGTCGCCGGCGATGTCGAAGGTGCTGGCGCTGGAGCAGGGCGAGACCGATAAGCTGTGCGAGTATTCGCCGCGCCAGTTGCTGGACCTGGTGTTCCAGGTGTTCGGCGACAAGGAAGTGCTGGACGCCTATGACGAAGCCAAGCGCCACCAGCGCGACACCGAAAGCGAACTGAAACGCTTCGAGGCCGAACTGGAAGCCTCGCGCACCAATCTCGAAGGCTTGCGCCTGCGCGTCGCCAACTACCACCAGTGGGAAGGCCTGAACAAGGAGCGCAAGACCCTGGTCGAGGAAGTGCTGCCCAGCCTGGAATACCACGAGGCGCGCGAAAAGGCGGGCAACGTCAGCCGCCAGCTGCGCGAAGCGCGCAAGCCCTTGGCGCAGGCCGACTCGCAGCTGGCCGAAAAGCGCAATCAGCTGTCGGCCCAGCAGCGCGCGCTGACCGAGGCCCAGCAGCAGGAAGTCGCGCTGGAAAAGGAAGCCGGCGAACTGGCCGGCCGCCTGACCCAGTTGAACGGCAAACTGAAGCCGCTGGAAAGCCTGCTCGAACAGAAGGAACGCCTGCAGAAGCTGGCGGCAGATTCGGGTGCCGACATCGCCGAAGTGGCGACTCAGCTGCAAGCCAAAGAAGCCGAGCTGCAGAAGAAACGCCAGGAACGCGAGGCGCTGTCGACCCGCATCGCCGGCGAGATGTCGACCATCTCGGCGCTGCAGGGCAAGACCACCATGCCCGAGCCGGAAGCCCAGCGCCAGATGCGCCGCGCCTTGCGCGACGCCGGCATCCCGCACGCCATGCTGTCGGACATCGTCGAAGTGACCGATCCGAAATGGCAGGGCGCGGTCGAGGGTGTGCTGGGCGGCTATGCGTCGGTGGTGCTGCTGGAACGCGCCAAGGATGCGCCGGCCGCCTACAAGCTGGCCGAAAAAGAAAGGTACCGCCACTTCATCGTGCCGGATTGCGTCGACGCGCCGGTGGTCAAGGACGACACCCTGCTGTCGGTGGTGCGCTTTTCCAGCGCGGCGCCGGGCTGGCTGATCGACCAGCTCGAACGCATCGAGCGCGTGGAGTCGGTCGATGCCGGCTTCAAGAGCGACTCGGACGAGTGGATCACGCCGGACGCCTACCACCGCGAACGGCGCGGCGGACGCTCACTGTTCGTCGAGCCCTCGCGCTACCGCTTCGGCGCCGCCGGTAAAACCCAGCGCCTGGAAGCGATCCAGAAGCTGCTGCCGAACCTGGAAGCGCAGGAAGACACGCTGACCCTCGCCATCAGCAAGCTGGCGGCCGAAGTCTCGGCGCTGCGCGTGCGCATCGCCGGCGTCGACGCCGCCAAGGAACTGGCGGCGCGCCAGGCCGAGTTCGAGGAAGCCGTGCGCGCGCTGGAACC
>Ga0308160_10002286_pt1 | contig 23699 bp, 22 predicted proteins | sample PhyFR1_FD_201036 | JGI IMG/M metagenome (GOLD analysis project Ga0308160, IMG submission 201036) | Phyllosphere microbial communities from UC Gill Tract Community Farm, Albany, California, United States - DLSLF.R1 | ecosystem: Host-associated > Plants > Phyllosphere > Unclassified | place: USA...
AGGCGTTGTAGGGAACGTACATTTCCTTCTTGCCGACCAGCTTGAAGTCGAAGCGGTCCATCTGGCCCGAGAACACGAACAGCTCGTCGAACAGGGTCACGCCGCCCATGCTGGCGACCGGCGTATCGTAGGAAAACTCGGGAGCGAGCTTGATGCGGCGCTGGCCCGGCGCGTAGCTCCAGGCGCGGCGCGGTTTCTGGGTCGGGTCGAGGAAGTCGATCAGGCCGGTCACTTCGCCGGCCTTGCGGATCGGGGCGCTGTTGACCGAATAGGTGCGCCAGTACATCTGCTCGTCGCGTCCATCGAGGTTCGCGTGGTAGTACGGCGTTTCCTCGAAGGTCTGCTGCTGCGAGGTCATGACCGCCTTGCCGCTCGAATCGACCACCCATGAACGCGAGGAACGCGTCGTGGTGTCGGCCTTGTAGCGCAGCTGCTGGTTCCACATCATCTCGTGGCCGGACTTCGCGATCGGGAATGGAATGCCGCCGCGGCATGCCTGGTCGACGCCGAGTCCGCCCTTGGTGGTCTTGCAGCTAGTGGCGTTGCGCACGGTCTTGGCCAGAACGTCTTCCGGCACTGCCGCCGTGCGGTGGCTCGGATACACATCCATGTAGAAGCCCGGGTTCTTCTTGAAGAGCTCTTTCTGGCCATCGGACAGTTTGTCCGCATGCTGCTGCCAGTTCTTCGCGTCGATGCGCACCAGCGGCGCCTCGTCCTTGAACGGGTCGGCCCAGACGCCGCTGCCGGCCTTGAAGCCTGGCGGCGCCTTGGTCAGCCCGCCGGTGTAGGCCGGAATGGTGCCTTCCTTGTTGCCGGCCTTGACGGCGCCGAGCTGGGTCAGCGTGGAGCCGAGCTGCTTGGCCTCGTCGGCGGTCACTTCGGCCTGGGCGCCGGCCGCGAGACCGGCCAGCAGTGCTGCAAGAATCGGATGCGTGATGCGATTGGTTTTCATGTCTTGTCTCCTGTTTGCGGCGCTTTAGAATGCCGTCTTGAAGGTAAAGGACAGCCAGCCGCGGTCGATGACGCCAACCGACGAATTGCTGTGTGCCGCGCCCCCGGTGATCCTGCCGTTCAGCTCCCGGACGGGAAGCTTGCGGTCGGCATACAGGAGCGAGAATTCATATTTCGATGCATACGTGGCGGTGGCGCCGATCGACCAGCGCAGCTCGCCCTCGGTCCCGCCGCCCGACGATGGCGCATTGCCCGAGATGCCGTAGGTCGCACTGACGGGCAGTGCCAGGTCCCACGAAGGCAGCACGTTGAGGTATTGCGGGGTGAAGCGCAATGCCATCTGCCATGCGTCCTTGGTCGAGCAGCCGTCGTCCTTGGTGCCGGAGCCCGCCACGCCGGTACGCGAATCGACGCAGCTCGGCGCACCCACCGAGCGGTACAGCGCAGGGTTGGTGGTGACTTTGTCGAGGCGGTTGTAGGCCAGTTCCCCCACCAGGGTGCCGGTGGCCCACAAAGGCGTCGCAGGCAGCATGTAGATGCCGTTGACGACGGCGTGCCAGGTGTCGCCGCGCGCGCCGGTCGGGGTGAGGACCGAGGCAGGCGTGTTCAGCGCGCCGTTCTTGCGGTAGGAGAGCTCGGTGCCCACCGCCACGGATTTGATCACCCGGCTGAAGCTCAGGCTGTACTGGTCGATCTTGTCCGGATACAGGAAGCGCGCCTGGGTCGGCAACGGCCCCCTGAAATTAAGCAGCTGTACGCCCAGCTCAGGCGAGTAATCGTCGAAGCGGCGGTAGTAGGCGCCGAAATTCGATTCGATCGACTCGACGTTCAGGCGCGCGCCCACGCCCCAGTTGCCATGGTCGCCGGGCTTGCGCGCCTCGATCAGCTGCGCGGCCACGCCGGGAACCGGGAACACCAGGTTGTCCGACGACGGCGCGGTGTCCGCGCCCATCAGGTAGGTGCCTGCGTGCGGGATGCGAGTCGGCTTCCACTCGTAGTAATACTGGCCCACCAGGGTCAGCGCATCGGTGACCTGGGCGCTGAGATAGACCTGGCCGATCGGCAGGAATACTTCCTTGGTTTCGACGCCCGGGTTGATCGCGGCCTTGACCCCGTCCACCGGCGACTGCGCGTAGGAGATCGCATGGGCGCCCAGCAGCAGGCCCTCGCCCCAGACGTTGGTCTGGCGACCGACCTTGATATTGACCGGCACCGGACCCAGGTCGACGTTCCCCCAGACGAAAGCATCGAGGATTTCGCCGGACGGGCCGTTCACGTAGCGCTTGACCTCGTTGTTGTAGGTGGCGTTGCGGTAGGCGGTCAGGAAGCCGGCGGGCGAGCGCACCGAGTGGTCGTCATACGCTTCGTCGTACCAGGCCGCGGCCGAGACGCGTGCGCCGATCTTGTTGCGCCAGCTGACGTCGAACTCGGTCAGCAGGTCGACACGGTTGGTCACCATGTCGTGCTTGTCGAACTTCGAATCGCCCTCGTCGTAGATGTAGTTGCGCAGCAGGCGCTGGTCCGGCTCTTCCATCCGGAAGCCACCCGTGTAGCGGACGGTGGCGTCGAGACGCATCTTGATGTCGGGGTTGGCGAGCACGATTTCGGTTGCCTGCGCGGGGAAGGCGCAGGCAAGCGCCGCTGCCGCTGCTGCCGGGATAGCGCGCAGCGCGAGGCCGGCGGGCGATGGGACACCGCTTCTTTGGTTCATGGAACTGTCTCCTGTTGTATCGGTTATGACCGCTTTTAGAAATCGTTCAGCACTGCTTGCAAGTCCTTCCAGTGAACCGTGCTGCTCGACTGTCTTCGGCCCAACGGATACGAGACTTTTACGACGTTTTGATTGTAGCCCTAATTCCCATGCAATTCTACTGTTTGACGACGATTCTGGATTGAGAATTCTTGGAGGGTGATCCAGTGGCTTTCGCGCCACGCATCAAGGGGTGCCGGCAGCCAGATTGCGGGCCTGGACCATCTCGGTGAAGTCGCGCTTGAGCGTCGGGTAGTAGGCGATCTGCCCCTGCAGCCCGCCCGCGATGTCGATCGACGCGGCACTGATGAAGGAGGCGTAGTCGCTCGCCAGGAACAGCGCCATGCCGGCCACATCCTCGGGCTTGCCGAAGCGTCCGAGGGGCACGACCTTGAGCACCATCGCGTCGAATTCCTCGCGCGAGACACCTGGTCCCACTTCACGGTAGTGGCGGTCCCACTGGCCGGTATCGATCCAGCCCATGTTCAGCGAGTTGACGAGGATGTTGTCCTTCGCGAGCGACATGCCGAGCGATTTCGACAAGGCCAGGCAGGCGGCGCGGTTGATCACCGAGGGAATGCCGTCGGGTGTCGGAAATGCGCCGGCAAGCGCATTGATCTCGACGATACGCCCCCAGCGCTGGCGCCGCATGTGCGGTACCACCGCCTGCACGAAGCGAAAATGCCCCATTTGCAGGATGTTGGCGTGCTCGAGGATTTGTTCGGGCGTCAGAGTGTCGAGATTGCCCCCGCGTCCCTGGCCCGCGTTGTTGACCAGAACGTCGATGCCGCCCCAGCTCTCGGCCACTTCGGCGACGAAGGCCTGGACCCCGGCGGTGTCGGTGACGTCCACTTCGCGCGCGATGACCCAGTGCGTGCCGCCCGCCAGTTCGCGTGCGGCGGCCTGCAGCGCTTCGCCGCCGCGCGCGCAGATGGCGACGCGCGCGCCTTCCGCCGCGAAAGCACGGGCGATGGCCAGGCCGATGCCGCGCGAGGCGCCGGTCACGATCACCCGCTTGCCGCTCAGGTCGATATGCATTGCTGTCTCCTTTTATAGGTACTGCCTATTGGCGGCGGCCGGTTCTGAGCCGGTCCTGCCGCCCTGTCCTGCTACATGCGTTCGATGATGGTCGCCGTGCCCATGCCGCCGGCGCAGCAGATCGCCTGCAGGCCGTAGCGCGCGTTGCGCCGCTCCAGTTCGTGCAGCAGCGAGGTCATGATGCGTGCGCCGCTCGCGCCCAGCGGATGGCCGAGCGCGATCGCTCCGCCATTCACGTTCAGACGCTCCTGCCCGACTCCCAGCTCCTGCGCCCACATCAAGGGCACCGAAGCAAAGGCTTCGTTCACCTCGAACAAGTCGATGTCGCCCGCCTCCAGGCCGCTCATCGCCAGCACCTTGCGCGTGGCGGCCACCGGGCCGGTCAGCATCAGGGTCGGGTCGGAGCCGACCGTCGTGAAGGCGCGGATGCGTGCGCGCGGTCTGACGCCAAGGCGGTTGACCGCCGCGCCCGACATCAGCAGCAGTACGGCGGCGCCATCGGAAATCTGCGACGAATTACCGGCACTGAGCTTGCCGTTTTCGCGAAAGCTCGTCTTCAGCGTCCCCAGCTTTTCCGCATTCGTGCCCGGACGAATGGTTTCATCGTGGGCGAGCAGTTCGGGCACCGGCTCGGCATGGCCGCGCTCCATCAGGGCGGCCACCGGCACCGGCGCGATTTCGCGCTCGAAGTAGCCTGCTTGCGTGGCTGCCGCTGCGCGGCGGTGGCTCTCGACCGCGTAGGCATCCAGCTGAGCACGGCTGAGCTCCCACTTGTCGGCCACGCGCTCGGCCGCCTCGCCCTGGCTGGTCAGCTCCCACTTGTCCGACGCCATCCAGCCGAAGGCTTCGCCATAGATCTCGCGGTTGCCCCCCATCCGCACGCGGCTCATGTTTTCGGCGCCGCCGGCGACGACCACCTGGGCGGCGCCGGCGGCGATCATCCCTGCCGCCAGGTGCACCGCCACTTCGCCCGAGCCGCACTTGCGGTCGATCGCCAGGCCGGGAATCGACGCCGGCCAACCGGCGCCGAGCAAGGCGGTGCGCGCGATGTTGGCCGACTGCTCGCCGACCTGGGTCACGCAGCCGAAAATCACCTCGTCCACGTCGGCGGCCTCGATACCGGCGCGGCGCACGATGTCACCCAGCAGGTGCGCGCCCAGGTGGTCGGCACGGACGCCGGCCAGGCTGCCCTTGTATTTTCCGACGGGCGTGCGGACAGCTTCGACGATGTAGATGTCTTTCATAGATTGCTCGCCTTCAGGCCCGAGCCAGGCACGCGCTGGCCCGCCGCGTCGTACTGGTAGACGCCGTGGCCGGTCTTGCGCCCATGGCGTCCCGCCGCCACCATCTTGATGATCAGCGGGCATGGGCGGAATTTTTCGCCGAGCGTCGAATGCAGATAGCGCAGCACCGACAGGCGCGTGTCCCAGCCGGTCAGGTCGCCCAGTTCGAGCGGTCCCATCGGATGGTTGAAGCCCATACGCAGCGCGGTGTCGATGTCTTCGGCGCTGGCGGTGCCTTCCTGCAGCATCCACATCGCCTCGTTGCCGAGCATGGCGGACATGCGACTGGTGGTCAGGCCCGGCGATTCGTTGACCAGGATCGCGGTCTTGCCGATCGCGTCGACCCAGGCCCGGCTGCGCGCGACCGTCGCCTCGTCGGTGGCGATGCCGAGCACCAGCTCGACCAGCTTCATCTTGTGCACCGGATTGAAGAAGTGCATGCCGATCACGCGTTCCGGATGCGGCACCGAGGCCGCGATTTCGGTCACCGACAGCGCCGAGGTATTCGTCGCCAGCAGCGCGCCCTCGGACAGCAGCGGCGCCGCCTCGGCCAGGATCGCCTTTTTCAGCGCCAGGTTTTCCGACACCGTCTCGACCAGCAGATGCGCGCCGGCTGCGCCCTCGGCCAGCGCCGTATGCACGGTGAGGCGCGCCTTGGCCGCCTCGGCCGCCTCCGGCGCGAGCTTGCCCAGCCGGACTCCGCCGTCGAGGATAGAATGGATGGCATGCAGGGCCTTGTCCAGCGCTTGGCCGTTGCTGTCCACCAGGCGCGTCACGTAACCGCTGCCGGCAAAGGCGTGCGCGATGCCGGTGCCCATCAGGCCGGCGCCGACGACGACCACCACTTGGTTCTTGTCGCTCATTGTTCTTGTCTCCTCAAGCGCCGGGCTTCGGCCCGACTACGTTGCTGATGGTGCCGATCCCTTCCACGCTCGCTTCGACCACGTCGCCCGGCTTCAGGTACAGGCCGGTGCCCTGGCCGACGCCCGCCGGCGAACCGGTGAACATGATGTCGCCGGCGGCAAAGCTCGAACGCTGCTCGACGAAGCGCAGCAACTGCGCTACGTCCCAGGTCATTTCGGCCGTCGTACTGTCCTGCCGGGTCTGGCCGTTGACCTTCAAGGTCAGGCGCAGCTGCGGGCTCCCGGCCGGGAATTCGTCGCGGGTGACGATCCAGGGGCCGACGCCGGTGCTGCGGTCCTGGCTCTTGGCCGCGAACAGGTCCATGCCGATGCCGGCCGGGCCGCTGCGCTGCAGGTCGCGTGCGGACACGTCGTTGCCGACCGTGTAGCCGAGCACCGCCGCCAGGGGGTTCTCCAGCGCGTCTTCCAGATTCGCCGGCGCATCGCCCAGCACCACGACCAGTTCGACTTCGTGGTCGAGTTCACTGGTGAGCGGTGGATAGCGGATCGGGTCGTTCGCGCCGATCAGCGCGCCATAGGCCTTCAGGAAAGCGATCGGCTGCGCGGGCGACTTCAGGCCGAAGTCGCCCGCCAGGTGCTTGGCGTAATTGGCCCCGGCTACCACCACCCGGTTGACCGGCTCGACCGGGGCCAGCAAGCGCACATCGGCCAGCTGGCGTATCGTGCCCGACAAGGGCAAGGCAGCCTGCCCTTCCCCGGCGCGGCCGGCGGTGATCGCACGCGTCAGCGCCGGTCCCCAGCTTGCGAAGGCGCCGGCGATCTCGCGCAGCGTCCCGGCCTCGCTGTCGACCAGCGCCCAGAAGGGGCTACCTCCGGCGGTGCAGCGCGCGATCTTCATGCTGCGATCGCCGCCGGTTTTGCCACCTCGACCAGGGTCGCCGGGTCGATGCGCAGCAGCTCGCAGGCGTTTTTCCAGCGGATCTTCTGCAGATCTTCGTCGGACAGGCGCAGGCCATCGGTCAGGTCATGGCGCACCGCGTCGCTGCCGCCGAAGTTCGAGCCGTAGACGACCCGATCGGCGCCGATGACTTCGATCATGGCCTGGCGCATCGGCAGCTCGTGCAGCTCGACGTCGAAGGTGAAGTTCTTCATGTAGTCCAGCACCGGCTTCTTGTTGTGCGAGACGTCCAGGTTCGGATTGGTCTGCGCCAGGCGCCCCAGCTGATAGGGAACAAAGCCGCCGCCGTGGGTGATGTAGATCTTCAGGTTCGGGAAACGGTCGAGCACACCGCCGTTGATGATGTTCCAGAAGCATTTGGTCTCGTCGTAATTCATGCCGACGATGGCGGTGGTCTCGTAGCGGTCGGTGTTGGCTTGCTCGCCCCAGGTCACCGACTGGTTATAGCCGTGCACAAACATCGGCAGGTCGACGTCGCAGAGGGCCTCCCACACCGGGTCCATCTCGGGCGAGTCGAACTCGAGGCCGCCGAAATTGGCGCCGCCCGCCACCAGGCCCTTGGCGCCGAGGGTGGTGCAGGCGCGGCGGATTTCCTTGGCCGCCTCGAGCGGCACGTTCAGCGGCGCATGGGCCCAGGCCATCAGGCGGTTCGGCGCGGCGGAGCAGTATTCCGCCATCACGTCGTTGACCTTCTGCGCGAAGGGCACGCCAAATTCCGGCTCCGCCCAGTACATGTAGCAATGCGAGGGCACCGAGACCACTTGCGCGCTCTGCCCGGCGGCATCCATGCCGGCCAGGCGGGTCTTCGGATCGGCCCAGCGCTCGAGGTACTGGTTGATGTCGAGGTCCTTGCCTTCGGCCTTGGCCTTCCTCAGTGCCGCCTTGCGTTCCGGCGAACCGAGCGAGAGGATCCAGTGGCCGACACGCAGCTTGATGTCGCCGTCCGGGCGCTTTTCGAAGAATGGGCCCCAGTGCGGGTGTTGGTCGTAGTAGTCCGGGTGCGGCGCGTGGGCGTGAAGATCGATGAGCATGGGGTGTCTCCCTGTGACGATTGGTTATCCCGACGCTGGGGCGCCATCGGCCGGACACATCGGACGGCCGTCACCAGCCTGCCCACAAGCTTCATGTCTCCATCCGGCGCACGCGGTCGGTGCTGTTGCAGCAGGACCCATCATGCCAAAGATAGACAGATTTGGCAATTCTGTTTAACTTTTATTTTTGCGGGCGATTCTGCAGCAGCGCGCGCGCCTCGCAATCGACGATCGAATACAGGAAACTCACGATGCGCTGCACGCCGTCCTGCGGGCTCTTGTGCGGCACCACCAGCTCGCTCAGCACGCAGCGGATCATCAGCTCGCAGACAAGTTCGCGGTCGATGCGGATGCCCAGGCGTGCGTCCCAGGCATCGAACACGCTGCGCATGAGCTCCTCGATGCGTACCAGGGATTCGTTGAACAGGCGCCCGAACAGGCGCAGCGTGTACTCGGGCGCGGCGCCCAGCAGCAGCCGGGCCTGGCCGTGGGCGGCGTAGTTGTCGAGGTAACGCACCAGCGCATGAAAGCGCGCGGCCGGCTCCGCATGGGGCGTGACGGCGTCCGCCATCGCCTGCTGGAAGGAGGCGCGCTTGTGACGGGCAAAGGCGTCGAGCAGCTCGTCCTGGGAACTGAAATACCGGTAGAAGGTCCCGCGCGACACCCCGGCCAGCTGGCACACGTCGAGTATCGAAATACGCTCCGACCCTTCGCGCAGGACGATCTGCTCGGTCGCCGCCAGGATGGCGGCGACCGTGGCCTCGGCACGTCCAATGGTCTTTACGGGCGTGTCGCCAAGTGCGCCGGTGGGCGCCAAGGCTTGCATGGGGTTGGCGGCGCTCTCGAGTTCCACCTTGTCAGGCCTCCCTCACCGGCACGTGCGCGGGCCGGGAGTTGTAGCCCGGAAGGTGCAGGCCGCCGTCGACATGGAAGGACTCACCGGTGACGTAGCGCGACATGTCGCTCGCCAGGAAGACGACCACCGGGCCGATGTCCTCTTCCGGATCGCCGCAGCGGCCCAGTGGGCGCATCGCCGCCGCGCGCTCGGCGAAGCCCGGATTCTCGGCCGCCAGCTTGTGGAAAGTCGCCCCCATTGCGGTTGGCGCGATCGCGTTGACGGTGATATTGAAGCGCCCCCACTCGGCCGCCGCGCTGCGGGTCAGGCCGACGATGCCGGCCTTGGCGGTATTGTAGTCCGCATGCAGCCAGGCGCCGATCTCGACGTCGATCGAGTAGAAGTTGACGACCTTGCCGCCGCCGCGCTCGCGCATGTGCGGCAGCGCCGCACGCATTGCCCACCAGCTGGCCTTGATGGTGGAGGTCAGCGTCTGCTCCAGCATCTCGTCGGTCTTGTCCTCCAACAGCACGTTGGGGGTCGGCACGAAGGCATTGTTGACCAGGATGTCGAGGCCGCCGAAATGCGCGACCGCCGCCGCCACGGCCGCCTGCACCGATTCCTTGCGCAGCACGTCCGTATGCACGAACAGGGCCCGCCCGCCCAGCTCCTCGAGCTCGCGCGCGACCTGCGCCCCGCTCTCGCGGTCGATTTCGGCGATCACCACCGCCGCCCCTTCGCGCGCGAACCGGCGTGCCACGCCGCGTCCGATACCGCCGCCGGCGCCGGTGACCAGCGCTACCTTATCCTGCAGAAGTCCCATGCCCGCCTCCTCACTGTTGAACATTTTTTCTGTTATTGTACACATTCGTGCAAATAACCCCTATCGGGAAATTCAATATGCAATGCTTTCGCAGGCGGATCGAATTGATCGGGCAACACGGCGCAGCAGACGGCCTGAGGCAAGGACAGGTTCGAGCCGCACTCGAGGACGATTTTCATCACTTCCGGGTCGCGGTCGACTACCGTGACGGCGTGGTGACGGCCGTGCGCGGCGAAACGCCGCGCCATCCCTTCACCGCCTGCCCCGGCGCGGCGCCTGAACTGCAGAAGCTGGCCGGCATGCGCCTCGACGGGGTCGCCAATTCGGTGACCCTGCACACCGACGCCACCCAGCAGTGCACCCACATGTTCGACCTTGCCGGCCTGGCGATTGCCGCGGCCAGCCGCGGCGACACGGCGCGCCGCTTCGATATCGAAATCCCGCGCCATGTAGATGGGCGTACCCATGCGCGCCTGATGCGCGACGGCGTTCTCGTGCTGGACTGGGAAGTCGAGGGCAGCGCCATCCTCGGCCCGGCGCCCTACGCCGGCGTCGACATGCGCCAGGGGATGGCGCGCTGGGCGCTCACGACCCTGCCGGTGGAAGAAGCGGAGGCGGCGCTGGTGCTGCGCCGCTGCGCCCTGATCTCGCTGGGGCGCCTGAAGGACATCGACAAGGAGCCGCATGCGCACCTGACCGGCCGCTGCTACGCGCAGCAGCCACAGCGCGCCCCCCAGGCGATCCGCATCGTCGGCTCGACCTGGGATTTCACGGCGCGCCCGGAAGCGCTGGCCTTCGACGACCGCGACTGGCTCGCCGACTTCGACCGCGCCCCTGCTCCTGGAGGCTGATCCAGAACCTCCACCCTCGCGCCTCGCTCAGGATGACTTGCAGTCCCAATTCTCCGCCTTGTTGACATCCAGGCCGCCTGGGTTTGCTACCCCACCCCGGAATACCGCGCGTTGCGGAGACGGGCAGAGCAGGAAGCTGCGTGTCGGCAGGGCGGCACCGGCTGCGCGGTTGCCAATCAGCCGAGTTGGCGCCTTTCCGTTTTCCACCCAGTCGACCAGCGCCGGCAGCGCTTGGGACGCCACGTCCTGCGCACCGATGCCGCCACCGCAGTGCTGCGTACCGGGCACTTCGAACAGCTGGGCCATCTGGGACAGCTTTGCCTGCCCACCCTGCACCGCGGCCAGGTCACCGTAAAAGCGCTGGGTGTCGGTCAAGGAGATGCCATTGTCGGCCGTGCCATGCCAGAACAGCATTTTGCCGCCGCGCTGGAAGAAGGGGTTCAGATTGGCCACCCTGATATTTCCCGATGCGGGATAGACGTTCTTGTACATCGCATTCCAGCCATTGACGTCCACGCTGTCGGCAAAGCTGAATTGCGTGGCGAAGTCGTAGGTCGGGCCGAACATGCCCCGCGACGTCGAATCGAAGACAAGGTAGCTGGCAGGCGGCAGGCGAGCGTCCGCCGGATTCATCGACCACGGCGGCGGCGTGGCACCGAACATGAAGGCAGTCCACCCGTTCGGGTTCCCCAGCGTGAAGCCGGGATAGGTCTGTCCAAAGTCGTTCATCCCGTCCACCACGATGCGCAGCAAGCCCTGCTGGGCCGGGGTGAACAAGGCCCACATCGACGCATCGATGGATACCTTTCCTGCGTCGGAGATCAGGCCGTCGACGGCGCCGTCGACCCCATCGAACTTCTGCAACAGTGCGGCGTCAAGTGCTTGCAGTTGCGTCGGCGATATCCAGGCATCGGGATGGTCGATCAGGTACTTGCTCACCTTGCCAAACATCACCTGGTTGTTCACGCTGAGGCCGGGCGCTCCCACCACGAAACCGTCGAAATCGTCCGGGTACGCGGAGGCTGCCACGAGACCCATGCGCCCGCCGCCCGAGCAACCATCGAAATAGCGGTACATCTTGCGGTTGGCGTTGGCGGCATCCTTCAGGCCATAGTAGGCGCTCACCAAGGATTGCGTGGTGGCGGAGCTGACATGCACGCCGCGCTGGTCATAATCCGTGGCCTTGGTCCGGTCAGCGGCGAACATCCAGTTCAGCCCGGGCGTTGGACTACCCGCATCGCTCCCGGCAAACGCGTAGCCCCCGGCCAGCAGTTTCTCATCGGGCGCAGGAATGAATCCGGCGGAACCGCCTTCGCCCGCAAAGAAGTAGCGCGCCTTGAACGACTGCGGCATCGCCACGATGAACCTGACCTGATTGCTGGTGGCCGCCGGGCCTTGCGTGGTGATGTGGCCGTCGACACGACAGTAAGAGGTGCCGTTCGATGCGGTGACCAAGGAAGCCGCAGTCAGGGTCGCGCCGACCGCGCCCGCCTGCAGGCTGCCGGTGCTGCAGGACAGGGCAGGTGCCAAAGCCTGAGTCGATGGCGCCTGCGCCACTGGCGCCTCCGGCACGGGCGGCTCCTTGCCATCGCCTCCGCAGGCCGACAACAGGGCCGCCAGCACGAGTGAACAAGGGATGCCCGGGACTTCCAACACGGATTTATTGCTCACGTTTGTCTCCACTTTCTCTCGTTGTTATTGAATAGTGTGATTCGACGAGCCTTCGGTCTGCCGCAGGGGCGGGCAAACAGCATTCATCAGCGGTTGGCCACCTCCCATTCCTTCAGGTCGAAGCCGGGCGCGGCCGCTACCGCCGGGGTGAGCGCGGGAGGCCGCGACAGGATCTTGCGCGCCGCCATGTGGTCGCCCGCGCGGCAGCACGACTCCACCGCCAGCAGCAGCTCGCCACGGAAGCACAGGACCGAGACCTGGCCGGCGGCGGCATCCCCGAGAACCACATGGTTGTCGGCACAAAGCGCCAGGCCGGCGATCTGGAGCTTCAGGCGGCCCTGGTCGGTCCAGAACCACGGCAAGGCGGTATACGGCGCAGGCTTGCCCACCAGTCGCGCGGCGATCAGCTTGCCCTGGTCGACGGCATTCTGCACCGACTCGAGGCGGGTCAGCTGCGACCCGTTCTGCAGGCAGGGGAAGGCGGCGACATCGCCAAGCGCGGAAATGTTCGGGTCGGAGGTCAGCAGACTGGCGCTCACCTTGATGCCGTTGTCGATGTTCAGCCCCGCCTCCAGCGCCAGCGACACGTTCGGGATCACGCCGATGCCGTAGACGACCAGGTCGGCCGGCAGCCGGCGGCCGTCGGCGGTGATGACGGCGACCGCCTTGCCGTTGTCTCCCTCGATCTCCGACACACCGCAGCGGAAGTTGAAGTGCACTCCCCAGGATTCGTGGGCTGCGCGGAACAGCGCGGACATCTGGGGCGACACTGCACGCGCCATCGGCCGCTCGCCCAGTTCCAGCACCTCGACCGCCGCGCCCTCGGCCGCCGCCACGGCGGCGAATTCGAGCCCGATGAAGCCGGCGCCGATGACGACCACGCGCTTCGCCGTTTTCAGGAGCGGCGCGATCGTTTCCGCATCGAGGCGGGTCTTGACGCCGAACACCCCGGCCAGCTCCGCCCCCGGCAGGTTCAGGGGACGGTTGTGGGCACCGGTGGCCAGCACCAGGTGATCGTAGTCGAGCGCTGCGCCGGAAGCCAGCACCAGCCGCCGGTTCTGGCGGTCGATGGCCGCACCCCGGTCGGCCACGAGTTCGATGCGCTGCTCCACATAGAAGGCGTCGCTGCGGAACTGCATCGCGGACGCATAGATCTTCCCCAGCAGGAAAGCTTTTGATAAAGGCGGGCGCTGGTAGGGGAGCCAGGGTTCGTCATTGACGAGTGCGATACGCCCGTCGAACCCTTCCTGGCGCAGCGACACGGCGACCTGCACGCCGGCGTGGCCGGCCCCTGCGATGACGACACTATTGAGCGACATGATGTTGTTTCCCGGTTTGGAGTGAACGTTCAGGCGCCGGCCACTTGCGGCCGGACCGCGGCCTGCGGGCTGCGTCCGAGCATCAGGAGCATGGCCGACCCGATCAGCGTGCTGGCCGCGCAATAGGTCAGCATCGTGGCGTAGCCGCCGGTCGCACTGAACATGGCCCCGAACATCAGGGGCGCCGCCGCCGAAGCGACCGTGATCAGCCCCTGGTGCAGGCCGAAGATGCGGCCATAGTCCTTCAGCCCGAAATAGCGCGCCATGAGGAAGGCGGCGATATCGAATTCGGCGCCTGCGCCCAGGCCCGCCAGCGCCGCAGCGCAAGAGAGCAGCGCGATGTCCGTGCTGCCAGACAGGAAAATGAAGGAGCCCGCAGCAGGCAACGCCAGGCTGATCGCGGCCACGGCAGGCGGCCAGAGACGGTCGAGCAGGTAGCCGACCACCAGGCGCCCGACCACGAGCGCGATGCCGAACCACGCGAACACCGCGGTGGCGCTGGCAGGCTCCAGCCCGCGGTCGCGCAGCATCGGCACCGTGCTGGTGACGACACCCATGACGGCCGAGACGACCAGGCACAGTGCGATATTGCAGACCCAGTATTTCGGCGAAGCCAGCGCCGCGCGGAAGCTCATGCCCTCGAGCGCGACCGGTTCGCCGCCCGCCGTTTTCGCCGCGGCGCGCACGTCCGGCAGGCGGAACCAGGCCAGCGTCAGCGGGAGTCCGATCACCACGTTGACGATCGCCAGGATCACGAATGGCGCCTGCCAGCCCCACTGCGCCACGCCCCAGGCGAACAGCGGCGGCGTCACCGCTGCGGTGATCCCGGTGCCGGACAGGCCGAGCGCCAGCGCCAGGCCCCGGTTGCGCACGAACCAGAGCGCAAGCAGCTGGGTCCAGGTGACGGCGAGCGCGCCCATTCCGACGATCGGCAGAAGGAAGAAGGCGGCATACAGGGTCCAGACCGAGCCGCCGATTTGCGTTGTGGCCAGGTAGCCGAGCGCCATCGTCAGCAGCGATACAACCGTGACGCGCTTGATCCCGTAGCGCAGGTTGAGCCAGCCGACCAGCTGCAGGCCGATCACGGCGCCGCCGAAGAGGAAGCTGATCGCCGCCTGCAGGGCGGGCCGGTCCCAGCCGAACTGGGTCTGCAGCGGAATCACGAGCACTCCGAAGCCGTACAGCAGCGCCGCATTAATGCTGATCATGACGCCGGCGATCGCCAGCAGCAGGACACGCCAGGCTTGCCTGAATTCGACGAAATCGATCGCCGCGCCGTTTTTTGTGCCGACCATGTTTGTCTCCTCGAAGGTCGTTTGGAATCGGCGCCCCTGGCTCTGCCGGCAGGTGGCGCCCTCGAATGCTTCAGTCAATGCTTCAGCCGTGCAGGTTCACAATTTGACGATCCGTGAGCGCAGGACCCCGATGCCCTCGACTTCGAGTTCGATCACGTCGTCCGGTTTCAGGTAGCGCAGCTGCTCCAGCCCGCAGCCGTTGCCGACCGTGCCGGAACCGAGCACTTCGCCCGGATACAGGGTTTCGGAGCGCGAGATATGGGCGATCAGGTCGTCGAACTGCCAGCGCATGTCGCGCGTGCTGCCCCTGCCCCACTCCTCGCCGTTGACGCGGGCGATCATGCTCAGGTCATAAGGGTCCGGCAATTCGTCGGCCGTCACCAGGCAGGGACCCATGACGTTGCCGGTATCGAAATCCTTGCTCTTGGCGGGGCCGAGCATGCCGGCCATTTCGAGCGCCTGGGTGTCGCGTGCACTCATGTCATTGAAGATGGTGTAGCCGACGATATGCTCGCGCGCCTTTTCGCGCGGTACGTCCTTCGCCTTGCGTCCGATATAGCAGGCGAATTCGAGCTCGAAGTCCATCGCGCGGCTGTAGGCTGGCCAGATCACGTCCTCGTCCGGGCCGATCACGGCGAAGCGGTTGCACTTGTAATAGATCGGCTGGCGGTTGAAGGTGGCGAGCACGCGCTCGTCGGCGCGCGTGTTCATCTGCGCCAGCGCTTCCTCGGGATCGGGCAAGTGCGCCACGCGTGCACGCCGGGCGGCGGCAAAGCTTTGCTTCAGGTGCAGCTCGAAGCAGGAACAATCGCGCATCTGCGGCGGCGGCTGGATCGGGGCGCACAACTTGACGCCGGCGCGTTCGATCACGGATCCGGACGGCGCACGTGCGACCAGGCGGCGCGCCTCGTCCAGTGCCTCGTCCCCGGCCTCGACCAGCGCCAGGATGCTGGTGAACGCCGGCCAGCGGCCGAGGCCGGCGTCCTGCGCCGCACTGGCCAGGTCGACGATGGCGCTGTCGGCTTCGATCAGGGCGCCCGGGCGCATCGCGCCGCGTTCGTCACGGTAGGTAACGAGTCTCATGTTCTGTGTCTCCGTTGCGGGGCGCATGCCGCTCTGTCACGGCTGCACCCTCTTCTGGATGGATCGGGCGCCCGTGCCCCGGGCGCGCAGTGGCGACTACACCCGGCCGCTCACGGGAATGCAGGCGCCGGTGATTGCCGCCGCCTCGTCGGACAGCAGGAAAGCGATCACCGCGGCCAGCTGGCCTGGCGCGACCCAGCGGCTGGCGTCGGCGTCCGGCATGTCGCTGCGGTTGGCCGGGGTATCGATGATGCTCGGCAGGACCGCGTTGACGGTGACGCCGCGATCCTTCAGTTCTTCGGCCAGCGCTTCGGTCAGGCGCGCCACGCCCGCCTTCGATGCGGCATAGGCGCCCATGCCCATGCCCGCCTTCTGCGCAGCGGCGGCGCCGACGTTGACGATGCGCCCGGCCCCGCGCGCCAGCAGGTGCGGCAGCGCCGCCCGGCAGCTGGACACGGCGGTGCGGACATTGGTCTCGTACATGCGGTCCCAGGAGGCCAGGGCGCCACTCTCGAGCGTCTCCCAGGTAAAACCGCCGGCGACGTTGACGACGCCGTCCACGCCGCCCAGCAATTCGCGGACCTGGGTGTAGGCCGCCTGGCAGGCGCCTTCGTCGCCGAGCTCGACGCTGCCGAGCGCCAGCGCCACCTGTGGCAGCCCCGACGCCGGCGCGGCAGCGCGGTCGAGCAGCACGACGCGCGCGCCCTCTTCAAGCAGGCGTTCGGCAAGGGCGCGGCCGAGGATGCCGAAGCCGCCGGTAACGACGATGATGCGGGAATCGAGTCTTGCGGTCATGGCTGGCTTTCGAGTGTAAAGCGGTTGAAACCGGGACAGCTTGGTGAAAACTTTAAACATATTTTCAATTTCTGTCTACATAGTTGTAGAATCTTCGCATCGACAGCCCACGCCGACGCGTGTTGAAAGGCCTCAGCATGACCAGAAAACTTCCTGCACTGACCCCCGAGAACCGCGCCTTCTGGCAGGGCGGCGCCGATAAGGAATTGCGCATGCACCACTGCGGCGAGTGCTCCCGGTTCTTCCATCCGCCCGCTCCCATCTGCCCGCGCTGCCTGTCGGAAGACGTGGCGCCAAAAGCGGTATCCGGGGCCGGCAAGGTCGTCACCTTTACCGTCAACCACCAGCCCTGGCACGCCGACCTGAAGGATCCTTACGTGGTGGCCATCGTCGAACTGGCGGAACAGGCCGGGCTGCGCTTCGTGACGAACATCGTCGGCATGGCGCCCGAGGACGTATTCATCGACATGCCGGTAAGTGTCTGCTTCGAGCAGGTCGAGGACGTCTGGCTCCCCCTCTTTGAAAAGGCCGCATGATGTTCGATCGACTCTACGAAAAAGACGTGGCGATTACCGGCATCGGCCAATCGGAAGTGGGCCGCCCGTCGAACAAGTCGGCCATGCGCCTGACGCTCGACGCCTGCCTGGAAGCCATCGCGGACGCCGGCCTGAGCCGCGACGACATCGATGGCGTATCTTGCTGGCCCGGCGACAATAACAACGGCGACGCCTTCTCGCCGGTCGGCCCGAATGCCCTGATCGGCACCCTCGGACTGAACGTGAACTGGTATGGCGGCGGCTACGAAGGCCCGGGACCGCTGGCCGGGGTGATCAATGGCGCGATGGCGATCGCCGCAGGCCTGTGCCGCCATGTGCTGGTGTTCCGCACGATCACCGAGGCGACGCGGCGCCAGACCGACAAGGGCGCCAGCGCGCTGACCAGCAAGACCGTCGGGCGCGATACGAGCGCCGCCTGGCAGTGGTACACGCCCTTCAACGTCCTCTCCGGCGTGAACCTGATGGCCATGTACGCGCAGCGCCACTTCCACGACTACGGCACCACGCCGGAGCAACTGGCGCAAATCGCCCTCACCTGCCGCGCCAACGCGGCGCTCAATCCGAAGGCGGTCTACCGCACACCGCTGAGCATGGACGACTACATGGCCTCGCGCATGATCTCCACGCCGCTGCGCATGCTCGACTGCGACGTCCATTGCGACGCCTCGACCGCCATCATCCTCTCGCGCGTCGATGCGGCGCAGGATGGGCCGAACCCGCCAGTACGCATCGAGGCCATCGGTGCGGCCCTGCACCAGCCCTGGTCCTGGGACCAGCTCGACCTCACCGCCATGGCCACGCGCGACTGCGGCGACATGATGTGGGCGCGCACCGATATCAAGCCTGCGGAAGTGGGCAATGCCCAGCTGTACGACGGCTTTTCGATCCTGACGATGATGTGGCTGGAGGGCCTGCGCCTGTGCCCACGCGGCGAGAGCGGCCCCTTCGTCGAGGGGGGGCGGCGCATCGCGCTGACGGGAGAACTGCCGGTGAACACCAACGGCGGCCAGCTGTCGGGCGGGCGCACCCATGGCCTCGGCTATGTCCACGAGGCCTGCAGCCAGCTCTGGGGCCGCGCCGGCGCGCGCCAGGTCGCGCCGCATAAGGTAGCGGTGGCGGCCTCGGGCGGCGGCCCGCTCGGGGGCAGTTTGCTGCTGGTCCGCGATTGAATCGCAACTGCCGCGTTCTCTCGGGGCGTGTGCGCTTGTCGGCAACCGATTCTGATATTAGAATTACATTTTAAATATCGACTCGATTGCGCACTGTCGCTCTGGTCGTTCACTGGAGCGCCGCATGGCCACCAACACCAACAAGGAAGAGCGGGCCGAGCTGGCCACCGGCGTCATCGTCAAACCGGTCGTGAACGCGATCCGCATCCTGCGCTTCCTGACCGCTTCCGGCTCGCCCGAGCGCGCGGCCGACATCGCGCGCGAGCTGGCGCTCAATCCCAGCACCTGCTTCAATACCTTGCGCACCCTGGTCGCCGAGGAAATGCTGGACTTCGATCCCCTCTCGAAAACCTATTCCACGGGCCTGGGCCTGGCCAAGCTGGTCGAGCACTTGGTGACGCAGGGCCAGCGGCTTGAGGTGGTGCGCCCGCTGATGCAGGAATTCGCGGCGGCCCACCATGTCACGGTGACCTTGTGGCGGCGCATGGGCAGCGATCGCATCGTGCTGGTGAGTTCGGAAACCAGCCCCGGCGACCTGCGCATCGACATGGCGATCGGGCAGCGCCTGCCCATGCTGATGGGCGCCAGCGGCCGCCTGTTTGCCGCGCACCTGGAACTCGACGAGGCGCGCCTGCGCGCAGCCTTCGACAAGATACGCTGGCCGCGCCCCTTGGGCTTCGAAGAATACCGCCAGCAAGTAGCCGATGCGCGCATCAAGGGCTGGGCCGTCGACGACGGCTATTTTTCGCCTGGCATCCTGGCGGTGGCGGCGCCCGTCGCCGACCGCGACGGCGCCATCGCCTATGCCGTGTCGGCGGTCACTTTCCGCGGCCAGCACGGCAGCGAGGAAATCGACAAACTCGGCGCGGCCTTGAGAAAAGTTGCCGGAAAGATCGGAAATATCCTGTTCTAAAAAAACGCCAACCACAAAACGTGACAGATTTTCGATTTGTGTGCATAATCGTCTCACAGACCCCCGCGGTCGGATAATTATTAAAGAGACGAATCATGAGCGACCAACTTCTTCACCGCGTCATCATCGAACGCAGCAAGTGCTGCGGTTATGGCCTGTGCGCCGCCATCTGCCCTGAAGTCTACAAGCTCGACGAAGGCGGCATCGTCTACGTCGACAGCGACGTCGTCCCGGACGAACTGCTGGAGTCGGCGCGCGAAGGTGCCGCCGCCTGCCCGGCCGAGGCGATCGCCGTCCAGGCGCCGGCCTGACATTCCAACCTGGCGTGCGCGCCAGGCGCAGGGCCGACTTGCAGCCGGATCGAACGGTGCAAGGCGAGCCCGCGCATGGCTTGACGCCTACCTGCGGGAATAACCCATGAACAGACTAGCTGGAAAAGTCGCCCTGATCACGGGCACCGGCGGTGGCCAGGGCCGCGTCGCGGCCTTGTACTTCGCGCGCGAGGGTGCCATCGTCGTCGGCTGCGACGTCGATCGCGCCGCCCATGAAGAAACCGCGCGCCTGATGGCGGCCGAGGGATTCACCCTGCACGGCTTGGCGCCGGTCGACCTCGGCGATCATGAACAGGCCCGGCGCTGGGTCGAGTCCGCGGCGGAGGAACTCGGCCGCATCGACATCCTCTACAACAACGCCTCGGCCGCGAAATTCGGCGGCGTCGGCGAGATGTCGGTCGAGGACTGGCATTTCACGATCCGTAACGAACTCGATCTCATCTTCTTCACCACCAGATACGCCTGGCGCCACCTGTCGGTGCGCGGCGGCGTGGTCATCAATATCGCCTCGACGGCGGCCTGGGGCGGCTCGAAAGCGGCCGGCATCAGCGCCCACAGCGCGGCCAAGGGCGCAGTCGTCTCGTTCACCCGGCAGATAGCGGTCGAGGGCGCGCCGCTGGGCATCCGCGCGGTCAGCATCAGCCCGGGTTTTGTGAAGACCCCCGGTACCGCCGCTTTCGTCGACAATCCCGTCACGCGCCGCATCATCCTCGACGGCGTGCTGCAGGACCGTCCGGGCGAGCCGGAAGAAGTGGTGTCGCTGGCGCTGTATGTCGCCTCCGACGAGGCCCGCTTCATGACCGGTTCCGACCTGGTGGTCGACGGCGGCCTGCTCGCGATCTGAGTTACGTTAAAACAGGAGAATCAATGGACATCATCGGTATCGGCTACCTCGGTTTCGAGACCGCCAACCTGGACGCGTGGCGCGACTACGGCCCGCAAGTGATGGGCTTCCAGGTCGCCTCATCGCCGGAAGGCGATTCGGATTCGCTCTATTTCAAGATGGACGACCGGCGCCACCGGCTTGCCTTTCACCCGGGGAAGATCGACCGGATTGCCTACATCGGCTGGGAAGCGAAGGGCAAGCTCGAGTTTCACGCCGCCGTCGAGCGCTTTCGCGAACATTGCGTCGAGCTCACCTTTGCCGATGAATCCCTGCGCGAGCGCCGCGGCGTCAAGGAACTCGTCCGCTTCCGCGACCCGGTCGGCTACCAGCACGAACTGTTCTATGCCCAGAAATGGATGCCGCGCTCCTTCCAGCCGGGCCGTCCCCACGGCGGCTTTACCTGCGGCGAGCGCGGCGTCGGCCACGTGGTGCTGATCACGCCCGAATACACGCCCGAGCTCGAGCACTTCCTGACCACCGTCATGGGCATGCGCTACTACGGCGCCGGCGCCGGCAAGGGCAAGACGGGCTTCTTCCGTTCGAAGCTCAACACGCACACCAGCCATGACATCGCCTACGGTTTCGGCCCCGGCAAGGCCGGGGTGCAGCACATCGGCATCACCGTCAATTCGGTGCGCGACGTCGGCGAGACCTACGACCTGGTGCGCAAGAAAGGCCTGCAGATGATGATGACCCTGGGCCAGCATACGCAGGACCCGCACATGTCCTTCTACCACTTCACGCCCTCGGGCTTCGCGATCGAATGCATCGTCGAGCTCGAACCCTGGCATGACGACGGCTACGAGCTGAACCCGGAGAAGTTGTCCACCTGGGGACACGAGCTGGTCGGCCCGATCCTGGGCACCAGCGTGCGCTCGCCGGAGGAAGTGTTCGATCGTTGAACGTCATGTTGGCGAACGGCCCGATCGACATTGTCTTCTGCCGGCGGCAGTGCAACCGCCTGCCGGCGTCGCAGTATTGCCACGGCCGTGCTCCAGCATTTTCGCTCTGAATGAGGTCACCGGTGTTGCAATGAACGCGACATCCGAAAAGCATTGCCCTGAACCGGGGCCTATCCATGTCCCAGACCCCTCAAACGCAGACCGAACGCTTTGCCGCTGCCCTGCACGCGACCGCCCGCAGTTGGCGCCTCGCGCTCGATGCGCGCTTGAAAGATTTGGGCGTGGGCCAGGCGGGCTGGATGACGATCGCAATGATCGCCAAGGCCACAGAGCCGCCCTCGCAACGGATGCTGGCCGACCTGCTCGGCATCGAGGGACCGTCGTTGGTGTCGATGCTCGATCGCCTCGAACGCGACGGTCTCGTGAGGCGCACGCCCTGCTCGATCGACCGGCGCGTCAAGATTGCACAACTGACCGATGACGGCCGCGCACTGTATGCACGGGTGCGCAAAGAAGCTGATGCCTTCCGCCTTGCCATGGTCGACGGTTTGTCCGAAGAAGCTCTGACGAAGGCCGCCGAACTGCTGGAACAGCTGCGAACGCGCATCGAACGCGCTGAGTGAAACATGCAATCCGGATCGTCGATGGAGATTGCCCTTGCACCCGGACCGGCACGGCGGGTGAAAGTCGATGCTTTCGGCTTCATCACCCTGGCCGTCCGGCCACACTATGCCGATTACTGGCGGAGTTGCTCTGTCAGCTCAGGAACCAGCTCGAACAAGTCGCCCACGAGACCATAATCAGCCACCGAGAAGATCGGCGCTTCCGGATCCTTGTTGATGGCGACGATGGTCTTCGAGTCCTTCATGCCGGCCAGGTGCTGGATCGCGCCCGAGATGCCGACGGCGATGTACAGCGACGGGGCGACGATCTTGCCGGTCTGGCCGACCTGCCAGTCGTTCGGCACGTAGCCGGCGTCGACGGCGGCGCGCGAGGCGCCCATGGCCGCGCCCAGCTTGTCGGCCAGCGGTTCGAGCAGCTTGAAGTTGTCGCTAGAACCCATGCCGCGGCCACCGGAGACGATGATCCTGGCGGCGGTCAGTTCCGGACGGCTTGAGACGGCCAGCTCGCGGCCAACAAAAGAAGACTTGCCGAAATCGGCAGCGGCAGCGACCTGCTCCACCGAAGCCGAGCCACCGGTGCTTGCTGCGGCATCGAAGCCGGTGCCGCGCACGGTGATGACCTTGACGCTGTCGCTCGACTGCACGGTGGCGATGGCGTTGCCGGCGTAGATCGGACGCTCGAAGGTGTCAGGCGAGTCGACCTTGGTGATTTCCGAGATCTGGGCCACGTCCAGCCTGGCGGCGACGCGCGGCAGGATGTTCTTGCCGTAGGCGGTGGCAGGCGCCAGGATGTGCGAGTACGTGTCCGAGGAAGAGCGGGCAATGGCCAGGATCTGCTCGGCCACGTTTTCGGCCAGGCCGTCGGCGAAGTACGGCGCGTCGGCGACCAGCACTTTCGAGACGCCGGCTATTCTAGCAGCGGCTTCGGCGGCGGCGCCGCAGTTCGAGCCGGCGACCAGCACGTGGACCTCATTCCCAGACCCAGCGCCGCACTGGGCGGCCGCGGTCACGGTGTGGTGGGTGCTGCCTTTCAGCGAGCCATTGTCGTGTTCAGCAATAACGAGTGCGACCATGATTTTTTCCTATTTATTAGATGACTTTGGCCTCAAGGCGCAGCTTTTGCACCAGCGTGGCGACGTCCGGCACCTTGATGCCCGCCGAGCGCTTGGCCGGCTCGGCGACCTTCAGGGTCTTCAGGCGCGGAGCGACGTCGACGCCCAGGTCTTCAGGCTTGATCGTTGCCAAAGGCTTCTTCTTGGCCTTCATGATGTTCGGCAGCGTGACGTAGCGCGGCTCGTTCAGGCGCAGGTCGGTGGTGACGATGGCCGGCAGGGTCAGGGCCACGGTTTCCAGGCCGCCGTCGACTTCACGGGTCACGGTGACCTTGCCGTCTTCCAGCACGACCTTCGAGGCGAAGGTCGCTTGCGGCCAGCCCAGCAGGCTTGCTAACATCTGGCCGGTCTGGTTCGAATCGTCGTCGATCGCCTGCTTGCCCAGGATGATCAGCTGCGGCTGCTCCTTGTCGGCCAGCGCCTTCATGATCTTGGCCACGGCCAGCGGCTCGGTGTCGCCGGCGGTTTCCACCAGGATGCCGCGGTCGGCGCCGATCGCCATGCCGGTGCGCAGGGTTTCCTGGCACTGGGCCACGCCGACGGAGACGGCCACCACTTCGGTAACCTTGCCGGCTTCCTTCAAACGGGTCGCTTCTTCGAGCGCGATTTCGTCGAACGGGTTCATCGACATCTTGACGTTGGCGATATCCACGCCGCTG
>Ga0308160_10002288_pt1 | contig 23669 bp, 19 predicted proteins | sample PhyFR1_FD_201036 | JGI IMG/M metagenome (GOLD analysis project Ga0308160, IMG submission 201036) | Phyllosphere microbial communities from UC Gill Tract Community Farm, Albany, California, United States - DLSLF.R1 | ecosystem: Host-associated > Plants > Phyllosphere > Unclassified | place: USA...
GCCCAGGTGTAGTTGCGGGTGAAGTTCTCCAGGAAGCAGGCCGCGGTGATCGAGGCGCCGCCCGGGGTGCCGATGTTCGCCAGGTCGGCGAAGTTCGACTTCAGCTGGTCGTTGTAGATCTCGCCGATCGGCAGGCGCCAGGCGCCGTCGCCGGTCTCTTTGCCCGCTTGCAGCAGCTCGTCGGCCAGGGCGTCGTGGGCGGCGTCGTGGCGGGTGAACAGGCCGCTGTTGTGGTGGCCCAGCGAAACGATGCAGGCGCCGGTGAGCGTGGCGATGTCGACCACGGCCGCAGGCTTGAAGCGCTCGGCGTAGGTGAGGGCGTCGCACAGGACCAGGCGGCCTTCGGCGTCGGTATTCAGGATTTCGATGGTCAGGCCGTTCATCGAGGTGACGATGTCGCCCGGCTTCGAGGCGCGGCCCGACGGCATGTTTTCGCAGGCCGCCACGATGCCGATCACGTTCAGCTTCAGGCCCATCTCGCCGATGGCGCGGAAGGTGCCCAGCACCGAGCCGGCGCCGCACATGTCGTACTTCATCTCGTCCATGCCGGGACCGGCTTTCAGCGAAATGCCGCCGGTGTCGAAGGTGATGCCCTTGCCGACCAGGACCACAGGTGCATCCTTCTTGCCGCCGCCCATGTGCTTCAGGACGATGAACTTCGGTGCTTCGTCGCTGCCCTTGGTCACCGACAGGAAGGAACCCATCTTCAGGGCTTCGAGCTGCTTGCGTTCCAGGACTTCGATGTCGAAGCCGTGGTCGTCGGCGAGTTTGCGCGCCACGGTGGCGAGGTAGGTCGGGGTGCAGACGTTCGGCGACAGGTTGCCCAGTTCCTTGGTCAGGGCCATGCCGTTGGCGATCGCGGTGGCTTGGGCCAGCGCGGCTTTCGCTTGCGGGCTGGCCAGCGGTACGGCGACCGTGATCTTGCGCACGCCGGCGAGGGCAGGGTCCTTCTTGCTCTTTTGCGCGTCGGTGCGGAACTCGCCTTCGTTGGCGGCGACGACGATCGCGCGCAGCGCCCATTCAGGCTCGCGCTCTTTCACTTCGGTGGTCGGAAATGCGATAATGGCATCCGCAGTGCCGAGCGACGCGAAGGCCTTCAGGGTCGCGCCAACCGCGGTGCTGAAATTCTTTTCGCTGACCACTTCGTCCGCGCCCATGCCGACCAGCAGCACGCGCGCCGCAGCCACGCCGGCCACGCCGCGCAGCAGCAGGGTCGAGCCGGCCTTGCCGCTGATATCGCCCGACTTCAATGCCGCCGTGATTTCACCGGTTTGATCGAGGGCTTTCGCAGCCTGCGACAGTTTTTTGTTTTCGAACACCGCCACTGCCACACAGCCCGATTTGGCTGCCGCCAGGGTGTTTTTTGTGTCGAATGCTTTTATGCTAAAGTCCATTTGATTCTCCCGTTTCGTTTTGTGCGCAGCATGCGAAGACAAGTGCGGCTACTGCTCAACCTGCAATTATAACTATCGAATGATTTTCTCACGCGCCTTGTACCGTGAACTGGCCAGCGCGGCCGGAGCAACCTTCACGGTGCTGTTCACGGTATGCATTACCTGGACCCTGATCGCCATTCTCGGCCGAGCCGCGGGCGGGCGTGTCGCATCGAGCGATGTCGTCGCCCTGATCGCGTTCCAATCCTTGAATTATCTGCCAACTGTCCTGACTCTCACCAGCTTTATTTCCGTGCTGGTGGTGGTCACGCGCACCTACCGCGATTCCGAAATGGTGGTCTGGTTCGCCTCGGGCCAGTCGCTGCTGGCGTGGATCCGGCCGGTGCTGGTGTTCGGCATTCCGATGGTGCTGCTGGTGGCCACGCTGTCGGTCTTCGTCACGCCCTGGGCCAAGCTGAAAAGCACCGAGTTCACCCAGCGCTTCGAGAAGCGCGAAGATTTAAAGCGCGTGGCGCCCGGCCAGTTCCGCGAGTCGTCTTCTGCCGACCGCGTGTTCTTCGTCGAGGGCAGCGCCAACGGCTCCACCGTCGTGCAGAACGTGTTCGTGAATACCCTGCAGGGCGCCGGCAATTCCATCGTCGTGGCCAAGGAGGGCGTGATCGAACCGGACGGCAAGGGCGGCCAGTTCCTGGTCCTCAAGAACGGCCGCCGCTACCAGGGCGTGCCGGGCCAGGCCGACTACCAGTCGATGGAGTTCGAGCGCTACAGCATGCGCGTGGCCACCAAGGTGCCGGTGCTGGGCACCGACGTGCCGCTCGACGCCCAGCCGACCGCCATGCTGCTGGCCGTGGACAACCAGTACACACGCTCGGAACTGCTGTCGCGCATTTCCTCGCCCATCGTCTGCCTGATCCTGGTGCTGCTGGCGATCCCGCTCGGCTTCGTCAATCCGCGCGCCGGCAGCTCGGCCAACCTGATCCTCGCGCTGCTGATCTTCTTCACCTATAACAACCTGGTGAAGATGGTCGAGGCCAGCGTCAAGAAGGACAAGCTCGACTTCGCGCTGGCCTGGTGGCCGCTGCACCTGGTCGTGGCGATCGTCGTGGTGGCCTTGTTCGCCTGGCGCCTGAACGTGAACCACCGCTGGCATCCGCTGGTGTGGCTGAATGCCTGGAAGCGCCGGCGCATGCTGCGCAAGTCGCCCGAGCTGGCGGGAGGAGCCGCGCGATGAAAGTCCTGCAACGCTACTTCGCCGTGAACATCGCGCAGGCCGTGGTCTTCGTGGTGTTCGCCTTCCTCGGCCTGATCGCCTTCATGGACCTGACCGGTGAACTGCCTTCGGTCGGCAAGGGCAACTACCAGTTCCAGCACGCGCTGATGTACGTGGCGCTGATGCTGCCCGGGCACGTGTACGAGGTGATGCCGGTGGCCGCGCTGATCGGCACCATCTACGCGATGGCGCAGTTCGCGCAAAGCTCGGAATTCACGATCATGCGCGCGTCCTCGATGTCGACCCGCATGGCCGGCTGGATGCTCTTCAAGATCGGCATCGTGTTCGTGGTGATCACCTTCATCTTCGGCGAACTGGTCACGCCGCGCACGGCGCCGCTGGCGGAAAAAGTGAGACTGTCGGCGAAAGGCGCGACCCTCGCCTCCGAGTTCCGCTCGGGGATGTGGACCAAGGATAACGTGCACGCGCCGGGCCCGAGCGGCGTGCGCGGTCCGGTGACCGGTTCGCGCTTCTTCAATGCGCGCCAGATCGCGGCCGACGGCCAGCTGCTCGATGTGCGTGTCTACGAGTTCGACACCTCGATGCGCATGCGCGCCATCTACACGGCGGCGCGCGCCAGCTTCAGCGGCAACAGCACCTGGCGCCTGCAGGATGTCACCGAGACCCTGTTCTCGAACAGCCGCACGCTGCCCGCGCCGGGCGCGCCGGTGCCGAAAGGGCAGACCATCCAGAGCACCTTCGGCCAGGAGACCAGCGCCGTGGCCACGCGCCGCGTGCCGTCCCTGGACCTGGTGTCCGAGATCACGCCGAAGATCCTGCAAGTCTCGCGCCGCGACCCCGAGCGCATGTCGGCCAACGAGCTGGCCGTGTACTCGCGCCACCTGGTGGAAAACCGCCAGGAGAGCGAGCGTTTCCAGATCGCGTTCTGGAAAAAGCTGATCGACCCGCTGGCGATCTTCGTGCTGATGGCGCTGGCCTTGCCCTTCGCTTACCTGCACACGCGCAGCGGCGGCGTCAGCCTGAAGATTTTCGTCGGCATCATGATCGGGGTGAGCTTCATCCTGATTAACTCGCTGTTCTCGCACCTGGGCATGCTCTCGACCTGGCCGGCCTTCATGACTGCGGCGGCGCCGAGTTTATTGTTCCTGCTGCTGGCAATCGGCGCGCTGCGCTGGGTGGAGCGGCACTGATGGACGCATCAACGAATCGTCGCGCACTGGTCCTGTTCGCCCATGGTGCGCGCGCCGCCTCCTGGGCCGCGCCCTTCGAGCGCCTGCGCGACATCAACCGCGCACGCCTGCCCGATACCGAGGTGGCGCTGGCCTTCCTGGAACTGATGGAGCCGCGTTTGCCGGAAGTGGTGGCGAACCTTGTCGCACGCGGCGTGCTGGACGTGACCGTGGTGCCGGTGTTCCTGGGGCAGGGCGGGCACCTGCTGCGCGACTTGCCGCTGCTGGCCGAGTCCTTGCGCGCGGCCCATCCGGCCTTGCAGCTGAAGGTGGCCGGCGCCGTCGGCGAAGATGCCGCCGTGCTGGCGGCAATCAGCGACTACTGCATCAAGTCGCTGGGCTGAACGCTTCCCCGGCGAGACTGCCCGTCTCGCTTTCCCTTGTCCGCACAGCGTGGCGCGCCAGTTGCTCGCGCATCCAGGCATGGCTGCGCGCCAGTGCCAGCTCGGCCATCCGCGTAGGAAAATGGATGAAGCCATGCGGCGCCGCGGGCAGCACATTCAATTCCACGTCCGCCACCTCGCGCCAGCGCTTCGCCAATGCGAGGGTGTCGTCGCGCAGCGGGTCGATGTCGCCGGCGATCATCCAGGCCGGCGGCATGCCTTCGAGCTCGCCATACAGCGGCGACAGGGGCGGGCGGCGCCGCTCGGCGTCGCTCATATCCGGCGTGAGCAGGCGCAGTGCCGGCAGCATGCCGGGGCCGTCCAGCACCAGGGTCTCCGGCCCGGCCGCGTGCACACTCGGCGTGCCGGCCAGGTCGTAGACGCCGTAGAACAGCACCGCCCCGGCGATCCGTTTCATTAAAGCCGGCCAGGCTTTCAGACGCAGCAGGGTCGCGGCCGCAAGGTGGCCGCCGGCCGATTCTCCGACCACGAACACCGGCAGCGCCGCGTACTCGGGCAAGCCCGCGCCCAGCGCCCAGCGCGCGGCGGCCAGGCAGTCGTCGAGGATGGCGCCGAGCGGCGTGCGCAGCGCCAGGCGGTAGTCGACCGAGACCACCACCGCATCGCATGCATGCACGCGTGCGGCGTTGTGGCGGTCGTCCATGCGCGCATTGCCGATCACCCAGCCGCCGCCGTGGATGTCGAGGACCAAGGCCTTCGGCGCGCCTTTTGGCAGCAGGATGCGCACGGGGACGCGCAGGCCATCGGCCTCGGCGATGCGCTGCTCGACGCGGATGCCTTGGCGTCCCAGTCGCCCGTTCGCGCCGGCCTGCGACACGCGCAGCAGCGCCTGGCCCAGCATCGGCAGCAGGCGGTTGCGCACGCGGAAGCGCGGCGCCCAGGCGAGCTTGCGGTTGAAGCGGGCGGCTTCGTCCAGGGTGGCGGCGTCGAGCGGGATGGTGGTCATCGTGGTGTGGGTGGAAGGCGATGGGTCGACTGTAGCTGCCGCGCGCGGTATTCACTGTGCGCTGGCGTCCGCCCACGCGCGGAAGCTGCCGTTCTGCCAAGGCTTCCGATGCGGTCTTGACAAGGAATGCGGCGAACACGCCACGGATTGTTCCGAATCATGGCGGCGCGCCGTCCGGCGGTTTGACACTCGTTCGGAAACTGCCCACACTGCTCGGGCTAATCCGGCTCATCCATACACGGGATACCGGGTCCTTCAACCAACCGGGTCGCGCCATGCTTCCACCGTTCCTGAAGCTCCTTGCCACGCTGTGCAGGCCCGTCCAGGCCTCCCTGCGTTATCTTGCCCGCTTGCCGGCGGCCCTGTTGGTCGAACTGCGCTGCGCGCGCCGCATCGACGCCGCCGCACGCCGGGTCGGCGCCATGCGCACCAAGATCGGCATCATGTCGGGCCACCTGAACGCCGGCAGCATCCAGGGCCGCGTCGACGCCGACCGCAAGCTGCGGCGCATGCTGAGCGAATTGAAGGACGACCTGAGCGAGATGCGGCGTGACCTGGCGCAGTGGCACGTCAAGGAATGCCGCGGCCGCACCGGCGCGCGCCTGGAAGCGGCGATCGCGCAGCTGAACCGGATCGCGGCCGACACCTGGGCAGCGGCCGACAAGCTGGTGCTGCAGATCGAGGAATACGATGGGGCGCGGGCGCATTGCCCGGGGTGATGGGGGCTTGCCATGACCGGCGGTGTGGAGATATCCGGCGGCGTGTGGAAATGATTGGCGGCGTATGGAAATGATCGGCGGCGTGTGGAAATAACCGGCGGCGTATGATGGCGTAGGGTGGGCACCCCGTGCCCACGCGTAAAGTGTGAATATCGTTAACGTGCGTGGGCGCCGCAAACACGCCAACGATGATCATCGTTCACGCGTGGGCACGGGGTGCCCACCCTACGGAAGCTGATGCTCGCGCAGCCTTAACGCTTCGCCGATCATCACCAGCACCGGTCCCTGCGCCGCATCCAGCCCGCGCGCCAGGTCCGTCAGCGTCAGGCGCGCGACCCGTTCATCGGCGCGGCTGCAGTTTTCCACCACCACCACCGGCGTGTCCGCGCTGCGCCCTTGCGCCAGCAGGCGTTCGGCCGTGGCCGCGGCTTCGCGTCCGCCCATGTACTGGATCATGGTGTCGGTGTGCGGCAGGGCCGGGTGCTCGGGCTGGTCGGGGGCGGTGCTGGACGTGAAGAAGGCGACGCTGCGCGCCACGCCGCGCTTGGTGAGCGGCTGCTTGGTGGTGGCCGCGGCCGCCACCGCGGTGGTAATCCCGGGCACGATCTCGACTTCCACGCCTTCCGCCTCGAGCGCGCGCAATTCCTCGTCGGCGCGCCCGAACAGCATCGGGTCGCCACCTTTCAGGCGCACCACCATCCGGTACTGGAAAGCGCAATCCACCAGCAGGCGGTTGATCGCATCCTGCGCCGTCGAGCGCTGGCCGGAGCGCTTGCCGACCGAGATCAGCTCGGCCTGCGCGCACAGTTCCAGCATCTCCGGCGTCACCAGTGCGTCGTAGAGCACGACCTCGGCTTGCGCCAGCAGGCGCGCCCCGCGCACCGTGATCAGGTCGGCCGCACCGGGGCCGGCGCCGATCAGGTAGACCTTCCCCACCATCTACTACTCCTGTGATTGATCCAGGCGAATCATACCCGCTGCGACGGTCTGGTGCGTGACTTCGTCGATCAGGATAAAGGCGCCGGTGGCGCGGATGGCGGCGTAGGCGTCGGCCGCCAGCGGCTGCTGCACCGTCAGGTGGATGCGCGCGATGTCGTTCAGCTTCAGGCTTTGCGCGGCGCTGTCCACGGGCTTGCGTTCCTGGGTGTTCACGTCGAGCAGGGTGTCCACCTTCGTGACCTTGGCCGCGGTCTGGCGCGTGCCGTGCTTGATCCAGTACCTGCGGCGCGCGTCGAGCGGCTCGTCGGACATCCAGCAGACGTCGGCCACCACCTGCTTGAGCAGGGTCGCCGGGGCGTCAACGCCGGACAGGGTATCGCCGCGCGAGATGTCCAGGTATTCGTCCAGCAGCAGGGTCACCGACTGGCCGGCGCTGGCGCTTTGCAGGGAGCCGTCGAAGGTGACGATGTCCTTCACGGTCGCAGCTTGGCCGGAAGGCTGCACCACCAGCTTGTCGCCGACGCTTACCTTGCCCGATTCGATGCGGCCCATGTAGCCGCGGAAGTCGTTGGCTTCGTGGCCGTTGTGGCGGGCGACGAGCTGCACCGGGAAGCGGAACGGGGCATCGTGGGCCTCGTCGTAGACCGACAGCGATTCCAGCAGCTCGATCAAGGTCGGGCCCTGGTACCAGGCCATGTTCTCGCTTGCGTCGACCACGTTGTCGCCGGCCAGCGCGGACAGCGGGATCGCAGTCACATCCTTCAGGCCCAGCGATTGTGCGAATTCACCATAGGCCGCCACGATGCGGTCGTAGACCGACTGGTCGTAGTTCACCAGGTCCATCTTGTTGACGGCGACGATCACGTGCTCGATCTGCAGCAGCTTGGCGATGGTCGAGTGGCGCTTGGTCTGGATGAGCAAATCCACGCCGCCGTCTTCGCGCAGCTTCACTTTCGACACGTCGACCAGGATGATCACCGCGTCGGCGGTCGAGGCGCCGGTGACCATGTTGCGCGTGTACTGCTCGTGGCCCGGGGTGTCGGCGATGATGAACTTGCGCTTCGGCGTGGCGAAGTAGCGGTAGGCGACATCGATGGTGATGCCTTGCTCACGCTCGGCTTCCAGGCCGTCGGTCAGCAGCGACAAATCGATGGTGTCGCCCACGGTGCGCTTGTGCTTGGAGCGCGAAACCGCCGCTAATTGGTCCGCGAAGATGCCCTTACTGTCGTACAGCAGGCGGCCGATCAGGGTGCTCTTGCCGTCGTCGACGGAACCGGCCGTGATGAAGCGCAGCAGGCTGTGTTGTTCGAGTTGTTGGGTGCGTGCGTTCATCAGAAATATCCTTGCTTCTTGCGTTTTTCCATCGAGGCTTCCGAGGTCTGGTCGTCCATGCGCGTGGCGCCGCGCTCGGTGACTTGCGTGACGGCGGTCTCGGCGATGATGGCTTCGACGGTGGCCGCATCGGACGACACCGGGCAGGTGCAGGAAATGTCGCCCACGGTCCGGAAGCGCACGGTTTGCGTTTCCACGGTTTCGCCGTCTTTCGGCGGCGTGAGCGGGGTCAGCGGCACCAGCAGGCCGTTACGCGGAATCACTTGCCGTTCATGCGCAAAATAGATCGGCGGGAGGGCGAGTTTTTCGCGGGCGATGTATTGCCACACGTCGAGCTCAGTCCAGTTCGAGATCGGGAACACGCGCATGTTTTCGCCCGGGTGCACGCGGGTGTTGTACAAGTCCCAGAGTTCCGGGCGCTGGGCCTTCGGGTCCCATTGGCCGAACTCGTCGCGGAAGGAAAAGATGCGCTCTTTCGCACGGGCCTTTTCCTCGTCGCGGCGGGCGCCGCCGATGCAGGCGTCGAAGCCGTGTTCGGCGATGGTTTCCAGCAGCGTCACGGCCTGGGCCGCGTTGCGCGAATCGGTGGCCGGGTTGCGCATGCGCACCGTGCCCTTCTTGATCGAATCTTCCACCGAGCCGACGATCAGGCGCTCGCCGAGCTCGGCCACGCGCGCATCGCGGAAAGTAATCACTTCCTCGAAGTTGTGGCCGGTGTCGATGTGGACCAGCGGGAAGGGGAATTTGCCCGGGCGGAAAGCCTTTTCGGCCAGGCGCAGCAGCACGACCGAGTCCTTGCCGCCCGAGAACAGCAGGGCCGGGTTGCTGCATTCGGCCGCCACTTCGCGCAGGATGTGGATGGCTTCGGATTCGAGGGCGTCCAGGTGGCGCGCGTTGACGTCGGCGAGCACGCCGCTGGTGTCAGAAAGATTCGTCATGAATTGAGCCTTGTATTCTTGAGTGGGCGTTCTGAATTACGCTGCCACGGATTTGATACGGATTAACTTGCCATCGACCACATGCAGGCCGCATTCCTTGGAGTCCGGGTTTTCCCACCACCAGCGGCCGGCGCGCACATCCTCGCCCGGCTGTATGGCGCGGGTGCAGGGTTCGCAGCCGATCGACGGGTAGCCGCGGTCGTGCAGGGCGTTGTAGGGCACGCCGTTGGCGCGGATGTATTCCCAGACGTTGTCCTCGGACCAGTCGGCCAGCGGATTGAACTTGGTCATGCCGTGCGCCGGATCGTCTTCCTGGGTCGACAAGTCCGAGCGGGTGGCGGACTGGGCGCGGCGCTGGCCCGTGATCCAGGCCTTGTTGCCGGCCAGGGCGCGGCCCAGCGGTTCGACCTTGCGGATGCGGCAGCATTCGCGCCGCATCTCGACGCTGTCGTAGAAAGCGTTCAGGCCGTTCTGCGCCACGTAGGCATCCACCGCTTCGGCTTGCGGGCGGAACAGGGCGATGTCATGGCCGTAGTGGGCCTTCACCGCGTCCAGTACCGCCAGGGTCTCGGTGTGCAGGCGGCCCGTTTCCAGCGAAAAAATGCCGATTGGCAGATTCGCGCGCAGGATCAGGTCGGTCAGCACCATGTCTTCGGCCGCCAGGCTGGAGGCGAACACGGCCGGGGTGTACTCGGCCGCGATGCGTGCCAGGATAGCCTGCGTGTCGGCCACGCGGTTGGCGAGATCGCTCATCGTGTTTCCTTAGATGCCGGCGCCGATGTCGGTGTGTTCCGGCTTGGCGTCGCGCGCGGCACGGCGGAACAGCGGCAGCGGCTGGTCGACCGAGGCCTGGTAGGTTTCCGAGAACACGGTCAGCCCCTTCAGGGCGTCGTGGATCGAGCGGTCCTGGCGCGTGGCGTAGGCGTTGAAACCGACGCGCGACATCGAAAACAATTGATCGCGCAGCACGTCGCCGATGGCGCGCAACTCGCCGGTATAGCCGAGGCGCTTGCGCACGTTGTAGGCGATCGAATAGCCGCGGCCATCGCTGAATTTCGGGAAGTCCACGGCGATCACGGCGAAGCGGTCCGCATCCCCCTTCAACGTTTCGAAGCGCTCGTCGGCGGCAATCCATACGCCGAGGTCGGCACGGTGCGACAGCGCGTCTTTCTGCGCCAGCCAAACCGTCAATGGAACGATGAGCTTGCCTTCCGGGACCACAACGGTCTCGGCAGCTTCGCCTTCTTCGAGGCGCAGCACGCGCCAATCGTCGGCCACGACTTCACGGCCGCGGATGATGTGTTCGTGAACGACTTCAAGCATGGTCTTCCCCAACCAGTTCGCCCGCCGGGATCGGCGTGGCATACACGTATTCCTTGAACGGCGCGATACCCAGGCGCTGCGCGGTGTCGGCGAAGCGCTCGTCCTCGTAGCGGTTGCGCACATACACGTCGAGCAGGCGCCCGACCACTTCCGGCATTTGCCCGGCCGAGAACGACGGCCCGATGATCTTGCCGATGGCGGCGTTGTTGCCTTGCGCGCCGCCGATCGACACCTGGTACCACTCGCTGCCATCCTTGTCGACGCCCAGCACGCCGATCGAACCGACGTGGTGGTGGCCGCAGGCATTGATGCAGCCCGAGATATTCAGTTCGATATTGCCGATGTCGTGCTGGAAATCGAGGTCGTCGAAACGCTCGGCAATCGCGGCCGCGATCGGGATCGACTTCGCATTCGCCAGCGAGCAGAAATCGCCGCCCGGGCAGGAAATGATGTCGGTCAGCAGGCCGATGTTCGGCGTCGCCAGGCCTTTCGATTTCGCCAATTGCCAGACTTCGAACAGCTCGGCTTGCTTGACGTCGGCCAGCACCAGGTTTTGCTCGTGGGTCACGCGCAGTTCGCCGAAGCTGTACTTGTCGGCCAGATCGGCCACGAAGTCCATCTGCTCGGCGGTGGCGTCGCCCGGCGGCACGCCGGTTTTCTTCAGCGACAGCACCACGGCCGCATAGCCCGGCACCTTGTGCGGCTTGACGTTGCGATTGAGCCAATTGGCAAAGGCCTTGTTATCGGCATGCGCGGCCAGCGGATCAAGCGCGTCCAGGGCGGCATACGGCGGCGCCACGAAATAGGCGGCCACGCGATCGTATTCCTCGCGGCTCAGGGTTTCCGGGCCATCCTTCAGGTCTTGCCATTCTTCCTCGACCAGGCGCGAGAATTCCTCCACGCCCAGGGCCTTCAGCAAAATCTTGATGCGGGCCTTGTACTTGTTGTCGCGGCGGCCGTACGAGTTGTACACGCGCATCACGGCTTCGGTATAGGTGAGCAGGTGCTGCCATGGCAGGAAGTCGCGGATCACGCTGCCGATGATCGGCGTGCGGCCCATGCCGCCGCCGGCCATGAACTTGAAGCCGACTTCGCCGGCCTCGTTCTTCACCAAGGTCAGGCCGATGTCGTGGATGGCAATCGCCGCGCGGTCTTCGACGGCGCCATTGATGGCGACCTTGAATTTACGGGGCAGGGCGATGAATTCGGGGTGGAAGGTACTCCACTGGCGCAGGATCTCGGCAAAGGCGCGCGGGTCCATGATCTCGTCCGCGGCCACGCCGGCGAACTCATCAGTGGTAATGTTGCGGATGCAATTGCCCGAGGTTTGAATCGCGTGCATTTCCACGGAAGCCAGATCGCTCAGGATTTCCGGCGTCTGCTCGAGCTCGATCCAGTTGTACTGGATGTTCTGGCGCGTGGTGAAGTGGCCGTAGCCGCGGTCATACTTGCGCGCGATGTGGGCGAACATGCGCATCTGGGCGGACGACAGCAGGCCATACGGCACGGCCACGCGCAGCATGTAGGCGTGGCGCTGCATGTACAGGCCGTTCTGCAGGCGCAGCGGCAAGAACTCTTCTTCGGTCAGCTCGTCGTTCAGGCGGCGCGCCACCTGGTCGCGGTACTGCGCAATGCGCTCGCGGACGATGAGATGGTCGTATTGGTCGTAGCGGTACATATTATTCCTGTCAGGACGGGCCGGCGGCCCTTTAGGCTAGATGGAATGGTAAGCCTGCGACGCTTTATTCCAAACGACTGACAATTTATTTGCTTATATACGGTAGGGGTATAAGCATTCGCATAAAATAGCGGCTGGCGTTGACTAACTAGATAACAACAGGAATGAACCTTCATCAATTGCGCTTCGTTCGCGAAGCCGTGCGCCAGAACTACAACCTGACCGATGCCGCCAAGGCATTGTTCACCTCGCAGCCGGGCGTGTCGAAAGCCATCATCGAACTCGAGGAAGAGCTGGGTGTCGACATCTTCACGCGCCACGGCAAGCGCATCCGCGGGCTGACGGAACCGGGCCGCCTGGTGCTGGCCTCGGTCGAGCTGATCATGCAGGAAATCGAAAGCCTGAAACGGATCGGCAAGGAATACGCCGCCCACGACAGCGGCAGCTTCACGATTGCCACCACCCACACGCAAGCGCGCTACATGCTGCCGAAGGTGGTGCAAGCCTTCATGGGCAAGTTCCCGAAGGTGAGGCTGTCCCTGCTGCAAGGCAACCCGAAGCAGATCGCCGACATGGTGAAAAATGGCCAGGCCGATCTTGCCATCGCCACCGAGTCGATCGCGGCGATCGACGGCTTGATCACCTTGCCCTGCTACCAGTGGGAACACGTGCTGGTGGTGCCGCCGGAACACGATTTATTGCGTTCGAAGGCGGTCTCGCTGGAAGAAATTGCCACCTACCCGCTGATCACCTACGATGGCGCCTTTGCCGGCCGCAGCAAGATCGACCACGCCTTCAACTTGCGCGAGCTGAAGCCCGACGTGCTGCTGGAAGCCATCGACGCCGACGTCATCAAGACCTATGTCGAGCTGGGCATGGGCGTGGGCATCATCGCCGGCATGGCCTTCGATGCGGAACGCGACCGCAACCTGCGCACCATTCCCGTTGGCCACTTGTTCGGCATGAATGTGTCGCGCGTGGCGGTGAAGCAGGGCGCCTACCTGCGCAGCTATATTTATACCTTCATCGAGCTGCTGGCCCCGAGCCTGAACCGCAAGATGGTCGAAGCCGCCATGCGCGGCGGCGAAAACTACGAACTCTAAGATATGAGCACCACACAACTCGCAAAATTCTACGCCCAGCTGGGCGACGCCGTCGAAGACATCTACCTCGAGCCCGACATGGACGAGGACATCGACGACATGAGCATCCACCTCGGCAATTTGCTGGGCGGCCACACGGTGCTGGAGCTGGGCTGCGGCACCGGGTACTGGACCGAGGTCGTGGCCGAGTCGGCCGCCTCGGTGCTGGCGCTGGACATCAACGCCAACCTGGTCGACATCGCCCGCGAACGCGGCATGCCGGCCGACAAAGTCAGCTTCCGCGTGGCCGATGCGCTCGACCTGCCCGAGGACATCGGCAAGTTTTCGGCGGTGCTGGTCAGCTTCCTGTGGTCGCACCTGACCAAGGGCGAGCAGGAAAAGCTGCTGGCCACCTTGAAAAAGCGCCTGGGCAAGGACGTGCTGCTGGTGATCCTGGACGAATCCTTCGTGGAAGGCTTCAGCGAAACCACGGCGCGCACCGATGCCGAAGGCACGACCTGGGAAATCCAGACGCTGGACGGCGAACGCTACGAGCTGCCGAAGAGCTATCCATCGGACAGCGCCCTGCGCAAGCGGCTCGGCAACGTCGGCAAGGAAATCAAGATCGAACGCGTCGAGTTCTTCTGGATCCTGACCTGCCGCTTGAAGTAGGGTGGGCCGGGCCGCGCAAGGCACTTGTGCCCACGCGGTGCTCCGGTGAAATGTCGGTATCCGCCGAAGAAAAAGGCCGATGATCATCGCATTCCTGCGAGATCATCGGCCTTTTTTGAGCCGTGGTAAATGGTGGGCACAAGTGCCCACCCTACGGGGCCAGAGCCCACACAATAGCCCCGCGTGCCTGGCTTCGGCTTAGAACGAGTGACGCACGCCCAGGGTGAAGGCGCTTGGATCGGTGCCCAGGGCGGTTGCCGCCGGGGTGATGCTCGGGGTCGATGCGTTCAGGCCGAACACGCCGCGGGCGTTGTTGCGCATGGTGCCGTAGGTGGTGTAGATGTTGGTGCGCTTCGACAGCGAGTAGCTGTAGGCCAGGGCCCAGGCATTGCCCTTGGCGCCGTTGTCGATTTCGTTGCGCTGCACGTTGGCGTAGAACTTGTTCGCGCCCATGGTGTACACGCCGCCGACGTTGATCTGCTCGAACTTGTTGTTGTTGCCGGTCGGGTCAGCCACCAGGTAGTTACCCTTCAGGTCGAAGTCGCCGAACTTGAAGCCCGCGCCGAATGCGTACTCCTTGTCGTCGCCGGTCGCCAGGCGTTCGTAGTTGTGGTAGCCGGCGCCCAGGTAGATGCCGTTGTTGGCGTACTCGACTGCCACGCCCCACAGGTCGGCCGATGGGTCGGTGGTGCGCTCGCCTGCCGAGTAGGCAGCCAGCACGCTGAAGCCGGCCATCGCGTTGCTCTTGTAGTTGACCGAGTTGGCCAGGCGGCGGGTCAGCTTGCCGCTGCCGAAGGACGACAAGTTGCTGCCGTAGAAACCTTGGCCGAAGGCGTCGGTGGCGGCGGCGACCGACGCGATCGGGCTGTATTCGCGGCCGACGGTCACCTGGCCGAAGGCGCCTTGCAGGCCCACTACGGCGCGGCGTCCGAACATTTCGGTGTCGGTGGCGCCGGTATCGAGGCGCACGCCCGATTCGATGTTGAAGATGGCTTTCAGGCCGTTGCCCAGGTCTTCGGTACCGCGGAAGCCGATGCGGCTGCTCGACTGGTTACCGGAGTTGATGACGGTGCGGCGCGATTCGCCTGGCGCGTCAAGATCCTCGACAGCGATGGCCGCGTCCATGACGCCGTAGATGGTGACGTTGGTCTGCGCTTGCGCGAGCAGCGGAAGGGACGTGATCAGCGCTGCGGCCAGGGCTTTGTATTGCATGAAGATCTCCAATAAGGTTCGACGAAGGATTGAGTTGGCTCCGGGCAAACTCAAGGTCGAGCGAATCTTATCGGAACAATATGTCGGTTTGATGACAGGGCAACATGCCAGTGTTGCAAAAATAAGTCACTAAACAATATGGTCGGCGATCGGCAGCTCGATGTCGATGCGGGTGCCCGACCCGCCGTCGGTGCCGATGGTGATCTCGCCCTTCAGCCCCCAGACCCGCTCGCGCATGCCGACCAGGCCGAGCGACTGCGCCTTTTCCATGTCGGCGTCGATGATGCCGCGGCCGTCGTCGCGGACCGTGACCAGCAGCTCGTCGTTGCTGCGGTAGAGCGTAAGGGTGACGCGGCTGGCCTGGGCATGGCGCGCCACGTTGGTCAGCGCCTCTTGCACGATGCGGAAGATGGCCGTGCTGGCCTGGTCGTCGAGCCGCAGCTCGGCCTCGTCGGCCAGCAGCTCGCAGGCGATGCCGTGGCGCTCGACGAAATCGTCGCGCAGGCCCTGCAGCGCGAAGAACAGGCCGCCTTCGTCCAGCGCGCGTGGGCGCAGGTTGGTGGCGATGCGGCGCAGCGAGGTAATGGCCGTGAGCAGGTTGGCGTCCATGCCGGCGATCAGGTGCGAGGTATCGCCGTCGCGGGCTTCGCGCAGCAGGGTCAGGTCCATGCGCAGCGAGGCCAGCAGCTGGCCGAGGTCGTCGTGCAGTTCGCGCGAGATATGGGTGCGTTCTTCTTCGCGGATGGTTTGCAGCGCTGCGGACAGCTGGCGCAATTGATCGTGCGAGCGCGCCAGCTTCTGCTGCACGCGCTGGCGCTCCGATACGTCGCGCAGGATGATGGTGTAGAGCGTCACGCCGTCCTGGAAGGCATCGGTGATCGAGCCCTCGATGGGGAAGGGGTTGCCGCCGGCGCGGATGCCAATGCCGGCGTAGTCGGTGGAGCGGCGCCCGGCGCGCCCGCCCTGGAAATAGTCGAGCGGGCTGTGGCCGGCGTCGGCCGGGGCGCGCACGTAGCGCGCCAGCGGCTGGCCCACCATCTGGCCGACGCTGACGCCGAACATCGACGCCGCCGCCGGATTCGCCAGCACCACGCGGCTGAATTCATCGGTGGAAATGATGGCTTCGCCGGCGTTGTCGACGATGCGGCGGCTATGCTGGGCCGGGGTGTCGCCGCGGCCGTTGTTGTTCAGGCGGGACAGCAAGTGGCCGCCGAGGACGCCGAGCGCAAAAAGCGCCGTGCCGCGCCCGCGCGTGTTGCGCTGGAGAGTCATGGAATGTCCTGCCGTGCTGTTACAGAGCAGCCCGCGGCGCGGACCAGCTGTAACGATACGGCGCGAACCGCCGGGCAGGTTTGAGGGGCGACAAGCGGGCAGGTGTCGCGGGGCGGGCGTGGATACGCGAACGATGGGACCGCGTGGGCACAAGTGCCCACCCTACGAATCTGCCAACGTCGGTCCGTCGATCAAACGACCCGCACGTTGGCCCTCCAGCGCTACATCTGCTTGAACAAATGCAGGAAACTCCTGCTCACTTCCAGCTTCTCCGGCCGCCCCTTGACCAGCACCAGGTGGCGCCCGCGGATATCGCGCGTCACCCCTTCGATCGCATTCACATTCACCAGCGTGGCGCGGTGGATCTGCCAGAACAGCGACGGATCGAGCTCGTCCGCCAGATCGCGTACCGGCTTGCGAATCAAGGCCTCGAATTTCTCGGTCTGCACGCAGGTATATTTCTCGTCCGACCGGAAGAACAAAATTTCCTCGACCGGAATCATGCGCAGGTCCGAGCCGATGCTGGCCTGGATCCACTGCAGATGCTTCGGTTTCGGCGCCGCGATCTTTTCCGCCAGCTGCGACAGCATGGCGGTCACGCTGTCGTTCACCACCGCGCCCGGTTTACCGAGCCGCGCCTTCAGTCGCTCGACGGTCACCTTCAGGCGCTCCGGCTCGGACGGCTTCAGCACGTAATCGACCGCGCCGCGCTCGAAAGCCTCGACCGCGTACTGGTCGTAGGCGGTGACGAACACGATCTGGCTGCGGTCGCCGATCTCGCGCGCCGCTTCCATGCCGGTCTTGCCGGGCATGCGGATGTCGAGGAAGGTCAGGTCGGGCTGGTGTTGGCCGACCAGCTCGACGGCTTCCTCGCCGTTCTTCGCCTCGCCCACGATTTCCAGTTCCGGCCACACCTGTTCCAGGCGCATGCGCAGTTGGTCGCGCATCAGTCTTTCGTCGTCGGCAATGATTGCGGTAGGCATGGCAGGTTCCGGTCAGGTGGAAAGAGTGACGATTATTCAAGAAAACAGCGTAACAGGCAAGCTGTCAGGGTGGCTTTACTGGCTCAGCGCGACGCCTGGTAAGGCACCTCGACCATGGCAATCACGCCGCTCGGGCTGTTCGAAGCGATATGCAATTGCCCGGCGTCGCCGTGCAGCAGGCGCAGGCGTTCGCGGATGGTGGGCAGGCCCAGGCCGGTGCCATTGCTCGGCACCACGCCAAAGCCGACGCCGTCGTCGGTGACGGTGATCCGCAGCTTGCCGTCGGCGACATCGGCAACGATCTTCAGGGTGCCGCCTTCGGGCTTGCACTCAAGACCGTGCTTGATCGCATTCTCGACCATGGACTGCAGCATCATCGGCGGGAAGGCGGCATTGCGCAGGCCTGCGGGAATCTGCATGTCCACCGTCAGCCTTTCCTCCATGCGCATCTTCAGCAAATCCAGGTAGGCCGTCACCATGTCGACTTCGCGCCCGAGATTGGTCACCAGGATGTTGTCGCGCATTTGCGGCAGCACGGCGCGCAGGTACTGGATCAGGCTGCGCTGCATGGCCGAGGCGCGCGGCGGATTGGTTTCGATCAGGTGCTCGACCGAGGCCAGGGTGTTGAACAGGAAGTGGGGCTCCACTTGCGCCTGCATCATCTGCATCTTGGTCTCGGACAGTTGCCGCTGCATCGATTCGCGTTCGGCGGCGGCGTTTGCGGTGCGGGTTTGCAGTTCCGCGCGTTTCTTGCCGCCGACCAGGGCCTTGGTGCCGAACAGGGCCAGCACCAGCAGCCAGACGAAGCTGGTGAACCAGGTCGAGGCTTGCTTGTGGTAACGCGACACGCGCGCCTCGGCGGCATCGTCGACCGCGCCTTCGATCGCCACCGACAGTTCCTCGGCAATCTGGGGCGGCAATTCGATGTGGACCGAATCGCCGTTCGGGTGCACGCCTTTCGGCAGGCTGAGTTCGGGAGCGCTGGCGCTACCCGGCAGGGCAGGCGCCGCGGGTGCTGCCGGCGCGGCAGGCGCACCGGGGGCGGCCGGCGGCGCCGGGACCGCCGGCGTGGTCTTGTTGCGCGAATTGAAACGGATGCCGCTATCGTCGATGGTGATGCTGGCGCGTTCCTTGCGCTCGCCACGCTCCAGGCGCGGCTCCTCGTCGCTGCCCGAGAACAGTTCTTCCTGCAAGATGGTGCCGGCAATCAGCGTCAGCGCCGCAAACAGGAAAAACTTCCACCATGACAGTTGCGTCACCCAGGTTGCCACGCCGTCGAAGGCGCGGTACAGCCACGACAGGGTGCCGGAAAAATAGTAATGGGCAGAGCTGCGCGCTTGCATGGTCAGGTGTTTGTCAGGTGTCATTGCGGGTGCGAGTGTACCGCGTTGCCGTCGCCGGGTGCCGAAAAAGTGATGCCTGGAATACATCTTCGCCGGCCTTGCCGTGTTGGAATGACACAACTTAGCGCCGCGCGAAGTACGCCGCATGGGCCATGCGACAGCCTGCAGAAAGCGGGCAACAGGATGCATACAGATGCCCGCCCTGGCGTTGTAAGTTGCCAATAGTACATACTAAAACTGTCAATCGGAAACTTTGCGCGGTATGATGAATTCACTTCCTGGCCGCGCCAGCCCATTATTCGTTCGATGAAAGGGTAAGCCGATGTCTGCCGTTCCCACCCAGTACCGCCTCGTCACCCGCAGCGATTTCGATGGCCTGGTCTGCGCCGTCCTGCTCAAGCACCTGGACCTGATCGACGACATTTTGTTCGTCCACCCGAAGGACATGCAGGACGGGAAGATCGCCATCACCAGCCGCGACATCACCACCAACCTGCCTTACGTGGCGGGCGCCCACCTGGTGTTCGACCACCACTTGTCGGAAACGATGCGCAACAGCGGCGCGCGTGCGAACCACGTGATCCAGCCGCATGCACCGTCGGCGGCGCGCGTGGTCTGGGACCATTACGGCGGTACCAAGGTCTTTCCGGCGCGCTGGACCGAGATGATGACGGCGGTGGACAAGGCCGACGCCGCGCGCTTTTCCCGCAGCGAAGTGCTGGAGCCGCATGGCTGGAACCTGCTCAATTTCCTGATGGATGCGCGGACCGGCCTGGGGCGCTTCCACGATTTCCGGATTTCCAACTACCAGCTGATGATGGCGCTGATCGATGCCTGCCGTACCTTGAGCATCGAACAGATCATGGCCCTGGCCGACGTCGAGGAGCGTACCCGGCTGTACTTCGAGCACAGCGAACGCTGCAAGGAACAGATCCAGCGCTGCGCCCGGGTAGAGCGTAACCTGGTGATTCTGGACCTGCGCGAGGAAGCGACGATTTTCGCGGGGAATCGCTTCATTATCTATGCGCTGTTCCCGGAGACGAATATCTCGATCCACGTGCTGTGGGGCTTGAAGAACCAGAACACGGTGTTCGCGACCGGCAAGTCAATCCTGAACCGGAGTTCGCAGACGAATATCGGGGCGCTGATGCTCGAGTATGGTGGCGGCGGGCACGAGAATGCGGGGACTTGCCAGGTGGCGAACGAGATGGCGGAAGATGTGCTGGGCGCGCTCATACATCGCATCACCAGCGAAGGTTAAGAACGGCCCGAGGCAGTGATTGTAGGGTGGGCCGGGCCGCGCTAGGCACGCTGTGCCCACGCGGTTACGGGCGCGTCCTTGCACCCTTGGCTTGGACTATTCGCTCGCCAGCGCTTGCAACGATCTCGCGGCAACGACAAAGAACCAATCGATACGTTATCGACGATGGCATACGGTTACGAGCGAATTCGCGCGGTCTCGGGTGCGAGCAGGCGCATGTAACCGCGTGGGCACGGAGTGCCCACCGTACGAGTTTGTGAAAAAATCCGCATGGCTGCGTTGCATCGTCTCGCCGTACGCTCGTACTGTCTTCGACGATGCGCCTTGCCCTGGCGTTTTTTCACAAACTCTACGGGACGCGCCAACATCCTGGTAACAGGCGACCCCTTCACGCCGGCGTCCGGTCCCGCACCAGCTCGCGCGCGGCATCGGCCTCCATCGGCTCGCTGAACCACACTCCCTGCAAGCCCTCGCAGCCATGTGCCGTGAGAAACTCCATCTGCGAGCGCGTTTCAACCGCCTCGCCGATCACCGGCATCTGCAAATTGTGCCCGATGTCGATCAGGGTGCGCGCCATGACGCTGCCTTCTCGCGCGTTGTCGTTGTCGGCAATCGCATGCACGGCCTGCTTCGACAATTTCAGCTGTCCCACCGACAGTTCGCGCAGGAAGCCGAGGTCGCTCATGCCTTGCCCGAACTCGTCCACCGACAGGGTCAGCCCCATTTCGCGCAGCTGGCTCGCCAAATCGCGCACCTGGCCCGGGTTGCGGATCAGGGCTTCCTCGCGCAACTCGATCTGCAAGCTGTCCGGCGCCAGCCCGTGCTGGGCCAGGCGGCGGCCGATGTTGGCCACGAAGTCTTGCTGCACGTATTCGCGCGACGACACGTTCACCGACACCGGCACCCCGGTCACGCCGAGCTCCTTCAGCTCGCGCAGGAACAGGCAGGCCTGGTCCAGCACCCAGGCGCCGAACTGGACGATGCGGCCGTTTTCCTCGGCTTCGGTGAGGAAGGCCGAGGGCAGCAGCACGCCGCGTTCCGGGTGGCGCCAGCGCAGCAAGGCCTCGAAACTTTTCACGGTGCCGCTGCGCGCGTCGATGCAGGGCTGGTAGAGCATGAACAGTTCGCCGCGCTCGATGGCATGCGACATGCCGGCGTCGAGCTGCTGGCGGGCGTCGGTGGTGGTCTTCATGTCGCTCGAGAAGAAATAGATCTCGTTGCGGCCGGTGGCCTTGGCGTGGTACATCGCCACGTCGGCCGAGCGCACCAGCTCGGTGTTGGTGTGGCCATCGTGCGGATATACCGACACGCCCAGGCTGGCGCCGACCGCGATTTCCTTGTGCATAAAGGAGACCGGCTGGGTCAGGCCCTGGCGCAGGCGCTCGATCATGCGCAGGGTGAAGCGCAGCGAGGGCTGGTTGACCAGCACCAGCACGAATTCGTCGCCCGACAGGCGCGCCACGGTATCGCTGTCGCGTACCGAGGCCAGCAGGCGCTTGGCCACCACCTTCAGCACCACGTCGCCGGCTTCGTGGCCGTGGGTATCGTTGATGGTCTTGAAGTTGTTCAGGTCGATGAGCACGATCGCCACCAGCGACTTCTGGCGCTGGGCCAGGTGCAGGGCCTGTTCCAGCCGGTCCCACAGCAAGTTGCGGTTGGCCAGGCCGGTGAGGGCATCGTGGTTCACCTCGTGCTCGAGGTGGGCGGTGCGCTGCTTGGTGGCGGTAACGTCCATGATGACGCCGATGAAATGGCTGGTCTGGCCCTGCTCGTCGAGCACCGGCGTGATGCTGAGGTCGTTCCAGAACAATTGGCCATCCTTGCGCATGTTGCGAAACACCACGTTGACCGGGCGCCGCGCCAGGATGGCGTCGTGCACGCGGGCGCGCTCGTTGCCGTCCATGCCGGGCGCAGCCATGAAGCGCGAATCGCGCCCGATGACATCCTCGGCGCGGTAGCCGGTGATGCGCTCGAAGGCGGGGTTCACGTATTCGATGGGGCAATCGTTGCCCAGGATGGCGGTGATCACGATGCCGTTGCTGGCCGCATGCAGGGCGCGCTCGCGCAGGCGCAGGGCTTGCTCGTGGGCGCGGCGCTGGGTGATGTCGAGCCCCATGCCGAACAGATAGTGGCCGCCGTTGCACTCGACGCGCGAGCCGCACAGCAGCATCGGCGTTTCGCGCCCGCTGCGCCCGATCACGTCGGCCTCGAGCACGACTTCCTCGCCGGTCTCGAACACGCGCCGGATGCTGTCGGCGATCAGCGGCCGGGTCTTCAAGTCGAACAGCTCGACCGCGCTGGTGGCCTCGACTTCCTCGGGCATGAGGCCGGTGATGCGCTCGTGGTTGCGGTTCCAGAGCACGAAGCGGCCGGCGCGGTTGATGGCGTAGAAGGTGCCGGGCAGGACGTCGACCACCGCCGCCAGCGGCGTGCGCCCGACCAGCACCGCCTCGGGCGTACTCCCGTCGTGCACGTTGTCGATGGCGGCGATCCAGGACTGGATGACGCCGCCGGCATCGTATTGCGGCGACAGCGCGAGTTCGGCGAGGACGATGCCGCCGTCGCCGCGCCGCAGGCTGAGCTTGTTGGTGCGCCCGTGGTCGGCGGCCAGGCCGCGCCAGCGCATGGCCGGATCGTCGAGCGCGGCCTGCACGGCGCGCGCGTCGGCCGCCGCGTTGGCGGCGACATCGGCGGCATCGGGGCTGGCGGCGCCGGGCGGCGGCACGGTCATGGGGGCGTCGATGGCCGCGCGTGCCACGGCGGCCGGCGTTTCCGTGGCCAGCAATTTGGTCAGCGAGCAGCCGATCGCCCGGTCGGCGGGGAGCATCAACAGGCGTTCGCAGGCCGTGTTCCAGGTCAGGATGGTGCCGCTTTCGTCGAGCAGGAAAGCGGCGTTGGCGGTCGGAACGGACACGGTCATGCTGGCGCCTTTGCGTAAGGGGACACTGCCGTTGGACTTGTTAAGCCCGTGCATGTTCCCGAAGTTCCATCCTAGCCCATAAAAATAAAAAAGCCATGGCAAACGCCATGGCTTTCGGGTGCGGCGGCGCCGGGCTTACGCGGCGGCGCTGTCCTGCTTCTCGGGCATGGCAACCTGGTCGTCCACGCTGAACTGGTAGTCCTTGAACACGTGCTCGGCAGACAGGATCTGGTAGGAACCGTCGGCCAGTTTGTGGGTCGTGTCCTTCAGGCGGTAGGTGAAGTGCCCGCAGGTCCAGCAATTGTAGTTGCGCATGTGCGTGCACAGGCAGGTCTTGTCCATCACCGGCGGGTTCTTCACGTCCGGGTTGGCCAGCACTTCGCGGTTGTACGAATTGATGTAGGCGCAATTGCCGGTGGCATCGAGCAGGTAGCCGTAGGATTCGCAGCCCGGGCGGATGCCCGAGCCGATCGCCGGCGTGCTTTTCAGCATGCGCATCGGGTAGCCGGTCGGCGAGATGCCGTTGACGATGATGTCTTCCTCGCTGGCGCGGAAATATTCCTGCTTCACGCTGTCCGGCATGCCGCACTCGTGGGTGACGGTGAAGCGGGTCGCCACCTGCACGCCGCCCACGCCTTTTTCCAGGAAGCGCACGGCGTCGGAACCGGTGAACACGCCGCCGGCCGCGATCAGCGGGATATCGATGTTTTCCGCGCGCATGTAGGCGAGGATTTCATCGATGATGGTGTGCAGGTCGTATTCTTTCCAGTCGAAGCCGAAGCCCAGGTGGC
>Ga0308160_10002290_pt1 | contig 23660 bp, 31 predicted proteins | sample PhyFR1_FD_201036 | JGI IMG/M metagenome (GOLD analysis project Ga0308160, IMG submission 201036) | Phyllosphere microbial communities from UC Gill Tract Community Farm, Albany, California, United States - DLSLF.R1 | ecosystem: Host-associated > Plants > Phyllosphere > Unclassified | place: USA...
TGCCCATTATTCGATCACACAAAATCACACACGCACTTGTTTTGCCCCCGAGCAACATCTATTTCTACCGAGATACCTCTTCACACGGCCATCCTTGCCCGAAAGGCAAACTATGACGCGTGGCCGGTCGCCCGATCCTTCGATAGCAAGAGTTAGAGTCGCACTCTCCGGAATGATATCCCTCTGAATCGACAAAACCGAAGCGGCTCAGGCGAAGGTAACACCAGAGAACTTTATCTATCCACCTCGCTTACCCTGCCAGGACCAGCCCTAGTGAATAAACATGATTCCGAAAAAGTGGATCTATGGTGCAAATGTCGACATGTCATCTTGCCCTGCTGACAGGATCAGCATCGAAGCATGGGAGTACGACTGGCGATGCCGATAGCTGATCCCAGGTCAAAGAGGGGGGATTGCCAAGGATATTTACCAAACTTGCAACTCGCTTAACACGAGGTTTTTCCGATGTATATTGATTTAAAAGAGTATCAGAAGCTGCCTTGCCGTACGACTCTGCCGTGCTGAGATCTAACAACGATACGTTCCTGCCCCTCTGCTCCTTCTCATGTAGTTGATCATCAGCCACCCCGTTTGGATCGAAAAACCGGGGATACCTGTAACTTGACCGCTTTAAGACCTCTGATCGGACGCCAAGGCTATTAGTGGTAGTACGAGGTCTATTTCATTCATGATGGCGTGCGGAATAGATATGTATGATTGCGAAAGTCATTCCGATGTGATTGAAAAAAAGTCACGGGCCGAGGTTTAGTAGTGGGTACACTATATGGTGTGAACGGGCGGACGAGTGTGCTCTTATCCACTTTTTGAGTCCACTTTGTCCATCTTTATAGCAATAGCGGGAACGGAGTCCGGGCTACGACCATATTAAGCTGGAAACGCGATTCCGGAGACAGTGCACATCTTTCATCTGCTTGCATTCATACGACTAGTGACTGGGATAGCGGACATCTGGTATGTACCAAACTCGACATCATCAAGAGCAAGTACGACGCATGACTTCGAATTCGACTGGTGGATGTACAACCGCTTGTTACCGCTCAAACCTAATTCGATACAATGACGCGAGATACGAATACCTCATCCACTCTACTTCAACATCATACATACCAGCACCAACAGGACAAAGAGAAGGAACAGACTCAAGGAGAATACTTGGAAGCAGTAAAACGGATGCATGCGAGACAAGATGCATGGAGTCGAGCTGCTCGATCAGCATCGGCTAGTGGATCTACTAGTGAATCAGGGAGTGGATCACGGTCGCCTTCGAGACCGGTCGAATTGCAGATGAGTAGTAGTTTTGGAGCTACTTCTGGGTCTGGTAAAGCTGGGGAGGGAAGTAGGGGAGCGGAAAAGAAGGGTAGGAAGAAGGTTGCGAAAGCTTGTTTGGCTTGTCAGAAGAGTCATGTTACCTGTGATGATAGTGAGTTATTCTTGCTCACTGGTTTGGAAATATACGTGTGATATGGGCTGATGATAGAACGCCCATGTACTCGATGTGTAAAGAAGGGCATAGGACAACAGTGTACAGAAGGAGTTCGAAAGAAAGCAAAGTACCTTCTGGAAGAGGATGAAAAATGTATGTCGACCACCACAAGCACGAGCTAATAAGGTAGTAGCCCTAGAACCCCAAGCAACGGCAACAGCATCATCATCATCAACATCCCTCCTAGCCCAACATGCACGTCAACATGAATCAGTATCAATATCACCTCATCACTCTACCCATAATCAACCCGATTATTCCCAGTTTCAACAGGGTGTTAGTAATTTACCGCCATCATTACAAAATCAGGCTCAGGTTCGGAGTGATGATATTTGGCTTGCACCGCCGCTTGAGGGTGATAACGGGATTGGATTGAGTGGGGTTGATAATCGATTATGGTTTGGGAATTCGACGGGGATGAGTATGGATGGGATCGGTGGTAGTACTGGTGAGTCTCTTCTTGACCTTATCCTCATTTTTACCCCTTCCTCATCTGCTTCTTCAATCTATCAGGCCTACCACCTCTACCACCCCTTCTTCGTTCCTCTCGGCAAGTTTGTGGGGACTAGACTGATGCCAGGATTCAACAATAACGGAATGACGGCAGCTACTTCCGAATACGCAATGCTAGATAGCATGTTCGCAATGGATCCAGTATTCCCAGGTCTAGGAAACCTAGATACACTAGATCAACAATTCATTCCAAATTGGGACAACAACAACAGCGATACAAACCATACCCAAAATATTCAATCTCAATCACTTCCCGTACATCCAACTTCATTCCCAAACCAAAACCAAAATCAAAATCAAAGTATCGATATGTTAGCGACTCCTACTCAATTCGATGCACCTGGGACACCGTGGAGTACTTGGCTCCAGGGGACGTTGCAGGGACAAAATCAGGTCCCAATTCCGGAAGATGGGTTGATGGGCAATGGTAATGGGAATGGGAATGGGAATGGAAGTGGGAAAAAGACAATGAGCAGTAGTGAAGTCTACAAGAAAGTTGTTAAGCCATAGTACGTCATCTATCTTCAACATGGACCGTAGCTGATGAGTAGTGATTATACAGAAGGATATCATGCTTTGATGGAGTATCTAACGAAAAAGTCTGTCCACCTATGAAAACGGGGCTGATGGTAGTTTCGAACGTAAAGAGATATTAAGGGTTGTGCATTCCCTAGCTTCTTACAGACCGAGTTTGATTGCTCTCCAGTATGTCTATCCCATCTTCACTATGTACGGAGCTAATGGTAGAATGCCAATGAGTGAGGAAGATGAAGTGTTTCTGGAAAAATCATTTCAGAGGACTTTGATCGTATGTCCCCTTCTGTATCCTTTCCCAGCATATATCCGGTGTCATTAGCATAATAAGGCATCAGAGAGTCGAAGAATGTGGCTGATAAATAGGAACTCGAGAAATTGATATCATACTCGGCAACTCCTACCGCCGTATGGCGCAGAACAGGAGAGATATGCTATGCAAACCCCGAATTCTGTTCCCTTGTCAAGCGCAACGAGGGGGATTTACTACAAGGTCAGCGGGACGGGGAGAAACAGTATATCTACCAGTTGTTCTCAAAACCTTCGTATGTCCCTCCCCTATTGATCTTTTCTCTCGTCGTCTGCGCCCTCATGTTCCCCTCCTTTCTCAGATCTAAACGCATCTCCACTTCTAAATCCCCAACATATCAATAAAGAAAAAGCGGAGGCATATGCAAGGAGGAAGGAAGCCATCAGAAAGAAGAGGATAAACGGGTTTGATAGGAAAGAGAAGCTAATATTCAGGATCATAGCATACTGGGAAAACTTCTCACTACACGCATTCGAAAATACAACCCAAAATTTCTTCCAACCTACCAGTTTGACTGTTGGAGAGGGAATGGTAGATTGTTCATGTTGTTATACGATTCGACGGGATGTGAGTCTTCCTTTCTCATCTCCCTTCTTTCTTTCCCCTCCTCCCCTAGATACCGTCCTCTTCCTTCGATTACCTTAATCCCTTCAGTCGACTCCCCGATACCCTCGTCAGTGGATTGAGCTGATTGTAGGTGTTTGATTTACCTTCTGTTGTTATTGGACAATTCCTACCTATTCCCGTTGAGTAGGAAGGTTCCGCAGAATCTGCCACGGGACTCGAGACGACTGCTACGAAACTGGATGCTTGATGTCGGCGTGGGAGTTATAGAGAAGCAGCGGGGAAGAAGATGTACGTTGTATAAGCAAAGTCAAGAGCAGGAAACAGAAGTATATCCATCAAAGAATGCAGACAACCAAATCAAGAAACAGTATACATTCCAAACGACCTATTTCATTCCTATTTACGACAAATCTAACCGCTGACTACGGACTAATCGGTAGCTTCACCATTACTTCCCAATCCCTTTTCAGCTTTAAAGAAGGAAGAATAAGGAACCATCTTGGCTTCTGGATTCAAGATTAGACCGAATCCAGGCTCGTCGGTAAGATCGATCCTGCCGTTTGTAGGGAGTGGTTCGTTTAGGAAGAGTTCACCGAATGAAGGTTGGATGGATTCTCCATCGGGAGAGTTTGCCTATCCGTCAGCTCCCGACCGGAGGGAGGGGTTTCATATCGGAAAACGAAGCAAGGGTACTATATCTAGGAATGAAGGAAAAGGAGGACTCACGATGTATTCACAGAAATCAGAGTTTGGGAAAGTCATGATTGCCTGGAACGAGTATGGGCCTGATCCATGGGGGATAACGGGGATATCGTATGCTGCGGCCATTCTATCATTAGCATGCGACCGGAGGGAGCAGACGAAGTCATTGGTCGTGTGCCGGAGGGAGAATAGCGAGAGTGTGAGAGGGAGGAGTGCGAGGTCGTTCGCTATGTGACTTGAGTGAGGGGAGAGAATCGGCGAGATGCAGTGGAATGGGATGTGGAGCTCGAACAGTAGGCGGGACAAGGGAGGAAAGACTCACGAAGCAACCTTGATCAACTCGGTCAAACCTCCTAACCACATGACATCGGGCTGGATAATGGCCAAAGATCGGTTCTCGATCAATTTCCTGAAACCGTATCTATCATCAGCATGAGCTCGCAAGCGAAGCGAGTAGCGAGTAATGAGCCATGCGAGCTGCTTCGAATGGGGAATTATCGCGAGCGTATTGGGAAGTAGTAGGAAAGGAGGCAAGGAAAAGGGTCAAGACTCACTTGGAATACTCGTGTTCACCAGTCGTAAACTTGATATGAGGCAATGCCTGGTTCAATTTGAGATGTCCATCGAAATCATCTGGGTGGAGACATTCTTCCCACCAGTAGATCTTTACGCCTGCATCTTCTACTGCTTTGACTAGTTCGATCGTGTATGGCTATGAGTTAGCGGAGTTCTCGAAGAGAACGATGTGAACGAGGGTGGAGTTCGGCTCCTGAGAGGACGGCATCTATCGGAGATGGAGACGTATAATAGATAAGATGGGTAGAGGGTGAGGGTGAAAGAGATAGGTAAGGTGGGTAGAGGGTGAGGGTGAAAGAGAGGGTGGAAGACTTACGACATCAAGAGACATGTAACAATCGACCATAATCGGGAAATCAGGTCCAACCTTCTCCCTATGAGCCTTTAGAAACTCTACATTCTGTTTCAACCCAACATGTCCATCAGATGGTCCGTGAGGTAAAGGGACTTTCCCACCCCAGAAACCTAGTTTTTGGGCTACTTCGGGTTTAGGACCTGTTAGGTAGAGTGGGATATCCTTTTTGGTTCGTCCTCCGATCATCTTGTAGATTGGTTCTTTACGGATTTTACCAATTAGGTCCCAGATTGCCAAGTCGACTACGGAGATTGCAGCGAGGGGTAGACCTACCATCAGCCCATTTTCCACTATATATCATGACTAGCGTCATGAGCAGACTCACCCTTTCGACCATAAAACATGGAAGCCCTAAACATCTGATCCCAAATCTTATTGGTATCCCTAGGATCCTGACCAATGATGAACCTTCGATAATGTTCCTCAATCAACCAACAGGCTGGGGGACCTCCGAAACCGGTGGCATAACCGACTGTTCCGTCTGATGCGGTCAATTTAACAAAGATTGATCCTAGGACTCCGATACCCCAGGAGGTTCGGGAGACTTTGTATTCTGGGTATTTGTGCATTGGGCACGAGATGTTTCCGGCCACGACTGGTTGTTAGCGGCAGTTTGGGGGTACGTGGACATCTACTGGGGAGCGAGGGGTGAAGAGACAGGGAGCGGGTTTTATGGGGTATTGGTGGCTAGCTGAGAGGGACTCGGGGCGAGACGGGATGGACAGGGGTCATCCTGGTCATTCGAGTTCTCCAGGAGGAGAAAGCCAGCCAAGCGGGACTACCCCTCGAGATCATCACAGTGAGACCCGAAGTTGGGGAGAGAGACGAAAGATGTGGTAGATTGGGTCGAAAAGACTCACTCCAGTGCTCGGCACCTTGTCTGGTATCGTCAGTCACATCCTGGGTCCAGTAATAGGGACGTACCGGTGATAATCACCCCCAGACCCATGGGCAGAGGGAATAAAAGTCTCTAGTTTTTCCTACCCATCAGCTCGGTATCATCAGGTATGGGACGAACTCACGATAGTAGGGAAAGTCATTTTGAAGTGTATATGATGGTAAAGAGTAAGAGAACAGCTGAGGGGGATATATGTATGTATGGACAGATTATATACCGATACTAACCCAACTACGGAATGAAGACGGGCCGGGGAGTGACCGGTGAGAGTGGACCGGTTGTTGGGAAATCGGAAGATGTTTAGTCCGGGATATCATTCTTCCGGGTTATCCAACCGACTTTGACTTGAACTTATAGCCTTACATCCGTTACTAGCTCTACATTCACCAAGAAACTATGGCATTCGCATCAAGATTACTCCCAGGAAAGGTGGTTGCTATTACTGGCTGTTCTACTGGTATAGGTCGAGCTGTTGCAATCGGTCCATCTCTCCTGCTCTACACTGTATTTAAGGCTGACGGTCAGGGTGCGCTCAGAATGGAGCGAATATGGTATTGCACCATTTTGGAGATTCTACTCTGAGTGATGTTAAGGAGGTTGAGAAGGAATGTGTGGCTGCTGGAGCAAAGACTGTTGTGGTCGCTGGGGATATTGCCAAGCCGGAAACTGCAAAAGATGTGAGTCTACCTTTCTCCAAATCATTACCGTCATTCTCCTTGGAACCTGATATCACGTCGTACAGTGGATCACAACATTTGTTCCCGGATATGATCATATACCACTTGATTGCGCTCTGTTCTCGCTGACATGCAGATCGTCTCGGCCGCAGTCTCCACCTTCCAAAGACTAGACGTCCTAATCTCCAACGCCGGTATCTGCCCATTCCACACCTTCCTAGACCTCCCCCATCAACTATGGAAACAAGTCCAAGAAGTAAATCTAAACGGAGCATTCTACATAGTCCAAGCAGCCGCCAACCAAATGGCTCTACAAGAACCCAACGAGTCAACAGGACAGAGGGGGAGTATAGTTGCTATTTCTTCTATTTCGGCGTTAATGGGTGGTGGAGAACAATGTCATTATACGCCTACTAAGGCTGGGATTAAGAGTTTGATGGAGAGTACTGCTATTGCATTGGGGCCGCTTGGGATTAGGTGTAATTCGGTTTTACCAGGTAAGTAGCGAGGGCCGCAGGTCCGAGCGTGGCTTCATACCAATACATTACCTCTACCTATCTATACCCCCCTCCATGTCCCTCTCATAGAAATCCATGTTCTGTCATCCGACGAACCTCGCTGATAACAGGAACGATCCTAACAAACATCAACAAGGAAGATCTATCCGACGCAACCAAGAAAGCAGACCAAGAACGCAGAGTCCCATTAGGAAGGTTAGGTCAACCAGAAGACTTAGCTGGACCTTGTATTTTCTTTGCAAGTGATTTAGCTAGGTATGTGAATGGGGCTAGTTTATTGGTTGATGGGGGTATGGCTATCTCGTTGCAGTAGTTGCTCCGAGGGACGCAAGCGAGTCGATGGATTGCAATAAAGGGAAAGGCGCGATCGGTACGAATGGAGAACGTAGCGGATTTGTAATTAGTTTGGTTGCATGATTTAGAGATTTCTCAAAGAAATGAGCTAGCTAGTCTATATAGAGCGAAGCTACCTAGTCCCTTCCAGAACTTCGTCTTTGGATGTATTCATTGACATTCGGTATAATCATTTATCATACCGTTCGGCACCTGATAATCGGGCAAACACATTTCCACGTCTTCCCCCTTGACATCGGAAAAGACTGCTCGGTACTCCCTGTCTAATACTCGCCGAAACTCGTCGTACACACCCTCTTGCTGCATTTTGTCTCGAGCCAGATCTGCCGAACCGCCGAGGACCGCCGCGACGTTGAGGATTTTGGAATCCCAGGAAACGAAAGACGACCAGGCCGAACCGTCTCTGCGGATGGATTCTGAAGATCCATATGGATTCTGCATCGCCGGAGCGTCCAACATATTCTTGTACCAAGCGAGTCCGACCCCCTTGTCGATCAAGATCGTGGGGAAAGCACCGTAAGGGGTGATGACGTCGAGTTCCTGGATGGTCTGTCGAGCGATAGAAGGGATACCAGCATACGAAATGTATCCATCAATCTGGCCCGTAGTCGAGTCGGTGACGTTGTTGACGGATGCAAAAAGACCAGCATTTTGTCCCATCAAGACCGAATTACAAGTTCGCACCCGTTCGGCGTTCACGAAAAGCCTTTTGACGAGTGGATCGTCAAAGTAGGGCATCTGCAACACCTTCCACTGCTCGTGGGACGAGAACCAGAAGCCCTCTTGGACGGTAATCGGCCCGATCGATTTGCTGACGACGGGAAGCCCGGTATAGTTGGCCGCGACAGATTGAGCATAAGATGTGTTGACGGTTGATCCAGAATACTCGACAGATCTAAGCTGCGGCCGTTTGATATTCCACAGGTCGACTTTTTCCGCTGATGATAGCTTTCCATAGAAGTAGAGCCACCACGTGACGAGTTCGCCTTCATATGGGTCGTTCAACGTATTGCCCTCACCGGGCGAGCAGGTGATATTCTGAGCCGGATCAAAAGGAGATAGGGTTTGGTCGAGGAGGGTGACTGCGCATACACTGCCGTTGCCAAGGTAGAACAGCTGTTGCAGTCAGCGGGACCGACATCGTACGACTCACCTCTTTGACAGTAGACTTTGTGTAATCAAGCCAGTCATTCCATCCGGCGATCAGATCATCCCAGTGCGAGTTCTTCGAATTCTCCATGGCGCTCACCGCAGCATAAACCGACCACAGCAGTTCCCCGTTGTCGAGAGCGGGGATCCTGTTCACCCAGTCAGCCGAGGGCCGTATGTCCGTCTCGTTGGAATAAAACCAAGGCAACAAACCCCCGTAGCCAGGAAAAGTTGCGTTGAATCGTTGATAGGTTGCCAGTTTAGTTCGCATGATGCCTGCGGCCTTCTCCGCGCCCTGAGAGTGATCGGTGGGGCTGACGAAGCGACCGGCATACTCATCGCCCGCCAGTGCTTTGGCGTAGATCATGATTTGGATAGCCTCCTTACTGGCGGCGGAGAAGACGTGCTTTTCGGATACATTGTTTCGTCCAGTGATGGGGTCTATCAAGGTACCGTCATATGTCATGCCATTGTCGGTGTTATAACCGATATCATTGGCGTGGAACTGTCCTTCCCAGTACATCATCTCCCAGGCGTATGAATCGGGGTCGGATATTACGTTCTCTTGGGAGAAGGTTGGCGAGAACCGACAGGGCGCATGCTCGTTTGACCATCTTTTGACGGGTGTGCTGACGATTGACGGCAAGAAGAAGACGAGCAAAAGTTGTGACCTCATGCCGGAGATCATGGTGTGAATGAGATGGGTGGGGAAGTTGGAATTGAAAATGGGGCAAGCGGGGTAAAAAGACTGACGGCATCGAGGAAAGGTTTCGGCTAAATAGGTTGAGAGCTCGGAGAGATAGCGAGATTCCACGTGTAAGATCGGCCGACGACCCTCACTCGTCGGACAGACTGTACAGCGCCTCTATACGTGAGAGGAAGAAAAAATATTGAGCTAATAGCATTAGTGAGTCAGTTTTCGGGGAATGACGTACAAAGGTATTGCTGCGCTCGACTGATTTTGTCCGAGGGTTGCGTCTCGTCCAAGTCTTCCAACAGTGTGGCGGCTACAAAGCGTATTTTAGCTACGGCCGGCATGGAGTTCACGGCTTCAATTCAGCATCTTGACAGTTGCTCCGGGCTGCTTCCAGACTCACCGATCATCTCCAATGGTAGTGACTGGATCACTCGAAGCAGACCGGCGAGGATCTCATCCTTGGCGTCATGCAGATGAGATCTATTCGCGATTTCGGGGTGTGCAAGCTTGAACAGATATTCTTGGTGCTGTATCCCAGAGAATTTGACACATAGCTGAGGTGAGCTTTCGATACGTAGAGCGACGTACTTGCGTGATGTAGAGATTGGCTTGCTGTATGTAGAAAGCGCGTCGCGGGTCCTCCAGTGTTACGCGAGACCCCTGCGAGAAGTCGGGTATCTCGTTGAACAGGTCATCGGGAAAGACGCTAGCTCGAGTCGATCCAAAAGCATTAGTCGAGAGTACCAAATGCTCTGGGCAATCATCGAGAACATGACTGAGTTCGTCCAAGATGACAGAGAGCTCGGCTTGCCGTAAAGCTATCCCAGATCCTCCTGGGGGCTGCCCGTAATCGAGCAAGCGCAGTGAGTGTATTCGGCCAGCAACTATCATGAGTGATTCAGCATGACTGAGACTCACTTCTCCATATTTTTGTTATCAATGAGAAACCGATCATCAAGTGATCGTCCCCGCTGGGATCCAACGGTCTCAGATACCTATCGTCAGTTTTTGCCAATAAGGGTCCTCACTGAGAGCCAGGTTCTTGAGTCGTAATCAATTGATCTGCTGGGAGCATAACGCCTTGTCCATCTATCAGGGCACCCGAGCGGTCTCCAGTATAAATCAACCACCATACACGCCTATACATGTCCGCTTCAGCAGGAACCCACTGGATATACGTTTCTTCCCTATGGAGTTGTAGGGCAAGAGCGAGAGCCACATTAATGCCTTGATACTGTCGACACATCATCATTTCACCAGATGTATACGATACGAAGGCCAGGCTGATTATCAGCAAAGATCGTCGACTCAGATACTTACCAATAAGTGATGAACAATCTGTTCAGAGTTACAACGCGATAGGGTTGTACCAGAAAAAACCGCACAGCCGAGGCGCATGCTTCCACCATTGTCCTACGTCCAGCTTTGTCCGTGGGAAAGAGCTGATGCGGCACCTGAACAGATACGAAGGCCACCAACGCAAGTACCATCGCTACCCACTCTTCCTCTCCCGATTTCTCCTCTCGCTTTCCCGCCAAATCCTGCATCAAGCCAGACCACGAGGGATAGGGTACTATGCAGAAGACATAGTCGTGAAAGAATCCAAGGATAGTCATCAGCATCGTCCGAGGCAGCACTCTGTCGAGGGGATTGAAGTGATGGAAGGGTCCAGGCGGATGCAAGGGGGAGAAATGGACATCGGCGTAAAATGGAATGAGTGGCTCTTCGGATCATCAGCGCACTATTACTCCTCACATATCCAAGCTTACCCGATTGATTGGCTGCAAGAGGAGAAATGTGCTCGGAAATGAACACGCCGGGGCTAGCAATTGGTTGAGCTCCGATTGGGCTCGGGTCGAGATTCGCTGTTGATCTGCGATTCCTGTTGGACGGTTTGGGTCCTGGCCTTTTAGACTTATGTGTACTGATGCCTGGAAATCAGCAGAAAATCCCCGCAGACAAGCACACATTCGATCCTGGTTCGAGTACAGGATTCGCAAGCCACATGATCGCCCCCTCTGACGCATTTCGTCCTGCTATCAGCTGATGTAGCCAACATAGCTTACTTTCTCGCCCGACATGCTATTGCTTAGCATTTGCTACAAATCTTTGAGGATTTTACTCACCATCACAGGACACTGTCTTATTGGCCAGACCCGCCTGGGCCACACCACTACCACTGGCACTGTCACTCATATGTATAGATGCAACGGAAAGATAGCGGAGGTTGTGTCGGATCCCCATGGGTCCTATCGGCTGACACTCGATTGACACGTCATGCACTACAAGAGCCGCTCTTTTTCAGCGTCAATCTCTTTGCAAACATATGTGAGATGCGAGGAGGCCAAGAGTGTGTCATAGATGCCAGGAAGTGCGTGTCGCATCACATCACGATGATTATGGCGATCCCCAAAAATGATATTTCTAACTAGATCTACTCCGTCAAGCGCTTCATCAAGTCTCGCAGGAAAAAAGCCGACTGCTTCGGTGTGCGCTTCAGACCGTTCTCTCTATCTACATGGGTGACGCCGAAACAAGGTCCATAGCCGGCAGACCACTCGAGATTGCTAAAGTTGTCAGCAAATATAGCGCAACGTCCGACTTACTCCATCAGGGACCAAGCCATATATCCAATGATGGGAGTGCCCTCTTTCTTGGCCCGGACTAAACTAGCCAAATAGCCAGCAAAATAGTCGATACGCTCGACGTCGTTGATGATCTCTTTCATGGAGCGGCCTTTTTCATCCTGGGCAGCATAGCCATTCTCGGTCACAAGAATGGGCAATTGCCGGCCCAGGCAATTGGCTTCAGGTTGAGCCCAGGTCTTATCGATGTACTTGAGCAGGGCATAGAACCCCCAAGGTACGTTATATGGATGCCCATTGTGACCCCGAGTACCGATGGGCTTGCCGTCTCGCTCCGTGACATGCTCGACGTTCCCGAAGCAAGCAATGAATGGATCTGCCGAGTCTAGAACCTTGCCCGTAGCCCAGCGCGTCGAGTAGTGGTTGACACCAAAGCTGCGATCAGACTCGCATAGCAGAAACGTCTCAGATAGAGACTACTCACAAGTCAGATGATCCAGCGAGCAACGCCTGCTCCTCTGCAGAAAAGGGCGGTAACGCATCGCCAGCAATCTCTTGAACCCGCTGGTTCCAAGTCCCCTTGTATATGGGATCGGCATACTGGGGTCAGCCTACTCTGATCCAGACTACATACCAGCCCCGCCATCAGGTCCAGAGACCGATGAGCAGCATCGATCGCTTCTGGTGACTTATCAAAAGGCTCGACCCATTCAAGATTCTGCTGTTAGCTTGCTATCTAACTTGTAGTCACTCACAAGGGTGATCCCAATCTGACCTTTCTGCGACTCCTTGAACTCCTTCCGATACACATTGACGGCTCGTGCGTGGGTCAGAAGCAGCGTACGAGCCAGACTGACATCAGCTAACTTCGTTGAACAAAACGTACATCCAGCGATCAGTTGCCATATCAAATGTGTCCTTGCGCAACACTCCGGCCGTCAGCATCGTGAAGACTTGCGGCTAAAGTCAGCACATCCCTCAAGTCCTTCTCACCTCGTTATGAGTGATCCAATGCTTGACCCTATCCCCAAACGCCGCGAAACAAATTCTGGCATAATGCTCATAATCGAGGTATAGTTCCTCCTCTCGCGCCCCCGGCAAGAAGCCTCCGTAACGCTTATCAATCCCAGCCGGTACATCCCAGTGGAATAAGGTGACCATTGGCGTGATGCTTGCCTCGATGAGAGAATCGATCTGATATAAGCGTTCCGTCTGAAGACGCTACTTACCAAAGTCGAATAGTAATCGAAGCCAGCTTGATTGACGGGATCGTGACGTCCTCCCAAAGGTATCACTCTGGACCATGAGATCGAGAAGCGATAAGTGTTTGCTCCATAAAGACGGAGCAGATCAACATCCTCCCGCCAGCGGTCAAATGAAGCACATCCTTCATTCCCATTGTCCTTTCCGACCAGAGCCTCGTCCCAGACGCTGAGCCCACGCCCACCTTTGTCATACCCTCCTTCAGTTTGATACGCGGCGGAAGCGTAGCCGTGCAGAAAGTCCTGTCCCAATGCTCCCTTGTCAGTGTCTATCGTCATCGCGTTCGGGTGGTTGAGGTTGAGAGATAGCGTCGGGATCCACCAGAACTGCCCATAAATAATACACTCGGCCAGTCGGACGCATCGTTGGGTGAGAGTAGCTGAGCCCGGAGGATCAAGGAGGGTGCGGGAACCGCGCAGACGGACGAGATCGTCCGCTGAGGGCAATATGCTCCCATGTTACCCCTCTTCGACACTTGGGTTAGCGTGGAGCATTGAGATCGTCCGACAGTTGCGCCGAGCACAATACACGGTAGCCGCGCATTACCGGGTATTCCCGGACACACCGATCGTGGCACCCAGGTTGTCTGCTCAGAGGCGTATCGCTTATGCGCCCCTCGTCATGCAATGGGGCTCAGAGATTGGCCGAAAGTGTATCACCAATACTGCATAGCATAGCGATAAGATTACGGGACCTTTGGTCTCTAGCAGACTACGCTTCGCCGGAATGTATGACGATGTGCGATACTTGTTCCAAAGCTCATCAGGCATTGACACTTTTCGGTGCCTCCGTACCACCTGGGCAGAGGCGATCAAAGATCCCTTTGATGTGCTTGGCAGAATCCTTTGGAGTACGGACAAAGTTGTTGGCGCGATCGACATGCGTGACTCCGAAGCGGGGACCATATCCAGCGTTCCTGTCTCGTCAGTTTCATGCGCACGTCAGGGCATCGACCGTCTGTCAGGAATGTTATCCTTACCATTCGAGATTACTGCGCTTCAGCTTCAGTTCGCTTGACCACCATCGAGGTCACTACTCACTCTAGTAAGGACCAAGCCAGGTAGCCCCGGACAGGGACGCCCTCCTCAACCGCACGCACCATACTATCGATGTATCCTGTATAGTAATCTTGACGATGGACATCATTAACGATATCGCCCAATGAGGATTCCCCTTCGTCTTGACCAGCATAACCGTTCTCGGTGACGATGATGTTGATGTCTTTTCCGATACAATTCTGCTTGGCTTTGCCCCAAGTATTGTGTATGTAATGTAGCAACTGGTGAAAGCCCCAAGGCACGGTGTACGGATGACCGTTGTGACCTCGGTGTCCAATAGGATTCCCATTCTTGTCTTCAAAGACATTTTCGACCCCTCCAAAGTGGGCATCAAAGATTGAAACCTCGTCTAGAAGTTTTCCGGTGGTGTATCGGGTGGAATAATGGTTGAGACCAAAGCTGACACTTGAGCAAATGCCTCAAACCCGGTCGACTCACAAATCCGAACTTCCTGCAACAATCTTCCACTCGGCAGCCGAGTAGTCTTTCAACGCCCCATTGGACAGATCGGTTGCAATGGGATTCATCTGCCCTTTATCTGATGTGTCAGCACTCTCTGAGGAGGTAAAGGTGTCATACAGATTGGGTCCGCATACAGCCCGGCCATGATAGATAAAGATCGCTGGGCAGCCGCTTGCGCAGATTTCGATTCGTCCCATCCTTTGACCCATTCGATGTTCTGACGATCAGCTGAGACGTATGACGATCAGCTGAGACGTGTTGTACAAGTTCGACTTACAAGTGTGATACCTATGACTCCTTTCTGCTGAGTCTTGTATTCACTCCTGTATAGCTTGACTACACGAGCGTGAGCGAGAATGAGATTACGAGCGAGTCTGAGGTACTAGATCAGCTGGACATGCCGAAAACATCGACATCGACTCACCGCCATCGATCAATGATCATGTCAAAGTCCTTTCGAAGGAATGTGGCTATCAGCCAAGAATAGACTTGCGGCTTACACACATCAGTTTGATTGAGCTCCATCGGTAAGAAACAGACTCACTTCGTTCAAGGTGATCCAGTGCTTGACTCTGTCACCAAACGCCTCGAAGCAGACCCGCGCATAGTTTTCAAAATCTAGAAAGAGCTCTTCGGCATCCTTTTCGCTGGCTACAAAGCCACCATACCGATTCTCGAGCTCCAGCGGAAGATCCCAGTGGAATAGCGTTACAAAGGGGGTGATGTTCGCAGCGACAAGGCCATCAATCTGAGAGATCAATATGAGTGGGACCAGACCACGATGTAGACTCACGAGCTTGTTGTAGTACTCTACGCCCAAAGGATTGACCGGGTCATTGCGACCTCCTCACGAAAGTCAGCTCAGAGTAGGTAATAGGAGGTGTAGGCTTTTACCTTTGGGAATGATCCTTGGCCAAGCGATAGAGAATCTATAGCTGTTGGCGCCGTACTGCTGTAACAGCTTGATATCGTCCTCCCACTTGTGATAAGAGTCGCAGGCATCGCTTCCTGTATCCTCGCCGGTGAGCAGAATATCCCATTGGGACTGTCCTCTCCCGTCCTCGGCTAAAGCTCCCTCTATCTGATACGAAGCGGACGCGTAGCCGTGGAAGAATCCCACCGGCAGAGTACTTTGCTTGGCTTCAAGGTCCGACATTGAGTTGTGTGCAGCGACTGTAGATGACGGAGTACCAAGGGACAAGTGCTCCAAGTTTATACAGACACAGCAAGTCGTGCCCCCGCTGTTCTGAGACCACCGGGAGCTCTTTCGGAAGATCTCTTCGGCCGGACGGTAGTCGGAACTGATGCCGATGCCGTAAATACCCCCACTCGGACGAATGATTCGTTAGTGCAGCGCGTACACGCGACCGCTTTGTCCCACTGAAGTCATTCAGCGGACGATCTAGATCCACCGAGCACCCAAGGATGGAATTTCGGATAGTGGGGGGCCAGATGTCCCTTCATTCGCTAGTCGCTCACCCACTCTTCTCTCGGCCGGTAAGCATTCAGTGTATGTTGGACTGTCCGATACTGCTAATTGATCCGGTCTGCGTCGATATATAACCTCCCCTTTGACGGGCCCATTAACCTTCCGTTCATATCTCTATCTTCCCACTTGCCCCGTTAGCCCCGCTGGCCCCCACTAGCCCCACACAGTTTATCGCCAACAGTGCTTACTTCCCAACAGCCCGTATCACCAGCCATGTCTGACCCGAACGACATCCACTCGACAGCTTTCTTGCCAGTCACTGCCCACGATACGAAAGCCGAAATTGAACAGATCGATGTCTCTAAAGAGCTCTCGGACACCGATGCACATGTCGACTCGTCGCCTTTGATCGTCTCTGCCTACGCCGACTATACTACGGGTGCGACTATCAGGCTATTCAAGCGATTATTCATTGCCGGCTTCCTCGTCTCCTTTAGTGGAATCTATCTCGGCTTTACGCTCAATGTACCGGGATCTGTTATCGCCAACAAAGGTGAGTCGCGGTAATTTCTTTGTCTTGCAAATCTCTGACATTGAACAGGATTTGTTCAGCAATTCGGTACTGTGATAGATGCTCAAGGGGAACTACAACTTAATGCCCAATACGTCGGCTTGTGGAGCGCAATCAATTTCGTCTCTCAAGTCATCTTTCAATTCCTCTCGCCCTTCACCGCCAATCGATTCGGCTTAAAAGCAAACATGTATACCTTTACGGCCTTGATCACTCTTGTCAGTCATTGTCCTAGACAGCTTGTCGGACACAGCTGACCTGTCAGGCCACTATACTCGAGATCATCGCTAGGACCTGGTATGTCTACTTGATCGCCAAGATCGTTTGTGGTTTCGCCGCTGGGTTCATCGGTACGAGTGTCATGGCGTATACCTCAGAGATCACTATGCCCAAAATGCGTGGAGTCCACCTGTCCGCTTTTTCACTTGCCTATGCTATCGGTGGAGGAGCTTGCGCAATCGCACTCGAAGTCATCCAGCAGGTAAGTCATCAGCCACTCTTGCGCTGAGATTTCCTTCCCATTGACTGACTTCCAGACCGCACCTCTTGAATATAGACGTGCTTTCTACTCTCAATTTGCGATTCTCGGTCTCTGGTTGCCGATCTTGGTGTGGCTGCCCGAGTCACCCGCGTGGTTATGTAAAAAGGGCCGACACGAAAAAGCGCAGAAGTCTCTGCGCCGATTGATTGGCACCGTGGACGGCTATGACTGGGATAGAGAATATGCTGTACTAAAGCAAGAAATTGACGCCTCGCTGGTCCTCACCCAGAAGTCTAGTAAGCTCGGCTTTGTCGCCTGCTTCAAGGGGACAAATCTCCGCCGCACATTGGTCTCTACCATTCCCTTTTCAATGCAGGTGAGTTCTTCGGCCAATTTCTTGTCTATGCAGTGCTGATACACTGCAGAACTTTGTTGGAGGACCACTCATGTTTAACGTCCCCTATTTCTTCTCTCTGGTCGGCCTACAAAACATCGCCTTTTCCAGCAATCTTATCGTCACAGGTGTCCTCACGGCTGGTATCCTATTGTCCTTCCTGTTGGTCGATAAGGTTGGTCGACGCCCATTGCTGTTGTGTGGGGGTGCGGTTATGTCATCATGCGTCTTTGTCGTCGGAGGAATCGGATTCACCAACATTACCGAATCGATCGGGAGACTATTGGTCGCCATGTGCTGCATTTGGGTGTTTGCATACGCTTTGTCTGTTGCCCCGATTGGCTGGTTATCGCTAGTGGAGAACTCGTCGCCCATGCTTCGAGCTCAGACGGCAGGTATCGCTGCGGTCATGCAGTCTTGCAGTGGAGTTGTTTTCGTAAGTACACTGTGCAATGTAGGCGGCAAAGAATGACCGCTACAGAATTACACGGTCCCTCTGATGCTGTCGCCTCAGTACGCTGGCTGGGGTGCAAAAATCGGTTTCTTCTTCGGTCCACTAGCAGCACTCTTTACCGTGCTCGTATGGTTCACTGTTCCAGAAACAATGGGACGGACATACGCCGAGCTCGACGAGTTGTACGAGCGACGAATACCCGCATGGAGATTCTCGAAGGAGATCACATCTTCGCAAGAAGCTATCAACTCGGAGCGAGATGAGAAGACCACTGCGTAGTGATGGAGCAGGGCAAAATGTGCGTGTCGGGTGGACCGAGAGGAGGGAAAAGGAGGCTTTCATTCATTGATGGCTCGTCTCAGTAGGACTGTCAAGTAGGAATATGTACTGTATGCAACGTAAATTGGTAATTCGGTAATGTATGATTGACACGGATACATTCATGACATAAGGAAATAGAACCTATCTAATCATTCGGAAACCGGCATTATTTAGAGACGAGAAAGTATTGTATTTTAATGAAATGAATGAATGAATCACTTGAGGTGTTTATTTTTATTGCAGTTTCCTTTTTCTGTTTTCGTTCCTTTTCCTCCTCTCTCTTCTCCTATCCTCTATCCTCTCTTTCTTTCCTCTAGCCTCTAGCACAAAAAGATGGATGAGACCATGGACAGCCCGCCTGACGGCGTACTACCCTAGTGGCCGTTTCCATTTAGGTGCATTGAGCTTAGAGCTGCATCTGCCTTTTCCAGATCTTTTTCACTCAATTTCCGTCCGCCTGATGGAGTCGCTGTTCCAGAGATTGCAGATGCGAGTGAATCGGATCGGTTCCTTGGCTTCATGACCTGTTGATCAGTCTACGAGCGAAGCGAGGAGAGTGATGTAGGGTGGGTGGCTACGTGTGGAGCCAGAGATAACGGAGGAGCGAAGGGGAGGGAAGGGGGAGTGGAGGGTTGAGTGGTATAAGGAGAGAGGGAAGGAAAGAAAGAAAAGACATACAAGTGGGAAAGGATAATGGTTCTCATCATCATCATCGTTAATCCCCCTCCAGGACTTCGCACCCATATAATCCTGAGTACCCAAATGTTCCATCTCCTCAGTCAACGTAGCATAATCACCAGGAGTCATCATTCCACCCCTCATCCTTGGCGATCCAGGTGCTGAAAGTGGTGCGCCCAATCGCTTGACTCCTGTGAAATCAGGTTCTTCATCATTGAATGAATCGGGGTATGCTCGACGTAGAGCCAGTTGACGGGCTTTGACGTATTCGAGACCTAGGGATTTCCAATCTAGGAGTTCGGATAATCGTTCAGTTCGGTTTCGCTGGTTGATACGTTGTCGTCGGGACTTGTTGGCGAAGGAGAGGAGTTGGTTGGTCTGTCATTAGCACACGCAGGCGAGGCCGAGAATATGGTAGGCCGTAGGCCGGAGGTGGGGTTGGAGATGGGGGATAGGGAGTGGTTGTGCCTATGAAGGCGACCATTCCGAAGAAGGTATGTTGGTGTAAAGAAAGAAGGGGAGACGAAAGAAGGGGAGACGAAAGAAGGGAGAAAGAAAGCAAACTCACAAGCTCATTAACACTCTCCTCAACGCCCTGACCCCTTCGATCAACGATATAACAACCGTAATCCTCTGGAGTCTCGAGCAAGTCTTCCATGAAACATCCGAAACCAGACAAGTTGGTTGTAATGTTTGGGATACCCATTACTGTACATTCTGCGGGAGTGTATCCGAATGGTTCGTCTGGGAGTCAGCATTCGAGCGGAGCGAGAATTCTCAACGAGCGAAGCGAGGAGGGGAGTAATGGAATTATCTCTGATTCACAAGTCAAGCGACGGCCTCGAGAAGTAGGACGACGAAGAGGAGAGGAGACGAAGGAAGAAGGAGGGTAAAAGAAGGACATACAGTAAGAAGGGAAAACACCCATATGACAACCCCTAACAAACTCTTCATAATCCAAGCCCAGAATAGGGTTATTCGAATTCAAGAATTCAGGATGGAAAATAACTTTAACCCGATCAGTAGACCTGTTGAATAATTCGACTCGTCGGATCTGGTTTAGGATGGGATCGTTGGCGTCGTCGGCCATGTTGTGCGTGGTGACGGGGGGAAGGGAGTTTCGTTTAAGGGCGAATACTCGTCGTTTTAGGAGAATCTTGTCTTCCTTGGAAAGGAGGTCTTCGGAGTTGGGGATTTCGGTTCCGTGTTCACTGTATGTCAGCCTCTACGAGCGGAGCGAGGAGAGGCGCAGTAGTCTAGGCGTCCTCGTCCTGAAGGGAAGGGGGACGTAGTAGGTTGCGAGGGTATGATACGAAAGGTGGCGAGGAATGAAAGTAGAGAAAACACGTACCCAGAGTACCTAAGCGCATGCTCAAAGATCCTCCTTCCAACCCTCTGAGTAACCTGATTGACAGTCTCCTTCAATTGAGCAGTAACAGCCTGTCCTTTCAATGCCTCGATAGTGTACGAGTTGGTAGCGGCTGGCATAATGATGAAAGCGACAACGGTAGTCTTGGATCCAGCTTCCTTGAGTCGGGCGTTGAGTCCTGGTTGTCAGTTGCAATGCCGATAGGCAGGGGTGGTGTGCGGCGGAGCAGTACACGGTGGGAAAGTGTGACGGCAGGGAGGAAAAGGGAGGAGACTCACGAGCAAGAGATTCGATAAACATATCAACACCTTTATTCCTAAACTCGTATCGACCAGCAGTGAAAAGGTACAAAGTGTTGTCGAGGTCGAAATCGTAATGACCATAGAAATGACCTCGGATGAAATCGTTAATCTTCTCCTTGGCCTGAACGTGGAGGTTCTGGAACTCGTGCATAGCAGCGAATTTCTTGACGTTGAGACCGTTGGGGAGGACACCATCTGGTCGTCAGCATTTAACCCATCGACGAGAGGAGATGGACGGCCGAAGGCCATGGAAGAATAGAGGGCGAAGAGGCGACTAGAGTGGGGATGGAATGGGAAGTAGAGTAGGATAGAGGGACATACCGGGCTTTCGCTTGAGAAGATGCTCGGATTCAAAAGCAGTAATATGCGAGACGGTAGTGAAAACATCAGCGCAGTGGGTAGCAGATCGTTCGATACAGTATCTGCCCGTCAGCCATCTCAAGTCGTTGGAGGATAGAGTGAATGACGTACCGGTGGTAGATACCCCTCTTTCCAGCCTCATGATCAACATCAAAGTACTGCAAGTTGTTATAGAAATCAACACTTCCAGCACACAAGTATCGACCGAGCAAAGTAGCGTGGGTGGTAAAGATGGTAGTTACGTCAATATGCCTCTTTCGGCAAAGGGCAATAGCGAGACCGGCTTGCCATTCGTGGAAGTGGGCTACGATTGCGGTTTTGGATTCTCGGGATGCGAACTGGTATCAGCTTGTGTTGGTTATAGGAATAGCGAAGGAGGGTGAAGGAGAAAGAAGGAAGAGACTCACCTCTCCGAGGAACCATGCGACAATGTATCCGAATACAATAGCTTCGTTGGTCTCGTGGTCATTTGGTGGGGAAGGGATACCAGCAAGGTTCCAAAGATCAGCCTTCCACTCGTCCATCCTGGATGTCAGCGCCGTCGACCGTGAGGGAGATGGCGGTGTTTAGACAAGGAGGTTATGGTGGTTAAGTCGATGTATGACAAGGACATGGATGATGGATGATAATATCAGAAAAGAACATACCTGTCGTAACATGATCCAGTGTCAAACAAGAGAACTCGAGGAGCACCTTCAATGAGCCATCGACCGTAGATGAGTTTAACACCTCGGTCCTTCATGGCATTGATAGAGTCGGCGAAAGGAGTGTTGGGTTCACTGATGGTTAGTCGAGCGCATAGAAGGAGAGTAGGTGGGCGTGGTGGTGGAGGAGTGGATGATTGTGTGATTGGATGATAAAGCGACGATATGGAAGGTGGATAGTGAGAACGAGTACGTGGAGAATGGATAGTGAAAAGAATGGTATGGATGGAAAGAGTATGACTCACGGCTCCTCAGACTCGACCTCCATAGGAGCAGTCTTGTACGACAACGGACCGATGAAGCATGCCCTATATATCAGCTGACCACCTCGACACGACCAAGCAAGCTGAAAAGAAAGACATACCGATCCCCATACTCCTTGACGGTAACAGGAACCTTGGTCTTGATGACGGTATAAATACCTCCGACCTTATTAGCAACCTCCCAGGCGCATTCAAACAATAAAGGATTCTCGACTGATCGAACCATTGTATCGTGTATCGTGTAGGTATTGGAAGAGTGAAGAGTAGAGTGGTGAAGAGTAGAGTAGTGATGAAAAGGTAGATGGGTGAATGAAGAATAGAGTCGATTCTGAGCGGTTTATATATCTTTGAACCAGTCTCTTTTTCCCCCAATAATTCAATACTTCAATGCGCGATAAACAGTATGAGCACGATGGGGCAGGCAGGGTAGGTGATACGGGACGTTTAAGTTTCGTTTTAAAAAGCGGGCTTTGACACTAGAGTAGGTTAGTTCCAGTTTACTCCGTTCACATTCAGATTGAGTTCCATCTAATGAATCACCGGGGTGGAGTATGGGACGATCTGATGGAAATGTGATGAGATTTTGGGGAGAGGGAGTAGTTTGTAGAGTGGAGCGGTGCGGTTGTAAAATGTGATAGTTTGGTAGAGTAGAACTTGAAACAGGGCAGGGTAGTGGGATGGGGGGATAGAGTGATTGGTTCAATGACGCGGAGTAGGTATTGTTTATCGCGCATTCCATAGCATGGTATATGCCCCATCGTCGATGCCCGTCCCCATCACCAATGACTGGATTGTGGTCCATAGTGTCTCTGGTATATTCTACCCCATGAGATATTCCTAGTCCTACCCCGACTCCTTTGACCCTAATGACTCTGTTGGTGTGAATGGAATGAGACATACCTGATACTCCTGTATACTATCCTTCTAACGTATGCTCAGTAGTGATGTAGCTGAGTATAGTATATAATATGATATATGTATAGTGTATAGTAATAAGAAGGAAGGGAAGGATGATCTAGACCTACCCGCATTGGAGCTACCTTACTCTCCCTACTGCCGCCCTGAATTCCCGCATGGGGTAATATATTCAGGGTAATTAGGTAATAAGTGGAGTCCCATTTATCCCATTTGACGTCACTGTGTGGCACCAAACTACTACTGCACGAGCGAAGCGAGTGTGTACGAGCGGAGCGAGTACAGTGGAGGGCAGTATAGAGTAATATAGCATGTAGTGAGTACAGTGTATAGAGTACAGCGTAGAGTAGCAGTCACATTCAAGAGCACAGCAGTCATTACCATATGCATTTCTACTATTCATCTACTCTCAATCAAGTACTATCCCCATTCATCCTTTTCTTATGCTCGCACTCCTCACATTGCTCCTATCACTCGCATCGACTGACATTGCTCCATGCTCGCAATGATCGCAGCGACTAATGATCCTCCTTACTAAACCCCTCGTTCTTCTTTAACACAACCAATCCCTCAAGGACAGGTTGATAAGGGAAGAACTCGTTTGTACCAAGTTCAGCTCGGTCACCGGTAGCGATTCGGACAGGGGTTTGGTGCGTTTGGAACTGGGGTTAGTGAACAGGCACGGCGGGGGGGAAGG
>Ga0308160_10002291_pt1 | contig 23659 bp, 44 predicted proteins | sample PhyFR1_FD_201036 | JGI IMG/M metagenome (GOLD analysis project Ga0308160, IMG submission 201036) | Phyllosphere microbial communities from UC Gill Tract Community Farm, Albany, California, United States - DLSLF.R1 | ecosystem: Host-associated > Plants > Phyllosphere > Unclassified | place: USA...
GGGCGTCGCGTTGGAGAGGGAGGGGGAAGAGCGCACACCGACGCCGAGGATCGACTTCGGGTCAGGACAAGCCACGAAGGAAGGGCCGACCCCTCCGCCCGACCCAATGGTGCGGGGAAGTCGGGCGTGCGGGAGGAGCAGCCGTGTCGGGTCGGTCGTTGTTCTCGGACGCGCCTGGCGCGGGCTGAGACGAGACACGCGCGCGCGCCTCGACGAACGAGTCCGTCCGGCCGCATGCGGGCCGTCGAGCAGCGTGGCCGCGCCGCTGACGGCACGAGGGTTGAAGGGGCCGCGCAAACAGAGACAAGCAAAGAAGGGCCGACGACGCCTTTGTTCTAAGGATCGAAGCTCCAAGGAAAGGTCGCGCCCGCCCCAACCCGCTCGACAGGGTCTACAGGTGCGCACGCTGCGTTTGCGGGAAGGTCGAGTCGCGCCGTCGTTGTCCTGGCCCTAGCTGTCCGGTCCGATCCGTGCCCTGTTCACTCAACCGTGCGCGGTCGTCCCGCATGCGAGTCTCACCCTGCGCCACGATCCGCCGTCGCCGACGAGGCCGAGTCCCCTGATCTGGTCTTTTTACCCCGCCTCCCTTTAAACTGGTCCCGCCCCTCGTCAGTTGCCTTTCGCTTGCGGCTCCCGGACCGGTCAGCCCTCGCTCTAGCGACTTTCCTTCGCAGTCGTCGTGGAGGAAGGAGGGAGCGGAAGAGACATCGCTAGGTCGACGAAGCTGTCGCACCCAGATGCAAGAGCCCATCTCGCCCCCTTCTTCATCCAATCGCCGCTCACTTCTCGAGCGCAGCGAGCTCCAGCCGGATGGCGCCCTCGCTGGGAGGATCGGGAACAAAGCAGGTCAGAGGGGAAGGACGGGTCGACGCCAAGATAGCACGTCAGCCGGAGGGACCGATCAAACATGCCAGGGGGAGATTGGAGCAGAGCGACCGACCTCTTGATCTTCTGAACCTGGGTCGCCTCGAGCTTCTCGCCCTTGGCGAGCTTCTCCTTGAGATCATCGATGGCCTTGAGCTGCGTCATCAGAGGGGAGGGAGGTTGAGGTCCGAGTGGTCAGCCGTCTTGAGCTGACAGTCCAACCGTCCAGTCAACACAGAGCCGAGCTGACTGCGACCGACCTTCTTCGACAGGTTGCGGACCTTCTTGGCGATGGGGTCGACGTCAGCGACCTCCGCCGCAGGCGCCGCCACCGAGACGGCCGGGAAGTGGGCCAGCGGGGGTGCGAGCTCGGTCGTCGGCGTCTGCGGCTGCGAGTCGCCGCCCTGCTGACGGCCGTCCTTCTTGCCCTTCTTGCCCTTCTTGGGCGTCTGCGTGCCATCCTCTTTGGGCACGTAGCCCGGGACGTTACGCCGGCCGTTGGCCTTGCCGCCGTTGGCGGCGTAGGCGGGCGCCCCCGGCGGGCCCGAGCTCGGCGCCCCACCCTGGTCCTCGCGAAGGAAGACGCTCGGTGTCGATGTGCCAGCCGCACGGGCGCCCGGAGGGCGGTACGCGCCGGCCGCGACCGGCTTGGGCGGCGGCGGCGGGAGGGACGAGACGCTAGCCGAGAAGGCGGGACACGGCGGGATGGCCGCCGGGAAGTCGGGCGCGGAAGGCATCGGCCGCCAGAGGGCCTGGTAGAGGTCGTTGATCGCCTCCGAGGCGAGCAGCTGGCCGCCGACGTACCAAATCTTAAAGCCGTTGTCGACCCGCAATCGCGGGCTCAGCGTCGCGGCTGCAGCATAAGTGAAGTTAGCACTCCGCTCCGCGATAGGACTCTCGCAGGCCAGCAGCGACGTACTCATGATGAACGAGCCGCAGGGGCTCCACTCGCACGCGCTCGCGTTAGGCGCCGAGATCTGGGCAACCTTCTTCATGCTCTTGCGGTCCCAGACGTCGATCGTGCCTGAGAGGTTGCCAAAGCCAGCAAGGAGGAAGAAGCGGCCCTGGGGCTGGAAATTGATGTAGTTGCGGGGCGAGAGGCCGAGATCGTGGGCTGGGTTGGCCTTGGCGTCAAACAGGACTGCCTTGGCCGGCATGTCTGCGATCGGGAGCGCGCGAGAGAGTCGTCAGCGCAGAGACGCCGAGGAGGGACATGCGCGCGAGGACTGACAGCCATAGACGACGCCGAACTCGCGCGAGTTGGGGTTCCAACCGTAGTCGTGGATCGGCCCCTCCTTGTCGAGGGCGACGCGGCACTCAAAGCCGCCGCGGAGGGCAAGCAAGTAGAGGTTGGTCTCGCCGTAGTAGTTCTGGTTGGTCTTGTCGACGTCGGTCTGCGTCAGGAAGAGGACCATCGTGCCGGCCTTGTTCCACCGGACGCTGATCTTGTCGGCCTTGAAGAAGTTCTTGCGCGCGGTCGGGACGGGCGTCGCCCCGCGGAGCGTCTGCATCGAGTAGAGGCTCAGCTGGGCCGGCGCGCCGTTCTTCTCGCCGACAAAGACGGCCAGGCCCTCGCCCTCAGTCCCTCCGCCAGCCCAGATCGACTTGAGGCCTTCGACCTTGAGCCGGGACGACGGCTGCGTGCTCGGTGACAGCGGCGTCGGGAACAGCAGGATCTCGGACGAGTTCGAGTTGTGCCGGATCAGATGCGACTCGGACGGGGTAAAGGAAGGCTGCCTGCAGAGGGAGGGACAGAAAGCCGGTGTAGGTTCAAGGTTAGCCTACCGCCTACTTCCTCGCTCGCTCGAGACGCGGGTCCGCACCAGTTCTCCTGGCCCTTCTGCGTGAAGCCCATGACCTCTTCGCCCGACTCGACCGAAAAGACGCGCAGGTTCTGGTGCTGCGCGTTCTCGTCCGCCGGCTTCGCTGCAAGTGGGCCAGGTTTAGGATCGAGGTTCAGTTTCGCCGGCTTCGTTGCAGAGGAAGCACAGGCCAGCGAGAGGCTTCAGACGTACAGTAGCGCTCCCAAGAGCTCAAGTACGTTCCCTTGGCCGAGAATGACAGCTCAACAGCTCCGGCAACGGCAAGCTCGCGGACGACGGCGCCGGACTCGGCGTCGGCGATGACGATTCTGAGGGTCGCATGCTCCAGGTCAGCTCCGAGCGGTCGCGAGGGCCAGACGTGAGAGCTTCCGATGGCCGCGGCCCGGGTGACTCACGTTGAGAGGGTCGCGTAGGCGAAATACCGGCCGGTCGGGTCATACTGCGACGTGCGAGCACTCGATTCGGGTCTGCGAAGGAGTCGGAAAGGGTGTCGTGTGGTCAGCCTCGGCTCTGGCGCCGCCGCGACCAACGGGTGCCGACGGCCGTCTCTGAGACGAGCTCCTCGCGGGTCGGCGTAGAAACTTACGCGTTGAACGTCGGCAGGTTCTCGTACACGGGCGCCCCCTGGAAGAGGGCGAGCGACTTCTGCGCTCGCACTGCAAAGGTGACGGGCGAGCACGGCGAGAGCGGCAGCAGGCGGCGCGTGTCCCAGGACACGCGAAAAGAAGGCCGGGGCGAGGGCAGAAGGCGAGGTCGATCAGGAGAGCGTCAGCCTGTGTCGCCTCGCGAAAACAGCATCGCCATGGGGAGCGCGACGACATACGAGCGATGTGGTTCATGGGGAGCGACATGGGGGCTGCTTGCGACACCGAGATGAAGGAGAAGGTACGTGAGAGGACAGGGGGGGAGGGAGCAAGCACTCTCCGCGGCGGGCTGAGTGCTTCGGCGCCGCGCCGCGCGCGTGGGCGGCGGTCACGAGGAGCGCAGGGTCGATGCAAATCAAAGGTTTACTCCCCCTGCCCGCCTGCTTACGGCCGACGAGCCATTCGCCCTGCTGGCCTTGCCTTGCCTGCCCGAACACCCTCCCGACCCACCATCCTATTCTAGCTCCCGTCCAAGATGACGAACGGAAACTCGATCAGGCTCCTGACCGGTTCGTCCCTCGAAATGCTCCTGGTCGGCGGTGGAGAGCTGAGGTCGGCGCCGCCGACGCCGCCGCCGCCGCGACGAGCTTCGGCTTCCTGCGGGCGAGCAGCAGGAGACTCGTCCTCGCCGACTTCAGCCGCCCAGGGAGACGCCAGCCAGCCCCTGCAGAGAGCTGCCCTCCTTGCTGACGCCTGGCTTGCTCGCTTCATTCAGGCAACTCGCACCCGGGCCTGGCCAAGGCGGTCGCCGACAAGTCTGTCCCCCAAGATGCCCTCCTGTGACTCCCAGCCCGCTGACGCTCGGCGACGACGACTTTTGGGATGCGCAGGCTCGGCATCCAGCTGACGCCGACCCAGTGCACCAAGTTTGCCGACCAGGAGATTGGCGTCCGGATCCAGGAGTCGGTTCGCGACGAGGACGTCTTCATCCTCCAGTCGCCGGCGCCTCCTTCGGTCAGTCCGCTGCCTGCCCGGCCCAAGCTGCTCGAGCGATAGGGGGGCTCGGCCGTCGGCTCCCGTCGGACGCTCGCCCGACGCCGCTCACTCGCGAGGTCCATCTGGCTGACCACTCACTCATGTGGGCACGCAGGTTAACGACCACCTGATGGAGCTCCTCATCCTCATCTCGGCCTGCCGGACGGCCTCGGCCCGGCGCATCACCGCCGTCATCCCCTGCTTCCCCTACGCCCGGCAGGACAAGAAGGACAAGTCGCGCGCGCCGATCACTGCCAAGTGCGTTCTTCGGGCACCGGCCGCTTGCCGTCCATGATCTGATCATCTATGCTGACCCTCTTCGGCGTCCTTGCTGCCCTCGTTTTGCTCTGCCAGGCTCGTCGCTAACCTCTTGACGACGGCCGGCGCCGACCATGTCATCACGATGGACCTGCACGCCTCGCAGATCCAGGGCTTCTTTGACATCCCGGTCGACAACCTCTTTTCCGAGCCGCTCATGTGTCGCTACATCAAGCAGCACATCCCGACCTGGCAGGAGGAGGCCATCATCGTCTCGCCCGACGCAGGCGGCGCCAAGCGGGCCACCGCGCTCGCTGACCGGCTCGAGCTCGAGTTCGCCCTCATCAACCGCAAGCGGGCCCGGCGCGACCAGGCCGAGAACGGCGGGCCGGCCGAGAACCCCATGTCGCCCGGCGGGACAAAAGTCGACCACATGGAGCTCCTCGTCGGCGACGTCCGAGGCAAGGTGCGCTCTCCCGGCCGACTGTGCTTCGTCGCCGGCTGCCCGCGCTGACACGCAAGCTGTCGCCGCTGCAGATTGCGATCCTCATCGACGACCTGATCGACACGGGCCGGACCATCTCGCTCGCTGCCCAGGTCCTGACCGACGCCGGCGCCAAGGAGGTCTGGGCCCTCATCTCTCACGGTCTGTCCCCTGCCGCCCGCCGCCTGCCTCTACGAAGACTCTGGACGTGCCGGCTGCTGACGCTGCACAACCTTGCGTACTGCCTCAGGTCTCCTGTCAGAGGCGTCGATGCAGGCCATCGCGTCGCTCCCGCTTAAGCGGCTCGTCGTCACCAACACGCTGCCCCAGTCGCACCGCGAGCCAATGTGCCCGACCCAGCAGGACCAAGGCTTCGACATCGTCGACATCACGACGACGATCGCAGAATCGATCCGGCGGACGCACAACGGAGAGTCGATGTGCGTCGTGACTGCTTGCTGGGGCGAGCATGCGGTTGAGATCGGGCCGGACCCAAGGGACTGACACCGGCTTCCGTCTTGCGCTTTTGCAGTTCGCTCCTCTTCAGCGAAGCGGCTTTCTGAGGCGCCCGTCGAAGCAAAAACGGACGCCGTCATCTCTTTCTCCAACCTCTCCATCTCTTATAGAGCATCTCCTGTCACGCAATCGGCAGGAGCATGCGCGCGCCCGCTGGCCAACCTACCCACCTCGCACGCCGGGTCCCCTCCCTCTCTCTGTGGCGCGTCTCACACCTCTGGGCCACACTGCCCGGCTCGACCGAGCATCCTCTTTGCTTCTTCCTCTGTACCAGTCTGCAGTCTGCCGATGCTTGTTTCCAAAACCCGAGTGCGCCTGGCCCGAGCCCTCGCCAGGGGACGCAACGGTAAAGGCGGAGCCTCATCAATCGACGCCCATGTCAAGCATGGCCTCGGCGGCCCGCGTGACGTCGCCCTGGACCGAGTCGAGGACCATTGCCGCCAGCTCGGCATCCATGTTGGGGACTGGCAAGGGGAAGCGAAAGGAGGGCGTGGTCGTCAGCAAGGATCTTGGGGGGCCGAACGCTGCAAAGCCCTCTCGGAGGGACTGACACATCTGCGACAGCGTCGTCAGGCTCTCCTGCCGGGCTGCGGCGTCGCGCCGGTCGAGCTCGGCCTGAAGGCGCTCAAAGTCGATGTTGTCGTCGTCGGCCGGGTATTCGTTGCTAAAGGGTATCAAAGGGTTCGGCCGGCCGTCGGGCTGATCGGCGTAGAAGTCGCGTGGTGGTAACGGTGGTGCGGGCGAAGGCGCCGCGGGTGGGGGCGTCGACCGCGCAGACGACGGCAAGACGCTCAGCAGGTCGGCCGAGATGGTGTCCCACAGGCTGGGTCCTGACGGGGGCGGCGGCACCGCTGGGAGGGTGGAGCCGCCGCCGCCGAGGCCAACTTGCGATTGAGGCCGCGGGCTCCGTATCCGGGGCTGGTAGGCCGGCTGGCCTCCGTTGGCTGTCGCCGACTGCCGGCGTCGCTCCTCGTCGAGCGCGGCCGCCCGGTCAGCCTCGGACCCGTCGACGGCCTCGGCAAAGATCTTGCCGATCGCGTTGAGCGGACGGGAGATGTTTTCGGCCAGGAAGCGCTTTGTGTCGAGCGCAAAGGTCTGGGCGCCAGAGGTGATCTGCGCCGCGGGCTCCTCACCCTCGAGGGTCGTCGAGAAGGGCGCCGCGGCGGCCGAGACGGCCGCAGCAGCAGTCGGCGGCGGCTTGTTCAGAACCGAGGTGGTCCCGACGGGCGACGGCGGCGGCAGGTGGGCTACGGCCGACTCGACATTGACCTCAAAGTCCTCCTTCGTGATGTTGGAGAGACTCGTGTAGTCCATGCTCTCGATAAAGGTGATGGTACCGGTCTGGATGTGAGGTGAAACGGCTGTCAGGTGCGGCAAACGCGTGCTTGTACGGGAGGCATGGCCTGACCAGTGACGACAGATAGTAGCCGGCTTCGGCCTGGAGCTTGCTTGCCGTCCGGAAGCGGTTGATGTACCTGCAGCCAAGTGGGAGTGGCAGGCGTTGTCGATCAGCCATTGGTGGGTGCCTCAGGACCGGCCGTACGGCACGCACTCGATGTTGGAGATCAGATGGGGCGGGTTGCTCTTGAGGACGACGTAGATGAGGATCGGGATAAAGGCGTCGGCGCCCTGGCCCGAGCTGCCCTCGATGTGGCGCATGAGGCCTGTATAGTGAGCGGGTGTCAGCGCTCCGCTGTCAGCTGAGCCCCGGCGAAAAGGGCGTGATCCGGGGGCGAGACGCACCAAAGATGACCTTGCAGCAATTGAGGATGCAGATCAGCTTGTCGCGCGGCGCCTTGTAGTGGTTGACCTTGAGAAGCTCTGTGCGAGGTCGGTCGGTCGTCGCCCAGGTCAGTCGACGACGAGGCTCGGTACAGCGCGGTGGAACAGCCAACGGACCCTGGCCGGCAAACTTGAGGTACCCCTTGATGGCCTGAGCCTCGTCGACATCACCCCTCGCCTCGGCCTCGGAGCCGTCGTTGAAGTCGAGGTGCTGGCCCTCGATCCAGCCAAAGAGCCGGGCGCGCTGGGCGAGGACGTTGTCCTGCTCGAGGTCGTCGGTCGTGATGGCATGCTTGGAGCGGTCGATCTGGGGCGTGAAGGTACTGCAGAGCGAGGCCGAAGGGAGGGGAGAGAGATTGTCAGGCCGGACTGGACTGCGCGAGCTAGAGAAGCCGGTCGAGCGCACAAGGGGTAGACGCGCTGGCATGATGGAGCGGGGTCGCAGAGCGCAGTCAGCGTCGCAAAGGGCATCTGGAGGAGGACGGGGTGCCGCCTCTGACCGGCGCTCCTTACGTTCATGACGAGCTTCTCCATGCCCTCGAGCGCCATCTCAAACTCGGCCTCGTCCATCGACCGCCACGGCTCGACCTCAGCCATGCGCTGGGCGATAAAGTCGAGAAAGTCGCGGACGAGCTTGATCGACTCGTTCATCGTAAAGGAGCGCTTGGCAAAGTTGGTGAGGAAGCTGGACGAGGAGAAGGTCCGAGCGCCCGTGTCAGCAGCGCCTCGGGTGAACGGTCGGCGCTCGGTGGGTAGGACAGACGACTTCAGATACTTGGCGACCGGCTCGGCCGGCCGCGACTTGAGCTGCTCGAGGAAGCGATTGAAATCGAAGGACACTTGGCCGCCCGAGCGAGAGCTGGCCGACGACTGCGACCGGACAGGCCTCGTGCCGTCGTCCGACACGGTTGGCGCTGGCGGCGGGGCGGCCTGGTCCTTGGCCGGCAGCTCGGGTGCCGTCGCCGACGTGGCCGACTGCGGCTCGACCGCCGTCTTGCGCTTGACAAACGTCCCGGCGATGGCGGTGATCAGGCTCGACGGCGGCGGCTGCGAGTCGACCGACTTGGCCGGCAGCTCTGGCGGGGGAGGCGAGGCAGGACGAGATGGCTCGGTCGTCGCCTCAGCAGGCGGTTCCGCCTGGGCGGCGGCCGTCTGCCGCTCGTCTGTCGGTGATGAGATGCCGGCCTCGACCGGAGAGTGTGCTGCAGGAGCCAGAGTAGACTGCCGGCCGTCGTCCTCGAGCGGATCAAACTCGAGCAGAAGCTCCGACGACCTGCCAGCCCTGGCGCCGGTGACCGAGGAGGTCGAGGTCGACGCTCCGGCGGCGCCGGCGACGGCCGCCCTTGAGCCGCCATCCCACGTCGCTGGGATCTCGTATGACATCGTCGGCAGAGGGTCCTCGATGGATGATCGTTCCGGACGCGAGGTCTGTCTGAGGGGGAAGGGGTTGGAGCAGGAGGGTGAGGAATTAAAGGAAAGGCGGGGGAGGGGGTCGGCTGCTCGTCGTGGCCGGGGAAGCGAGGGTCGACGGCGGAGGGGGGTGCTCGGGCCGCGCAGCAGGTGCAACAGCAAGCAGCAGCAAGCAACCAGCGACCGCCCTGGGTCGCTGCTCGGCCATGCGACCCTTTCCTGACGGACACTCGCGAAAGTGATCAGGTACCGTCGTACCCTGTCCCCTATCCCGTCGCTTGACTGGGAGGAAAGGCGCTTAGAAAGGCGGAGGCAGGCCAGGCCCCGCGGTCCGCTCGATCCGGCCTCGTTATAAGGGCCGACGACGACGCGGCTTCGTCGACGACGACGCCGGCGGCGATACGATGTCTCTCGTCCCAGCCAACGCCCACGGCCAGAGTCCCCACCGGCGGCCAGGATCGGGCCTCTCGGCCACGGACGACGGCAATCCGGGCTTGCTGATGCCGTTGCTGACTGCGCTCACCACCTTTGGTGGCTCGGAGCGTCAACGACGCCATCGAGAGCGGCCAGCCAGCCTGGGCAGCTCCTCCCGCCGCCCCTCCTGTCGACGTTACTACCAACGCCCACCTTGCTCCTCATCCGGCCTACAGCTCTAGCAGATCATACCGAGCTCCGCTGTCGACAAAGCGGCCCGACCGTAACCGACTTCAAAAGCAGCAGCCGTCGACGACCTCCCGACCGCCTCCCTCGTGCCTAGGCGACCGCTCGACCGCCGCCGACTGCCAAGACGACACCCCCGACATTTGGATGATCCATGCCGAGTCGTCGTACGACCGACCGCTCCGGCTCGTCGTGCCCTTCTTTATTCTGCACCTGATCTCGTTCTTCTCGCTGAGGTCGGGCCCTCGCCCCCAGCATGCACCGCAGTTGTTGCGGCTGCCCGTCCTGGCCACCGCAGCTGATCAGCCCTTGCCTTATGGACCTCGTTGCTCAGCGCCCTGGTGGCCACCATCTTGCTGGCAAGGCTCCGGCGAGACAAGACTCTCTGTGGCCTCCTCGTCACCTTCATCCTCTTCAACTGGTCGACAGGCCTCGTGTGCGTTGCCGCATCAGCGAGCGAGCCGTGACTCAGGAACCGTCTGACCACCCCCCTCACTATACGAACAAAACCCCTTCAGCGCCATATCTGGCGGGCTGCTGCACGATGTAAAGCCATCCTTCGGCCTCTGTCTGGCCAACGCCGTCCTCGTCCTAGGGGGCTCCTCGGCTCTCTCTGCCGCTGCTCTGGCCTTGACACTCCGTGTACGTGTCCGACAGCTCTTGTTGTCGGTTGTGTCGCCAGACGACGGCTGGAGCTGACACCTCTTCCGCCCTGCAGGTCTTCCTACTCGTCCTCTCGGTCCACGGCTGGTCGCATCGCTGGGCCTCGGGCAGGACGTCAACGGCCGTGCTCCTTGCGCTGCCCTATGCCTGTTGGGTCGCAATCATCATCCCTGCCGTCATCAAGGGCCGAGCCGACCGAGCCAAGGTCCATCGCGCCAACTTTTACTGCGTCGTCGACGACGACGCCCTGTCGGCCCTTGCGGCCTACGTCCCGGTCGCCTTGCTCGGCTTGACGATCCTGCTCCAGATCGCCATGGCCGTCATCCTCCTGCGCCACTGGCGCGAGCTCCGCAAGCTCTCGCGCTGCACGGCCGACCCCGAGGCGGCGACGCCGACCTACTCCAACACACGACAGGCCTTGGCGGACCGCTTCCGGACGGCTAACGTCGCGCTCGTCCTCCGCGTCATCGTCTTTTCTGGCTGCGTCGTCGTCGCCTTTGTGTGAGTCGGGCGATCGTTTCCGGATCCAGATCTTGCAGATCGACCATAGCTGACCGCTCCTTTGCCTCGCCGCATCGGTCGAGGCGCAGCGTTGCTCTGGTCACAACGAACGACTTCTCGGCCGTCGCCGGCGACTTCGCCGTCGCCTGCATCGGCCCTTCTGTCGTCCTGATCTTTGGCTCACAGAGTACGTTCGACCGGGATGCTTTACGAGCGTCCACCGGCCAACGCTGACGTTGAATTTTGAACTCTGCAGGGGATGTCCTCAAGGTCTGGCACCTCAGTCGAAATCGACCGCCGCTCGAAACCTCGTCGCGGCACTCCCTACCGCTGCCCTTCCTGCAGCCGAGCTTCGGCACCGACGAGGTCGATGACAAAGTCCGGCAGTCCCCGTCTGACGACGAGGAGCGGCTCGATCCGGGGCGGGCGACGCTCGACATGCCTCAGGACATCCGCTAGGCCTCCTCCTTCTTTCTGTAGCCCGTTGTATCTCACTTCCTGAGTCCGTGTCTTGATCTCAGGGCCGTCTCTGCGTCGTCGAGGGCCCGAGGCTCGGCGCCCAGGCCACATGCGCAGGCCGCCGGACGACCGACGTCACTAGTTACGCCTGCTGCGCGTCCCGTTCCGGGCGCCGCAAGCCAGCCCTGCTGCTGCTGCTGCTGCTGCTGCTGCCTGGGCTGAACAGCCTCGCCCTCCCAACCCTGACTTGCGCCTCCCACCATCCAGCCCTCTCCCAATCCACTGTAGCCTTACTTTCCCATGTCCGCCGCCCTCTTCCGCTCCTCGCTCCGCTCTGCTACCGCACCGGTTGCCCGGTCGCCCGTCCCCCTCCGCCAGCAGCCCTTCAGCTCGGCCTCGCGCCCGTCGTTCGCCCCCAGCGGCGCCTCGCCCGCCGGCAAGCCGACCGGTGGCCCTCCCGAGGACCCTACCCACACCGGCCGGGTCAGGATTGCAGCCTCGCTCGCCATTGCCGTGACTGGCGTGCGTGCTCTCCTTTCTGTCGTGACAAGTCGCGTGGGAGCTCCTCCCACTCCCCTCCAGCAGGGTCGGCTTTCCCGTCGCCATCTCCTCCCTGGCTGAACACTGGGCGTGTCCCTTCGTGCTCCTCATAGGCCTGGCTCTACTTCCACAATCCGTACATCGAGGGGTGAGTTGCCTCTCCGTCGCTCAGGGCGAGACTCGCGCGCTGGCTGACGAAGCCGCCCGCTCTCGCGCCTCGCTCAGCGAGGGCAAGACGCCGTCGACGTCCGAGCTCGACCTCGAACACGCGCTCAAGAGCAGCGGCTCCAGGTCGTCCAACTGAGCAGGCTGTGTTACCTTCGTAAGGATCCGCACCCGCACTGGCTGCCGACTGAGCTATCGCATGCGCACGGCGTCGCCGAAACTGCAGGTTAGGTCATGAAATCGTGATGCGGGCAGGAGATGGGAGACGGCGAAGAGAGACGTAACTGTAGGGCGTAAAGGTCGAGCGGGTGGATATGAGTGGTGTGGGGGGATGTGGAGAGCAAGAGAGTCTTGCGCTGCGCTGGCAGCCGAGGAAGGGGGTGGACCAAGAGATGGGCGATCGGTCCGAGCGGGCGCAAGCAAGTGAGCCTCAGCGCAGGCTGTCAGGGCCCCTGCGCGAAGCGAATGGCGAGGCCTCCTCAAAGACGGGCGGGAAGCCGTAGCTCGCGCGCGACTCGAGCTTGGGCCGCATGGGCGTCGCCGCCGCCGCAAAGACGGGTGCCGGCGGCGGGAAGGGCCCGGTCGACCGACGCGAGTAGGGCGGCGACGATCGCGCCGAGGATGGCGCCGACGGGAAGGCCGAGACGCTTGTCGAGACGGGCGCCGACGCGGGTGTGCTTGTCGGAGCAGGCGTGTTGAGCCGGTGGGTCCGTTTGCGCATGGCCTTGCGCGGGCCTGCACCGCCGGGCGTCGCGAGCCCGCCGCCGCCGCCGTTGCCGCCGTAGGCTGAGTTGGAGCGAAAGGCGGTCGGCGGATGGCTGCGCATCGCGACGTGGGCATGCTCGCGCGTGTACTGCGAGAGCGTGTGGTTCGAGAGAGAGAGTTGCGAGAGGTGCGAGATGGTCTCGGGCAGACCTTGCGAGACCGAGAGCGTCCGGTTGTGCTGCGGCGAGACCGAAAGAAGCGACGGCGGGGCCGGACCAAAGCCGATGGCGGAGGACGCTGGCGTCGCGAGCGAGGCTGACGACCGAGAGGTCGACATCGACGTCGACAGCGGAGGCGTCTGGTACCGCTGGCCGCCGGGCGCCGACGAGGGCCGACCGAGGTCGCACGACTGGGCGCGTGAGACCGGCCGCGAGCGCGGGTTGAAGGCCGACAAGGGTGCAGGCGAGGTGCCGCGGTGATGGAGCGAGGACGAGTGGACGTGGTGCGTGAGTCGCGGCGTCGTCGGCTGGCTCGCGAGCCCCGGCCGGAGGAGAACCGTCCCACCGCCGACGGCGTGGATCGTCCGCGGGGTCGAGGCCACCGACTGGGCGCCCGTGAAGGACGATCGTGACCGGTCGAGCGCGGGGAACAAGCCGCGGACGCCGCTGCCGCCGGCCTGGCTGTAGTAGTCGCGCGGGTCGTAGACGGACGAGCGCCCGTCGTCGTCAAGCTCCTGCTGCCGGTCCATGGCCGCCGACCCGCTCCCCATCTCGTCCCCGTCGCCAGGCTCTGGAAAGTCGTCCTCAAAGATCTCGCCGAACCCACGGTTGCGCTCCCAGATCTTGCCGAGCTCCGAGCCGCTGATGACGGTGTGCGTCGGCAGGCCCTCGGGCCTCAGTCCGTAGGTCGGGTCGTAGTCCTCGATGTCCGGGAACGACGAGCTCGGCGGGGAGGTAGGTGCCGGCGCCGCTGAGCCCGAGAATGAGGGCCTCGGTCCGCGGGGCGTCGTCCCGGCCGAGTCGTGATGACCAGACGACGAGGCGACCGGATGGCTCTCGGGCGTTCGGGGAAGGCCCTCGCCGCTCGCCGCATAGAGGTGGGCCGACAACGGGTGCGAGGTCATTGACGGCTGCGGCTGCGCGGGAAAAGTCGGCCGTTCGACCTCGACCGAAGCCTCGCTCGAGAACCACTGCTGCGAGAGCGTGTGGATGATGCCGGGCAGGTCCTCGCGGAACATCTCGCGCAGCTGGCCCTCGATCTCCTTCTGAATGAAGCCCTTGAGAACCGAGATTGAGTCAAAGGTCGATGAGACGTCGAGCGACTCGAGCGGGTCATTCTTGAAGACGATCGTAATGCCGTTGTGCTTTGAGACGATGAGGACGACGATCGCCCGCAGGCGGACGTTGCTCAGCGTGAGCGCCATCGGGACGAGCAGCGGACGGTGAGCTGCGAGCGGCGCCGTTGACGACGGCAGCGGCGAAGGCGAAGGGTTGAGCGGATTGGCCTGGGTCGATAGGGAGGTGGAAAGGTCAAGCAGAGTGAGTGAGCCCGTCTTGCAGGCCAAGTCGCGCGAGCTGCGGTTCGAGCTCCTGGAAGCGTGACGCGGGGGACCGACCTGGACACGAGCGCCAAGTACGAGCCGGGCGTCGCCGTCGTAGCCGAGCCGGAAGATGCCTTTGAAGCGGTCGGCCTGGAGGTCGCCGATCTCAAGTAAGGCGAGCGTCGGCGGCTGGCGGACGAGTGACGGGAGGGCGAGGTCGGAGGGAGCCCCGGGAGGAGCAAACGTCAGCGGGCCATCGGACCTCGGTTGGTTGCAAGGGTCGTCCACCTCTGGGTGCGCGACGGCTTGATGGCACTCACGATCTTGCCCATGTCGAGCTCGCGGACCTCGATCCGGCCGTCGATGAGCGCCGGCGTGTTGCCCTTGTTCAGCGCGGTCTCAAGGATGTTCTTGGCCGACTCGCAGAACGAGGGCGAGAAGGCGTCGGCCCACTTGAAGTTGAATGACATGGCGGAGACGGGTCGTTGACGGAAGCGTAGATGGCCTGGCCCGACGAGGTGGGAAGGCCGCCAGAGGGCAGGGTCGTGCGACGGACGGAGCGAGGGGCGAGCCAGTCGTGGGCGAGCCGCGGCGTCGCACGACCACACTCGTCAGAGGGCGGCTGCTCGGAGGCTCGGGAAGGAGCTCGCCTCGACGGCAGGCGGCAGGTCCAGCGGGGGCCTCTCGGGGAAGGAGGAGCGGAGAAGAGAAGCTCCGGCGCAGAAGGCACCAACGGGGAGCAACCGACCGGACGGGGAGGTAGTGGACGGAAGACGAGGGGGGTGAGAACAGGGCTGGGCAGAAATGAACCGACGGTTGCCTCGTGCCGAGGTGCGGCGGCGGCGGCGGCGGCGGCGGCGCGCGTCTCCCTCAAGCCGGCAGGGCAGCCCGGGGCCGATTAGGTGCGGCCGAAGGACTCCGACCTTGACCTCGTCCTTCGCCTGCCCCGGCCTGCTGGGCTCATGACGGTCGTTCAGGACCTGGTCTATGCCTCTTGCAGCTGGGCGGCTTCATGCCCAGAAAACATCTGAGCAAGGGCACCCTGCTGCGGCTGACGGCGACGTGCGGCTTCGACCAGTCGGCTCGACAGCCAGTTGACGTCTTCCGTCCGGCAGCGGCTGCTCGGGTGGTCGGGCCCCTCTAGCAGAGCGGATGCACACCTCAGCCTATGCGAGGGCAGCTTGGGCAGCAAAGAGGGCGGTCGACCCGTCGAAGACGCTCCCGTCTCAGCAAGCGCAGCAGCGACCGTCAGCGACGCCGGGCCGAAGGGCCGACGACGAGCTGGAGGCCAAGGCAGGCCGACCTACTGACCACGTCCCCAGCACCCGCCTCGAGACTCAGCAGGGGTCCCAATCCAGCATGCAGCCTTCCACCTCATCGCCGGTGCCGCAATCTACCCCCAGGATACGCTGCTCGGGATCTTCTCGCGAGGTGCGCACGGTCGGAGGCCTCCCAGCCGTCGGCGCTCGCCGAGCCCGGCTTCGGCGATGCTTGCAGCTGCCCAGGCGGGCTGACCTCCCCGGTTGACCATTTCGCAGGTCGGCCTCGCCCATGGCCGGCAGGCAAAGACGCAGATCGGCCGCTCGCTTGCCTTCTACCGCGCCTACTTTCAGGAGGCGAGAGACCTGCCGTGGCCGCGGGCGCTCGAGCTCGCCGGCCGGTTCGTCCCCTACCTGACCGAAAGGCACGGCGACCTGCTCGCCGAGCTGCAAGGCGTTGCCGACGGCGCTTGCGTTCGGCTCGAAGAGGTCCTGGCGCTGAATGCAAGATCAGAGGTGCGTCTTGAGGCATCATGCTGCCAGTTATCTCGAACAGCACCGACCGGCTTCCGACCCCAGATCGCCCTCTCGTCCGATTGGGCCGGCCAGGCCGACGCTCTAGACGGCTGCACGGCCTTCGGCTGGAATCATAACGGACGGCAGTGGAATGGCCAGTGAGACCTACGGACGGGCCGTGTGCAGCCACGCGCAACTGCTGACGCTTTGTCATGTGCTCCTAGAAACTGGGACTGGAAGGCCGTCGCGGTTGACCTCCTGATTGTCCTGGAGATCGAAGCCTCCCCGGAGACAAGTCGGCCGGCCATCAAGATGATGACAGAGGCTGGCGTCGTTCGATCCTTCTTTCCGGTGTAGCTCTCGGTCAAGGCGGACGAAGGCTGATTGGTACACGTCCTGGACGCATTGTCCCTCAGATTGGCAAAATCGGCCTGAACGAGCACGGCGTGTCGACCATGCTGAACGCACTGCGGGTCAGCCCTCATTCCATGCTCAGAAGCGCACGGATCGCGGTGGCTGATACCAGACGCCCCCCGCGGCTGCAGATACCCGAAGCCCGCTTCGACGCCCTGCCAGTCCATCTCGTCCTGCGTTGCATGCTCGAGCGGTCCTCTGTTCGCGACGCACTCGACTATCTGCAAAGCGCAGGGTCAGCATCGACCGCCAACGTCGTCCTGGCCGACCCGACGACGGCCGTCTCGATCGAGCTCCACCCGAGGCGAATCGAGGTCATCCTGCCCGACAAGAACGGTCTTGTCCTCCACACAAACCACCTTGTCCAGCTCAAGGACGAGCGTGAGATGTTCCTCTGGCCCGACTCGCTCCGCCGTCTGCCGAGGCTCGCCGACCTCACCCGGTTGGCAGTGGCTGAGGGCCTCACGCCAAGCTTTGAGACGTATCGTCGTATCCTGAGCGACCGGACCGACGGCGAGACGAGCATCTGCCGTCACGAGGGCGCCGAGGGCATCGAAACCGTCTTCAGCATCGCCATCGACGGCCAGAGTCGACGGGCCGAGGTCAAGGTTGGCCGGCCGGACGAGGGGGGCGAGATCCTCGTCCTGGCCTTCCCATGACGAGTGCAGGCTCAGAGAGAGCCACTGCTATCTCATGCCCACTCCAAACGGCCGCAGGCGCGACTGCAAAACACGAGTGGACCTGCTCTTCCGAGTGATTTTGCGTACGCATGGGCCGTTGGGCAAGCGGGGCGAAACGAACGCTGCGCCGAGCGCACGGCGGGCCGCCGACACCGACCGCCTCCTCCGCCTCCTCGTCTTGCAAGCCGCTCCCTTACGCCCCACCTTCTCAAGAGACTCTCTTTTCGGCCCGGCATGTCGTACTTTATGACCCACTTGCCCTCGGCCTGGTGCGTTCCCGCTAGAAACCGCTGCTTGCTGCTCGTCCTCGCCCGGCTCGAGCTGACGCGTTGGTTGGCCCCTGCTTGCCACCCGACCCAGGCACGTCGACCGTACGCCGTTTCGCCTGAGGATCGGCTGAGCTCTGGCGTAGCGAGGCTTGCTTCACAGCTGACGAGGACTTTTCGCTTCCCCTCAGAGGCTATCCTGTCGGAAGAGGACCGGGTCGTCATCCTCCGGTTCGGTGCGCTAGCCCTGATTCAAGCCGCGGAGCTCGCCTGAGCTTAGAGCTGACCCCCCTTCCCTTCCTTCCTCCCTTTGGACAGGCAATGACTGGGACCCGACATGCATGAAGATGGACGAGACGCTTTACTCGATCCAGGAGAAGATCCAGAATTTTGCCGTCATCTACCTCGTCGACATCGTCAAGGTGCCCGACTTCAACAAGGCGGGTCCTGCCCTTGACCAGCGCGCGTGCCGCGCACCCGCACTCGCTTGAGTACCCGAGGCTGACCTATTGACCGCTCTTCGCTTCTCGCCATCAGATGTACGAGCGTGAGTGGCTCTCCAAGTCCGCCTGCCGTGGCGGCTGCCTCGAAACGACTCCTTGTCCCCCCAAGCAGCGACCGAGGCTGAATGGTCGGCCTTTCGTGCTCTCGGCCCGCCCCCCCCCCCGCTCCAGTTTACGACCCGTGCACAGTCATGTTCTTCTACCGCAACAAGCACATCATGATCGACCTGTCGACAGGAAACAACAACAAGATGTCGGTCCCCGCCTCGAGCCGGCGGCGCTTGCAGCATGCGTGCTGACCCACTCCTCTCCACTCCCCCTGGGCCGCCTCGGCAGCAACTGGGCCATCTCGGAGAAGCAGGAGATGATCGACATTGTCGAGACGGTCTTCCGGGGCGCGTCTAAGGGCCGTGGTCTCGTCGTCGCACCCAAAGGTACGGCGCTAGTAGCGAAGCGCATTGCGACCGCCTCCTGACGCTGACGCCTCGCTCCCTCCTCCCCCTCCCTTGGCCAACTCTCTGTTCTCAGATTACTCTACGCGTCACAGTACGTTCTGCCGCTCGACTTCTCGACGCTTCTGCCGACTGACCCTCTCGCGCCCTCTCCTGCGCACTCCGTCGTCGACAGAGTACTAGAGCGGACGCTCGACACGACCCCGCGCCGCCCTGGCCCGCTCGCAGGCGCCACGGTCCGCCTACGACTAACGATCTCTCTAATGCCCATTTTTTGTCGACACCACGCCGCATGGCCCGTCCGTCTCCGGAGTCTTGCTCAAGGATACGTTGCGAAGCGGTTCATTTCGATCGGGTGCGCTACCGGACGAGACACGAACAGGGTCCCCTTTGGCCTCTGTCCCGGTCTGGCCACGCCGCCAGGTGCCCAGGAGGAGTCAAATCTAGATGAGAGGGGGTGATGATGGGTTGGGGGGGGGGGCAAGGGCGGCCTCGGGGCCTGTGCCCGTGCCAAAGGTGAGGAGTGAACGGGGTGGGGCGGGGGGAGCGAGATGCACGGGGTGAGAAAGCCGGTCCCGGCCTCCTTTTCACGGGCCGATGGCCGCGTTCGCATTGGCCTTCTCGACCGTCTCGGCCGTCGCCTTTTCGACGGCGGCGTCGCAGACCTCGTCGGCCGACTTGAAGACCATGCTCGACTCGGGGTGGGGCGGCACAAACTCGGCCGCGTTGCGAGCGAGCTGCTCCGCCAGGCAAGCCTTGCCGGCGGCGGCGGCGACGAGGCCGAGGAACGGCGGCGACGGGTTGAGCGGCCGCGAGCAGAACTCCGGGTGCGCCTGGAGGGCGACAAAGTAGGGGTGGCCTGTGAAGGGCGCAGCAAGAGGTAACAGGTCAGCAAGTCGTAAAAGGGGGGGGGCAATGGCCAGGCCCTGATACGGGACGCACCCTCCATCTCGATGATCTGCATGCGCTCGCCCCGCTCGTCCTTGCCGATGAAGCGGAGCTTCTCGCCGTTCTTGTCGGTGCCGGCCTCGAACGTCGGCACGAGCTTCGGGTTGACCTCGTAGCGGTGGCGGTGGCGCTCCCAGACGGCCTCCTTGTTGCCGTAGAGCTGGCGGATCTGGCTCTGCTCGGAGCCCTGCTCAAAGATGGTCGGCCGGAGGCCGAGCCGCATCGTCCCGCCGAGGTGGGTGCGCGAAATCTCGGGCATGAAGATGACGGCCGGGTGGGCCGTCTCGGCCTCGAGCTCGGTCGAGTTGGCGCCCGTCAGGCCGCAGACGTGCCGGGCCCACTCGATGACGGCCACCTGAAGGCCGAGGCAGATGCCGAGGAAGGGGATCTTGTGCTCGCGCGCCCACTTGACGGCAACAATCATGCCCTCGGTGCCGCGCTGGCCGAAACCACCGGGCATGAGGATACCGCTGCGAACCCAGACGGAGGGGGGGGGGGGGGTCAGTGATGTGGGGCGAAAAGCGGGAACGAAGAAGCCGGAAGAGAAGGGACCTACCCCGCCGAGCACATCGCCTTCCAGGCGTCGTGGTACTTTGCCGGGTCGGTCGCCTGGGCCTCGGGCTCGAGGTGCGACGACTCGATCCACTGGAGGTTGAGCTTGCGGCCGCAGCGCATCGAGGCGTGCTCGAGCGACTTGACGACCGACATGTACGAGTCCTGCATGCTCGTGTACTTCCCGACGAGGACAATGTTGACCGACTCGTACATGCGATCGTGCCTGCGACACATAGGGGCAAGCAGAAGGGAGTCAGCTCGGGGTTTCGCTCGCACAGAGAGGCCTCAGAAGACCCCGGGGGAGCGCACCCTGACGTCAGCTGCCGCCAACGGCCGAGCAGCTTCTCGCCCCGCTGCTCGCCCTTGACGCCAATGTCAATCTGGCCGAGCTGGAGCCGGTCCTGGAGGTAGGTGACGAGGCCCTGGTCGCGCAGGAGGAGCGGAACGTGGTAGGTCGAGGCCACGTTGTGGACGCCCATCACCTGGTTGGGCTTGACGTGGCAGAACATCGAGACCTTGTCCATCGTCGCCCGCTCGAGCTCCTTCTCACACCGGCACGCAATCTGATCGGAGTGCAGGTCGTCAGCAGAGTGGGATTGCGCGCTCAGAGCGTCGATTTAACTTTTGCACGTACGAGGTCGGGGAAGAGACCGAGACCGCGCAGGTCACGGACGGTCGCCTGCGTCGGCTTGGTCTTCTGCTCGCCGCCGACGACGGGGATGAGCGAGACGTGGAGGACGCAAAAGTTCTCGTGGCCGACGCGGAACTGGAACTGGCGCATGGCCTCGATGAACGGGGCCGACTCGATGTCGCCGACGGTGCCGCCGAGCTGAAAGAGGGAAGACGAGGAGACGCCGGGCATCAGTGCCTGATCGTGGACCACGGTGGCGTCTAAGCGGGCGCAGGAGGCTTGCGCACCTCGATGATGCAGACGTCGGGCTCCTCGTCCGTCTCGTCGACCGGGAGCTTGGCGACCTGCTCGATCCAGTCCTGGATCTCGTTGGTGAGGTGGGGGATGATCTGTCGACGGGCGAGAGCGTAGGTGAGCTGCCGGCGGAGGAGCCTGGTCATGACCTGAGGAAGGCTCGCACCTGAACGGTCTTGCCAAGGTAGTCTCCGCGGCGCTGAGAGATTGCGAGGGAAGGACGCAGGGAAGCAGTCTTGGTGAGCTTCGCAGACTGCGAGCCGCCGCGCCAGGATCAGCGCGGATAAGGAGGACGGACCTCCTTCTCGATGACGCGCTGGTAAACCTTGCCGGTCGTCAGGTTGTGGTTCTTCGACAGCGTCACGTCGAGGTAGCGCTCGTAGTTGCTGCAGCCGGCCCAGAGGCTTCCGTCAGCCCTGGGCCTCGTCTCGCAAGCCAGACGACAGCCGACCTGGTTTGTCAACGCACCCAAGGTCAAGGTCGACCTCGCCGCCGTCGTTGAGAACGTAAACCTCGCCTAGGTGCGCGACATCGCCGGAAGCATTCGAGTCAGTCCCTCAGTCTCCGCGCGCTGCCTCCCCGGGGTCGAGCTCGCCCCTTTGCACGCGCCAAAGGGCCGCGGGGACGCACCGTGCTCGGTCGGGGCCATCGTGCCGGCGTCGATGTTCATGTAGGGGTCAATCTTGACGGAGGTGACCTTCAGGCCGGCCGTCTTGAGCAGCAGGCCCGTCGACGAGGCTGCAGCCATCGGTCAGAAGGGGTGAGCTCGGGCGGCTGGCAGCGCCGAGGGGCGACGCGCCGCGAGGAGCAGGGACGGACCGATGACGCCCTTGCCGATACCGCTGAATTAGTTAGCAGCGAAGAGCTGAATATCAGCTCGAGAGGTCCATCGCCTGCCTCAGCAGACCACCTTAGCTTAGCGAGGTCACGCACGAGATGACACCACCTGAAGCAGCAGGTGAGCGCGCGCGTCGGAAGACGAGAGGTCGAGGGCGGGGTCAGACATTCGTGTTGCGCAGAGCCCGAGCGGCGACACTGAGCAGAAAGGCATGAAAGACGCACCACAAACGAGGATGTACTTGCGGGCCATACTGGGCTGCTCAAAGAGGAGAGGAGGGTGAGGTTTGGGCGGGAAGCAAAGGGCAAGCAGCAGGAGCAGAGCAGCAAAGGAGCAGCAGGCCGAACGGGCTGCCTGGACGCACCCGGCCGAGGCCGCCCCCGCGCAGCCAAAAATCGTGGTCGGCCCTGGAAAATAAAAAAGGCCCGCCGCGCGCGCAGGCGACCACGCGTTGTCGCCGTCCGGCTCGACCACCGCCCTCACACACTCGAGCTCAGGGTTCGGTCCTCGTATCAGAGCAGCTGTCGCACCTCCTGGGACGAGACGGCTGACTGTGAACTCTCATCTGATCTCGCGCAGATCGCCTCCTTCTGATCAACAAGCTCTCGTCATGCAGGCCGAGTCGAGCGCCAACCTATTCCGGACGGATGCCGACCTTGACCGGGACGCCGCCCGAGCGGCCAAGCACGCCCGGTCCAAGGACGCCGGTGCACCGATCACGCTCGCGAGCAAGCCGCTCGCCCTCCTTGTCGACGGCGACGACGCCTGGTTGGCCGAGAGCGGCTTTGTCGTCCGCCGGCTCGACCTTCGCGTGCGTCCCCTTCTCCTTCGCCCGCCAGGCTGCCAGGTTCTTTGAACGCGTCTATCTCGCAGCGGCTGACCCTTGGAAGCACCTCCCTACGCTCAGACGGGCAAGACGCTCAGGCTCTTCAAAGGCCACTCGGGCCCGGTCACGTCGCTCGCGCTCTGGACGCCATCGGCACCGCTTGCCGGCAGGACGGCACGCACGCCGCTCCTCATCTCGGGCTCGTGGGACAAGACGGTCCGGATCTCTGAGGCCGAGGTGCGTCACATCGAGCCGCCGGCGACTGGACTCCTTGCGAAAGCCAGGAAGCGGTCCTAAGTCTTTCTCTCCTTCCATCTGCTGGCTAGACGGGCGAGCTCGTCGCGGTCCTGGCTGCGCACGCCGACTTTGTCAAGACGCTCCTCGTCGTCCCGCACCCGACCCGACCGCTCCTCCTGACCGGCTCGTCCGATAAGACACTCAAGGTCCACCTGCTCAGCTCGCTCTTGGATCCAAGTGGCCCGCGAGCTCCCGAGACGGTCCAGACGATCAAGGTCCACACGCGACCGATCACGACGCTCGCGCTCGGACTGGCGCCGGTCATCGGAGGGCCGGTCGAGGTCCTCTCGGCCGACTCGATGGGCCGCGTCATCGTCTGGGCAGTAGGAGACGTCGAGCTAAGCGAGGTCCGACGGCTTCAGGACGCACAGACGAGCGTGACTGCATTGATCGTCTGCGACGATGGCGTCTGGACCGGTGCGTCGGCCCGCCGAAGCGCAGACGGGGCGTCTTACGAGATGACATCCTGACGCTTGCTGCTCCCGCTCCTTCTGAGCAGCCTCGATGGACCTCAGCACGACGTTTCACCCCTCGCCCTCGCAAGGCCGAGCACCGTCTGCCATCCCTCCCCTTCCTCAGCCAGCCGGCCTCCCGAGCTCGGCCCTCGCCCCGCTTTCGCTCTGTCTCCTCCCCGAGGCGCGCCCGCCTCTGCTTCTCGTCGGCCACGCAGACGATGCGATCCGCCTCTACTCGCTCGAGGACGGCGAGGGACACGAGACGCGGCTCCTGCGTGCCCAGGAGGGCCACGAGGCCGAGGTGAGCGCGCTCGCTCCCTGGTCGAGGGACGGCGAGAGCTGGATTGTCAGCGCCTCGCTCGATCGGACGCTCAGGCGGTGGAAGCTCGCAGGTCCGTCTACTCCCCACGCATGTCTCTTTCCAGTCCGTCGCGCAAGCAGCCTGCTGATGGCCGACTCTTCGCCGCGCGCACCGGGTAGACCTGCTGAACCCTCCGGTACCGGAGCCCGAGGAGCCGACACCGGCCGCCATCGCCACTGTGGGCGCTTCAGACGGGCCTAGCGTCATCGGGCCCGGTGGCATGACGGCCGAGGAAGAGCGCGAGCTGGCCGAGCTCATGGGGTCCGACGACGATGATTGATTCGCCAGAAGACTTCGCAAGTCGAGCGCGCATCGCATCGAAGTGGACGAGCAGGCAAGAGAGAGAGGCCAGCAAGGGAGAAGGGGGCATGAAGA
>Ga0308160_10002292_pt1 | contig 23651 bp, 21 predicted proteins | sample PhyFR1_FD_201036 | JGI IMG/M metagenome (GOLD analysis project Ga0308160, IMG submission 201036) | Phyllosphere microbial communities from UC Gill Tract Community Farm, Albany, California, United States - DLSLF.R1 | ecosystem: Host-associated > Plants > Phyllosphere > Unclassified | place: USA...
ACGCGGAAACCGGCTTCTGCATAGCGCAGCGTCAGGGGAAGGCCAACGTAGCCGAGGCCGACGATGCCGATGACGGCGGTGCGGTCACGCAGCCTGCTGGTGAGCTGTTCGAGAGTTGCCGGTTTGCTTTCGTCACGCATGAGTTTCCTCGCGAATCTGTGGATGGTCGGGGCACTGCATTAAATACGGAAAGGCACGAATTTCTTGATCAGGCCCAGCCGCGCCGGTTCGGCGTCGAGCTGGGCGCCGGGCGGCGAGGTTTGCGGCTGCGGCTGCGATCCCGCCAGCGGCGCCGGGACGGCCACCGGGACGGTGGCGGGCGGCTGCGGGTTGTATTCGGTGACGATGGCCTTGACCATCGATTCGATCATGGTGCGCTCGTGGGTCTCGCAGGCCATCATCAGGCAGCTGATGAAGGTGTCGAGGACGGCGGGACGCAAGGCGTTTTCCTTCATGCGCATGATGCGCGGGTGCTCGCTCGGGAACACCACGCCGTCGGTCAGCAGCTCCTCGTGCAGCTTTTCGCCGGGGAACAGGCCGACGTAGCGGATCTCGATGTCGCCGCTCGCATTCTGCGGCGTCTTTTCGGTCAGGCCGGACAGGGCGATCAGGGTGCGCGCCAGGTCGACGATGCGCACCGGCTCGCCCATGTCGAGCACGAACACGTCGCCGCCCTTGGCCATGGCGCCGGCCTGGATCACCAGCTGGGCCGCCTCGGGGATCAGCATGAAATAGCGCGACACGTCGGGGTGGGTGATGGTGAGCGGGCCGCCGCGCGCGATCTGACGCTGGAACAGCGGGATCACCGAGCCGGAAGAGCCGAGCACGTTGCCGAAGCGGACCATCGAGAAGTTGGTCGGGCCGTCGTGGCGCGCCGCCGCGGCCTGGAAGATCAGCTCGGCGATGCGCTTGCTGGCGCCCATCACGTTGGTCGGGCGCACCGCCTTGTCGCTGGAGATCAGCACGCAGGTCTCGACGCCGTGCTTGGCGGCCTGGGTGGCGATGACCTGGGCGCCGACCACGTTGTTGCGCAGGCCTTCGACGATGTTGGTTTCGACCAGCGGCACGTGCTTGTAGGCGGCGGCGTGGTAGATGGTGTCGACGGCGCCGTCGCGCAGGATGCGCTCGACCAGTTCGGCATTGCAGACCGAGCCGAGGTGGGCCTCGATCGGGATGCCCGGAAAGCGCGTGGCAAGCTCCTGGCGGATCGTGTACAGCGCGAACTCGGAGTGGTCGAGCAGGTGCAGGCGGGCCGGCACCAGGGTGACGATCTGGCGGCACAGCTCGCTGCCGATGGAGCCGCCGGCGCCCGTGACCAGCACCGTCTTGCCGCGCACGCAGCGGGCGAACAAATCGAGCCGCGGCGGCACCGGCAGGCGCCCGAGCAGGTCTTCGAACTTGAGGTCGCGGATGCTGTCTCGCGGCGTGATCTTGTCGTCGGACAGGTCGACCAGGCGGCTCAGGATACGGGTGCTCACGCCGGACAGCGACAGGCGCTGCATGATGTCGCGCAGGCGTTCCGGCGACACCGAGGGCAGGGCGATCACGATCGAGCGGATGCGCATGGCGGCGGCGATGTCGGCCAGGCGCCCGGTGTGGAATACGCGCAGGCCGTTGATGTTGCGTTCGATGAGCGCGCGCTTGTCGTCGAAGAAGCACACCGGGCGGTATTCCTCGGTGCCGCGCATGGCCTGGGCCAGGCGCGCACCGGCCTCGCCGGCGCCGTAGATGGCAACCGCTTCCGCGTTGCCGCGGCCGGCCGCATTATGGTTGCGCAGGAAGTTGCGCATGCCGATGCGCGACGCCACGACGTAGGAAAACACGATGAACCAGTAGATCGCCAGCGCACTGCGTGGAAAGCTTTCCTCGTTAATCGCAAACATGACGATCCAGGCGCACAGGATCGCGACCGCGAGCGATGCGCCGGTGACGCTGAGCAGGCGCTGGTCGATGAAGCGGATCACGGCGCGGTACAGGTCGGACACCGAAAATGCGGCGATGGTCACGACAGCCACCAGCACATACGAGGCCGGGCCGAAATGCGAGGCCAGTTTCAGGTCGCCGCCGCGCAGCAGCATCGCGATCAGGAAACAGAAGGGCAAAGCAATCAGATCTGCGGTGACCATCAGCGCGATTTTCGCCGTGCGCGGCAGCGAAACCATGTGCGAGCAAAACCGATTCATAACGCCGTGCTTAAATTTGGGCATGATTCTGGAGAGACTGCGTAGGAGTTTCGAATTGAGCTCTTTGTGCGAGGGGAATTGCGTAAGTGAATGAATTGAAAGGAGTTTATGTATCTGCTTTGACAAACCCGGATATTGATGGGATGGAATTCGCCACCGTTTAGATTCTGTATTGCTGAGTAAGTTTATTATCCGGGGCCGTAAGAACGATGGGTTTGACCATGCTCAACCGCCAGAATGGAATTAATTTCTTCTTCCATTTAAGTGAATTGGGGAAATTTATTCTTGGAATTAAAATGCTGAAAACGACGAGCAAATGCCTTGTCTTGTAGGACAGGAACCCGAGCCGATCTCCAGTGTGCGGCAGCTAACGGTGGGCTTCCAGCCGCTTCGCATAAGATGGAACCGTTGAGTGAGGCGCCAGCGATGTTTCGTAGGCCCCAACCACCTCAACAGGTCAGCCGGTCGCCTCGAGGATCGGCACCAATACCGCGTGACGCTGCCGCCGAGTGACGGCAGCGGGCACGCCGAGACAGCGGAGGGTTGTCCATGTCCTTGCCAACGACGAGTCATCCACCCAAGCATCTGGTGCGCGAGTATCTCGAACGGCGCGCCCGGGATACCCAGCCGCCGCCGACGCCGGAAGAAATCCGCCGCCAGCTGGGCTGGAGCCTGCTGATGCAGGGGGACGACAAGGCCGGCGCTCCCCGCTCCTGAATCCGAGGCCGTCCGCACTGTTGCGACGGCATTTTTAAAGCACCCCATCGAAGGAGAAACCCATGACCGCCAAGATCGGTAACAAGAACATCGCCCAGCACCGCGGCAAGAAGGAACGCCAGGAAATCCGCAAGACCAACATCGCGCGTGAAGCCGTGAAGCTGGCCGAAGCCCGTGCCAAGTACCGTAACCAGGTCAAGGGCCAGGCACCGGCCGTCCTGAACGCCGCCTGATCGCGCCGCTTCACCGTTCCAGAAAGGCCCGCCCGAGCAATCCGGCGGGCTTTTTTGCGTCCGCATACGGCCTGCCGCTGCGCCGTTCGCCGGCCGCGGCGCCATTCACCGCCCGCGCACCGCCGTTCGCCGAAAAGCGCTTTCCCGCGCGGCCGCGACTCCGGTATCTTGTCGTCATTCCGATCCTCCTGGAGAACACATGAAAAACGAAGCTTCCTACGACTTGCGGCGCCAGGTGCTGTGGGGCCTGCTGCTGGTCGGACTGGGCGTGGCCTTCCTGCTCGACCAGATGAACATCGTCGAGATCGAAAGCCTGTGGCACTACGCGCCGCTGCTGCTGGTCGTCATCGGCATCAACCAGACCATCGGTTATCCGAGCGGACGCGAATTCGCCAACGGGCTGTGGACCGCCTTCATCGGCCTGTGGCTGTTCGCCGTGCTGGAAGGCGTGTTCGGCCTGACCTTCGCCAACAGCTGGCCGCTGTTCATCATCATCTCGGGCGTGACGATGGCGATCCGTCCGCTCGCGGAACGCAAGTTCGGCAAGTACGACCATCGTATCGAACACAAGGGAGGCAACGACCATGGCCACTGACACCCGCCGCGCCTCGCACCAGGTCGTCCTCGGCCTGCTGGTGATGGGCATGGGCGTGCTGTTCCTGCTGGATAACCTCGACATCCTCGACTTCCGCCACGCGATCGGCTTCTGGCCGCTGGCCTTCATCGCCGCCGGCGTGATCGTGCTGGCCGGCGACGGCCCGCGCAGCGGCAGCTACACCGGGGCGGTGCTGATCGGGGTCGGCGTGCTGATGATCCTGGGGCGCATGGGCGTGCTATATATCAGCTGGTCGATGGTGTGGCCGCTGCTCCTGATCGCGCTCGGCGGGCTGATCCTGTTCCGGACCATGGGTCCGGGCCGTACGCCGCGTCCGCTGCGCGCGGCCGGCCTCGATGGCGTCGACAGCGTCGCGCCGGACAACGTGGTCGACGTGGTGGCCATCCTGGGCGGGGTCGAACGGCGCATCAACACCGCGGATTTCCTCGGCGGCGAGATCACGGCGGTACTGGGCGGCTGCGCCCTCGACCTGCGCGAGTCGTCCATCGTCAAGGAAGCCGTGCTGAACGTCTTCACGATCTGGGGCGGTATCAACATCCAGGTGCCGCCGGATTGGACCGTGGTCTGGAGCGGCACTGCGCTGATGGGCGGGTTTTCCGAGAAGACCGCCAGCGCGCGCGACGGCGGCAAGCGCCTGGTGATCCGGGGCTACGCCATCATGGGCGGCATCGAAGTGCGCAACTGACGGCGCGGCCGCTCACGTGTACGGCGTCTTCGCCACCTGGCGCTCCACCCGGCTGTACCTGCTGGCCTGGCTGATGCTCGGCCTGCTGCTGGCGGCCATGCTCGCCGCCGGCGGCGCCGACTGGGGCGCCAGCCTGCTGTTCGCGGTGCCGCTGGCCATCGTGTATGCGTATGCCACCGGCTATTCCGCCTATTATGTCTGCCGCGCCTATCCGCTGGGCCAGGCGCCGCTGCCGGCCATTGTCGCCGGCGCCGGCCTGAGCGCAGCCTGCGTGGCGGCCCTGTGGTGTGCAATAGGCCTGGCGTGGCGCAGCCTGCTGGCGTCGCTGCGGCTGACGCTGGGCGCACAGCCGGCCGCGGAGCTGCACGGTGAGCTGGCGGCGGGACTGGTAGCGGGCGCACCGCAGTTTGCCCCATGGCTGGCGCCGATGTTCGGGCTGGGCGTGATCCTGTACGGGCTGGCGGTGGCAGTGAATTATCTGGTGCTGGAATCCGAGCGCGTGCGCCGGCTCGAGACCCAGGAGCTGGAGACGCGCCTGATGGCGCGCGACGCCGAGCTGCGCATGCTGCGCACCCAGGTCGATCCGCACTTCCTGTTCAACAGCCTGAATTCGATCAGTGCCCTGACTGCGCTCGACCCGGCCGGCGCGCGCGCCATGACGCTGCGCCTGGCCGAGTTCTTCCGCCACAGCCTGGGCCTGCAGGCCGGCCGCAAGGTCACGCTGGACACGGAACTCGAGCTGGTGCGCCACTTCCTGGCGATCGAACAAGTGCGCTTCGGCGAACGCCTGCGCGTCGCGATCGACGCCGAAGCCGATGCCTTGTCCTGCCTGCTGCCGCCGCTGCTGCTGCAGCCGCTGGCCGAGAACGCGGTGAAGCACGGGATCGGGCGCATGCTGGAACCGGGGCTGGTGCGGATCGAGGCGGCGCGCGCCGGCTCGCTGCTGCGCATCCGCATCGAGAACGACGTCGATGCGGACGAGGCGGACGACGAGGACGAGGCGGGCGCGCCCGGCGGGGCCGGCGTCGGCGTCGACAACGTGCGCCGGCGCCTGGCCGCGGCCTATGGCCACGAAGCGGGCGCGCGCTGGACCAGGGAAGAAGGACGATTCCGCGTGGAGCTGGTGCTGCCCGCGGAGACCGGATCGGAGGACGGATAAATCATGCGGGTCATCATCGTGGACGACGAAATGCTGGCACGCGCCGTGCTGCGCGAGCACCTGGCGGCGCATCCGGACGTCGACATCGTGGGCGAGTGCGCCAACGGTTTCGAGGCGGTGAAAGCGATCGGCGAGCTGGCGCCGGACCTGGTGTTCCTCGACATCCGGATGCCCAAGCTGGACGGCTTCGAGGTGGTCGAACTGGCCGGGACGAAGACCCACTACGTGTTCGTCACCGCCTACGACCAGTTCGCGCTGCGCGCCTTCGAGGTGCATGCGGTCGACTACCTGTTGAAACCCTTTGCGCGCGAACGGCTGGATGCGGCGCTGGCGCATGCGCGCACGCGCCTGCGCGATCCGGGACCGCAGGCGCCGGGGCTGCAGGCGGTGGTCCAGGAAGCCGTCAAGCAGCGCGGGCCCCTGACCCGCGTGCTGATCCGCGACGGCGCGTGCGTGCACGTGGTAGCGGCCGCCGACATCGACTACATCGAAGCCCAGGACGACTACATCGCGGTGTGCGCCGGCGGCAAACGCTGGCTGAAGAGCCAGCGCCTGTCCGAGCTGGAAGGCCAGCTCGACCCGCAAGCCTTCCTGCGCGTGCACCGCTCGTACATCGTCAACGTCGGTGCGGTTGTCCGCATCGAGCCGCTCGGGCGCGACAGCCATTGCGCGGTGCTGCGCGACGGCACCCGGATCCCGGTCAGCCGCAGCGGCTACGCCCGCGTCAGGGACCTGATCCGGTAGTCACGTCGACGTCCCACCACTGCGGCAGCAGCGCCAGCACGTCCGGCCGCGCGAAGCGGTCGTCGATCAGCCACACGGTGCCGCGGTCCTGTTCGGTGCGGATCACGCGTCCGGCGGCCTGCACCACCTTCTGCATGCCGGGATACAGATACGTGTAGTCGTAGCCGGCGCCGAACATCGCCTGCATGCGCTCGCGCAGCTGCTCGTTGACCGGGTTCACCTGAGGCAGGCCGAGGGTGGCGACGAAGGCGCCGATCAGGCGGTCGCCCGGCAGGTCGACCCCTTCGCCGAAGGAGCCGCCCAGCACGGCGAAGCCAATGCCGCGGCCATCGGGCGTGAAGCGCTCCAGGAAGGCGGCGCGGTCCGGTTCGCTCATGCGGCGCAACTGGCGCCAGGTCGGGATATCCGGGTGCGCCGCCTCGAAGGCATCGGCGGCCTGCTGCAGGTAATCGAAGCTGCTGAAGAAGGCCAGGTAGTTGCCCGGCTTGTCCCCGTACTGGCGCGCCATCAGGCCGGCGATCGGCGCCAGCGATGCCTTGCGGTGCTGGTAGCGGGTCGAGATGTTGCGCGCCACGTGCACCTGCAGCTGGTGCGCGTGGAAGGGCGAGTCGACGTCGATCCAGGCGGTGTCCGCCGGCATGCCGAGCAGGTCGGCGAAATAATGCCAGGGCCCGAGGGTGGCCGAGAACAGCGTGGTCGAGTGGGCGAAGCCGAAGCGCGGCGCCAGGAAGGGTGCCGGCACCACGTTGCGGATGCACAGGACGGTGTCGCGTTCGTCGACCCGGGTCAGGTCGAAGATCGAGTGCTCGCCGAAGGATTCGGCCAGGCGCTGGAACTGGAGCATGCTGAAGTAGAACTCCTGCAGCGCCGGGTCGAGCGGCACCGGAAAGGCTGCAAGGTGCTCGGTGATGGCGCTGGCGGCGTTCTGCAGCGCATTCAGCATCTTCTCGGAGACGCCATCCAGCACCTGGTAGGGCAGCGGTGCGGCCTTGCTGGCGTCGAGCCAGGCGCGCCCGATCTTTTCCAGCGGCTTGACCAGGTTCGGGGGCGCCACCGCGCGTGCGGCGCGCAGCGCGGCCCGTTCCAGCGTGGCGGTGTACATCGAGCGCGCGCGCGAGACCAGGTTGTGCGCCTCGTCGGCCAGGACGCTGGTCTTCCAGCCGTTGGCCAGCGCCAGCGCATACAGCATGGCGCCGCCGTCGAACCAGTAATTGTAGTCGCCGACGATCACGTCGCTCCAGCGCGCCATTTCGCTGCCCAGGTAGTAGGGACAGACGTCATGCGCCAGGCCGATGTCGCGCAGCGTGGCGCGGTCGAGCACCGGGACATCCGCGGCGACGGCGGCGGCGCGCGCGGCCGGCAGGCGGTCGTAGAAGCCCTTCGCCAGCGGGCAGGCCTCGCCGTGGCAGGCGGCATCGGGATGTTCGCAGGCCTTGTCGCGCGCGGTGAGTTCCATCACGCGCAGCGGGATGCTGCCGCCTGCCTTGAGCGTCGCAGCCGCGTCCAGCGCCAGCTGGCGTCCGGGCGTCTTGGCGGCCAGGAACACGATCTTGTCGAGGCCCTCGCGCGGCGTCGCCTTCAGCACCGGGAACAGGGTGCCGACGGTCTTGCCGATGCCGGTCGGGGCCTGGGCCAGCAGGCTGCGCTTGCTCGCGTTGGCGCGGAAGATGGCTTCGGCGAGCTGGCGCTGGCCGGGCCGGAAATCGGCATGCGGGAAGCGCAGCGCATCGAGGGCAGCGTTGCGTGCGGCGCGGTGCGCCAGCTCCAGCTCGGCCCAGGCCAGGAAGCGGCTGCAGTGCTCTTCGAAGTGGGCCGCCAGCTCGCCGGCGCTGCGGCTCTCGCGCAATACCGTTTCCTGCTGGGTGCCGATGTCGAAGTAGACCAGGGCCAGGTTGACGCTGTCCATGCCGAGCTGGCGGCACATCAGGTGGCCGTAGACGCGCAGCTGGGCCCAGTGCAGGTGGCGGTGGTTGTCGGGGATGCTGTCGAAGCGGCCGCGGAAGGTCTTCACTTCTTCGATCAGGTTCTGGTCGGGGTCGTAGCCGTCGGCGCGGCCGCGCACGTGCAGCGGGCCGAAGTCGCCTTCGAGCGTCACCTCGGCCTTGTAGTTGTCGTCGCGGCGCGCCGCCACCACGGCGTGGCCCTGGATGCCTTCCTGGGCGGTGGGCGAGGGCGTGAAGCGCAGGTCAAGGTCGCCCTGCTTGGCGGTGAACTCGCACATGGCGCGCACCGCCACCGTGTAGGTACCTGCGGTGGCGCTGCTCATGCGGCGTCAAGCTGGGTGTCGAGGATGTCCTGCTGCGCCCACTGCAGGTAGCAGACGGTGAGCGGCATGCCGTGCGCGGCGCAGTACTCGATCCAGCGCAGCTGGTTGTCCTGCAGGCGGTCGCCGGGACCCTTCACTTCGATCATGTCGTAGCGCCGGTTCGGGTCGGATTCCGCCGGCCGGAACTGGATCAGGTCGGGGAAGCCGGTGCGGTTGTCGCGCACGTCCTGCAGGATGCGTTCGCACCACAGCTTCAGGTGCGCGGCCGGAATGCAGTCGAGCGCCAGCGCGATGAGGTCCCAGCCCAGGTAGTCCCAGGACACGAACGGCGACTGCAGCCCGGCCTTTTGCTCCCAGGTCGCGCGCATGGCGTCGCGGTAGCTGCCGTCGTCCAGGCGCGCCAGGCAGGCGTCGAACTCCGCCTTGCGGCGGCGCTGGAAGTCGGCGCTGTACAGGTCCGCCGGGCCGCGGTGGAAGGGGTGGAAAAAGGCGCCCGGGATGGCGGCGAAGATCGCCGGCCAGCACAGCAGGCCGAACAGGGTATTCGCGAGCGTGTTCTCGACGTAGAACACGGGCGCCTGCTCGGTGTGCAGGTGCGCCAGCACCACGCCCTCGACGCGCCAGTCGCCACCGGGGCGCGGCAGGTTCAGGTCGAGGCGGCTGGGCGGCGGCGCACGGCGCGACCTGGTCGCCGGGTGGCCGAGCTTGCGCGCCAGGCGCGGGCCGATGCGCAGCAGGTGCTGGCGTTCGGCTTCGTTTTCCGGCGCGGCGCTGGCGATCTCGAACAGGGCATACGCCTGGTCGAACTTCTCGTGCTTTTCCAGCACCCGGATCGCGCGGCTGCGGGCGCCGGGGAAGCGGCACTCGGCATACACGCCGTGCGCCTGCTCCCAGTCCTTCTCCTTCTCCAGCTGCTGGCCGAGCTGGAACAGCAGGCGTTCGCGCCGGCTGTCGAGCCAGTCGTTGTCGAAGGCGTGCGGCGGCAGCGCGCGCACCGCCTGCAGCACCTCGAGCGCCGGTTCTTCGGCGTAGTAGCGCTCCTTGCAGGCGTGCAGCAGCAGGTAATGGTCGATGTCGGCGCGGCTGCGGAAACCGCGCGAGGCCGGCGAGAACTCGACTTGTTCATAGCGGAACAGGCCGAGGTCGGACAGCACGAATTCGGTCCAGTCCTGGCTCAGGTTGCCGAAGAAGAGCAGGCGCAAGCGATCGCACAGCGGTTTCAGCAGGATCGCGAACACGGTGTCCTGGCAGCCGGCGAACCAGTTCGAAAAAGCGCGGTCCTCGCCGCAATCGGCGCGCAGCGCTTCCAGCTGTTCGCTCTTGCGGGCCTGGCGCTGCTGCGGCGGCAGCGCGAAGGCATGGGCGATCTCGGGCTTGGACAGCAGGTCGAACACCTCGTCGAGCGAGACCACCGGATCGAGCGCGATCCAGCCGGTCGGCAGCAGCGCCTGCGCCGCCTCCAGCGGGCAGCCGATTTCGGCGTAACTCAGTTTGCTGGCGCGGAACAGGTGGCCCTTGCGCATCACCATGCGCACGAACAGGGCGCGCGCCGCCTGCGGCAGGGCGGGAAAGCGGGCGATGAAGTCCTGCTCGTCACTGTCGAGCAGGTCGGCGTAGCGCTCGGCGATCCAGTCCAGCACGCGCTGGAAGTTATCCAGGTAATAAAACTCGTTTTCCAGAACCCTGATCATCGCCGTCGCCAACTGTACACTTGTACAGTATAGCGGCGAGACTTCGTCTCACCCAGCCTTTTTGCCGCTTTTGCGCCACGTTCGTGGTTTTTATGGCTGGGTTGGCGCTGGGTTATGGCCGGTTTGGCATCTTTGCGGCGCCGTCCTTCACCTCGCCGCGCTGGTTGACGTGCTGGATGATGGCCGAGATCAAGGCAACGTCGGTATCGACCGCAGCCGGTGCCGGCTTGACTTTCTGCGCTGTGGGCGCGGCGCGGCGGGCATGTGCGGATGCCGGCTGGCGGGCCTCGGCAAGGACGCTGCGTGCGGCCGGCGCGGCCTTCGGCGGCGCCCGGTGCGGCGCGTGGTGCGTCGGCCGCGTGACCGTTGCGCTGACCGGGACCACGACCGGTGCGTCGGGGCGCGCGGGCACGGGTGCTTGCGGAGGGGCCGGCGTGACGGCCGCGAGCGCCTGTGCTCCCGGCTGCGCATCGTCCAGCACGCGCGCGCCGGACGGCGCCGGCTGTACCGCCAATGCCGCATCGGCACCCGCATCGGCAGCCACCGCGGCGACGTCGACCACGGCGGCGCCATGCGTGCGCGGTGGATCCACCTGCAATGCCGGGTTCGGCACCCGATCGGACACGATTTCGAGGGGCACGGCCGGCGGCCCGGCCGGCACCCGGCCTTCGAAACCGCTGCCGGTTTGGTCGTGCACCAGCCACGCCACCGCGCCGACCAGGGCGCAGGCCAGCACGCCGCCGCTGCCGTACCAGGCCGCCCGCGGCAGCCGGGCAAGCGGCCCCGGCTTGCGCGCCTGGCCGTCGAGCATGGCCAGGATATTGATCTCGGCGCCAGTGCGGCGCGACGACGACATCAGGTTAGGACGCCTGGAGCCGGTTTGATTTTCATCTGTAGGGCGCACCGTGTTACTCCTAAGATTTGCAGGTTGCTTCTAATTAGAAACAAACCGGAGAAACGGATGCTGATATTCATCGCATTGTTGTACTTTTGCCTTGCATGCAGCCTGATCTGGCTGCTCGTGTTCCCGGCCGGGCGCGCCTCCCTGCTGCAACTGCTGGGGACGCTGCAACGGCGGCTGCTGTGGCGTGCCGGTACGCTCCAGCATGCCGGCACGGCCGCCGCCAGCGCCGGCTGGTCCGGCACCCGTGGCCAGTTGCGCAACTGGCGCAAGCTGCTGCGCCGCCACTGGGCCTTCTGCGCGATCGGCGCGCCGCTGATCCTGATTCCGACGCTGGTGGCACTGTTGCTGCGCAAGCCCGACATGCTGCCCGGCTACGAGCCGGTCGATACCGTGGTCGACGCCCAGGTCGCCGCGCTGCTGAAAGGCGAGCAACTGGTGCCGCCGGCTGCGTTGCCGCCGATCGCGTTCAGCACCCGCGAAGTCGAACTGGTGCGGCCGATGCTGGTCAACGCCAGCCGCAACTGGGGCCTGCTGCATCCGGAATACAGCCAGCGGCTGCTGCTTGCCTTTAAGATCATGAAGGAAAAGTATGGCTACGAAATGGCCTTGCTCGAAGGCTACCGCAGCCCGGCGCGCCAGGATGCGCTGGCACAGATGGGGTCGACGGTGACGAATGCGCGCGCCTTCCAGAGCTGGCACCAGTACGGGCTGGCGGCCGATTGTGCGTTCTGGCGCGACGGCAAGCTAGTGATCTCGGAAAAAGACCCGTGGGCCATGCGCGGCTATCAATTGTATGGAGAAGTCGCCGAATCGCTGGGCCTGACCTGGGGCGGACGCTGGACCATGATGGATTTTGGCCACACCGAGCTGCGCCTGCGCGGTGTGATGCGGCGCTGAGCGCGCTCGGTACAGGGGGCATACTTGCCGGTGTGCCATTGCTTCATCTCAATAATCGCGCTGGAAATAGTGCCAGTATGGCCTCTGGCCTTCATCAACTTTCCGAGCGAACCCCTATGTCCCGACTCTGGCAGTTCCTCACCCATCGCCGTGTGCTGGCCACCTTCGGCCTGCTCGCTCTTGCGGCTTTCCTGTTCCTGGGGGCGGACACCCTCGAAATCGCTGCCCTGTGGGCCGTGCTGGCCGGACTGGTCCTGCTGGCCGGCTGGGGCGTCTGGTGGCTGCTGCGTGCGCGCCGGCACCGCCGTGCCGCCGCCGCGCTGAGCGAAGCGATCGCGCCCTCGTCACCGGACAGCGACCAGGCGCAAGCCGTGCGCAACGACGCTGCCGTGCTGCGCAAGGGCATGCTGGAAGCGATCAACACCATCAAGACTTCCAAGCTGGGCCTGACGCGCGGCGCGGCGGCCCTGTACGAACTGCCGTGGTACATGATCATCGGGAACCCGGCGGCCGGCAAGAGCAGCGCCATCAAGCATTCGGGCCTGACCTTTCCGATCCCCGGCAGCAAGGCGGTGCAGGGTGTGGGCGGCACCCGCAACTGCGACTGGTTCTTCACCACCGACGGCATCCTGCTCGACACCGCCGGCCGCTACTCGGTGCACGAAGCCGACCGCGCCGAGTGGTTCAGTTTCCTCGACCTGCTCCGCAAGCATCGCCCGCGGGCACCGATCAACGGCATCCTGATCGCGGTCAGCGTGGCCGAACTGGCCGGCGGCGCCCCCGAGGCCTCGATCGAACTGGCCAAGAGCCTGCGCACCCGGGTGCAGGAGCTGACCGAGCGCCTGGGCGTGTATGCGCCGGTGTACGTGATCTTCACCAAGGCCGACCTGATCGCCGGCTTCTCCGATTTCTTCCACGACGCCGAACGCGGCGAGCGCGAACGCGTGTGGGGTGCGACGCTGCGCTACAACCGGCGCAGCACGCCGCAGGACGTACTGGGCTTCTTCGACACCCATTTCGACGAGCTGCACGATGGCCTGAAGGAGATGAGCCTGGCCAATATGGCAGCCAACCGCAGTGCCGCGCTGCGTCCCGGCGTGTTCACCTTTCCGCTGGAATTCGCTTCGCTGCGTCCGCAGCTGCGCGCCTTCCTGGCCACGCTGTTCGAGGAAAACACCTGGCAGTTCAAGCCGGTGTTCCGCGGCTTTTATTTCACCAGCGCGCTGCAGGAAGGCTTTGTCGAAAACCTGGCGTCGCGCCGCGTGGCCGGCCGCTTCGACCTGCAGCTCGGCGCACTCAAGGCGACGCACAAGGACGGACAGAAGGGCGCTGTCGCAAGCGGACAATCCGGTGATCAGTCCGGGTACTTCCTGCTCGAGCTGTTCCGCAAGGTGATCTTCGCCGACCGCGACCTGGTCAAGCGCTACACCAGCCCGGCGAGCGCACGCCTGAAATACGGCGCCTTCTTCGCCGCCACCATCGTGCTCGGCTGCGCGCTGGGCGGCTGGAGCTGGTCGTACATGGGCAACAAGCAGCTGGTGGCCAACGTCCAGGCCGACCTCGATAAAGTCAGCAAGTTGCAGGCGCGCCGCAGCGACCTGCAGTCGCGCCTCGAGGGCCTGGAAATCCTGCAGGACCGCATCGAACAGCTGGACAAATACCGCGCCGGGCGGCCGTGGGCGCTGTCATTTGGCCTGTACCAGGGCGAAGCGGTCGAGCGCAAGCTGCGCGACGAATACTTTGCCGGCGTGCGCGAAGTGATGGTGCTGCCGGTCGCCGGTGCGATCGAAGCGCTGCTGGCCGAGACCAACGCCAACGCGTCCCAGCTCGATCCGAACGCCAAGGCGGCCCCCGCTGCCCGCCCGGGCCAGCCCTACCAGGACGTCTCGCCGACCAACGTCGGCGACGCCTACAATGCCCTGAAAACCTACCTGATGCTGGCCGATAAAAGCCATGCCGAGCCGGGCCACCTGAACGACCAGCTGACCCGCTACTGGCGCGGCTGGCTGGCCGCCAACCGCGGTTCGATGTCGCACGAGCAGACCATCCGCAGCGCCGAGCGCCTGCTGACTTTCGTGCTGGCCCACGTCGACGACCAGGCCTGGCCGCAGATCACGCCCAAACTGAGCCTGCTCGACACCGCACGCGAAAACCTGCGCCGCGTGGTGCGCGGCACGCCGGCACGCGAGCGCGTGTACGCCGACATCCGTACCCGCGCCGCCACCCGCTTCCCGGCGGTGACGGTGGCGCGCATCGTCGGCGAGCAGGACCAGGGCCTGGTGGTCGGCAGCTATGCGGTGAGCGGCGCCTTTACCCGCGACGCCTGGGACAAGTTCATCCAGGGCGCGATCCGCGAGGCTTCCAACCGCGAACTGCAAAGCACCGACTGGGTGCTGAAGACCGTGGCCAAGGACGACCTGACGCTGGAAGGCAGCCCGGAACAGATCCAGAAGACGCTGGTCGACCTGTACAAAGCCGATTATGCGAAGGAGTGGAGCAAGTTCGTGCAGGGCGTGACGGTGGCCGACCTGAACGGCTTCGAGGGCAGCGTGCAGGCGATGAACCGGCTCGGCGATCCGCAGGCCTCGCCGCTGGCCAAGCTGCTCAAGACCGTGTACGAGCAGACCGTGTGGGACGATCCGGCGCAGGCGCGTGTCGTCAACGACAAGGTCAAGCGCGGACTGATGGCCTGGTTCCGCGAAGTCGTGCTGCGCCAGACGCCGAGCGATGCGCGCCAGGTCGTAGACGCTCTCGGCCCGCTGCCTGTCGGCGGCGCACCGGGCGCCGGCCCGATCGGGCGTGAGTTCGCCGGCGTGGCACGCCTGGTCGGCGTCAAGGAGAAGGATGCGTCGCTGATGACGGGCTACCTCGACGCGCTGTCGAAGCTGCGCTCGCGCCTGAACCAGCTGAAGAACCAGGGCGACCCCGGTCCCGGCGCCAAGCAGCTGATGCAGCAGACGCTGGAAGGCAGCGGCTCGGAACTGGCCGACGCCCTGAAATACGTCGACGAACAGATGCTGACCGGGATGAGCGATTCGCAGAAGCAGATGCTGCGTCCGCTGCTGGTGCGGCCGCTGGTGCAGACCTTCGCCATGATCGTGCTGCCGTCCGAGTCCGAGATCAACAAGACCTGGCAGGCGCAGGTGGTCGAACCCTTCCAGAAATCGCTGGCCGCCAAGTACCCGTTCGCACCGGGTGCGCAGGTCCAGGCCACGGCCGGCGAGATCGGCCAGGTGTTCGGTCCCGAAGGCGTGGTCGCGAAATTCGTCGGCACCACCATGGGGCCGCTGGTGGTGCGGCGCGGCGACGTGCTGGCCAGCCGCACCTGGGCCGACATCGGCATCACGCTGGCGCCGCAGGTCGTCAGCGGCTTCCCGGGCTGGGTGGCGCCGCTGTCGGCCAACGGCGTGGCTGCCGGCAGCGGGTCGCAGCGGGTGTTCCAGCTGCTGCCGATGGCGGCGCCCGGCGTCACCGAATACACGATCGACATCGACGGCCAGCAGCTGCGTTACCGGAACACGCCGCCAGCCTGGGTCAACATGGTGCATCCGGGGCCGCAGGGCAGCAGCGGCGTGAAGATCAGCGCGGTCACTTTCGACGGCCGCACCGTGGACCTGTTCGGCGAACCGGGCGAATTCGGACTCGAAAAGATGATCGGCGCCGCCGAGAAGAAGCGTCTCGGACCCGGCGTGGCCGAGCTGCGCTGGAGCGCCAACAACGTCACCGTCGGCATCACGCTGAAGGTGGTCAGCAACGCCGGCGCCGGCAGCGGCGATGGCCAGGCTAGCCGCGGCTTCAACGGCCTGCGGCTACCGGAGACCATCGTCGGCCGCGCAGGCGCGCCGGGCGTCGCTACGCCGGGCGTCGCCTCGCCCGCAGTGGCGTCGAATGCCGTGACTGCGGCCGGTCCGTCCCTCGCCGGAGCCGCCCAATGAATCGCGCCGGCGGGGCCAGCCGGATCGGCTACTTCGGCAAGATTCCGGCACACGACGACTTCGTCAAGGCGGCCGACGACCCGCGCGTGGTCGGCATGCTCGACGACTGGCTGGCGCAGGTGATGACGCGCCTGCCGGCCGACGCGCGCTGGAAGCTGAACTACGACGCGATGGCGCCGGTGAGCTTTGCCTTCGTCGGGCCGCAGCGGCGCCATGCGCTGGCCGGGCACCTGGTCGCCAGCCATGACCGCTCGGGGCGGCGCTATCCCTTCCTCACGCTGCGCCGGCTGGACGTGCCCGATCCGGCCGACTTCATCGCGCGCTGCCCGCTGGTGTTTGCGCCGCTGTGGCGCTTGCTGGAAGCGGCTGCGCCGCGCGTGCTGGCGGCGGTCGATCCGAGCGCACACCTGCAGGCGATCCTGGATGCGCCGCTGCTGGGCGAGCCGGACGCCGCGATCGAGCCGGCGCTGGGCGAATTCCTGGCGCTGTCCACGGTCGGCTCGCTGTCCGGCCTGCTCGGGATGCCGGCCGACCGCGTGATCCTCGGCCTCGGCCTGCTGCTGCAGCCGGTGATGCACAGCCGGCCGGCGGCGCTGCACAGAAGCCTGGTGCTGCCGCTGCCGGCGGACGAGATCGGGCGCTTTGCGGCGGCGGCGTTCTGGCTGGCGCTGATTGCGCCGTTCGTGCGCCGCACCGGCTACGACCTGGTGCTGTTCGTGACCCGCGTCGAGGGCCGGCCGGCGCTGGTGGTCGGCTTCGGCGGCGACGCCGCCGGCACCCTGCATGCGCTGATCGACCCGCTGGTCGGCCTCGAGCAGCAGGTGCGCATGGAAGACAACGGCTGGATCGACGAGCAGATGGGCATCGACATCGACGTGCGCGCCCTGGCCAGCTACCTCGAGCAGCCGATGCTGCCGCTGCGCATGGCGCGCGACCTGTTCCTGAAAACCTTCATCGGAGCCGCTTCGTGAAAACCGATTATTTGCCGCGCTTGATTGCCGCCTCGATCCTGGTGCTGGCGCCGCTGGCTTCCCACCCGGCATGGGCCGATGCCGCCGCGCCCATCGTGGTCTCCGGCACCGTCGCCGACGAAGCCAGTAAAGCGGCCCTGCTGGCGCGCCTGCGCGCGCTGTACGGCGCCGAGCGCGTGGTCGACCAGCTGGCGGTCGGCCGTGTCGCGGCGCCGCCCAACTGGAACGAGTACGTGGGCAGGCTGGTCGGCCCCAACCTCAAGCTGATCAGCCGCGGCCAGCTGCAGGTCGACGGCACCAGCGTCAGCCTGCGCGGCGACGTCGCCAGCGAAGCGCAGCGCCAGCAGATCGCCGGCGACATCTCGGCCGGTCTCGACGCCGGCTACACGGTCAACAACGGCTTGCGCGTGGCGGCCTCGGAGCAGGGCATGCTGGATGCGGCGCTGGCCAACCGCATCATCGAATTCGAATCGGGCAAGGCCGAGCTGGCCGAATCCGGCAAGGCCATTCTCGACCAGATGAGCGTGGCGCTGCTGCGCCTGAAGGACAAGAAGGTCGAAGTGATCGGCCACACCGACAACGCCGGCTCGCGCGCCGGCAACCTGTCGCTGAGCCAGGCGCGCGCCGAAGCGGTCAAGGCCTACGTGGTCGGGCGCGGCGTGCATGCCGAGATGGTGGCGGTGTCGGGGGAGGGGCCGGACCGGCCGGTGGCCGACAACCGCACGCCGGAGGGACGGGCGCGCAACCGGCGCATCGAGTTCAAGGTTGTTCAGTGAAGGTTGAGGCGTCGAAGCGTCGACGCTTTTCACTTGCTTACGCACGTCGTACCCGCGCAGGCGGGTACTTAAGTTTGCTGGCGTATCGGCCGCTTTGGTAAAACCTGGATCCCCGCCTTCGCGGGGATGACTTTTTCAGGCTGACAAGAAAGTGAGAGCTGACGCGGCTCAGGGCAGTGTAATCGTCACGCTTGCGGAGCGCGGCGGCAGCTTCACCAGGTCGTTGTAGCTGGCCAGGGCGGTATCGGTCTCGTGCACCAGCGCCGTACGGAAGCCGGCGTAAGCTCCCAGCCCGGCCAGGGCAAACACCGCGCTCAATACCCACAGCGAGACGTCGCTGCCCAGCTTATGGACGATCTGGTCGGGGCGCTCGGCGTGCGGGGCGAAGCCGCGGCTCTTGCCGCGCATGCGGGCGATTTCGTCGCCTAGGCGCGCGGTCAGGTAGTTCAGCTTGTCCTTGCCGTCGAGGGCGAAGCGGCCCTGGAAGCCGAGCAGCAGGCACATATGGAAGACTTCGAGCGCCTGCAGGTGGGCGCTGCCCTTGGCGCGCAAGTCCTCGAGGCGCTGGAAGAAGTGCTCGCCGGCGAGCTGGTCGCCGAACAGGCGCAGCTGCAGCGGGCGCGTTTCCCAGGCGTCGCGGATGTCGTAGTCGGAGCCGAGGATGATCTCGTCGACCGCCGCGCAGAACGCGTACTTGGCCGCGGTGACATCGTCGGCGGCGACGCCGAGCGCCTTGGCGTTGCGGTCGATGTCGCCGAGGAAGGCGGTCATGTGGTCGGCAAAAGCGGTCTTGTCCTGCGGGCCGCAGCCGCCCTTCAGCAGGAACAGCGCATAAAAGCCCTCGACCATCAGGTCGACCAGGGATTGCGGCGCGCCGGCGGCGCCGTTGCGGGAGGAAGCCGGCGCGGCGCGCCGTTCGATGTGGGGTTGCATGCTCATGGGGAGGTCACGCGGCGATCGCGATCAGGTCGAGTTTGAGGTCGCGCAGCCCGTTCGGGACGTAGATCGAGATCGACTGCGCCTTCAGCATGCTGTCGTACAGCAGGCCGCGGTTTTCCAGCACGAAGTAATAGGTATCCGGGCGCACCGGCAGTGCGCTCGGCACCTGCGGCGCATGCACCAGCTTCACGCCGGGCATGGCCGACAGCACCAGCTTGTCGACGTCTTCCGGGGCGCCGATCTTGAAGCGCAGCGGCACGATCTCGACCAGCTGCAGCGCCGGCATGTCGGCCTTGACGCCCAGGTAGAGCGTGGTCTGCGGCGTGATCTTGCCCGAGTCCAGCGCACCGAGGTGGTAGGAGGGGCGGTCGTTCGACAGCGCGACCGAGAAGTATTTGGACGAGATCACGGTATCCAGCAGTTCGCGCAGGATGCCGTCCAGGCGCGCGAATGCCGGGCCCGGGTCCTGGTGCGCGTAGGCCGGCAAGTCTTCGAGCTTGACCGCGCGCGAGAACGTCATCAGCCCACCCGCCAGCATCAGCAGTTCCTGGAACAGGCGCTCCGGATGCAGTTCGCGGTGTGCCAGGTAGTGGCTCAGTGCGGCGTAGCCCGAGCTGGCCGTGTGCAGCAGCCAGAACGACGAGACGTCGCCGCCGCGCAGCTCGACCACGTTCTTGCTCGGCTCGCGATGATGGCCATACAGTGCATTCACCTTGGCCAGCAGCTTTTCCATCAGGCGAGCCAGCCGCGCTTGCAGACCGGGCGCGCCCTCGATCGAGATGCTGGGCGGGATGAAGTCCTGGTCGACCTCGAAGCCGCCGGTGGCGACGCGGCGCAGGCGCAGCAGCGGAAAGCTGTCGTAGGCGTCGAGCGGATCGAGGTCGGGTACCAGGCGCAGGTTGCGTGTCAGGTAGGCCACCGGCGCCGGCGCCGCTTCGCTGAACAGGTCCTGGGTATCGTGTTCGCGCTGGCTGAAGCGCGCGTCCGGGCGGACCTCCCCGCGCGCCGCGCAGTTCTCGCCGTGCACCTTGAGCGCGGGCAGGGCGGCATAGAAGGTGAGGCTACCTTCGAACGGTGGCAGGTCGCCGAGCCGCACCTGGGGCGGCAGCAGGTCGTGCTCGGGCGCCCGGTAGACCTCGCCGTCGGGGAAGATCAGCGCCAGTTCGGTGATGCGCAGCACGTCGGCCTTGAGCGCGTCGGCGTCGATTGCCAGCCGGCGCACGCCCCAGCAGTAGGGGTGCAGGGCGGCGGCGGTTTCGTTCAGGCGCGCCTCGTGGTAGCGGTCCTGCTGCTGGAAATGCTGGGGACGCAGGAACAGGCCCTCGCCCCACAAGATCTTGGCCGCCGTCGTCATGCTTGCCTCCTCGTCACGTCGTTGGCTTTCAGGGTTTCCGCAAAACACTAGCTTGCTGGAAACACCTAGACGCTCATTGACAGCGCACAAGCGACATGGGCTTGACAGCGGCACCGCTTGCAGCCGCGCCACTGCCGACATTCATCGCGCAGGCGTGCAGGCCGACCGTCACGCCGGCCTGTTCGGCTTCGCCCGCGGCGAAGGCCAGGCGCCAGCCCTCGCGCGCGGGCGAGTGGTACAGCGCGACGATGCCGAGCCAGCCGGTGTCGCGCGCCAGCCGGTCGGCCAGCTCCAGCTGCTGGCCCGGCACCAGCGTGACTTCCTTGACCTCGACCAGGTCGGCGCCCAGCGCTTCGCGCTCGGCCTGGGGCGACAGGAAGGCCGCATACGGCGCCGCCTCGAAAGCGGCGCGCTGGCGCAGTTTATACACGCGCACCAGCAGCGCCAGCGACTGCCCGCGCGCATCGACGTTCAGGCGCTTGGCCGCGTGCAGGCGCAAGGTTACGTTGCGCGGCGGCTGCTGCGCTTCCGGCAGTGGCGGTGGCGGCGGCTTGCGCAGGCCGACGGCTTCCATGGCGCCGGCCAGCAGGGGTTTGTCAGCGGCGCCGCCTGTGTCCAGGCCCGCGCCGGCGCCGGCACAGCCGGACAGCAGGGGCAGCGCAAGGACCAGGGCGAGAGGCAATTGCATTCGAATGAGGTTCATGAGCACCTTGCACTTAGTTAATTAGTGGCGACAGCGAAAGATTTAACGGCAAGGTGCCGCGCACTCCGTGAGCCGGCGCAAGACCCCGGTCGATCCGATGCAACGCCCGGCTATCAACAGTTGACCAGACGCAATTACCGAATGTTGCCTCTCACCAATAATTGGCGCCTGATTCCAACCCGGAGGACCCGATGACTTTTCACCGCTTGTTCCCTCGCATATCGACCCAGCTGGCGATCGTCGCCGGCGCCGCCATCCTGTCGGCCTGCGCCAGCAGCGGCCCGACCGCACCCCCCGCCAAGACCGCGCCGCCGACGATGGCGGCCACCATGGCCGCCGTCGACGCCGCCGTGCTGGCCGGCCAGAACGACAAGGCCTACGCGCTGCTGAAGCAGGCCGGCAGCACTTTCCCGACCGACAAGACGCCATGGGTGCGCATGGCCCAGATGCGCTTCGACAGCACCAACTACGGCGAGGCCATCGTCAACGCGCTCGAAGCGCTGGAACGCGACCCGGACGACACGCTGGCCAACAGCATCGTCGCCGTGAGCGGCCTGCGCGTGACCAGCAAGGCCTTGTCCGACCTGAGCCACAAGAACAACCTGAGCGGCAACGTGCGCACCGAAGCCCAGGAACTGGCCAAGCTGCTGCGCACCAGCCTGAACGAAGAGGTGCTGGTGGCGAACCGCGCCGGCGCACGCAAGGACGCCGGCACCAAGAAAACTGTCAGCGCGCCGCCGACCGCTACGCCACGTCCCGGCAGCAGCGGCGGCGATCCGTTCGGCGCCCTCAAGTAAACCACCGCATCAATCCCCAGGAGCCGCCATGCCCAAGAATGAAAGCGTGCAGAAACGCCTGCAGAAAGTACGCGCGCCGCGCGTGCAGATGACCTACGACGTCGAGATCGGCGACGCCATCGAGAACAAGGAGCTGCCCTTCGTGGTCGGCGTGCTCGGCGACTTCGGCAGCGATCCAGAGGCCGCCAGGAAGCGCCTCAAGGACCGCAACTTCGTCAACGTCGACGTCGACAACTTCGACGAAGTGCTGGATGGCGTGGCGCCGGTGGCGCAGTTCCGCGTGCCGAACCACCTGTCGCAGGAAGGCGGCGAATTCGCCGTCAAGCTGCAGTTCCGCGAGATGGCCGACTTCCGTCCGGAAGCCGTGGTGCAGCAGGTGGCGCCCCTGAAAGGCTTGCTGGAAGCGCGCAGCAAGCTGGCCGACCTGCGCAACAAGCTGGCGGGCAACGACAAGCTGGAAGACATCCTCAACGACGTGCTGACCAGTACCGAAAAACTGGCCAGCCTGCGCAAAAGCGAAAAAGGGGAATAACCGATGGCGGCCATCCTCGAAAACGCAGCATCGGCCCCGGCCCAGGCGCTCGAACTGGACACCGGCCTGCTCGACCAGATCGTCGAGCAGAGCCGCGTCGCGAAGTCGACCAGCGAGCACGAACGCGCACGCGACATCATCTCCGAACTGGTGACCCAGGTGATGGAAGGGACGATGGTGGTCTCGACCAACCTGTCGGCCACCATCGACGCGCGCCTGGCGGAGCTGGACCGCATGATCTCAAGCCAGCTGTCGGCGGTCATGCACGCGCCCGAATTCCAGAAGCTGGAGCGCAGCTGGACCGGCCTGCATTACCTGGTCAAGAACAGCACCACCAGCGCCGGCCTGCAGATCCGCATGCTCAACGCCACCAAGAAGGAGCTGGTGAAGGACTTCCAGTCGGCCCTCGAATTCGACCAGAGCACGCTGTTCAAGAAGGTCTACGAAGAAGAATTCGGCAGCTTCGGCGGCGCCCCCTACGGTACCCTCATCGGCGATTTCGAAGTCTCGCGCCAGCCGGAAGACGTCTACTTCCTCGAGCAGATGTCGCACGTGGCCGCGGCCAGCCATGCTCCTTTCCTTACCTCGGCTGCGCCCGACCTGTTCGGCGTCGACAGCTTCGGCGACCTGGGCCGCCCGCGCGACCTGGCCAAGGTGTTCGACACCGTGGAATACGCGAAGTGGAAGGCTTTCCGCGAATCCGAGGACTCGCGCTACGTCGGCCTGACGCTGCCGCGCTTCCTCGGGCGCCTGCCGTACAACCCCGTCGACGGCACCGCCACCGAAGGCTTCAACTTCGTCGAGGACGTGGACGGCAGCGACCATCACAAATACCTGTGGTGCAACGCCGCCTACGCCTTTGCATCCAAGCTGACCAAGGCCTTCGAAGATTACGGCTGGTGCGCGGCGATCCGCGGCGTCGAAGGCGGCGGCCTGGTCGAAAACCTGCCGACCCACACCTTCAAGACCGACGAAGGCGAGGTCGCGCTCAAGTGCCCGACCGAGCTGGCGATCACCGACCGCCGCGAGAAGGAACTGTCGGACCTCGGCTTCATCTCGCTGGTGCACTGCAAGAACACGTCGTACGCGGCCTTCTTCGGCGCCCAGTCGGCGCAGAAGGCACGCAAGTACAACAGCGACGCCGCCAACGCCAACGCACTGCTGTCCTCGCAGCTGCAGTACATCTTCGCGGTCTCGCGCATCGCGCACTACATGAAGGCAATGATGCGCGACAAGATCGGCAGCTTCGCTGCCGCCTCCAACGTCGAGGATTACCTCAACCGCTGGCTGACCCAGTACGTGCTGCTGGACGATAACGCCAGCCAGGAGCAGAAGGCCCAGTTCCCGCTGCGCGAAGCCAGCGTGCAGGTGGCCGAAGTCCCTGGCCGGCCGGGCGTGTACCGCGCGGTCTCCTTCCTGCGTCCGCACTTCCAGCTCGACGAGCTGTCCGTTTCGCTCCGACTGGTCGCGGAGTTACCGCAATCGACCAAATCCTGATTCTTTATTCAACCTGAATGGAGTAGAACATGGCAATAGACGTCTACCTGCA
>Ga0308160_10002295_pt1 | contig 23644 bp, 30 predicted proteins | sample PhyFR1_FD_201036 | JGI IMG/M metagenome (GOLD analysis project Ga0308160, IMG submission 201036) | Phyllosphere microbial communities from UC Gill Tract Community Farm, Albany, California, United States - DLSLF.R1 | ecosystem: Host-associated > Plants > Phyllosphere > Unclassified | place: USA...
TCTTGAACTCGTCCATCGAGACGGTCGGGAGGACGGTTGACTCGTGGACGATGGGCGCCTCGTGGATCTTCTCGTGAACGGGGATAACGTTGTGAACGACCTTGTGCTCGTGCGTGTCGCGCTGGATGACGGGCGTCACGTGCTCATGAACCTGCGAGCGCAAGGGGGATAGAGGGGTGGGGTCAGCCAGCGAAGAGGGGAGCGTAGCAGAGGGACGAAGGGGGAGGCGCACGTGGTGGACGGCGTGCTCCTGGACGGTCGCGCCGATCGACGAGGCCGTGTGCTCGGTCTGGCCGACCGTGCGCGTGTCCTTGTGCTGGGCCTTGAGACCCTCGAGCAGCTGGGCCTTCTCAGGCGCCATCTCGGCCCGGACCTCCTTGGTCACCTCGGGGGCGACGACCGTCTCGTGCTGCTCACGCTGGTGGACCGTGTCCGAGATGGGCTGGACGCGGTGCTGGTGGTGGTGCTGTGAAGGGTGAGACGGCAGATGCAAGGACGTCAGCGACTGGGTCGACAGCCTAGAGCCTGGGACGACGCACGATGTGGCGCTCGCGGTCGATGGCCTCGGCGGTCTCGACGTGCTCGTGGCCGATGACGGTCTCCTGGGTAACGGGGGCCGACGTCTCGGTGCAGACCTCGGTCGAGGGAGCCTGAGAAGGGTGACGCGAGCAACGCAGGTAAGCCGCCGAACGGCTCAGTGTCGTCTGCAGGGTCCAGGCAGACCCACCTTGTCGTGGGAGTGGAGGAAGTTCTGCCAGGAGGAAGATAGAGAGGATGCGATGGGAGCGGGAGCAAGCGTGCGTCAGCGTCAAGCAGGCGCGGGTGAGGGACTGGCGAGCGAGCTGGTCGAGCCGCGGGGTGTGAGATGGGCAGAACGCACCTTGACGGCGTCCATGTTGGCTAGGGTGCGGAGGTTGAGGGGTGGGTTGGATGGGGTAAAGGTAGCGTTGGCTGAACGGGGGAAGGGTGATGGTGTCAGGTCAGGAAGAAGGGCGGCGGCTCGTCCTTTCTTTAAGGCGGCGGCCATCGCAAGCGCTGAGGACGGCCGCTCCACCGGTCGCACGGCGGACGACGACGACGACGGCTGCTGCTGCTGCGGCCCGCCCTCGCCCTGACGCGGGCTTGCTCGCTCACGCTGGCCTCTGAGGCTCGTTTAGGGTCTCGGCCCTCGTCGTCGAGATCTCGGACGGGCGGAAGCATCTGCCGGAGCTCTTACGTCACTGGCCTCCCCACGACCTTCAACCGACGTCCTTCTGCCGCAGAGGAAAGAGAGGCGCGTCGGGGGGCAGAGGTCGGTCGGTCGTGCAGCCTGCCCTGGCTGCAGGATGTCAACCATCGTACAGGCCGTCGCTCGACCTTCTTGCCATCGACACAGGGCCCGCTAGCTCGGACCCGGCCGAGAACGGCGGCCGCAGCTGATCCGCTTCGCTGGCTCACTCTTGCCAACGCCAGGCTCGAAACTCGACCGAGGTCAGGCCGAGAGAGAGCCCTCTCAGCCCACCGCGCCAGCAGCGCTCTCCCTCCGCTCAGCCCCGTTTGACCCGAACCCTCTCGTCCCCTCCTGACCCAGCGAGGGATCCAAATCAACGAAGTCGGCTGCTGCCGACACACACACACCCTTCTCGGCAGCATACACACAGCTGACCTCTTGCCCTTCGTGCTCAAGATAACCTGGGACCTCCTGTCCCCCGCCCTTGTCTCGGACGGCTGGCCAAGCTGGTCTCCTTCCCCTGCAGCCTCCTCACCGGATCGTCTTGGGCTCTTTCACCGGGCGAAAGCACGTCCCGCGCCGGCAGCCAACCAGCTCCTGGCCTGTTTTCCCACCAGATCACCGTGGGTCGCATGCGTCGCTCCTCGCCTCCATTCTCTTTGCCTGTCGCGCGGGCCCACGCGACGCTTGCCGAGCCGAGCCCCGAGCAGCTGCACCGCTCGAGCCCCGGTTGGCAGCATGATGTCGCGATACGCCCATCGCGCTGGCTCAACCGCTCACTCTGTCCAAGCGAGCAGCTGCTCGAGGCAGCCGTTTAGGCGACAGCCGGCCGCTAACGCTGACCGTCTACGTCGTTGAACGGGTGCGCGTTCTGACCTCCCGCAGCCCCTGTCGGGCCCAGCCACCCGGGTGCGTCCGGCGCGCGGCCTCCCGCTTGCCTTGCCGTGAGAGTAGCACGGAGGGTGCACCTTCGACCTCGGTCGTGGTTGGGTCTGCTTGTACCTGCTGATTGCTGACGGTCGACATCGGGCCGCCTGTCGTCCTACCCCGTCGCGCGGTCGCTCCAACCCAGCCGATCCAGCAAGCGGCCTCGACTGCCTGCTCAGCATCCTTGGCCGACCAACAACCGTTCCCTCGCTTTGCGCCGCCAGACGCCACACGTTCGCTGGCTCACTGGAAGACCGCCATTGCCGCGCGAGGGCAGTCGTCTTGCCGGCTGACTAGACACTCACCCTGTCTCGCCCCTTCCCCTTCATCCTCTCTCGCATGTTGGCTCTGCCGCGCGGCTGCTAACGTATTGACCAAGCGACGGGAGTATCGCTGTCGTGGAGGGTGAAGGAGGGCGCACGATGGTACACCTGTAGTTCGCCGGGCGCGCTGACTGGCCACCGGACCGGCCGCGATGCGCCTCCAAGCACTCGCAAAACACCGTCGACCCCCTACAATGTGCAGAAGCCTCCCCTTCGTCGGCTATCTGATCGAGGGCGTTCGTTCGCCCGCCGAACTGACCTCTTTCGACTGACCGACCGCGTGAACTCCTTCCGATCAAGGTTCTGCACTTTTTCGAGCGAGCCATCGCCGGCAGGGCCGAGCCCGTCAAAGTAGCCTAACGACGACGCGCGCGCCCCTCGCCGCCCGCTCAACGGCTTTCCTCCCTGCCATACCGTGTGGTGCGCGGGCCGGCTCGACCGGTCGTCGACCGGGCCGGGAGACCCCGCCTCGGTAGCTCTGTCCCGGGCTATTCCTGGCCAAACCAGTACCGACCGACCGACCGACCAACCGGCCCCTTTCCCTTCGCAACTGAGCGTGCGCGGACCCTTCACGCCGCCCAGCAGCACGACCGTAGGCTCGACCGACCGGCCCGCTCGATGCCCTCGTCCGAGCCGCGAGCCGGACCTCGTTCGAACTAGCCTAGGAGCTTACCAGCCGACTGGCCTGCGCGAGCAGTCGATCTCGATGGGCCGTCTGGCCAGCTCAAAAGGCGGCGGGCTCGACTGACCCTCGGTCTTCAACCCATCCCTCTCTCCTCGCTCCCTCCCAACTCTCCATCTCACCGCCAACGACACTCCACTATGGTCGCCACCAAGCTCTCGCTCCTCACCGGTCTCCTCGCCGCTGGCTCGCTCCTCGCCGAGGCCTCGCCCGTCGACAAGCGCGCCGGCTGCACCATCACCTCGCTTGCCGATGGTACGTCGCGAGCCACCTTACTTTCGTGTGGCAAACACAGCTGACGCGACGATCTCTTCTCGACATCTGCAGTCGCCGCGGCTAAGGCTAACTGCAACGCGTACGCTTCCCTTTATTCCTGGCGGCTTCCGCCTCTGGCACCCGCAACCTCTGGCCCTCTTGCAACTGCTGATGGGCCCTCCTCCACTCCAGGATCACGATCAACAAGTTCCAGGTCCCCAAGGCCACCATGTTTGACATGACTGGCCTCAAGGCCAACACGGTCGTCACCCTTGCCGGCGATGTCACCTTCACCGGCGGCGAGTTCAAGGACGGCATCCTCTTTAGCATCGACGTCAGTCCCCGGCCGCTGCCGCCAACCTACGCTCTCAAGCGCCTGCCTCCTGCTAACGACCTTAGGTCTCCTTGATAGGGAGACAACATCACCTTCGATGGCAAGGGCCATACCTTTGACGGCCAGGGCAAGGTGGTCTGGGACGGCAAGGTGTGCCAGTCTGCTCGTTTCAGATCACGCTACCGGACTCTGACTGGCAGCCGCTCCTCCCCCTCCAGGGCTCCAACGGCGGCACCGACAAGCCCAAGGTTCGACCGTGTCACTTACCCACATCCCTTCGTGCGCGGCAGCTGACCTCGTCTGTGCTGGCCGTGTCGCAGTTCTTCCGCGCGACCATGTCGGGCACGATCAAGGACCTCAAGATCATCAACTCGCCCCGCCAGGTCTTCTCGATCGGCAACAAGTCGAAGCTCGTCATCGACGGTGTGACGATCGACAACCGCGCCGGCGACGCGCTCGGCTCGGACGGCAAGCCGCTCGGCCACAACTCGTGCGTCGCCCGTCGTGTCTCGCTTGACTCTATCTCGCTTTGATGACTGACAATCGCATCCGTCGCCCTCTTGCAGCGACTGCTTCGACGTGAGCTGCTGATCCTCGCTGCGTCGTCCGCGGACGAGCTGCGTGTACTGATCGACCCATGCGCTCTCCCACAGGTCTCGGCCACCGGGACCACCATCCAGAACTCGTTCTGCTACAACCAGGACGACTGCCTCGCCATCAACAAGGGCTCCAACATCCAGTTCCTGAACAACTTCTGCTCGGGCGGCCACGGCATCTCGATCGGCTCGATCCAGGAGGGCAGCGTCGTCGAGTACGTCTCACGCCCCACTTCATCCGGCCTAGGCGGCGCCGGGCTCTGAAGATGCTTTCTTTGCTCCACCCCGCAGCACCGTCCTGATCAAGGGCAATAAGGTGGTATCGAGCACGAACGGTCTCAGGATCAAGACGCAGGTGAACGCCAAGTCTGGCAGCGTCTCCAACATCACCTACGATGGCAACACCATCACCAACGCCTCCGACTATGGCATCGTCATCCAGCAGGGTACGTGGCCTGTATCCCTGCTTCGCTGAGGATTCATTGCGGGCGCTGACTAGCAGACTGATCCTGCAGACTACGACAACGGCTCGCCGACCGGCGCCCCGACCAACGGCATCACCATCTCGAACGTCGCCTTCACCGGTGGCTTGACCAACGTCAGCGCTGGCTCCAAGGCGCAGGCCGTCAAGATCCTGTGCGTCGACCGAGCAGACTGCTCCCTGCGCGCTCGCCTGCTGACCCACGCCTCCTTTTTTGATAGCTGCGGCTCCGACTCGTGCAAGGGCCCCTGGAACTGGTCGTCCCTCCGGGTACGTGCGACGCCGGCGACGCCCTCTCGTCGCGGGTCCTTGCTGATCTCGACCCGCTCTCCTACTACAGACGACCGCCGGCGGCGTCCAGTCGACCAAGGTCCCCACCGGCCTCACCCTGACCGGCGTACGTCCGATCTCTTCTGCTGCATGTCCACAGTCCGGCGAACTGACCTGCAGTCTCCTTGCTCCCGCAGTACTCCGGCAACTTCAAGGCCAACTAGCTAGGTCTCGCCCTGAAAGTCGCCTTCGCCAGCGACACCCTACCATTATCTCCCTCCCACCATCTCTTTGTCTGTGATCCTTTCCTTTCCTTGTGGTCTTTCATGAACCCTGTTGTCGATCCGAGCGGAGCCGCGGCCGGTCAGATTGGGGATGGAAGGAGGGTGAGTCATGCTCTTGAGACGGCTCTGCTGGCCGACGGCCGATTGCCCGGCCCCATCCGTCGCATGCTCAGCTTGCAAGTCACTTCCAGCCCACCTGCCGTGCCCGCGTCGCGCGCGTACGTGGAAGGAAACGACCGGGCCGTCACTTCAGCTGCAAAGTGCGTGCTCCTGCTGTGCTCGGCGAAGCGAAGCGACGGCGATGGCGATGGCGCGGCCTGCTCACGGGCGGCCGGCCAACGAGGCCGAACCCCGGCCGCAGCGGCAGGGTGGAGGAAGAGGAAGGGCGATCGACGGGCTTCGGGCGACCGCGGCGGCGGCCGAGGCTGACCTGACTCGACAGGCTGAGGCCGCTCTTCTCTCCTCTCGTCGCAGCTCGTTGGCAGGGCGAGCTCGTGGGGCATGGGATCGAGGTCAAGCCACACTCACGCTCACTCGCTCCTGCTCTTCGCAGGACAGGGAGAGGGGTGCGGTAGGGCGGCGCGGGCGGGCGGGCGGGCAGGGCTCGGCGAGCTGACCAGACGGCGTCGCGGCCTACGACGGCCTCGGTCGGCCAAGCGAGGTCGAGTCGGCCCGGAGCCGTCTGCGGCTGACGGATCTCGCTCGGTAACCCGACAGAGTCAAGCGGCCGCCGTGCCACTACTGCCCGCCAGCCCATAAGGGCGGCCCGACAGACGACGAGGCTGACCCTTCTTCCCTCACCTCGCTCGCTCGCCTACTACTAGACAGCCTAGCCAGCCAGCCTCAGCCCTCCGGCACAGCTCAGCCCACTTCCGAGCCTCACCGCCTCCCTCCAGCCTCTTCCGAACAATGTTCACCAGCCCGCACCCCTCCTCGCCCTGGGCGACGCTCGACCGGGCCGCCCTCTTCTACGCCGCCTCGCCCGTCTCGTCCTACGGCTCGGACGACGAGGCCGCCGTCGCCTTCCCGACCCCGGCCCAGAAGCCGGCGCTCAGCCGCAAGGTCGACGAGGTCGACTACTTCTCCTTCCGCCCTCACGGCATCCGCTCGCCCTACCTACCCGAGAACTACGGCCAGATCGACCAGGAGGGCGTCTTTGACTTTGACGACGACGCCCGGTCCGAGGCCTCGTCCTTCTCGTCGACCTCGACCGCCGTCGACGACTGGGCCGGCTCGCCCGAGCACGGCCTCGGCGCCGTCTTCGAGGACGACGACGACGACGACGACGAGCTCACCGCCTTCACGCCGGTCTACATCGAGCGCGTCCGCTCCTTCTCCTCCTCGGCCTCGTCCTCGTCGGCCTCGTCGATCCAGACGCCCCCGCCGGTGACCGCCCACCAAGCTAAGGTCCCCGCCGTCCCTCGCAAGCGGCACTCGACCGCCTTCGCCCTCAAGGTCGTCGGCCAGCCGCACCGACAAAACTCGTTCGAGTCGGTTGCCCTCGCTCAGTGGACCGAGACTGACGGCAAGGGCGGCGCCCGACCCGACACGCCCTATCCGTTCATCGCCGAGTCGCCCGACGGCGCGGCCGCCACCCTCTTCAACTGGCGGCGCGAGTGAGAGGCCTTGCCCAGTCTACCTTGACCGTGGGTCTCCCTCCCTGCCTGCTGTCGCCTTCTCTAGGATCACTCGCTTACCAATCACTTCACCTTCCTCTCCCAAAGAGTTGACGACGCCAACCCACCACCACTCAATACGCTTCGCCCGAGCCCTGACTGGCTCCGACGCAACGGGTCGGTTTGCATACAACATGCCCCACCCGTCCTCGCCGTCGGCTCGGCAGCCTCTCTGACGGGCTCCTCGCCTGCCCGCCCCCTCCGGCCTCGCTCGGACGGACCAGCCAAGACGCTCGACCTGCCAGCCACAGCCGCTCTCGGCCCGCCCTGCTCTACATAGGGCCACCACGCTCGCGCGCCTCGTCGCCCTAGCACCCATCGGCGCTTCTTCAGCGGTCCCATCATGTACTTCCCGTCTTTCGTCTCGCGATGACATGCGTCTGCCGTCGATCCCTTCTCGTCTGATGCGAGCTCTCCTAAGTCTCGCCCTTACTTGCATCATCGCTTCACTGTCGCAGCCTATCGCAGCAGGGCTGTCGTCAGCGTTGTCGATCATAGCGTCTGCTCCCCCATCGTCGATTGCAAATATGATGGGAAGCTGTTGCCTCGAGGCGTCGCTCTGCGGGCCTGCCTAGATTCGGAGGGGGGCCACGCGTTCGACGGCTCCGGCCCACCGCGCCCGCGAACGCTTTTGGACCTCGCACGCGACGCGACGCCTGCATACGCACAGACAGCCGAGGACAAGGCGGCCGTCAATCTTTTCGGCCGAGCAGGGCTGATCTTTGACCGCTGACCCTCATCACAACATGGACGACCAGCAGCTCGAGATGCAGAAGCAGCGGCTGTTCGACAACGACGGGCTCGAACCGGCAGCTCGGCAGCAGCCGCTCGCCTTGCAAGCCCGCGGCAAGCCCAAGCGCTCGTCCCTGACGCCCGTACATCGCTTCTTCCTCCTACCATTGATCCGGTGCTGTCCTCGCAAGGTGACTTGCCGGAAGTCGTGCTGACTCGTGCGGCCTCATGTTCCCATCGAATAGGCCCGCTTCTGTATCGGCCTCTGCTCGCTTCTCGGCCTGATCTTCGTCGGCTCCATCTGCTACGGCCTCTTCATTTTCGCCCGCGACCTCGGCTGGCCACATGAGCAATCTCATGCCGATGCGAAGCTCATCAGCGAGCCCGGTCGCGAGAGCGAGCTCGTTCGGCCGGTCTTCGGCCCGCCGGCGAGCGGCGCTCTGCTCACCACCTTTGACCTCGGCCTGCTCATCCACGCGCGCTGGGCTGTCGAGGTCGACAGTGAGCGTGTCGAGGCCGAGAAGGGTGGCGAGGGGCTTTTGACGCAGCCGTTTGAGACCGGCTCGTGGCACGAGATCCACCGGGCGATCGTGCTCAAGGACGTCCCGCTCGACACGCGGCCGGTACATACGACGGTGCCGCTTCGCTTCCCCCGAGAGATAATGTGCGTCGCAGCGCTGCGGTTTCCAAGCTTTTGAGAAGGTTTTCGTTGATCAGGGCTCGCTGCCAACCTCTGCAGCCGGTCGCTCGTCAACCACACCGCCGAGGCAGAGGTGATCGCCTCCTTCTTCATGCTCCCGCCTTCGACTTGGGAATCACCCCTCCTCCGTTCGGACGAAGCGCGTCCAGCCAAAGTCGTCTCGGCCAGCGTCCGAGGCGACAGCACAGACGTGCCGCCGGCCGAGAGGCTGCCTCCTGTCTGGTCGCCGACCGATGACAATGACGACGACGAGCAGCCCAGCCCGTTTGCGCAGCTGCTCTCGCGAGCGGTCGCTTACGACAACATCCTCCACTCCCGCGGTCGGGCAAATGCGACCGATCCGATGTCGCAGACGTACGACGTGCGTTCGCGCGTCTGGGTCACGACCCCACGCGACTGGAGCGTTTACAACGCGACTACTTTTCATGAGATAATGGACGGCTACAAGGAGTCCCTGGTTCGTTCCGATGCTGCCTCTCTCAAAAATTATAAAGCTGACGGCGACGGCCTGCCTTCTGTAGCGCGGCGCCTGTAAAGGAGGGCTCGACCAAGACTCGGTGGACTGCTGGCGGTCATTTGCAGTGACCGGTCACTTTGAGCACCTCCTCCAGGTCAACGGCACGACACCGGCCGACGCTCGTCAGTGGTACGCGCCGTCCTTCTACGCCGACCTCGGTGAAGCTAGCGCAAAAGACTATGTCCCGCTGCCGATCCTTCACGGCAACGCTTCGGAAGCCGCCGCCGTCGACGACTTTCTCTTCGACTACCGCATCTCTTTCTCAACGTCATCAGTTCGCAAGCTGGGCATCTTGCAACACGTGCACAAGCCGTTTCGCGTCGAAAGAGCCAAGCTTAAGGCGCCTCGGCTCAACATGACGGCTTACGACCAGGCGTACGACCACGACTCGGCCGAGTTCTGGAACGCCCTCCGCGGGCACTCGTTCGAGCCCGGGACGCGGCCCATCGTCCGCGGCGTGCTCGAGTTTGTGTCTGGGGTTCTCAATCTTGTTTCGCCGGCCGTGCAGCTGTACTTCTTCCTCACGAGGTCTGTCCGTCGGAGGCTTTGGTCCTGCCGCACTTAGAACGAGGGGATTGACTCCGGTCTCGGCACCCGATCCAGGACTCTGACGACTGGCATCAGTATGCCGGCCCTCGTCCTCGACCAAGCCACAAGCTTCTGCTCGGCTCTCGTCCATGTCATCCGTTTCTGGATGTTCGACGCTGGGCCGCTGGTCGTCATCATCCCCGTCTTTGGCTTCAACCTCGTGCTGGCCGTCGCCGTCGCCAACCTCTCCCTTCGACTCAACTGGTCCTGGGGCGGGCCCTTCGGATGGGTTCCCGTCGGCGTCTTCCGCCGGAGGCCGACCCACTCGGAGCGGGCGAGCGCTCGAGCCGACGCCGAGTTCATCTGGCGCGATCGGATCATCGTACGGTCCGATCCCTAGCCTGCGGCACTGAATGAATGCCATGCGCTGACGCCTTCTTTGGCCTGTCTGTAGATCTTTGCAGTCTGCCTAGTGCTCTTTGCTTACGGGCCTGCCTCGCCAAAAATCATCTCCGCGTCGCCTCCTAGCCAGGCCGTCTCGCCCACGAGCGTCGGCATCCGCGTCACCTCTTCGACGTCGTCCATCGGTCGGGTCCTCATCCCACTCATCTACCCCTCGCAGGGCGCCTTCTGGTGGTCCTTTATGCTCGCCCAGCTCCACCTCAACTGGCGGCGAAAGTCGTTCGGCGAGTCCAAGCTCTACCGGACGCTCTGCCTGACTGAGGCGATTCTCGACTGGATTCCCATCGTCTTCCACGCCTCGCTTGGCCGCGCCGAGCTCATGTCGTCACTCACTCTCCGCGGGATCGTCAAGATGGCCGCTCAGGGCGCGATGGTCTACCAGGCTTGGCTTTATCCTTCCGTCCCGCAAGAGGAGGCCGAGGACGTGTAGCACCTCGCCCGCCTGCACGTAGATTTATCACCTGCACACATGCACCTTTCACCCCCATCTGGCAGAGCCGCTTTAAACAGTTGGAAAGATGGTCGATCCGTAGTCCAGCGGTCTGCATTTACGTCTCGACTGTCCCTTCCGCCTCCTCCTGCGCCAGCGCGAGGGCGAGACTGAACCCGCCGTCGCTACCTTCGACAAACACTGGTGACGGCAGCAGATGGTGCTTGAAGCCATTTGCGCCTGGCGGAGAGAGCGAGAGCGAGAGGCCGCCTCGACCGGTGCTCTTAGACGAAGGGGGATGGGCGGGAGGGGTGGGGAGGTGGAGCGTGAGCGGGCCGACGGGCCGGGCAAGGGCGTCGGGCGCATGGTGCGCGTCAAAGTAGGAGGTGGAAGCTGTGAGGGTCGAGAGACCGGCCGAGGAGGGCGTTTGGAGGATTGGGGGCGAGAGAGTCGAGCTCCGCCGTCGCCTGTACGACGAGCCGGACGCGTTCGGGGCGACGGCGACTGCGGCGCCGGGCGAGGCGGCGGATGGACGAAGGAGTGGTGACGGTGCTGGGTCGAGGTAGCCGGCGCGTAGAAGACTTGGCGGGACGGGCGTGTCGAACGAGGGGAAATAGAGGGGCGAGACGACGGCGCTGGTGCTGGCGGAAGCCGCTGAGGAAGAGGTTGACGGGCACGTTGTCGTCGAAGGCGCTGTGCGCGAGAAGGACGGCCGGCCGCCGTGTGCGCTTCGAGAGACGCGGAAGGACGAGCGCGAGCTTCCAGCCTCGGCCGAGGGCCGTGCCGAGGATCGATTCGGCCTGGACGCGAGCGAGCAGGCGAGCGAGGGTGAGTCTACCGGCCAGCGATAAGGAAGAAACTTGAGGGAGAGAACGGACCCTGCCAGAGGAGGCGCGCCGGACGTGTGGCTGTAGGATCGGCTGCGGCCTTGCGCGGCGATTGAGCCTTTGATCGAGGCCGCCGTCGTCGTCGTCACAGGCAGTCGGGAGCTCGAGCTCCGCTGGACGGTCGCTGATGGTGGTGGCAGAGGAGGTCGGGCAGGTGTCGGCATGTCGGCCTTGCTGCGGGCAGATGAGTGTGTCGATGGCTGGTGGGAAGTAAAGGCGAGGCCAGCTGCTGGTGGTTCAGGAGTCAGCGACGAGCTGCCTCCTGCCCGCCTCCTCCTGCTAGCGACCTCTGCTGCTTTGATAAACCCTGTTCGTCCTCTCGCGGTCAGCCCCGCAGCAGCAGTCGTCCGGGTGTTGTGTTGCTTGGCTCGCGGCCACGAGCGGCCGGTGGGCCAAAGGAGGGTGAAGGAAGCGAAGGTGACAGGCGCGAGGAGAAGGGCGGGGCCCTCGGCTCAGCTCGGCCGGGCGGGCGGGCGTAAAGGGGCTCCCTGAGGCCGGCGCTCGACCCTACATTCAAGGCCAGGCGGCGGTCTATCGAGAACAAGTGCAAGGCGGCAGCCTGAGACCTCGGCCTGTAGAAATGTGAGCTGCAGGATCGATGTGAGAGGAATACGAGGCAACTACCTCGACGAGCTGCTCCTGCTGCTGCTGCCGCGACTGCGGGCGCCGTCGGCCCTTGGCCCGAACGCGAGCCAAGAAGGGCTGGTCGACCTCCCTCCGACCATCTCCCCATCTCGACACAGCCCAAGTCTCCTGACTCTCTTGCATGCTCGCGCCGTCTCTCCTCCGTCTCCCATCCACCCGCCTCCTCTCCGTCAGCCCTCGCGCCGCCCTCCTCTGGCCAGCTTCCCGCTCGTCGTCGTCGTCGTCGTCGCTTGCGCGCCAGACGCAGCTCGCCGCCCGACCGAAGCTCGCCTTCGCCCAGCCTACTTCGAGCCTCCTGCTCCGACGGACGATGGCGAGCGAAGCTCAAGCTGAGAAGGATGCCGAGGGTGTGTCCCGAGCGCGAAGGATATCCGCGACGAACTCCTGAGGGGGGGGGGGGATGTTCCCTCGCGCGGGCGAGATGGCCATCGTCCCCGTCGCTCGGACCCACTAGCACGTCGAGCTGACCTGGCATCTGCCCGGACCCCGTCGCTGCCAGGCGCCGCTATGCCCCACGAGTCGTTCCCCGGCGCGGTCGGTCCAGCTGCGCTCGACAAGCTTCGAGCCTTCTCAACGTGTGAGGTCTCGGACGCGCTCCTCGCGCTCGACGTCCCGTCCGGAGGCTACATCCCAGGCGCGTCGACCTCCCCGTCCCGCGCGACTCGCCTTCGGGCGCTGGCCGCTGACTCCATTCTCCTCTGCTTGTGCAACAGACCTCGAACAGTACTCGCCCCGGCTCGCGAAGGACGAAGGCAGCACGCCGTTCCGGATTCTCGGCCCCGTCTTTACGGTCGAGATGGTCGACTACGCGGACACGACCTCGCCCCGGCCGTCGACGCACTACATCGATGCCGCCCCACCCGGGTCCGTCATCCTCATCAAGACACCCGCCACGGCCCGCTCGGCCTGCTGGGGAGGGCTCATGAGCACCTCGGCCCAGGCCCAGGGGCTCGAAGGCGTCGTCGTCCTCGGCCGCGTGCGCGACCTGGCCGAACACCGCTCGCTCGCCTTTCCCGTCTTCGCCCGGGGGCATTCGACCCTTGGCCAGACGCCCTTCACCCGGCCGGCCATCCTCGGCCAGAGCCTGTCGATCGACGTCTCCCACCTCGAGGGCGGCCAGCCGTTCATCGTCCACCCGACCGACCTCATCCTCGCCGACGAGGACGGCGTGCTCGCGATTCCAAGTGCGCTCGTCGAGCAGGTCATCGAGGGTGCGGCCGAGCGTAGGCGGATCGACGAGCTCTGTGCCCAGGACCTTCGCGAGGGCAAGGGTGTCAAGGAGACGTTCAAGGCCCGCAGAGGCGGCTGAGCGGGCCCCTCGTCTGCGAGTCCACTGCCTCAGCCCGTTGTATGCGCCCTGCGCTCCTTCCTCTTGTATGACGTCCTAGTTCGCGAGGCCATAAGATCGTGAGGAAAGAGGAATACAACGCGGGCACGAGACTCTAAGTACAGAAGACGACGAAAGGCGCCGAGGCGCCAGCTACCAGTCGAGCTTGCCGCCGCCAGCTCCGCCGCAGGAGGAGACGCCTTCCTCGCCACCGCTTCCACCGCACGAGGACGTGTGACGCTGCTTGGTCCGACCGACGATCTCAATATCGGCCTCGATGATGGCGGTCGCCGCACCGCGGCCGAGAGCCTCGCTCGCTGCCTGCGTCACCATCCACTGCGAGGTGCGAGCGATGAGCGATCGTCAGCAGCAGACGGGCGCGTCGACGAGGGCAAAGCGAGAGACGCACCTTGGACGTGCTGAGGACGGCGTCGAGGTCGTCGACCGGCGGCAGGAGGACGTAGAGACCACCTTCCTCCTCCTTAGCGTCGAAGCTGAGGCAGGCCAGTTACCAGAGCAATCGAGGTCAGCTTTTGACGAGCGACTGGGCGGGCGAGCGAGCGGTGATGCGAACGCACGTGACGATGGAGCACTCTGGGTCGTCGAGGCACTCGCCGTCGTCGAGCGAGTAGCGCATCTTTGTGAGCGGGCAGGCGACAAAGACGCGGCCCTCCTCGTCGTCGCCGACGATGCCGTGCGACAGCACCTGGGCCCGTTTCTGCGGGCACATCTGCTGCGTGGCGTAGAGGCCTCGGCCGGGGACGTCGAAGACGGCAAGCTGGGTGTCGCCCCACTTGAGCGTGGCCGAGGTGACGCCCTCGGTCGAGCCGAGCAAGTCAGCTCGGCTCGCGACCTTCTCCCATGTCCACGAGCCGACCGGCGTTGTGAAGTCGCTCCGCGAGAACTGGATCGCCGGGAAAGCCTTGGGCCACTCGGCCGGCCGGAACTGCGCCCTCTCTGGCACGCGCTCGACATTGTCGAGCGTCTCGTCCGTATTGGCGAACTGCTTGAAGAGCTTCTGACGCTCCGTCTCCTTGACGACGCCTGCAAACGGTCGACGCGTTCGTCAGCTAGGGCGGCGCGCTCGTCCCGAGACCAAACGGACAGGGGGCGACGTACGGGCCCACTCGTCTTCATAAGTCGAGATCAGCTGGGCCATCGCCTCCTCGAGTGCCTGGCAGATGCCGAGCTCGTCATCGAGGACGACCTTGCGGAGCTTGTCAATGCCGCCCTCCATGGACTCGAGCCAGCGCGCCGTCCGCTGAAGCTTGTCGGCGGTGTAGATGTAGTCTGCACAGAAGAGAGGACGTGGTGAGGGTCAGAAGGGAGTCGGCCTGATGCTTTGTCCGACACGAGCATGGCGACGCACACATCAGGTAGCGGTCGAGAATCTTGGTGACCATCGTCGGCGGGACGTCCGTCGCGAGAAGCGAGCCATGGCGGGGGATTGCCCCGCCGTTGCCGGCGACGTAGATGTTCCAGCCCTGTAGACGCGCGAGTGTCGGCATGATGCGCGGACGACTATGAGAGGCTTAGCGAAGCCTGAGGGACGTACCTTGTCGGTCGCGATCAGGCCGAAGTCCTTCGATTGGGCTGTAAGGGGCGGCGGGAGGTCGGTCAGAAGGCCCGATTTGGGTGCGCGGAAACTGAGCACATGAAGAGACAACGAACCTTCGCCGCACTCGCGCACGCAGCCAGACAGGCCACCCTTGAACTTGTGCGGCGACTGCAGAGGTGGGATGCGTCAGATGGGCGCCCCCGCATGGCTCATGAAGCGGAAGGGAAGGTACGTACACGGACGCCCTTGTAGCGGTTCTCGAGCTGGACGGCCAGCCCGACCGAGTCGCCGACACCATACCGGCACCAACTCGACCCGACGCAAGACTTTACGGTCCGCAGCGACTTGCCGTACGCATGACCCGACTCGAAGCCGGCGGCACCGAGCTCGGCCCAGATGGCGGGCAGGTCTTGCTTCTTGGCGCCAAAGAGGTCGATCCGCTGAGGAAGCAAGAGAAGGACGTGCGTGTCAGACAATACATCTCGCCGGGAACTCGGCCTACTGCCAAACGACCCCCCCGCTTTGGCCGAGGACCCCCGCTGCGTTTCCAAGTCTGCGAGGATGGAACTCGACGCACCTGGCCGCCGGTGATCTTCGAGTAGAGGCCGTACTTCTTGGCTACCATGCCGCAAGCAATGAGGCCGTCGGGCGTGACCTCGCCGCCCTGCATGCGCGGAACGACCGAAAAGGTGCCGTCGCGCTGGATGTTGCCGAGGAACTTGTCGTTCTCGGTTTGCAGCGGGTGGTTCGCGGCGTCCATGATGTGTGCCGAGATGCCAACGGTCGACGAGAGGATATTACCGATGCACGGCTGCGACAGAGAAGGAACAAGAGGCGGGAGCCTGGTCAGGGACGGGCCGCCGCCAATTTCGAGACACTGTTCGCGCATGCGCACCTTGCAGACCTCGCAACCGAGCGCCGTCTTGCGCACGCCGTGGTTCTCCATTACCTCGGCGAACGTCGTGTACTTCTTGACCCTGAAGGCACGAGCGTGGGTTAGCGAGGCCGGAAGGAACGTCACCGAGAAGAGAGCGTGAGGAGGACGCACTTGACGATGTTAAAGAGGTCGCGGCGCGAGAGGGCAAAGTGCGAGCAGAGGTTGCTCGAGACTTGGAGCCCGGCCTTGGCCATCTCGCTCTTGAAGATGCCGGTGATGAGCGGCGTGCAGCCGCCACAGCCGGCCATCGCCTTGGTCTGCTTCTTGATGTCGGCAAGCGTCGTCGCGCCCTTGCTGCGGATGCACTCGCCGATCTGCCCCTTCGTGACGTTGTGGCAGGAGCAAACCTGCGTGTCGTCGTCGAGGTCGGCCCCGTCGTCGTCGCCGCTCTTCGAGCCGACGATGAACTGGGCGGGCGGCACGTCCAGCGGCTTGCGCTTCTTGGTGATGGCAACGAGCTGCGAGCGGGGCGAGGATGAGGGGGGTGAGTGAGAGAGGGGGGGGGGGTACCAGATCACGAGCGGAAGGCGACGCCGCACCTTGACAAAGTCGGAGCAATCGCCGACCATCATGCCACCGAGGAGTTGCGTGCCCTGACAGATGATGAGGGCCCTCGTCAGCCAGAGCCCGCCGCAGCGCAGAGTGAACCCTTTGAGGACAAACGTCTTTCGAGAACAGGTACTTCTTGTACGTTCCGGCGATGGGATCCCGGAAGACAAGAGACTTGATCTGCTCGTCCTCCAGCGGAACGGCGCGCTTGACCTTGCGGCCGTTACGCTTGTCGGAGTCGGCCAGCCGGCTGGCGCTGTCGACCTCGGCCTCGACCTCGATCGGGACTGTCCGCGGCACCGTCTCGACGAGCGGCTGCCGGCGCTGAAGGTCCTGGTCGGCATCGTGACGGCCAAACGCGGCGACCTCTACTCCCATTAATTTAAGTTTGGTAGAGAGGTCGGGGTGGTTCATCTTACGCGGGGCGTGCGCGCCCATCTTGGTTTTGGTCTGGCACAGGTTAAAGGCGAGGATGTCGGCCATCTCGACTACAAGGCGAGCCCGGTGAGCGAGGCACGTCAGTCAACGCTGCTCGCGTGCCTGGCAGTCGACCTCGAGCGGACGCACCTCCGGGGGCGATCAAGCCGTACGTGTTGCCGCGCCATGAGGCACACTCGCCGATCGCATAGATGCCGTCCGCGCTCGTCATCAGGTCGTCGTCGACGTCGATGCCGCCTCGCCTGGCGATGCGGATGCCCGACGCGCGAGCAAGGTCGTCTCTTGGAGTGATGCCGACGGCCATGACGACGAGCTCGGCCTCTGGAGTGAGGGGCGTCGTCAAGTGGTCAGCCTGATGACGGCGCTGCCTTGACTCCGACCAGACGCAAGCCTAGACGCACCGACGATCTCGCCGTCGTCGAACTCGAAGCCCTTGAAGACCTCCTGGCCGGTACCTCCGGGAGCGGGCTCGACGAGCATCTCCTTGACGTTGACATTGGTGTGGACCTTGACGCCGAGCGCCTCGATCCGGCGGAGGACCATCTCGCCTGCCGAGGCGTCGAGCTGACGCGAGAGCGGGTACGCTTGCCGGTTGATGATGCTGCGGAAAAGGCCCTGGTTAGCTTTGCAAAGGGTGGAAGAGAGCATTGGGAGCCGACCCACGAGACGTCCGAGATCTCCTCCATATCGTAGAGGGCTTTGGCGGCCTCGAGCCCGAGCAGGCCGCCGCCGACGACGGTCGCTCGTTGGACGGTGTCCTGGCCAGCGTACGCGATGATCTTTTCGAGGTCGGCAATGTTGCGGTAGACAAAGACGCCCTGCGTCTTACGCCCGCGCTCGACCGAGCAGTAAGGCGGCATGCCGGCATCGGAGCCGGTCGCGATCTGTCGACGAAGAGTGCAGGGTTGCGTCGCGTCGCGTCAGCCGGCAGCGAACGGTCCTGTGCGAGCTCTCGACCGCGAGGACGTACGACGCAAATGTCAAACTCATACTGCGCGCCGGTGTCGACGATTGCGACCTTGCGAGCTGTGTCGATGTGGGTGACCTGCTCGCCAACGTGGAACTCGCTTGAGGGACGAGGGAAGGGACACAGCAGCGGTCAGCCTACCGAGCTCCCCTTTCGCCTCGCGCAGCAGCCATCGAGCAAGACGCACAATCGGCCCTCCTCCTGGGCGGCATACCACTCGGGCTGGTTGAGGTAAAGGTCTGATCACAGGAGCGACAAGCTGTCATTAGCGGCTCGCCTGCAGCCCGTTGAGCGAGGAAGATAACGCACCCTCGACCTTGCGCGTCACGAAGAAGTCGGTCAGGCCGACTGAGAGAGGGCGTGGGCGGGCGCTCGTCAGCCAAGCACGACGAGGCCAAGAAAAGACGGGCGGACGGAGACACCGACCGCGATTGTATGCGAGGTGCTTTTCCTCGCCGCATGTTATGATTCGGTAGCGGCCCTCGTCGTCGGCGGCGAGTACCTTCTCGATGAATGCTGTCGGAGCGGGTGCGAGGCGAGCGAGGTCGGTTCAGCAGATGCAAGTCGCCCAGCCAAAGCGCCGGCGACGGCCGAAAGAGCACACGCACCGATGCCGCACACTAGCTCCCCCCAACGTCGACGTCGCACCAGGTCAGCTACTGACGAAAAAGCAAGCGAGCAGAGGTTGCTACGACTGACTGCCGAGGCCGACGACAAAGATGCGCGTCTTGGGCTCATCGAGCCGCGGCGGCGCGACGGAGGGCGACATGGTCTCGGGGGCGGGGCTCGACGAGCGGCTGCGATAAGGGCTGACCAGGCGCGGCCGAGGGGAGGCAGATGGGAGCTGAGGGTTGCGGGCGAAGGGAGCAGGACGAGGTCGAGAAGAGAGCCAGGGTGTGGGTGTCGAGAGGTAGCTAAGGAGAAGGACGAGCAGATGGTCTTCCTCCTCCAATGACCGGGCCGCCGTCTGCGTGCGGCCGTCGCTGACGCCCCCAAACAGGCCGACCAGCCCGCCTTACCCCGTATCTTCGCCATGCCCCCGCTATCATTCCCAAAAACGTTCCGCCCCTAGATTCGATCGGAGCGCTGCCGGTCTAAGGCTCCTTTGCCCAGCCAATGACTCGGCCTCGGCGGGCCGAGCGGGCGAAACCTGCCGGCACGATCTTCTGCTTGCGCGCTACCCACAGGAAAGCGGCGCTTCTACTAAGGATCGTCGCAACAAAGACCAATTGATAAACCTTTGGACGACTTATCTCGCGCAGGCCGCGCACAGGACTCATCTCCTTCTCCTCCTCTCTCTCAAAGAGCAAGAATTCGCTGACCGGGCTCTCGACTCCCTTCTGCCTTCGCAAGCACGCCCATTCGCCCCTCCGCCCTCGTCTCTGACCCAAAGGAGCGAATCTTAGACCCTCAACCATGTCCTCCTCCTCCTCATCCATCGACGGCATCGAGATCTCGCCCGCGCGTGAGCAACCGAGCGCCTTCGCGTCGGCCGGCAAAAACGAGACGTTCTCGAGCGGCGCGCAACCGCATCACTCGGTCGCCTCGATGCCGCACGAGGCGCCGCCCTTCCGCTGGGTGTCACTCTGGGAGGACCCCGTCGTCAATCCCATCAATCTCAAGAGCTACACGCTCCGTGAGTCGGCGCCTGTCTTCTCTCCGGCTGGCTCACGGCGAGAGCTGACCCAGTGCGCCTCCTCCTGATCAGCCATCTTCAACCTCCGCAACCCTTACACGATCAACTTCCATCTCGCCTGGCTGGGTTTCTTCTGCGCCTTTCTCTCGTGGTTTGCCTTCCCCGCTTTGGGCACGTCGATCAAGGCCGACCTCAAGCTCACGCAGCCACAGTTTGGCAACTCAAACGTGATCGCCCTCTGCGCGACGCTCGTCTTGCGACTCATCTCGGGGCCGATCGTCGACCGCTTTGGCCCCCGCAAGACGATGGCCGCCATCCTCGTTCTCGGCGCCATCCCTTCGGGCCTGGCTGGCACCGTCACCTCGTACGAAGGCTTGCTCGTCCTCCGCTTCTTCATCGGCATCCTCGGCGCCTCCTTTGTGCCGTGCCTCGTCTGGACCACGTGCTTTTTCGACAAGGTGCGCCGAAACCGTCATGGTGCTCGCGCGACGCTTGACTGACGCTGTACCGCGCCATTCGTTCCCCCTCTCCTTTCACAGTCATGCGTGGGGACGGCAAACGCCCTGGTCGGTGGATGGGGAAACATGGGCGGAGGTGTGACTTACGTCGTCATGGTCGCGCTCTACGCGAAGCTCCACGAGACGATGTCGCAGCATGTCGCCTGGCGCGTCGCCTTTGCGGTCGTTCCTGTCCCAATCCTACTCTTTGTCGCGGCGCTTACTCTCATCTTCGGTACCGGTACATCTCCTCGCTCTTCGTGCTTTCGCTCGAGGAGAGGTCGCTGACAACAAGCGTGCCTGTCCGTTTCGCTGCGCCTCGTCTCCCATCCCCTTTCCCCCGACCCTCCCGTCCGCCTTCTTCCGACTCCAGACCACCCAACCGGCAAGTGGGCGAACCGGCACACGATGCCAGCGACGGCGGCGGCCGTCATGCGCGGGCACACGGTCCAGCTCGACGCCAGCGAGCAGGCCGTCCTCGATGAGAAGAAGAACAAGCCGACGACCGACGTCAACGTCCAGGAGGTCGACGAGGAGGACGACGCACGCGAGGAGGCTGCTGCTGCCAACGGCACCGATCTCGACGTCGCCGTCAACGAGGTCCTCACCCTCCGTTCAGCCGCTCGCATCCTCTCTAGCCCGCTCACTTGGCTGCCGGCGCTCGCCTACATGTCTACGTTCGGCTTTGAGCTCGCCGTCGACTCCAACCTCCACCACGACCTGCTCCTGACGCACCCCAATCTCGGGGACCTCAACGCCGGATACCTCGCGTCGATCTTTGGGTGCGCACGGCCTGCACGCTGCTTGCTTGCCCGCTGCTCGGCTGACTCTCTGCTCTCGTAGCTTCCTCAACCTCTTCACTCGCCCGCTCGGTGGCATCATGGCCGACATCCTTTACAAGCGCTGGGGCGTCAAGTCCAAGGTCTACTTTACGCTTCTCCTCGGCGTTGGCCAGGGCGTCTTCTCGATCGCGATGGGCTTCTACGTTCAGAAGACAAGCGACCCCTCGCTCGCCGGCATCATGATCTTCATCGTCATCCAGGCCTTCTTCAACGAGATGGCCAACGGAGCCAACTATGGTGCGTCCTCTCGAACATGGGGCGCGCCGAGCGTCTGGCCCTCGCTGACCTTCCCACCAATCCCGTCTCTCTCTTCAGCCCTCGTGTGCGTCCAGTCTTGAACCTAGAGCGCTCGGAGCGTGCACCCCTCGCTGACCGCTCATCGACCCGCCTGCTCCCCCCTCTAGCCCCCACATCAACCCATCTAACAACGGCGTCATGAGCGGCCTCGTCGGATCATTTGGAAACGTAGGAGGTATTCTGTTCGCAGTCGTCTGGCGCTTCCGCGGCAGCGTCGCCGGCGTCCCTTGGTGGTGCGTCTTCCTTTTCTCTCGCCGACGCGCATAATAATCGCCTCCTGAAGCTGACCGTGCCCCCCATCCTCCCTTCCGACAACAGGATCTCGGGAATCATCGCGCTCGGTATCAACTGTCTGCTTCTCCTCGTTCCAAAGCCGAAAGCGTAGATTTTCCTCTCCAAGGGCTTGCGCCTGGGCAGCCTCCCTCCCCCCTCTCTTAGATCATCGCCCCACGTTGTATTTCATTGCCTGTTCTTATGGATGCGTCTCTCTATAGAACGTCGCTGGCGCGTGCGCATTCAGATGAGCGAACAACCTGAGAGAAGCAGATGCCCTCTGGCAAACGGTGCGCAGACCAACTCGGGCCCGCAGCGCCGTGCGAGCAAACACGCTTTAGCAGGAAGACGAATCCTTATCTGCTCGTTCGGGCTGCGCGACAGACCCGGCCAGCCCAAAGTCTTGCTCGTGTCAGTCAGGCTTTTGACTGTCGGTCTCCTGACACCCCGACCGATCTCTTGCAGGCCCAGGGTTCGCAGACCAGAGCGGCGGGCGGCGACGACGTTCGAGCGGGGCTCGTACGCACAACAGGGCGGGGTCGTGGGGTTCCAGCGCTATCGACCGCTTCGGGGGACCGCAATGCTGGGTGCGGAGATAGGGCTCGACAGCCCCAAGGTTCGGGCGCGGCGTGCCAGCGACTCTAGTGCCGGGCGGAGGTGGATTGCCTTGTGAGGTCGTTTTGGAATGATTGCGCCCCCTGACCGATAAGCCGCCCTTGGGCCCCGGTCGAGCCCGCTCGTCCAGCCAGTCGCACGGCCACTGGATGGCTACTGGCTGGCTGGCCGCATCCTGCCCTTGACGCTTCGACAAGATCAGCTCGAGACGTCAGCAGCATTCCCCTTTCTGCCAGCACTCGGATCACCCCTCGCCTCGCTCAACCAGCGCAAAATGTCGACCTCTGCTTCATCTTCGTCTGGCTCCTCAACCGGCGGCGCTAGCACGCCTCCGTCGACGATGCCGACCTCGCCCGACCTCGGCAAGCTCTCGCTGGACGAGCCGCTGAGGTCGCCATCCCTCGCAGTCGAGGAGACGTACGCCTTGCCGGCGTCGCTTCGGCCGCGCGACGAGTGGGCGTCGCTCGAGTGCCCGCCGCTGCCGGACGCGTTTCCGGCGCTGCCGAGGGTCAAGGTGCTCGACGGCCCGCTCGACAAGGGCACGCCCGACGAGTGGATCGCCCGGGAGCCGAGCATGATCCGCCTGTGAGATCTGTCTCGTCAGCCTTCTTTTGAGGTCGAGACGCAGAAGGAGCGGAAGGAGCTGATGACCGTTTGCCACTCGCGACCGACCGACAGGACCGGCAAGGTGCGCCGCCGCCGCCGCTGCCTGCCTGCTCGCCTTCGTTCCCTCCGACGCTGACCTCTCTTGTGACCGCCCGCCTCAGCATCCGTGCAACGTCGAGGCACCTCTGACGCCCCTCTTCGATGCCGGCTTCCTCACTCCGAGCGACCTCTTCTACGTCCGCTCGCACGGCTCGACGCCGGTCGTCGACGGCGAGGCGCTCGCCAACTGGCGCGTCGAGGTCTCTGGGTGCGTCGCCGCTCCGAGCCGCATTGACCTCCTCCCTTGAGAGCGCCATCCCAAGGGATCTGACGTCCAAGAGAACCTGCAGGCTGGTTAAGAACCCCCTCTTTCTGTCCCTAGCCGACCTCAAGAGCAAGTTTGAGGTCGTCACGCTTCCGATCACGCTCGTCTGCGCCGGAAGTGAGCCCAGGTTGCCCTCCTCTTGTCTCTGCTCCTCTCGTCTCTGACAACGAGCTCTTTCCAGACCGACGCCGCGAGCAGAATGTCGTCCGCAAGTCGCTCGGCTTCAACTGGGGTGCCGCCGGCCTCTCGACGGCGCTCTTCACCGGTGAGCAGCAGCGGCCGCGATGTCGAGGTGACCGTGCTCCTGAGGCGACTGCGCCCCGGGCTGACCTCGAGCTCTCGCCGGACGACCGAGTGCAGGCGTCTACCTGGCCGACATTCTCGCATACGCGCAGCCGACCAAGTCAGAGATCGGCGAGAAGCCCAAGCATGTCATCTTCGAGGGCGCAGATGAGCTGCCGAAGGGACCCTACGGCACGAGCCAGGTGCGCGGCGCGCGCTCTCCTCTGCTCGAGCGAGCAGACTCGACTGCTGACCTCTCACACGCGCACCCAAACAGACGATCAACCGGTCGTCGGACCGCAGCAAGGGCATGCTCATCGCCTGGCTGATGAATGGTCTGCCGCTTGAGCCCGACCATGGTGCGCCATAGCTGTCTAGCGTTGTCGCACAAAGCCCGTGCTGACGCCCATGGCCGCGCCGCTATCCAGGCTTCCCCATCCGACTGGTCGTCCCGGGTCAGATTGGCGGCCGCAGCGTCGTACGTCCTTCGCGATCGTTGTTTTTCGGATTTGAGGGG